>Ga0209258_100670_pt1 | contig 24299 bp, 15 predicted proteins | sample Araplaol_mTSA_r2_FD_184281 | JGI IMG/M metagenome (GOLD analysis project Ga0209258, IMG submission 184281) | Arabidopsis root microbial communities from North Carolina, USA - plate scrape CL_Col_mTSA_r2 (SPAdes) (version 2) | ecosystem: Host-associated > Plants > Roots > Endosphere | place: USA...
AACAGCTATCTCGATGTGGTAACGGCCCAGGTGGCATCGCTGGATGCGCACCTCACCCTGCTGGGGCTACAGACCAACCAGTTGCGCGCGAGTGTGGGGTTGGTGCGGGCATTGGGTGGTGGTTGGGAGAGTGGGGATATTTCGCCGGAGGTGTTGGCGAGGGATGCGAATGCGCAGGCGAAGAAGTAGCGGTTGCGCTGAGCGCTCTTTTCTTTTGTGGGAGCGCACCCTGTGCGCGACATCCTTTCGCGTCGGTCCTCGGTTTTCGTGATCGCGGCGCAGGCCTAACAGAGCGCGAAGCGCGCGGGCGCCCATCAGGGCGGGCCCGAAGAGGCGAGCGAAGCGCGTCATCCAGTTTTGTCAGTTTCCAGTTGTCGCGCTCTCGCCGGCGGGCCGCCTACGCGGCGGGCGTTTCGATCGTCTGCCGACGCTCGAGTCACTTTTCTTTTGCTGGCCCAAAAGAAAAGTAACCCAAAGAAAACGGCCTTTAGAGCCAAGGCTCATAGCAGTACGAGGAATAGAAGCGTCGGGCGACCGAGGCCAGCCTTGGTGCGCTCGTTACTACCTCGCACGGCGTAGCTACACCGCAACGCGTCGAAACGAAGAGGACTTAAAGCAGCTTCGTTGGATAGCGAGGAATGCATGGGTGCCGCGCGCTCCATCTCCCTCTCCTCTGGGGTGAGGGCGGGTGCTTGCGGCGGCGCTACCTATTGCCTGTAGGAGCGCATCCGGTGCGCGAAAAGCCTACGGAGCGGTGATGCCGTGACGCTGCGGTCGCGCACTGGGTGCGCTCCTACAGTTGGAGGGTGTCCCAAAAAAACGCCCCGGCTTGCCGGGGCGTTTTGGTTCCTTGCGAAAATCCGCTTACAGCTTCTTCGCCAGCAACGCTTCCAGCTTGCGCTGGTCGACGGCGAACTTGCGGATGCCGTCGGCGAGTTTGTCGGTGGCCATGGCGTCTTCGTTGTGGCCCCAGCGGAAGGCGGCTTCGGTAAGCGGGGCGATCTTGGCTTCGCGCGTGCCGTCGTCCTGCAGAGCGCGCGGCAGCGGCGACTGGTCCTGCTGCAGCTTGTCGAGCAGGTCGGGGCTGATGGTGAGGCGGTCGCAGCCGGCGAGGGCCTGGATCTGGCCGATGTTGCGGAAGCTGGCGCCCATCACCACGGTGTCGAAGCCGTGCTTCTTGTACCAGGCGTAGATGCGACGGACGGACTTCACGCCCGGGTCTTCTTCCGGCGCGTAGGTCTTGGTGTCGGTGTTGGCGACGTACCAGTCCATGATGCGGCCGACGAACGGCGAGATCAGGAACACGCCGGCTTCGGCACATGCCACGGCCTGCTCGAACGAGAACAGCAACGTGAGGTTGCAGTTGATGCCGCGCTTCTCCAGCTTTTCGGCGGCGCGGATGCCTTCCCAGGTGGAGGCCATCTTGATGAGGATGCGATCGCGCTTCACGCCCGCTTCTTCGTACAGCGCGATGAGGCGCTCGGCCTTGGCGATGGTGGCGTCGGTGTCGAACGAGAGGCGCGCATCGACTTCGGTGGACACGCGGCCCGGCACCAGCTCGACGATCTTGCGGCCCACGGCGACGGCGAGGTGGTCGCTGGCGTCGATCAGCTGCTGCTCGCGCGAGTTGCTTTCGGACTTCGCACGCTGCACGGATTCGTCGATCAGCGGTGCGTATGCCGCCGATTCCGTCGCCTTCAGCAGCAGCGACGGATTGGTGGTGGCGTCCACCGGCTGGTAGCGGGCGATGGCGTCGATGTCACCGGTATCGGCGACCACGGTGGTGTACTGGCGCAGCTGTTCGAGTTGGGAAGACACGGCGTTGTCCGGCTGGAGAAGACCGTCATTGTCCACGGCTAGGCGTCCCGGGGCAAAGTCGCCGTCTCATCGGTGCCCGTGACGATGCGGGCGTGGCGTTGGTAGGTCCAGTACGCCCAGGCCCAGTCCAGCATGACCACCAGGCGGTTGCGGAAGCCGATCAGGAAGGCGATATGGGCGATCAGCCATACCCACCAGGCGAGCAGGCCGGAAAGTTTCAGACGGCCAAACTGCGCCACGGCAGCCATGCGCCCGATGGTGGCCAGCGAACCGTCGTCGCGGTAGCGGAAAGGCCGCGGCTGCTTACCCTGCCACCGCGCCTTGAGGGTGGCGGCCACGTAGCGCCCCATCTGCTTGGCGGCAGGTGCGACCCCTGGCACCGGTTTGCCGTCCGTCTGGGTGACGCTGGCAAGATCACCAATGACGAACACGTCGGGATGGCCGGGTACGCTGAGGTCCGGTTCGACCAGCACGCGTCCGGCGCGATCCAGCGGTGCGCCGAGGCGGCTGCCCAGCGGCGAGGCGGCTACGCCGGCCGCCCACAGCACGGTGCGCGCGGGGTGGGATGTATCGCCCAGCATCACGCCTTGCGCGTCGATCCGGGTGACCGGTGCGCCGAGGCGAACCTCGACGCCGAGCTTTTCCAGCTGACGGCGGGCCTTTTCCGACAGCTCGGGCGCGAATGCCGGCAACAGGCGAGGACCCGCTTCCACCAGCAGCACATTGGCCCGCCGCGGATCGGCGCGACGAAACTCGCGCGGCAAGGTGTGTCGCGCGATTTCCGCGACCGTGCCCGCCAGCTCCACGCCAGTCGCGCCGCCGCCGACGATGACGAAGTTGAGCCATGCCTGCCGTTGCGCTGGATCGTCCTCGCGCTCGGCACGCTCGAAAGCGAGCAGCACGCGGCGCCGGATGGTGAAGGCGTCGTCCAGTGTTTTCAGGCCGGGTGCGTAAGGCTCCCAGTCATCGTGGCCAAAGTAGGCGTGCGTGGCGCCGGTGGCGACGACCAGCGCGTCATAGTCGAGCGTGCCCTGGCTGAGCGTCACGCGCCGCCGGGCCAGGTCGACATCCCTTGCTTCATCCATCAACACGGTGACGTTGGTCTGGCGTCGCAGGATCTGCCGCAGTGGTGCGGCGATGGACGGCGCGGAAAGTCCCGCGGTCGCAACCTGGTAAAGCAGGGGCTGGAACAGATGGTGGTTGCGTCGATCGATCAGCGTGATGCGCGCCTTGGCGTGGGCCAGTCCGCGCGCTACCGCCAGTCCGCCGAAGCCGCCACCAAGAATGACGACGTGGGGATGCGTGTCGTGGGTGGATGCGTTGCCTTCCATGTGATGCCTCGTATGAAGTCGGGAATCATGGGAAGTCGCGCGTCGACCCGTCAGTAGAGATCGATGGGATCGACGTCGAGCGACCAGCGCACGCGACGCGCCGTGGGCAGCGTCGACAGCATGCGATACCAGGGGCGCAAGGCGGCATGCAGAGCACTGCGCGTCTCCGCCTCGATCAGCAGTTGGCCGCGATGCCTGCCTGCGCGCAGCGGCATCGGCGCCGGCATGGGGCCGGCCAGTTGCAGCGGTGCGCCGGCCAGCGCGCCGGCGGCATCGGCGAGGAACGCATCGACGTGCTCGCGCTGGTGCGCTTCGGCGCGCAGCAGCACCTGGTGACCGTAGGGCGGCAGCTGCACGCTGCGACGTTCCTCAAGCAGCGTGGTGGCCGCCGCCGCGTAACCTTGGGCCAGCAGCTGGCGCAACAGCGGATGGTCGGGATGGTGCGTTTGCAGCAGGACGCGTCCCGGCTTGCGCGCACGACCTGCGCGGCCAGCCACCTGCACCACCAGTTGGGACAATCGCTCGCTGGCGCGGAAGTCCACGCTGTGCAGGCCTTCGTCCACGCCGACGATGGCGACGAGCGTGAGGTTGGGCAGGTCGTGTCCCTTGGCCAGCATCTGCGTGCCGACCAGGATCGCTGGGCGGTCTTCGTGCAGGCTTTCCAGCAGTTGTTCGAAGGCGTCGCGACGGCGCGTCGTCTCGCGATCGATGCGCAGCACCGGCACGTCGGGGAACTGCGCGGCCAGCGCTTCCTCCAGCCGTTCCGTGCCCTGGCCCTGCGGCTTGAGGTCGGGCGCGGCGCAGGCGGGGCATTGCGCGGGTAGGCGTGCGGTGTAATCGCAGTGATGACAGATGAGCTGGCGGCGACCCGCGTGCAAGGTCATCGGGTGTTCGCAGCGCGGGCACTCGGCATGCCAGCCGCAGGCATGGCAGAGCAGTACGGGCGCATAACCGCGGCGGTTGCGGAACACCAGCGCCTGCTCGCCGCGCGCCACGGTGTCGGCGACCGCAGCCAGCAGCGCGGGCGACAGGCCGTGGTCCAGGCGCTGCGCGCGCATGTCCACGATCTGCACTTGCGGCGCGCGGATCGCGCCGGGGCGTGCGCGCAGATGCAGGGCGCGATAACGGCCGGCCTGCACGTTGGCCAGCGATTCCAGCGACGGCGTGGCCGAACCCAGCACCACCGGCACGTCGAGCGCACGTGCGCGGAGCAGGGCGAGATCGCGGGCGTGGTAGCGGAAGCCCTCCTGCTGCTTGTAGGCGCCGTCGTGCTCCTCGTCCACCACGATCAGGCCCGCGTGGGGCAGGGGCGTGAACACGGCGGAGCGCGTGCCAAGGATGACCTTGGCCTCGCCCGATCGTGCGCGCAGCCAGGCGCGCGCGCGATCGCCTTCGGCAAGATTGGAATGCAGCACTTCCACCGCGACGCCCAGCCGATCCCGCACGCGACGCACGGTCTGAGGCGCCAGCCCGATTTCGGGCACCAGCAGCAGCGCCTGTTTGCCTTGGGCGACGACCTGTTCGATCAGGGCGAGATAGACCTCGGTCTTGCCGCTGCCGGTGACGCCGTCGAGCAGGAATGATTGGAACTGGCCGAGCGACTCGGCAATGGTGTCGACCGCCTGGCGCTGCTCGGGCATGAGCTCGGGTGGCGTGCTGGTCGGAGCCGGCGCGGCACCGCTGATTTCGGTCCGTTCGATCAGGCCTGCCTCGTCGAGGCGCCGGGCGGCGTCGCGCCAGCCTGGCACCAGTTCATGGAGCAAAGCGGCCGTTACCGGGCCGCGTGCCAGTGCTTCGAGCAGGGCGCGGCTGCCGCCACGGCGGCTGCCGGCGTCCAGTGCGCTTTGGCCCGCTGCCGTCAGTGCCCAGGCTTCTTCCCGCAGGTCGGGTAGCGGCCGGTCTTCGCGCAGGGCCAGCGGCAGCGCGTTGGCGTAGGCCTCGCCCGGCGCGCCCAGCCAGTAATCGGCCGCGCGGGCCAGCGTGGCCATCAGTTCAGCGTCGAGCAAAGGGCCGTCGTCCAGCACCTTCAGCACCCGTTTGAGGCGGGCGTTGCCGACGGCGGATTCCACATCCGCCTCCACCACGATCCCCACCGCCTTGCCCTTGCCAAACGGCACCAGCACGCGGCTGCCCACGTCCGCACGACCCGCCGAAGCGGGCAGGTAGTCGAACAGGGTCGGCAGGGGAACCGGGAGGGCGACGCGTAGGACGGCGGGCATTTATACCTCGTGACGACGAAGTGTAACCGGCCGGCCACGGCGGGACGAGGCAAGGCATGCGCGGGCGAATGGTCTGCCGACGGCCGCTTGGCGGGGCTTGCTGCCCCGGCATCTAGGAATGGGGTCTAAGTGACTATCGGCACGGCGCTTTTGTGGTTATCCACAGCGTCTGTGGATAAGTCTGTGGATCGAGCGTTGAAGGAGGCCCTGCAAGCGCATGAAAACGCCCTTGGGCACGTACTGTTCAACTTTTAACCAGGCTGAAATATATTTATAAATCAGCAGCTTAAAAATTTAAGCGAGCTGGCGTTCATGCAATTGCCATAGGCACGGGTCTTGCCTTGACAGGCTCGTGACGCTGTGCAAAACCCCCGTTGCGGCGACGGAGGTGCGGCTTGAAACCAGCTCGCTTGCGCGGTTTGTGTGTGACGCAAGTCACAAAAAATTCGCGTAGCGAATGTCAATGCGCCAAGCCCAGCAAGGCCGCAAAAACCAGGGCAAAACCGATCAGCCACGAGTAGCACCAGCCGATGAAGAGGTACTTCACCGTGGTCAGGAACCAGCCCTGGCGATAGACCCGCTTCTGCATGATCAGCAGATAGACCGGCACCCAAAGACCCAGCGCCCAGATCACCAGCAGCAACGGCGTACTCGTCCAGGCCGCATGCGGCAGCAGCCAACTGCGCAGGCCGCCCACCAGCACGCCGAGCAACAGGGCCAGGAACATGAAGGCGTGGCTGTGCAGTGCCACGATCAGGTGTTCCATATAAAGGCGGCGCTTGAACAGGTACATCAGCTTGAGCAGCAGGGCGAACAGCGGCATCACCACGAACATGGTCTGCGGCAGCACGCCGAATACGCCGGCCAGGATCCGCTCCTGGGCCGCGGCGCCTTCCTCACCGCCGACCATCGCGCCCCGGAGATTGGTGCCCATGTGCTGCATGGACCGGTTGATGCTCCGAACCATGCTGTCAGGCAGCCAGCTTGCCTCGAACTTGTTCTGGTGGAAATCCCAGCCATCCTCGGTCTGCACCGGCAGTGGCGCGGCGCCCAGCTGTTCCAGGCGGTGGTTGGCGTGGTCGCGTTCCACGGTGATCAGCTTGCGGATGGTCTTCTTGCCGTGGTCGGCGTTGTCGGCCGCCTTGTCGATGTCCTTGCGCATCTGCTCGAAACGCGCGCGGACCGCGTCGGCCGTGTTGTCCTTGGCGAAGTCGCCGGTTCCGGCGCTGGCTTCCAAGTTGGTATCGGCGAAGCCGACGTTGTCGATGGCGATGCGGGTGACGAAGAAGGCCAGCAGGCACAGCACGAACATGAGGCGGAACGGGGCCACATAGCGCTGCCGGCGCCCGGAGAAATACTCCATGGTGAGGAAGCCAGGCTTGTAGAACAGCGGCGGCACCGTGTGCACTACGCGACCGTCGATGTGCAGCACCATGTCGAGCGTGTCCTCGACCATGTGATGCATGGGCCGCAGCACCGAATGGATCGATTGCCCGCATTCGTGGCAGAACTCGCCCTGCATCGGCGCACTGCAGTTGGCGCAGTACAGCCCCTCGAACGACACCAGTTCCTTCTTCATGCGTCCCCCTGACTCAATCAACCAAAGATCTTGGCACAAGAGGGTGACATCGGCATGGCCCGCAGGCGTGCTGCGATTCAAGCTGTCGGGAGGCTGCCGGTGCTGGTGCGCTAGAATGCCGGGCCCAGGAGTCTTCCCATGTTCTCTTTCCGCCCCGATCGCGCCAGGGTGGCGCACGAGGTGGGCGCCACGGTGCGCCTCGCCCTTCCGTTGATCGCCGCGCAGCTGGCTGCGGTAGGCCCGAACTTCGTCGATGCCGTGCTGGCCGGGCACTTGAGCGCGCACGTGCAGGCAGCCGTGACTACGGCGGTGAGCATCTGGGCGCTCGCGCTGGTGAGCGGCCTGGGCATGATGATGGCGGTGCCGCCATCCGTGGCCCAGCTCGATGGTGCCGGCCGGCGCCATGAAGTGGGCGCGGTGTTCGTGCAGGCGCTCTGGCTGGCCTGGGCCATGGGCATCGTGATGTGGTTCCTGGTGCGCAACGCCACCCCGATGCTCGACTGGATCGGGGTGGTGCCTTCGCTGCGCACCGACGTCATGCACTTCCTGCATGCAATCAGCTGGGCCGGGCCCGCGCTTACCAGTTATTTCGCGCTGCGCGGCCTGTCCGAAGGCCTGTCGATGACGCGGCCGTCGATGTATTTCAGCTTTGGCGGCCTGCTGGTGCTGGCGCCGCTGGGTTATGTGCTGATGTACGGCAAGTTCGGCCTGCCGGCGCTGGGATCGCTGGGCAGCGGCATCGCGACCGCCACCGTGCTGTGGCTGGAGATGGCGGGTTTTGCTCTCTATGTCGCCAGGCATCCGGCCTATCGCGACCTTGGCCTGCGCGAAGGCCTTGCCTGGCCCAAACCGAAGATGCTGCTGGAGCTGCTGAAGATCGGCGGCCCGATGGCGATAACCCTGCTCGCCGAGGGCGGCCTGTTCGTGGCGGTGGCGCTTGCCATCGCCACGCTGGGCGAGACGGTGGTGGCCAGCCACCAGGTCGCACTGAGTGTCGCGACAGTGGCTTTCATGGTCCCGCTGGGCCTGTCGATGGCGATTACCGTGCGCGTAGGCAACGCTGTAGGTCGCAACGATGCGCGCGGAGTGCGTTATGCCGGCCTGTGCGGCATCGGCCTGGCGCTGTGCATACAGACCGTGTCCTCATCGCTGATGCTGGGCATTCCGCATCTGCTCGCCCGCATGTACACGCATGATGCGGCAGTGATCGCATTGGCGGCTCAACTGATGCTGCTGGCGGGCTTCTTCCAGTTCTCCGACGGCATCCAGGTCACGTCCAACGGCGCATTGCGTGGCTTGAAGGACACCCGCGTGCCGATGGTGATCACTTTGTTCGCCTACTGGGGCGTTGGCATGCCGGTGGGCTGGTGGCTGGCGTTCCGTCATGGCATGGGCGCGCGCGGCATGTGGATGGGCCTGATTGCCGGCCTGACCATGGCGGCCATCCTGCTGTTCACCCGCTTCTGTCGCAGTGCCTTCCGCGAACGCTGGCAGCGCCCGGTCTGAAGCCGGGCTGTCGCTGTCGCGGTACGCGTCGAGTGTCATGCCACTGTGTCGTCAGCCCTACATGACCTTCGCTGCGTGAACGGCTACGCTGTCACCGAACTTGTGAGGAACTTCGCATGACGGAACGCCGCCCCAACGGTTTCTGGGCTTTTCTCTGCGTCCTTGGGCGCGGCATCAACGCGGTCAGGCTGGTAATCCTCAACCTGGTCTTCTTCTTCTTTTTCTTCATCCTGCTGCTGGTGCTGTTCGGCGGCTACCTGGGCAGCCGTGGCGAACGGGCGATCCTCGGTGACAGCGTGCTGGTCATCAAGCCAAAGGGCGAACTGGTCGAGCAGTACAGCATCGAGCCGATGGAGCGCCTGCTGGCGCAGCTGTCAGGCAACCCGCCCAAGCAGATCCAGCTGCGCGACCTCGTGGGCGCCATCGATGCGGCCGCGAAGGACACGCGCATCACGCGCATCCTGCTCGAGCCGGGCGAGCTGCAGGGCGGCGGTTTTGCCGCGCTGCGCGAAGTCGGTGCCGCACTGGATCGCTTCCGCGCCGCCGGCAAGCCGGTGGTCGTCTGGGCAGCCAACTACGACCAGGGGCAGTACTACCTCGCTGCGCATGCCGACCGCATCCTGGTCGATCCGCAGGGCGGCGTGCTGATCACCGGCCTGGCCAATTACCGCCTTTTCTACAAGGACCTGCTCGACAAGCTCGGCGTCGACGTGCACCTGTTCCGCGTGGGCCAGTTCAAGAGCGCCGCCGAGCCGTACATCCTCGACCATGCTTCGCCGGAGGCGAAGGAGGCCGACAGCTTCTGGATGGGCGGCCTGTGGGACAGCTACATCAATGAAGTAGCGAAGCTGCGCAAGCTCGAACCCGCCACGCTGCGCGCCGACATCGACGGCCTGCCGCAGAAGATCGCCGATGCACGCGGCGACCTCGGCCGCCTCTCGCTGGACCAGCATCTGGTCGACGGCGTGGCGACGCCCGCCGAGCTGGAAGCGATGATGCGCAAGGAAGGCGTGCCCGCCGGCAAGAAGGGCGAGGGCTTCCGTCAGATCTCGCTGCAGCGCTACGGCGCCAACCTGCCCGACAACGAGGGTGGCTTTGCGCCGGGCGTGTCGGTGGTGGTGGCAGAGGGCGAGATTTCCGGAGGCAAGCAACCGCAGGGTACGGTCGGCGGCGACTCCACCGCCGCGCTGATCCGCGCGGCGCGCACCGACAAGCGCACCAAGGCACTGGTGCTGCGGGTGAACTCGCCGGGTGGCGAAGTGTATGCCGCCGAGCAGATCCGCCGTGAAGTGGCGTTGACGCGTGAAGCAGGCATTCCGGTCGTGGTGTCGATGGGCAACGTGGCGGCCAGCGGCGGCTACTGGATCTCGATGAACGCTGATCGCATCTACGCCGAGCCCAACACCATCACCGGCTCCATCGGCATCTTCGGCATGGTGCTCACCGTGCCGGGCACGCTGGACAAGCTCGGCGTGAAGAACGACGGCGTCGGCACCGGCCCGCTGGCTGGCGCCTTCGACATCACGCGTCCGCTCGACCCCAAGGTGGGCACGGTGATCCAGGCCACCATCGAGAAGGGTTACCGCGATTTCGTCGGCCAGGTCGCCAAGGCGCGCGGCAAGCCGTACGACGCGATCGACACCATTGCGCAGGGTCGTGTTTGGACCGGCCAGCAGGCGCTTGATCGCGGCCTGGTCGACCAGCTGGGTGGCCTTGGCGAGGCCGTCGCCGACGCGGCGTCGCGCGCCAAGCTCGGCAAGGATTACCCCGTGCGCTACGTGGAAGAATCGCTGGGCGGCTTCGAACAGTTCCTGGTCAACCTCAACGAAAGCGCGATGGTGCGCGTGGCGCAGTCCTACGGCCTGCAGTTGCCGGCCTGGGTGGCGCACATCGATACGATGGCGCCGGAGCTGAAGCTGCTGCGTCACGCGGAAACGGGTCGGCCGAATATCTACGCCTACTGCTTCTGCGCGCCGCACTGAGCATAACGGCCGCTCGAAAAGCCCCGGTTTTCACCGGGGCTTTTTCGTTTCAGGAGAGGTGGCGCTTACATCACGGCAGCGCTGTAGTAGTCGCCGTTTTGCTGTACGCGCACCGGCATGGCGAACGCTTCACTCAGCGCGTTGTCGGTGAGGACGTCGGCCTTGTTCCCCTGGCGTAGCATCTGGCCATCGCGCAACAGGACCACGCGCTCGATCTCGGGCAACACTTCCTCGATGTGGTGTGTCACCAGCAACAGCGTGGTGCCAGTGCGCGCCAGGCCTCGCAGGCTTTCCAGAAAGCGTCGGCGGCTGGCCATGTCCAGGCCAGCGCAGGGTTCGTCCAGCAGCAATGCGCATGGACGGTGTACCAGGGCGCGCGCGATCAGCACACGCCTCGCCTCGCCGGTGGAAAGGCTCGCCATGCGACGCCCCAGCAAATGCGTAGCGCCGGCGTGGGCGAGCGCTTCATCCGCGCGCTCACGCATGACGTCGGTAACGCGATGATCCAGTCCCAGCCGGCGCGCGGCAAAGAAACTCGACAACACTGCCTCGGAAACTTCCAGCGTGGCGTCGCTGGTGCAATCGTCCTGCAACGAGGGCGAGACGATGCCGAGCAATCCCCGCAGGTCCGACACATGCCAGCGATCGCGTCCAAACACGCGCATGGACGGCGTGCCGTCCTTGCGTGCCAGTGGATACAGCTCTCGCGTGATCAGACGCACCAGGGTGGACTTGCCCGCACCATTTGCACCGAGAATCGCGGTGTGCTCACCCGCGTCGATTCGCAGGTTGAAACGGTCGAGAATGAGACGATCGCCGCGCATCACGCTGGCGCCGTCGATCTCCAGCAGCGGCGCGCAGGGCAGTTCATCGGGGTGGGGAGCGTTCATGGCCTCAACCATGCCTGCGACAGGCCGCGTTGCCAACCCCTTGGCAGTATGGACGTCCAAGGCTGAGCGAAACAATGGTGGGAGCGCACCCTGTGCGCGACAGGGGCGTATCGGTTTACGACTATGGCCCGTCTTCGCATCATGACGGTGATGCGAGGTTGCCGTCGCGCACAGGGTGCGCTCCCACATGGCAACTGGAACCGTCACTGCGTCGCCGCGTCGATATCCTGGCGCTGCTTTTCCGCCTGCTGGTCGACGGTCTTCTGCACATCGCGGGCGCGCTGCTCATCTTTCTTGAGCTCATCCCACGGCGTCGCGACGCGCGTGGTACTGGCGGCAGCCGGTTGCGACACGGGTGCGGGCGGTTTGCCGGAGCAGGCGGCGAGGGAACAAAGGCACAGGATCAGGGCAAGACGTGTCATGGGCGTTCCTCATGGCGCATGGACGGCAGTGTCGGGCCTGTCGGCGATGCCGGCAAGCTTGGCGTGGCATGGAGTCTGGCCTAAGCTCGGCGCATGAACGCACGTATCGATGCCTGGCAACTGCAGGGACATACCGCGCTGATCACCGGCGCCAGCAAGGGCATCGGCTACGCCACGGCACGCGAACTGGCGGGCCTGGCGCCAACCTCTTGCTGGTAGCGCGCGACGCCGATTATCTGGAACAGGTGCGCGTGGACTTGCTGGACGATTTCCCGGGCATCGAGGTGATGGCGTTCGACGCCGACCTCAGCGAGCAGGAAGATCGCCTGGCGGTGTTCGACTGGATCGCCGATCTCGGGGCGCCGCTGTCGCTGCTGATCAACAACGCCGGCGGCAACCAGCCTGCCCCCACGCTGGCGTATCGCGAGGACGAGTACCGCGCGATCTTCGAGCAGAACGTGTTTTCCGCGTTCGAGATGTGCCGCCTCGCCCACCCGCAGCTCGTGCAGCATGCGAATGCGGCGATCGTCAACGTGGGCTCGGTTTCGGGCATCACGCACGTACGCACGGGCTCACCCTATGGCATGACCAAGGCCGCGCTGCACCAGCTCACGCGCAACCTGGCTGCCGAATGGGCCACCGATGGCATCCGCGTCAACGCGGTGGCGCCGTGGTACATCCGCACGCAACGCTCCGAACCCGCGCTCGCCAACGACGACTACCTTGACGAAGTGCTGGACCGCACGCCGCTGCGCCGCATCGGCGAGCCGGAGGAAGTCGCTGCCGCCATCGCCTTCCTGTGCCTGCCCGCAGCGAGCTACATCACCGGCCAAGTGCTCGCTGTGGACGGTGGCTTTCTCAACTACGGGTTCTAGGCGCCACGCCCGGGGTCGTTTTCCACAGCTCGTGTGGACTGGCTAGGGACAAACCTGTGGACAGGTGGCGCAAGTGCCTGCACGCCTTTGCATTTCATCATCCTGCTCAATTCGGCGCCATGCATGGCATGGCTTTTCCACAGCCGTTGGGGAAAGCCTGGTAACAAGCCTGTGGACAACCCGGCAATGCGCCTGCGCAGCAGTCACTTGCATGGGATTGCGCAACAAATGCGCAGTGCCACCTCAGCAGTTGCGCAGTTGGGCAAGCAAGGTGGCCTCGCGCTTTTCCAGTGGCGGGCGATCGCTCTTGAACGCACGGCGCAACTTGGTCTCGTTTTCGTCGTAGGCGTCGCGCAACGCGCGGCAGGTTTCCGCGGGCGTGAGTTCATGGCATTGGTCCTGCACCCAGACGAAGTTCCGTGCGATCAGGCCGGGCGTAATGCGCCCTCTGTTGAGCTCGGGTGCGGACACGCCGGCTCCGCCGGGCGGCCCGTAGGCCTGCGACAACGACATGCCGCCACCGCCGATGATGCCGTAGGGCACCTGATAAGGCTCCGGGTTGCCATTCTCGCTGAGGTAGGTGGTGCGGTCGGTGGCACGGACGCACGCATACATCACCGGTAACGGCGCGGACGGTGCTGCCGGTGGAGGGGGCGGTGGCGATGGCACAGCCGCTTCGGGCTCGGGCGCGGGTGGGGCAGGCGTGACGAGCGGTTCGGAATCGTCGAGTTGCAGCATGTGCTGTCGCTGGCCTGCCGCGCAGGGTTTGTCCTGGTAGGTGACCTTGCCGTCAGCCGTGGTGCACTGATAAGCCGTCCCGGCGAATGCCGGCTCGCCGAGCGAAAGCAGCAGGACCAGGATGCACAGGCGGATCATGGGGGCCTCCCGTGGGCAGGCGTCCACTCAGAATTCGGCGACGTGTTCCTCGGCGGCGAAACCCAGCGTCACCGCGCCTTCGCCGACATTGACCATGCCGGTGATGCTCATCGGTGCTTCCATGAGTTCCACGCCGCATTCCTCGCATGCCGTACGCAAACCATCGTAACCCGGCAGCTTGGAAAGCTCGGCCAGGTCGCCGCCATAGCTCACGCATACCGCAGGGACCAGCAAGCCGGCGTGCACCCGCTTGGCCACGTAGCTGAACAAGGTTTCCGCGCCGTGCTCGAAGCCGCGTACCTTGCCTACCGGGCCGGTTTCGCCCCGGTAGCCACGCAGCAGCGGCTTGATGTCCAGCGCCGAGCCGAGCACCGCGCTCATCAGGCCCACGCTGCGGTCGCCCTTCTTCTTGGCGCGCGCACGCAGGTAGTAGAGGTCGCGCGGCAACATGTAGCCGTACGAATTGTTGGCGATATAGGTGAGCCGCTCGCGGATCGCCGCGGGCGCTTCGCCGGCATCGATCAGACGGGTCGCCTCGACAATGGCCGGGCCCGAGCCCGCGAACAGGCTGCGCGTGTCGATCACGCGCATCAGGAACGGCCCGGTGATGTTGTTGCGCTCGCGCACTTCACGGTAGTTTTTCAGCACCGCGAAGCTGGCCTTGATCACGTGGTCGTTGATGGCGCTGCGCGTGGCGGTGATGGTCAGGCAGAACACGCAGTCCTGCTCCAGCACCAGCTTGTCGAGGAACAGCTTCTGCACTTCCTCGATCGAGCAGGGCTCGGTTTCCGCCGAGTGGCTGCGGCTGCCGAGATTGCGATCGAGAAACCGGTGCAATTCGACCTGGTTGCGGTTGTCCAGGAAGACTTCGTCGTCGATGTGGACGGTGATCGGCATCACCGCGATGTTGTGCTTCTGCAGAAATTCCTGCGGCAAATCGCAGGATGCATCGATGGCCAGCCCCATCCGCATCGTTATCACCCCCCAAACCATGGCGCATTCAACATAGCACGCGCCCCTGTCGGTGCCGACCCTGACGCTTGGCGCTTGGCCTAGGATTTTTTCACCTGCGCTCTGTACTGCGTGCCTCAGCGCAGCTGCCTGTAGATAGCCTCATCGAACGCATCGACCTGCACCACCGCATCGCGTGCTTCATTGGCTTCGGCCAGCGCGGCGTACTCCCCGGCCGAGATGATGCCGGCGGCGAGCGCGATGTCGTCGAGCTGATCCTTCGACGCCCGGTCGATCCGCCCCGCGCGTACTGCGTCGCGCAGCTTGGTTTCCACGGGCAGCGCGCGCACGGCCTTGTCGAGCGCGGCTTCCAGCTCGCCCAACCCCGGTTCGTTCGGACCTGGCACATGGATGTCTTCGGTGAGGTGAATGCGAGCCTCGCGGTCTTCCAGGATGGCGCGGGCGGCACGCTGTCCCAGCCCATCCGACGGCGGGCGAAAACGCGCGCCCAGCGGAAACACCAGCAGGCGGCCCACGCTCGCAGCGAAACCCGATGGCAGGTTGTCGAGCACCCCGCGCAGCGCTTCCTGGGTACGGTACAGCGCGAGTGCCACGCCCCAGCGCGCGAGGTCGTAGTTGGACGCAAGCTTCGGTTCGTCGTGGTAGCGCTTGAGCGTGGCGGTGGCGAGGTACTGCCAGGCCAGCGCATCCGCCAGGCGGCCGGAGATTTTCTCGCGTCGCTTCAACGCCCCGCCGAGGGTGACCATGCACAGGTCGGAAATCACAGCGAACGCGGAAGCGAATCGAGTGAGGTGCTGATATTGCCGGTGCAGTTCGGTGTCCGTCGGCGCCGATGCCAGTCGCGAGCCGGTCAGCCCCAGCAAGAAGGCACGCACGCCGCGGGTGAAGACGAAGTTGATGTAGCCGAACGTCGCCCGGTCGAAGGCCGCCAGATCCTTCGCCGCGATCGCTTCGATCAGCTTCTGCACCCAGGGGTGGCAGCGGATGGCGCCCTGGCCGTAGATGATCATCGAGCGGGTGAGGATGTTGGCGCCCTCTACGGTGATGCCGATCGGCACCGACATCCACATGCGCGACAGGGCATTGCGCGGTCCGCGCTGGATGGCGGCGCCGGCACGGATGTCCATCGCATCGCTGACCACTTCGCGCATGGCATCGGTGAGGTAGGCCTTGGCGATGGAGCCGAGCACCGCAGGTTTCTCGCCTGCGTCGAGCGCGCCGCAGGTGAGCGTGCGCGTGGCGGTCATCAGGTAGGTGAGGCCGGCGATGCGCGCCAGTGGTTCCTCGATGCCTTCAAAGCGGCCGATCGGCGTATCGAACTGTTCGCGCACGGTGGCGTAGGCGCCGCAGATACGGGTGGCCATCTGCGCGGCGCCGACGGCCAGCGCGGGCAGCGAGATGGATCGACCCGCCGCGAGGCTCTCCATCAGCATGCGCCAGCCGTGACCCGCCTGCGCCACGCCGCCGATGATGGCGTCCATCGGCACGAATACGTCATGGCCTTCGATCGGGCCGTTGGCGAATGGCACGCCCATGGGGTCGTGGTGCTTGCCTATCACTACGCCGGGCAGGTCGCTCGGAATCAATGCGCAGGTGATCCCGCGGTCCACGGGTCCGCCGAGCAGGCCGTTCGGATCCTTCAGGCGGAAGGCCAGGCCGATCAGTGTCGCCACAGGCGCGAGGGTGATGTAGCGCTTGTTCCAGTTCAGGCGCAGGCCAATGACCTCCTCGCCCTGCCAGCGTCCCCATTCGACGACGCCCTCCGACTGGGTGGCGGCCGCGTCGGAACCCGCTTCCGGCCCGGTCAGGGCAAAGCAGGGAACCTCCAGGCCTTCAGCGAGGCGGGGCAGGTAGCGCTGCTTCTGTTCCTCCGTGCCGTAATGCACCAGAAGTTCGCCCGGCCCCAGCGAGTTGGGCACCATCACCGTCACCGCCGCGGCGACCGAGCGCGTGGCGATGCGCGTCACGACGCGCGAATGCCCGATCTCGGACATGCCCAGCCCGCCGTAGCGCTCGGGCAGCACCATGCCGAAGAAGCGCTCGCGTTTGATGAAGTCCCAGACCTCCGGCGGCAGATCGCGGTCCTGTTCGATCTGCCAGTCGTCCAGCATCTCGCACAGCCGCGTCACCGGACCATCCATGAAGGCTTGCTCGCGCGGGGAGAGCGGCTTGCATTGAAACCGCAGCAGGGCATCCCAGTCGGGCATGCCAGAGAAGATCTGCGCATCCCACCATATCGTTCCAGCCTCCAGCGCGATGCGTTCGGTTTCGCCGAGGCGCGGCATCACCTTGCCCAGCACCGGCAGCAGGGCTCGAGCGAACAGGGCGCGGCGCAGGGGCGGGAACCCCGTGACCAGCGCGACAAGCGCCGCGGCAAATAGCAGTCCATATAAAAGGAGTGGCGAGGCGACACCGCGCACGATCCAGGTGGCGAGCAGCGCGACAGCGGCCGCGACCCAGGCCAGCCATCCGCGCCCGGCGAACGCAAAACCCCAGAGCAACAACAAGGCAACGAGCAGTCCGGCGATCAGCATGGTGTCCTCCTGGCAGCCGCCGCCATCGTGGAGAGGCGAGCTTCAAGAAAATGAAAAGACTCCGAATGCGCAGCGCGTGCAAACGTGCTCCAGCAGGTAAGATGCGCGCACTGATCTGGCATCTTGCCGGCGTGGCGTCGCCGGTAACGCGCAGCGGGACAACAAACGCTGCGCTGACCCAAGGGGTCTTATGAAGGACAAACAGGAGATCGTCTCCAACTGGCTGCCGCGTTACACGGGCACGTCGCTGGAGCAGTTCGGCGAGCACATCCTGCTCACCAATTTCGGCCATTACGTCGACCTCTTCGCGCAATGGCATGGCGTCGACGTGCAGGGCCGCGACAAGCCCATGCCCAACGCGACCGCCGACGGCATCACCCTCATCAACTTCGGCATGGGCAGCCCCAACGCCGCCACGGTGATGGACCTGCTCAGCGCCATCGGGCCCAAGGCGGCGCTGTTCCTGGGCAAGTGCGGCGGCCTCAAGAAGAAGAACGCCATCGGCGACCTGGTACTGCCGATCGCCGCCATTCGCGGCGAAGGCACCTCCAACGATTACCTGCTGCCCGAGGTGCCAGCGCTGCCGGCGTTCCAACTGCAGCGCGGTGTTTCGACCATGATCCGAGACCTCGGCTACGACTACTGGACGGGCACGGTGTACACCACCAACCGCCGCGTCTGGGAGCACGACGAAGCGTTCAAGGATTACCTGCGCCGCACGCGCTGCATGGCGATCGACATGGAGACGGCCACCATCTTCGCCGCGGGATTCGCCAACAAGATTCCCTGCGGCGCCTTGCTGCTGGTTTCGGACCAGCCCATGATTCCCGAGGGCGTTAAGACAGAGTTAAGTGATCGTAACGTGACGACGCAGTTTGTGGAGCGTCACATACGTATCGGTATTGAAGCACTCAAGCTGGTACGCCGCCGCGGACGCAGTGTCAAACACTTGCGGTTCGAAGACGAAACCGCGGCAGATTAGTCTTCGAAATCAATAACCTGTCACTATGTAAGCTTGGCGTCAGGTTATTTTCACCACCGTTTCACTATCTTCACACGATGGTCGAACCGCGATGCTCAGGGGGATCCAGGCATCAGCTTCTCGAAAGCGCGGGGGCGTAATCGAAATTATTTACGCCGCATGTAGGCGGACGGCAAATTCTTGCCGTATAGAATTTATTGACTATCTGTAAGTAAAGCGTGATAAATGCGTAGCGCTGTAGACCAAGGTCTACCCTAAATGCTTTGGGTGACTCGGGCGCGGGTTTGAGGCGGGGATCTCTTTCAAACCCAGTCATAAATAAATAACGGGAGGGTGTTCTCATGAAGTTCGGGGAAAATAAACTGTGTACGTCGGTCCGCCTGGCACTATCGCTGGGCATGCTCGCAGCGAGCACCTACGGCACCGCAGCTTTCGCGCAGGACGCGCAGTCCGCTACCACCGCGCCGGATCAGACCAAGAGCAAGACGCTCGAAACGGTCACCGTGACCGGTTCGTTGATCCGCCGCGTAGACGTCGAGACGGCCAGCCCCGTTGTGACGATCGACCGTGCAGCCATTCAGGCCACGGGTAAACAGACCCTGGGTGACCTCGTGCAGCAGCTGCCGGCGATGACCGGTGGCAACGTCAATCCGCAGGTCAACAATGGTGGCGGCACCGGCGGTTCGTCGATCAACCTGCGCGGCCTTGGTTCCAAGCGTACGCTGATCCTGATCGATGGCCAGCGTCTGCTCAGCAAGGATCCGAACGCTATCCCGGCTGATGCGATCGAGCGCATCGAAGTCCTGCCGACCGGTGCGTCGGCGACCTACGGTTCGGACGCCATCGGCGGCGTCGTGAACTTCATCCTGCGCAAGAACTACCAGGGTGCGACCTTCACTGCCAACGTCGGCCAGTCCGACCACAATGACGGTGAGCAGAGCGGCTATACGTTCACCTTCGGCCAGACGTCCGACAAGGGCAGCATCATGGCCGGCCTGAACTACAACAAGCAGGACGGTGTGCTCTCCGCCAACCGCGACTTCTCGAAGAACGCGCTGAGCCTTTCGGGCACGCAGGTCAGCATCGGCGGTTCGTCCTCCACGCCGGTGGGTCGCATTCAGATCCCGGGTAGCCTGGCAACCTCGTCCGGTCTCGGCTGCACGCGTATCTCGCTGAGCCCGGGTGGCAACAGCCAGGTGGTCAGCCCGGCGAACTATCACTGCTACGCCAACGCCGACAAGTACAACTACGCGGCGGTCAACCTGATCATGACCCCGCAGGAGCGTACCGGCGGCTTCATCAACGGGGAGTACCACCTCACTGATCATGTGACGGCCTACGTTGACGCCATCTACCAGAAGACCTCGGCCAACTTCCAGCTGGCTCCGGCCGTGTACGGCACGACCTCCACGGGTGCGTTCGTTGCCAAGGGCAATGCCTTCAACCCGTTCGGCGTGGACTTCGGTACCAGCGGCTCCACCCACGGCAACGCTTTCACCTCGCGTCTGACCTCGAACGGCGTTCGCATGGCCAGCACGGGCAGGAACGACGCGCAGATCAACACCGGTTTCAAGGGCGACTTCACTGTCTTTGACAAGAACTGGAACTGGGACGCCGGCTTCAATTATGGCCACCAGAGCATTGTGACCACGACCGCCGGCCTGGTCGACCAGACCAAGCTGTACACCGGCGCCTCGACCCGGAACCCCGACGGCAGCGTTACGTGCCCGGCCGGCGTCTCCGACGTCGCCTGTGGGTTCAATCCGTTTGACATCAACACCCCGGGCAGCGTGGCAGCCATCAAGGCAGCCAGCGTGACCGCGCCGTCGAACACCTACATCATCGAAAGGACCTGGCACGCCGGTCTGAGCGGTGAGCTGTTCAGCCTGCCGGCCGGTGCCGTGCAGCTGGCGGCTGGTTTCGAAGACCGCAAGGACTACCAGCACACCGTGCCGGCTCCGCAGCTGCAGATCGACCCGACCACGGGTAGCTGCGTGCTGGGCAGCCAGTGTTTGAGCGCCGTGCAGGGTGGTTACACCACCAAGGACCTCTACGCCGAAGCCTTCATTCCGATTCTCTCGGGTGTGACGGGTGCCCAGGCGCTGAACCTGACCATCGGTGATCGTTACTCGCGCATCGAGACCTTCGGCAGCACGAACAACTTCAAGTTTGCGCTCGAGTGGCGTCCGATTGAAGACCTGCTGCTGCGCGGCACCATGGAAGACGTCTTCCGTGCGCCGACCCTGAGCGAGCTGTACAGCTCGGGTTCGGATGCCCCGTTGATCCATACCGATCCGTGTACCGGTTACACCGGCGCTCCGGCCGGTTCGCCGCTGGCACAGGCTTGTAAGTACGTTCCGACCGACGGTTCCTTCGTGAACAACTACGTCGAGTCCCAGACGCAGGCTGGTGCGGTTGTCCAGGGTTCGCGCGTCGCCGGCTTCCCGGTCAAGCCCGAGCACGGCAAGTCGTACGACTTCGGCTTGGTGTACAGCCCGGCCTATGTGCCTGGCTTCTCCACCACGATCGACCTGTGGCGCGTGAATCTGCGTGACACCATCACCACGGTGGGTCTGCAGAGCCTGCTGAACCTGTGCGCCGCCGGTTCGACGGTGTATTGCCCGTACATCCAGCGCGTTCCCAGCGGCGCCAACGCTGGTCAGCTGATGCAGTCGACGGTTGAGCCGGTCGGCAACCTGGGTGCGATCAACACCAGCGGCATCGACTGGTCGGCCAACTACAAGCTGCCGCAGTTCTCCATCGGTCAGTTCAATGTAGGCGTCAACGCGACCTATCTGAAGTACTACGACATGGAGACCGCGCCGGGCGTCGAAGGCAACGTGACCTACAAGAACGCCGGTCACCTGCTGCCTTACGGCTCCGCGCCGTCGGCTGCCTGCCCGGACAACGCGGGCGTCTGCTTGTTCCCGCGCTGGCGTGCACAGGGCTTCGTCAACTGGCAGCTGGAAGGCTGGTCTGCCGAGTGGCGCATGCGCTACATCGGTCGCTTCCAGAACGGTGCAGCCACTGGTTCGCCGCAGGACAGCTACCCGAACGGCGAGTCCGGCACGATCCTGAAGTACGGTGCCACGGTCTACAACGACGTGTCGCTGGGCTATAACATCGCGCCGATCAACACCCGTGTCGACTTTGGCATCAACAACCTGTTCGACAAGCAGCCGCCCATGCTGTACGCGAACAATACGCTCAACGCCAATACCGACCCGAGCGACTTCGACCTGATGGGCCGCTACTTCTGGGCTCGCGTTACGGTCAAGTTCTAACTCGCAGTTGTAAGCGTTAACCTTGAGGGCCGCGTGAATCATCACGCGGCCCTTTTTTATTCTGGTGCCATGAATTCAAACGCCATTTCCCAGATCGGTGCGGCCATCAACGCCGGGCAACTCGCGCACGCGGAACAACTCTGCAGAAGGGAGCTGGTCGCGTCTCCACGCAACGAAGACCTGTTGCTGATGCTGGCCATCAGCCTCCAGCTGCAGCAGCGCCCGGCGGAAGCGTTGCCGGTCTACCAGGAGCTGACGCAACTACAGCCTGGCAGTAGCATCCATTGGAACAACTACGCCACTGCGCTGGTCGAAGTTGGCTCGCGACGCGAAGGCGCGGCTGCCTATGCGAGAGCCATTGAGCTGGATCCCGGCAATGCGTTGCCCAAGAGTCAGTTGGGGTTGTTGCTGATCCAACTGCGTGAATATCTGGGCGCACGCGATGTATTGCTGGATGTCGTGCAGTTGGAGCCCGATTCCCTCCAGGCACGCGTCGACGCGGCCCGCGCCTGCTGTCACTGCCAGGACGTGGAGGGCGCTTCGGACCTGCTGCGCCATTGGCGCCGCTGGGTGCCGTTCAACAATGATCAGCTCCAGCTGGAACTGGCCCAGGTGCTCACGTTGAAGAACGATGTTCCCGAAACCGTCGAGCTGCTCGAAGACCTGCTCGCCCGCTGGCCGGACCACCACGACGTCAGGCTGCTTCTGGCCAGTCACTACGAGCGCCTCAACCGACTCGAGGATGCCGAGTCGCTTCTGGAGCCGATCACCGGCGCCGGTGCCAGCGTGCACGAGGCACAGCGCAAGGAGGCTGCCCATATCCTGGCCACCCTGGCGATGCGCCAGAAGGACCTGGCGACGGCGAAGGACCTTTTGGAGCAGACGGGGCCGGAGGCTGACAACGCTTATAGCCATTATTTCCAGCTGGCTTCGGTCTACGACAAACTGGGCGACCACGAAGCGGCAATGCAGACACTGCGCGTGGCCCACCAGATCGAGTCCGCCGAGCGCCGCTATGATTCGCCGGAGTTCTTCACGCCGGACGCGCCCGCAATGCCGGTCGACGCGCCCAGGGTTTCCGCCGAGCAGTTCGCGCGCTGGCCGAAGCTGATCTCCCCCGAGGCGGGCGATTCGCCCATCTTCGTGGTGGGCTTTCCGCGCTCCGGCACGACGTTGCTCGAGCAGATGCTGGATGCGCATCCGGGGCTCCAGTCGATGGACGAGAACCCCTTCTTCAATCGGTTGCTCGGCCTCCTGGCGAACCACGATCGCCGCATCCTCGATGACTTGAGCGTGCTGCAGCAGTACGACTGCGATGAGCTGCGCAAGCGGTACCACCAGATGGTGAGTGAACGCATCAAGCGCAACTGGGACGCCAGGCTGGTCGACAAGAATCCCTTGAACATGCACTGGATGCCGATCATGTACCGGCTGTTTCCCAAGGCAAAGTTCATTCTGGCCGTCCGCCATCCGTGCGACGTGATTTTGAGCTGCTACATGCAGAGCTTCCGTTCGAGCAGTCTGGCTGCGGCGTGCAGCACGCTCGAGCGCCTCGCGCACGCTTATGTAGAGACGATGAATCGCTGGCTGGAGGACGTAAACGTGTTCCAGCCTTCCGTGCGGGTATCTCGCTACGAGGACTTGGTCGCCGACTTCCCACGGCAAGTGTCGGATATTGCAGGGTTCCTCGAGCTCAGCGACGCATCGCCCATGCTCCAGTTCGACCAGCATGCGCGCAACAAGAGCTACATCGCCACGCCCAGCTATTCGCAGGTGATCGAACCGATCAACCGCAAGGGGGTGAATCGCTGGCACAACTATCGTGGCGACTTCGAGCCGCTGCTACCCATCCTCAAGCCCATGCTCGACCACTGGGGTTACGCCGCCTAGTCGAGCGGCGAAACGGGGGCCCAACGGACATCAAGGCTGGGGTATGGCCAACAGTTCAGGCAGATACGGCGCGTAGTGCTGCCAACGTCCCGCCGAGCTTGTATACACCGGCTGCCGGGCCTGCCATGCGCTGGCGGTACTGATGATGGGGCTCGGCGGGTCCGGCGGTTCCCCATGGTGGCCTTCATTGATTCCGAGCCATCGGGCTAGTCCTTGGACCGTGGACTCGGGATCGTTGACGAGGGTTTCATAGCGAACGGTGCAAAACGAGTTCGGGTAGCGCTTGCGCCAGCGCTCGGCGAGGCGGGCGCAGCCCTGGATCATCACGGCGATATCGCCCAGGTCGTAAGAGTAATCATGGGCGGCATCATGGAACGACTGCGACCACAGCGATAGCGCGACATCGCGGGCATCGCGCTGGCAATGAATGATGCGGGCGCTTGGCCAAAGGGCCATGATGAGATCGACCCGCAGCAAGTTAAGAGGCTGCTTGTCGATATACCAGCGGCCCTCGGTATCGCCCTGCCTTAGGTGGGTCTCATACAGCTCGGCCGCCTGTTGCAGCAGATGGGACTGGTTGGCGCGCGACGAAGATATGCGCTGCTCCACCACTTCCAGCCAGCCCAGCTCGCCCCGATTGCGCACGCCGGCGTATCGGGCAAGCAGTTCGGCGAGCAGGGTGGTGCCCGAGCGTGGCACTCCGACGATGAACACTGGTGTCCAGTCGAGGGGAGGCGCCAGGATGGTCACCGGCAGCGGGGCAGCCAGACGGGCCTCTATGCTCCGCTTCCACGCTTTGCGTGACCATGTGCTGCCGGCATGGGCTAGCGCGTTGCCTTGGCGCAGGTATTGCGTCGCCTTGTCGTACTCACCCAGGTCGTCGTAGGCCTTGCCCAGCGCGAACAGCGTCGCACGCCTAGCCGATCCGCTCAGCGATGAGCGCTGCAGCAACTCATGGAAAAAGATCAGGTCGGGGTGTGCTGCATCTGTGTAACGCTGCAGACTTGCGAGTCCCAATGGAATATTCCAATCCACCGCTTGCGGCGCATGGCGTAAGGCATAGTCGTAGCGTTCGCGCACGCGCTCGAATTGTCCCAATTGGATGGCGAGCATGCCGGCGTAGGCATGCAGGCGCGGGT
>Ga0209258_100672_pt1 | contig 24161 bp, 25 predicted proteins | sample Araplaol_mTSA_r2_FD_184281 | JGI IMG/M metagenome (GOLD analysis project Ga0209258, IMG submission 184281) | Arabidopsis root microbial communities from North Carolina, USA - plate scrape CL_Col_mTSA_r2 (SPAdes) (version 2) | ecosystem: Host-associated > Plants > Roots > Endosphere | place: USA...
AGCAGCGCAACGCGGAGATCCCAAGCGATGCCCACGGCTGTCTGGGTAAGCAGCATTCGGACCACCGCCCCTACGGCGCCCGCATCGCTGCTTGGGCTCATGGCTTCCGCCATCGCCCAGAGCGCCGTCATCGACGCCAGCAAGCCAATGATGGTTGCCACGTTCGCCACACGCGTCGCACGGCGAAGCGCAGGCGAGACCAACACGTTGCCACCCCTGATCTGCAGCACGAACACCGGCACACCGAACGTCAGCATGAGTCCGACATAGAGTGCGAAGCGGCTGAGCACCAACAAGCCGTCTGCCATCAGCGAGTCACTTCACGTGGAAGCTGAAGGAACCTTTCACGGCATGCGTGTCGGTAGATACGACGTGCCAGTCCACGCGATACGCCCCCGGGGCAAGCGGCCGCGCCGGGGTGATCACCAGCGACTTGGCATCTGCCGACGCCGCCGTCTTGGCCTCGATCTTCGTCGCCCCCGTGGCGCCGGCTGTCTCCGTCAGCGTGAGGTCTGCGCCGGAGAGCTGCGTCATCAGTGTTTCCGAAAACGTCATTTCGATGGTGGCTGGCGTGCTGACCTCGGCGTGATCCGCGGGCTTGGTGGAGATGACTTTCGGGTGGGCGAACGCGGCGCCACTGATGACGAATGCCGCTGCAGCGATGAGGCCGAGGGTGTGGTAACGAAACTGCGACATGACTGACTCCTTCAAGGCAAAGCGGCAAACAGGCTATTTACGGTACTGCGTATGCCGCCTAGTAGCGGACGCGCATGGCAAGCGGGCGAGGCAAGGCTCAAACAGACTCTTGTCGCGCATGAGCCGCGATAGTAACCGGAGCATCGCGGCATGCGCGGTTAAACGCACAAGCTCTCCACCTGCTGACATGGCTGGCTGGCATGAAGCACATGTTGGCGGAGGGCTGCCGTCCCTTGATGGTCGCAACGGCCAGCGGCAGGAAGCGATTCGCCGGCGCAACCGTCGCCTTCAGCGACCTGCTGGCGCGAAAACAAGAACAGCGAGCTCTGTCGGTTATCGGGCCGCCGCATCGCGATGGCCGAACGCGCAACGATAGCCGACGATTTCGACGATGCAGGCGCCGGCTGTTGCGGCCACGACGCTGCCTGCTTCGCGCGATCGTTCACCAACTCGCCGGGCCGGCCGTGGTGGCGCGACCGGTCCGGCGATACGTCGGCAGTGTTCGAGACGCCAGATGCCTCAGGGCTTGCTGAAGCCCATATGCAAGGTGATCTGGTCACCCGCCTTCAGGTTGGCCACGCTCGCAGGAGGAAAATGAACCTTCAACGCCATCCCGCCGGCGGTAACGTCAACCACGCCGGTCTTGGTATCCACCGCGGATACCGTGGCCGGCATCATGTGCATGCCTTGCATATTGGCGTGCATCCCTTTCATGCCCTGCATGCCCGCCTGGCCATGCATGGCACCCATGGCGTCCTGCTTGGGGGGGGAATCCTGTGCTGCCAGGGCGCCCACCGATGCCAGCGCCAACGCCAACGCCAATCCCATCCGCCTATACGTCCGAACGTCGCTGCGAATAACCATGATGCCCTCCCGTACCGGTATCGCCCCTATTGGCGCGTGAAGCCTGCGCCGTCCGATGTGTAGGACGATTGAATATGGTGGTACGGAAGCCTTAGATGCCTTGCCAGGCTTCCGGCACAGCCCTCGGCGCAAGCCAGCGGCTTTGCCGATCAGCGCGAGGACAGATACGTACTCAGCTGCTGGATGTCGTCATCGCCCAGGGTGCCTGCGATGGCTTGCATGATCTTGGCGTTCGAGCTGCCGCTGCGCGTGCCTGCGCGAAAGTCATGCAATTCCTTGGCGACGTACAACACCGATTGTCCACGCAGGCGAGGAAAACTCGCCCAAGGCGGCTGGGGCTTGCCGTTTGCCTCAACGCGAACCCCGATGGCGTCAGCGCCATGGCATCCCTGGCAGGGAGGAATGCCTCGCGCGGCATCGCCGCCGAGATACAGCTGCGCACCTGCCGACTGCGATTCGGTCGACCCGCGCGGCTTGGGTGGCAATGACGCATAGTAGGCAGCCAGGTTTCGCATGTCGTCATCGCTGAGGTTGGCTGCCTGCACACTCATGATCGGATCGCCGCGCTGGCCGCCCTTGAACTGCTTCAGCTGCAGATACAGGTAGGTTGCCGATTGACCGGCCAGGTTCGGGAAGTTGGGTGCGACAGCGATGCCCTTGGGACCATGGCAGGCAGCACACACGGTCGCCCTGCCCTCGCCGTTGTGGACGTTGCCATCCACCGGCGGCTGCTTGCGCACGTCGACGAACGATGCGGGCCTGCCGCTTGCACTGTCGGCCGCTGCCGGACCATCGGTGGCCGCATGCAAGGTTTGCGTCCAGGTGGCCATCGTCATGGCGATCAGGGTGAGGATTCGCAGCGCAGACATGCCTCGCCTCCTCATAGCTGCAACGTGACGAAGGCGCCGAGCACGGTCGCATGCCAACTTGTCTGCGGGCCGAGGTCGGTGTAGACGCGGTTGCCGATCACCAGGTCGCCCGGGTTATCGAACCCGGTGTAATGCCAATCGGCATATCGTCCAATGCCATATTGGCCGTACAGCCGCAGCCCAACCCGCGGCGTCAATGCCACGTTGAGGTTGGCCGTCAACGTCTGTAGTCGATAGATGTTCGCGGGAAAACTGTTGCCGATCGACGCGGTGGTCAGGATCGCGAGATAGCCCGGTGTAATAGCGCCGGTGCTGGCATAGTCGTAACCGTTCACGCCGCGCGCGTAGGTGTAGTTGTAACCGACGTCGAGCTTCACGCGCGGCGTGAAGACATGACTGATGGATGCGCCCACGTTGGCGTCCTTCTCGGTATCGGTGGCCGTCCAGAAATTGGCAAAGGGGAACATCGGGCCGCCGAACTGCGTGTTGGCCTGCTGCGGCGACTGGTCCACCAGCGATTCGTTGTCGGCCACGTTGCCCTGCTTGATCCGCGAGGACTCCATGCTCAGGTAACCGTTGAACGTGGTGCTGGCCGAAGGCGTCCAATCGAATGACACGTCGGCGCCGGTGGTGCTGGCCGACTGGCGGCCAAGCTGGGCACCGTAATGGTTGCGATTGCCATAGAGCGTGGTGGTCAGCGTGGCGGTATTTCCCAGTGGCGTCGTGAGGATCGCCTTGAGCTTGCTCGCCTTGAGGTCGCTCATGTCGTACTTGTACATCTGGCTGACCGTATAGGCGACGATGCCAAGTTCGTCCTGCACGTATCCTGGCAGTGATGGCGAGTACCAAGGCATGTACGGGAAGGAGTTGTACGGACTGCCGGTGCGCTTTTCGTATTCGTAGCTGAAGCGGAGCGTGCTTTCGCCCAATGAATGCGAATCCCACGTCAGCTTCAGGTGCTGGTCGTTGAGGTAGGTACGTTCCCGCTGCTGCGGCGTCTGCCGGTCGATCGTGTAGGTGAGCCCCAGCGAGTTGTGGCTGTTGACCTGATAGGTGCCGCCCAGCTCGCCCTGGCGGTCGTTGTAGCTGTACGGGATATTGGCGAACTGGGTAAAGAACGACTGGTACAACGGGTTGCCAGCCTGGAACAATCCCGCTTCCAGGTTGCCGACAATGAGTGTCTGCGAGCCGTTTTCGTGGAGAAACCCGTACTGCCCGGTCAACGGGTTGTACATCGTGTAGCGGGTCATGTTGTTCTCGCCACGCCAGCGGACGTTGATGTACGCGTTCAAGTCCGCCAGCGGACGGAAGCTCGCGCGAAGATTCACCAGGCCAGTGTCGATGCGGGCGTTGCCGTTCTGCTGCGACAACGCCGCCGTGGTGTTCCAGCTGCTGCAGGCGATGCCGGTTGTTCCGATGAATTGGCCGCTGGGGCAGAACGACGGATCGAGCGGCGACTGCAGCGCATCGTTCTGCCGCATGCTTCCGTAGGACGCCGTCGCGGAGAACTCGCCGCGCCAGAAGGACAAGGGGTGCGATCCTTCCAGCCGTACGTTGTAATAGTTGTTGTCCGGCTCCAGTGAAAACGTGCCGCCCGTGATGGCCGATGCCGAACCGGGAAGTGGCGCAAAGGGAGCGGCGAAGCTGAGCGAATCCTTGTGATCGCGGAAGAACGACGCGCTTATGGTGAAGTTGAATCGCCACCCCGCGGCCCCCGCCTTGTTGCGCATGCCGATGTTGATGTCCGTGGTGGTGAAATCGACCGGGCGCACGGTTTCGTTCTGTCCGCCGCCGGTGCCCTGGACGCCTGGCGTGCCGATGCCGCCGGGCCCGGGCGCGGTGTAGTAGTAGCTGAAGAACATCGAACCGCCCCAGTCGCGCTGGCCATGGCGGTTTTCGTTGGTCACGCCGGCATAACCGATCCAGTCCTTGTCCAGCATGCCCTCCCAGCTCACGCCCTCGCTCTCGCGTGTCACCTGCAGCGTGCGGCGCGGGCGACCGGCCTCCACGGCAGCCACTTGCGCCTGAGTGCTTGCGCCAGGCGTGATGCCCGACGGCAGGGTGAGATGGGTGGAGCCGACGCCATTCCACAGCGGATAGGCATTTGTGCTGAGCACATGGGGAATGTCGCGGAAGAACGCCTCGACGCGATAGCTGCCGTAGGTGCCCATCCGCAGCCGGTAATACTGATTGTCTTCGTTGATGCGGCTGCCGCGAAACTCCACGTACTGCCCGGTCTTGCGGTTGAGCGCACTGAACGCGAGCATGCCTAGCGCACCGGCATCCTTCCATGCCGAATACTGCTGGAAGAATGCCGCGTTGTGATCGCCTGTGGTGTACAGATAGCCAAACTGCAGTAGCCAGTGGTACGTCCAGTCACCCTGCCCCAGAGGCTCTTCCGCAGGCGCCTGCAACGGATAGGGGTACAACGAACCCGTAGGCGTACGCAGCTGATCGGGATGCAGGTACGACATGCCCATGGGGTCGGGCGTCTGAAACGACATCCATCCCGTGGGATCCAGGTTATTGCCGAACTGCGTGTTGCCGACGCGCTGCGTATCGCTCGCATCGAACTGCGCCGATGACACGCCGGGCAGCACGAACGCCGATGCGGTCGCGCACCATACCAGTCCCGTGGCCAGGGCATGTTGTTTCGGCATTCGCTGCCTCCTCGCTCAGCGGTGGGCTATTGATGGAACATGGATCCGCTGGGGCTGTTGGATCCGTGGATATTGGTGTGGCAGGTCACGCAGGCACGTCCCATCAGGCGCTCGTCCGGTGTCAATCCGTTGCGCATGCTCTGGCGGGTCTGCAAGTCGTTGGGGTGCCGGTTCATCGTGTGGCATTGCTGGCACAGCATCGGCATCGGCAGCACCAGCAGCGTCTGCTGGTTCGAGCCATGCGGATCGTGGCAATTGAGGCAGTTCTCGCGCACCGGCGCGTGCTCGAAAATGAAGGGACCACGCTTCTCCGCGTGGCAGGTGTAGCAGGTCTCGTTCACCGTGTCGGTTTTCAACAGCGGCTTGGTGATGGAGCCGTGCGGATTGTGGCAATCGGTGCATGCCATCTGTCCTTCCGGAAGCGGCATGTGCGAGCGTCGGTTGAACTTCGCCAGCACGTCCTGATGGCAGGTGGCACAAACCTGGTTGATGGATGACTTCGCCAGCGCGCCTTCCGGGGAATTGCGCACCATCGGGTTGTGGCAATCGGTACAAGACAGCCCGCGCGCTTCATGCACCGAACCCAGCCAGTGTTGCCTGGCGCCGCCGGTGTGACAGCCGAGGCATACCGTCGCCTGCGTTTCCGGCGTGGTCGCGCTGCCATGTGTGAAGGCGATGATCGAACCCTTCGCCGTCGGGTCCTTTGCATGATCGGAGCCAGGCCCATGGCATGCCTCGCATGCCGCCTGCGCCCCCGTATTCGCGGCGCCCACCTGAAACGACTGCACGTGCATGGCATGCGACGCATGGAGATCCTCCAGCGCATGGCAGGCACTGCACGTCTTCGCGCCGATGGCCTGGGCATTGGGCGCCAAGGGATTCTCAGGAATGCGCGCCGCGTCAAACGGCGTGGCCGGGCCGGTATCCACCGGTGCCGATGAAGAAGACGCCGTCCCTGCCGCGTGAAAGCCAGCCCCCATGTCGGTCGGCGGAAGCATGCGATCGATGTCGCTCTGCGTGAGCTTCGTGCCATCCCCGCCATGGATTGGCGCCTGCTGGGCAAGCGCTGAAGAACCCATGGCCCACAGTGCAACCACGATGATCAGCCGTGGCCATGGATTCGCGACCGACTCCCGCAACGTACGCATAGCTCTCCCACGTCATCGTCAAGCCGCCAACAACGCAGCATCCGGCCATCGAATCGCCAGGCGTCTCGGCGCACTGGGCAAAGTGACAACCGCTATTCCGGAAACCTTTCGCTTGAAGCGCCGCTACTGCCTGGTGTTATGGGAAACGCACCATCCCTTCGCGCTGACCGACTTCCCGGTGAAAACCTGGCAGGGCCCGTAACCTGTTGGCCCGCCGGTATAGAACTGGCAATTCGCGCATGCATCACCGGCCTTGTGTTTCGGGTCGGCGGTGGAAGAGGCGTCTTCGACGTACCCAAGTGCTTTGGCCGTGGGGTCCGACATGTCCAGGCGCGGCAAATCTGTGGCACGAAGGAGTGGCGGAGCCATACCCGCCATGCCCGCCGCGGCGCCGCTTATGGCGACGAGCTTCAAGAAGCGACGACGAGTCGTAAAAGTGGGTTCTCCCGATGTATGCACACGCACCTCCTCTCTCGGATAGCTGCCTTCGGCCAACGGTCGCTTGCACCCGAGGCTGAATGCGGGAAGCCGGCAATGCACCACCCTTCCTCTGGCGCGAAAGGTCCATCGGACAGGCACCTTCGTATGTGCCATTCCCGCAACGATTGGTTTAAAGGCGGGGCAACAAAATCTCCGCAGGATCGCCCTGCCCCGAAGAAGCGACTGGCCGGGGCCGCCTCCAAGCCACGGAACGCCGGGACGTACGGATGGAGCTCTTACAAACGCGCACGCGCAAATCAATCAACGATATTGTTGACAATCAACCTGTATGTTGATATTAAACACCCATGGTGAATATCCGTCAGCCGCTGCAGGTCGTCCACGACACCGGGTTTGATCCGGAACAGACGCAGTCGCGCCTGGACCAGGTGTTCTTCGCGTTGTCCGATCCCATCCGCCGGCAGATCCTGGAACAGCTCGATGGCCAGGCGCTGCTGGTATCGGAGATCGCGGCGGCGTTCGACGTCTCGCTGCAGGCAGTGTCTCGCCATATCCAGGTGCTGGTGCGTGCCGGGTTGATCCAGCAGGAACGCACCGGACGCATCAGCCGCTGCAGCCTCGATGCGGGCCCCCTGCTCGACGCCGCCGTCTGGATGAATCGCTACAGCAAGTACTGGCAGCAGCAGTTCGACCTGCTCGCCGCCACGCTTGCCGATATCGACGAGCGCAAGGCCGCCTCGCCGAAGGCCGCCCCGACTCGCAAGCAAGCCAAGAAACGCACACCACGCAAGCAATGACCGGCGCTGTGCGCGATCCGCACGGATCCGGCGTCGGCCTCCCCACCTATCTGGAGGTTGTCATGGCCATGCATCAGATCGTGAACCACGAAGATTGGGTCGAGACGCGCAAGCGCTTTCTCGCCAAGGAAAAGGAATTCACGCGCCTTCGCGACGAGTTGAGCCGCGAACGCCGCGAACTGCCGTGGGAGCGCATCGACAAGGACTATGTTTTCGAAGGGGAACACGGCAGGGAAACGCTCGCCGACCTCTTCGGCAAGCACAGCCAGCTCATCGTGTACCACTTCATGTACGCGCCCGACTGGGAGATCGGCTGCCGTGCCTGCTCGTTCTGGGCGGACAACTTCAACGGCATTATCCCGCACCTCAACCAGCGCGACGTGTCGATGGTGGCCATCTCGCGGGGCCCGCTGCACAAGCTTCAGGAGCAGGCGCGCCAGTTCGGCTGGACCTTCAAATGGGTGTCGTCCGCCGGCAGCGATTTCAACTTCGACTATGGCGTGTCGTTTCCGCCGCCCTCGGACGAGCATGACGGCTCGCCCTACAACTACGGATCGATGACGGTGAAGGGGCCGGAAATGCCCGGCGTCAGCGCCTTCATCAAGCAGGGTGACGAGATCTACCACACCTACTCCACCTATGGCCGCGGCGTGGACATGTTCAATACCGCCTACCACTACCTCGACATCGCACCCAAGGGCCGCGACGAGGACGAGCTGCCGTATCCGATGGCGTGGTTGAAGCACCGCATCGCCTACGAAGCCTGATACGCCAAGGGACACCACCATGAAATATGCAGACGTCAACGGCAAGCTCGCCGATTATCGCCGGCAGATCTCCGATATCCGGGAGCGGATGCGCGAGACCCTCGCCATCGTTGAGCCAGAGGAGGTGAGCGACTACGAGTTCGCCACCTTCGATGGCAGCGTTCGCCTGTCCCAACTGTTCGGCGATCACGAAGACCTTATCGTCGTCCACAACATGGGCGTGGCTTGTCCGAACTGCACGCTGTGGGCAGACGGCTACAACGGGATCCACCAGCACGTGGTATCGCGTGCGGGGTTCGTCGTCTCAAGCCCCGATCGGCCCGGCGTTCAAAGGAAATTCGCCGAAAGCCGCGGCTGGAAATTCCCCATGGTGAGTCACGAACGCAGCAGTTTCGCCGCCGACATGGGCTACGCAACCGACAAGGGGGGATGGCTGCCCGGCGTGTCCGTGTTCCGTCGCGAGGGCGACACCATCACGCGCGTGTCCGACACCGGATTCAGCCCTGGCGACGACTTCTGTCCGCTCTGGCATTTCTTCGACATGCTTCCCGGCGGCGTGGGCGACTGGCCGCGCATCGCGAAGAAGCCGCCGTGCTGCTCTGATCATTGAAACGGAGGATGCGCCATGTGTCCCGCATGCATCGGAACCCTGCTGCTCGTCCTCGGTGGTGCCGGCTCGGCAGGCGGCATCACCGCGGTGTCGTTGCGAACGCTAGTACGCAAAAAGAAGCCCGACGACGCTGCCGAAAACCACGTGCCGCGCCGAGGCAACGGCACGCGAGGCTTGCCGGCCATTCGCGTGGCGTCGCGCCCGAACGGACACTGAGCCTTACGCTCCCGCGGCGGCCAGCCGGCGGATCGCCTGCGGCGGCTGGCCGAACGCGCGCACGAAGGCGCGACGCATCCGTACCGAGCGGCGTTCCATTGAAAGCGCGGTGCTCCGAAAGGAGCGCACCATCGGCATCAGGGCAACCACACCGAGGCGACAAGGCCGCCGCCTTCGCGACGGCCAAGCTGCAGCCGGCCACCGATGGCACCGGTCAGCTGCGCGGCGATCGCCAGGCCAAGGCCCGAGCCGCCGGTATCGCGGTTGCGCGAAGCCTCCAGGCGGTAGAACGGCTGCAGCACGCGATCGAGTTCTTCTTCGGGAATGCCCGGGCCGCGATCGGACACGGTAATGCACGACGCGCCTTGCGGATCCCGCTGCACGCCGATCTCCGCCGAGCCGCCGTACTTGATCGCATTGTCCACCAGGTTGCCCAGCACGCGCCTCAGCGCCTGCGCTCGCACCGTGGGCGTGCCATCGATAGGGCCTTCCAGTGACACCGGCTGGCCGGCGTCCTGGTAATCGAACACGAGGCTCTCCAGGAACGAACCGAGATTGATGCGTACCGGCGCTTCGCTGCCGCCATGTGCGCTGCGAGCGTAGGCCAGGCCTTCGCGCACGAGATGCTCCAGCTCGCGCAGATCGTCGAGCAGCTTGCGTTGCTCTGCGGATTCGTCGAGCGCCTCGACATGCAGGCGCATGCGCGTGATCGGCGTCTGCAGGTCGTGCGAGATGGAGGCCAGAATGTGCAGGCGCTCCTTCAGGTGCTGGGCGATGCGGTCCTGCATGGTGTTGAACGCGCGGGCCGCGCGCGCCACTTCGGTCGGGCCGTCCTGCGACATGCGCGGTCCATCGGCGGTCGGCTTCATGGCGTCGGCGGCATCCGCCAGCGTGGCCAACGGACGCGTGGCCAGTCGCACCGCGAACCACGTGCACAACAGCACCAGAATCACCTGCAGCACGAACACGAACGGCAGCCAGGAGGCCACCGGCTTCATGCGCGGCGTGATCTCCAGCGTCAACGGCGCGCCATCGTGCAGCGTGAAGTGCACCTGGTAACGCTCCGGCGACATGTCGATGGTATTGCCGTATACGTGGTACGCAGGCCCGACTTCGCGCGCGATCATGTCGACCGCGCCGCGCGAGCGCGCCGTCGCCAGCGAATGACCCGGCTCACCTGGACCCAGGATGTAGACGTAATTGTCGCGCTCCAGCCGATTGAGCCAGCGCGGACGTTCGTCCGCCGGCAAGCGGTCGAGCACGGCAACGGACGTACCCACGTCATGCTCCAGCGTGTTGAACATCACCGCCGTGGCGCTCTGCATGCGTTCCGCATACAGCAATGCGAAGGACAAGCCCTGCGCCAGCACCAGCCCGGCGAAGATGATGAGATACAGGCGCGCGGCCATGCTCGGCGGCAGCCAACGCGGGCGCGGCAAGTGAGCCACATTCATGCGTCCGGCCCGTGCACGATCACCGGCATGCTGAACACGTAGCCTTCGCTGCGTACGGTCTTGATATAGGCCTGGTCCCGCGCACCGTCGAGCAGGCGCTGGCGCAGGCGACTCACCAGGAGGTCGATGGATCGGTCGAACAACTCCGCGTCCCTGCCCTGCGTGAGGTTGAGCAGCTGGTCGCGCGAGAGTACGCGCTGCGGATGATCGAGGAACACGCGCAGCAGGCGGAACTCCGCGCCGCTCAGCGAGACGACGGTGCCGTCTTCATCCAGCAGATGCCGCGCCGACGTATCCAGCCGCCAGCGGCCGAAGGAGATGCTGTCGCTGCTCTCGGTGACGCGCAGGTTGGGTGGCAGCATGCGCGTCCGACGGATCACCGCCTTGATGCGCGCGAGCAGCTCGCGCGGAGAAAACGGCTTGGTGACGTAATCGTCCGCGCCCATTTCCAGGCCGATGATGCGGTCTGTCTCATCGTCACGGGCAGTGAGCAGCACCACCGGCACATGGCGGTGCTTGCCGCTGCGCAGGTTGCGGCAGAGCACCAGGCCGTCGTCGCCCGGCATCATGATGTCGAGCACGACCAGATCGAAGGCCGAGGTATCCAGTTGCGCGAACATGTCCCGGCCATCGCTGGCCGGGCTCGCGCGCAAGCCGTTCTTGCGCAGGTAATCGACGATGCCGGTGCGAATGCCCTGGTCGTCATCGACGACGAGGATGTTGTCGACGTGTTCCATGCCGTCTCCGGGGTTTGGGTGGCGTGCGTTGAGATCTTCAGGCCTTGCCCAGCAACTTGCGGACGGCGGCCTCGGTCTGCTCGTAGTTTCCCTCACCCACGTGGCGATACACCACCTGCCCGTTCTGGTCGATCAGATAGATGGCCGGCCAGAACTGGTTGCCATAGGCATTCCACACGCGGTTCTCGTTGTCCATCGCGACCGGATAGGTGATACCCAGCCGGCTGATGGCGGCCTTCAGGGCGGCGGGGTCGCGCTCTTCGTCGTATTCGGGCGTGTGGACGCCGACCACGACCAGGCCGTCGCCCGCGTAGCGCTCGTAAAGCGCCTTGGTATGCGGCAGCACATGGAGACAGTTGATGCATTCACGGGTCCAGAACTCCACCAGCACCACCTTGCCTTTCAGCTGATCCATGGACAGCGGCGGCGAATTGAACCAGCGCGTGGCGCCGTCGAAATCGGGGGCCGACGACTGGGCAACAGGCGTCCCGGCGTTGGCGATGCTGCCGGTACCGGGCCAGGCGGCAAACAGTGCCGCGGTGAGGAAAAGAGCAGCGGCGACATAGCGAAGGGACATCATGGTGGGTTCTCCGTAGGCTGGACGCGCGGCGATGCGCTTCCCGTGTGCATGCATTGGAACAACCCCGCTTATCCGGGACATGTCGCTCGACCCGGCTTTTTGTATCGCTTTGTACAGGCGCCCCTGGGCGCCCGCAACGCCCGGCAGCGCGGGTTTGTATCGGAATGTATCGACCGCCCGCCGCTACACATTGCGATGCGTTTCGGCGCGTCGCGGGACACATCGGGGACACGTGCCCACGGTTTCCTAGGCACACCGGCTGATTACCAGCCTGTCCACCCTTCCAAGGAAACCGCCATGACAAGCACCATCCTCTACATCGGCAAGACCCACACCACCGGCGGCCGCGACGGCCAGAGTCGCAGCGACGACGGCCGCCTCGACATCAAGCTCTCGACACCCGGTTCCAACGGCGCCGGGACCAACCCGGAGCAGCTGTTCGGCGCAGGCTGGTCGGCTTGTTTCATCGGCGCCATGACCCACGCGGCCCGCGCCCGCAAGATCGCCCTTCCCGCGGGTACCAGCGTGTCCGCCGAGATCGACCTGGGCAACGGCGACAGCGGTTACTTCCTGCAGGCGCGCCTCACCGTATCGCTGCCGGGCCTGGACCGCGAGGTGGCGCAGTCGCTGATCGAAGCGGCGCACCAGACCTGTCCGTATTCCAAGGCAACGCGCGGAAACATCGACGTCACGTTCACGCTTATCTGAGTCGTCGCCCTTCACTGCGCGACCGCACGGCGGCCATCCATGCGTCGGTCGATCGCGCAGAACTTGCCATCACGCTGTAACCAAGCTGGCCTGGGCAGCGAAACAACTACTGCGTCGCGATCATCGCGGCATCAAGCAACCGCACTGAAATCCCCCGTTATTCCTTTCCCTGGAGCACATCATGAGCGTCTCGACATTCGCCAAGATTCCCTTCGTTCGCAACCGCACCATCAATGCCTTGTTGCTCGGTGCCATCGCACTGACTGTTTCCGGATTCGCCAGCGCCCACGGGGCAGACGCTTCACCGCAACCTGCATCGACGGTTTACCAGACCGCCATTCAGCCGACGATCGTGGCGGCACCGACGATTCGTGAAGCGGGCAACCGCAGTGACTGGAACGTGGACTATCCTTCGCAGCTGGCGCCGCAGGCCGTTCGCGTGGCGAACAGCATCCCCGCCAGCAGCGTGACGTCGACGGTGGACCAGGACGCGAATGAACAGTTCTGACCAGGCGTCCATGCCTGCTTCCGGCTAGGTCGCCGGGGAACGATCCTTGTCCCCGGCGATAACGGCGGCGATCAAATCGATCGCAAGCGCCAACGCCATGGCGACCGCACCGATGACGAACAGTCCGCGATAGTCGCCGCCATGGTGTGAAAACAGGAATGACATCCCATAGGCCGCCACGGCCTGCAGCACCGCGAAGCTGGTCGTGGCTGCGCTCCAGGCGGCCTTTTGTGCCTCGGGATGATGGGGCAGCAGCTCATGCACGCGCCCCAGCGCCAACGGCACGATGCCCGGCGTGAACGCTCCCATCACGACGCTCGATAGCATGAGCGCGATCTGTCCAAGGCCCAGGGCTGGCAACAGCACGGCGACACCTTCGATCAGGAACGCGAGCCGCAGCGCCGGCGCGAAGCCGATGCGGTCGGCCAGATGGCCCGTGACCAGGGGCCCCACCACGGCGCCCACGCCAAACAACACCCAGTATTCGGCACCCGCCTCCAGGCCGAGGCCAAGCCCTCGCGCCACGAAATCCACCAGGAAGATCATGTGCGGCACCAGGCCGACGGCGTTGAGCGCGTATCCGACATAGAGCGTGCGCAGCCTGCCGTTGCGCTGCGCATGAGCGTGATGCGTCGTAGCGACGTCCTTGACTTCATCACTGGGCCAGCTGCGCCACGAAGCGAGAGTGAGCGATGCCGCCATCGCGCCCAGGCCCAGCCATGTCGCCGTCAAGCCGTGGCGAAGCAGCAGGGGCACGACCGTACCGGAGAGCGCAATGCCCGTGCCCACGCCCATGAAGATGACGCCACCGGCAAGCCCACGACGCGATGCGGGCACCAGCGGCAGCACCGTCGGCGCGGCCAGCACCATCAGCACGCCACCGGAAAGTCCCGACGCGAAGCGCCAAAGGAAGAACCAGAGGAATGACACAGGGATCGCGCAGGCGAACAACGCGACAGCGGTGAGCACCATCATCAGACGGATGGACGTGGCCGCACCCGACCACCGCGTCAGGCGGTGTGCAAGCAACGCACCGGCGAGATAACCGGCCAGATTGGCCGCGCCAAGATAGGCCGCTGACGACGCCGCAAACCAGTGCGCTTCGATGATGGCCGGCAGCAAGGGCGTATACGCGAAGCGGGCCAGGCCGATACCGACGAGGCTGGCGCTGAAGCCGGCGAGCGTGACGCGCCAGCTGCCCGGTGGCGACGGGCGCATCGCCGTGTGCATGCGCCGCGAGGACATTCCGTCCATGACATTCACCTGCGAGTGGAAAGCGCGGGGCAAAGCCGCCCCTATGCGATGACAGTGCATGCCGCGCGCTGCTGTTCGGAGCCGACGCATCACCGCCTCGTTTCAAAGGCGGCGACGGCTAGCGCAGACGCTCAGGACTTTCCGGCGCTGCGCTGCTTGCGGAACTCGGCCGCGGGCAAGCCGCCCCAGCCCCAGTTCTCCATCTCCACCTCATCGATCACGACGAAGGTGGAGTCCAACGGCTTGTTCAGCACCTGCAGCAGCAGCTCGCTGACACCCTTGATCAGCGCCGCCTTTTCTTCGGGCGTGACGGATTCGCGGCCGGGTGCGGTTCCCTCACGGGTCACCTTGATGTTGACGAAAGGCATGATCTGTCTCCTGTGGATCGTGAATGGGCGGGCGCAAACGCCCGCCCACGCGGGGATCAGTGGCCGGCGCTCTGGCCACCGTCGACGTGCAGGATCTCGCCCGTCACGAAGTTGGCGGTTTCGAGGAAGATCACCGCTTGCGCGACGTCACTGACTTCGCCAAGGCGATTGACCGGATGCAGCGCGGCCAGCCACTCGTGCGTTTCAGGCGCGTGCATCGGCGTCTTGATCACGCCCGGCGACACGGCGTTCACCCGAATGCCGCGCTTGGCATATTCGACGGCCAGCGACTTGGTGGCCGAGTTGAGGCCGCCCTTGGTCAGCGACGCCAGCACCGACGGCACGCCGTCGATCGCATGATCGGTGAGGCTGGTGGTGACATTCACCACGTGGCCACTGCCCTGCTTTTCCATCTCGGTGAGCGCGGCCTGGGTGATGTGGAAGAAGCCGTTGAGGTTGACCGAGAGCGTAGTTGCGTAGTCTTCGGCGGTATACGCCGTGAACGGCTTCGCGGTGAAGATGCCCGCGTTGTTCACCAGCGTGTCGATGCGGCCGAAGCGTGCGATGGCTTCGGCGATGATGCGCTTGGCGACTTGCGGATCGGCAACGTCGCCGGCCACCGCCAGGATGTCGGGATCGTTCGACGGCTTGATCGAGCGCGAGTTGGCCACGACGCGGTAGTCGCGATCGCGGAACGCCTGGACCAGACCGGCACCGATGCCCTGCGAGGCGCCGGTGATGACTACGACTTTGCGTGCATTGTTCATGAGATGTTGACTCCAAAGATGGATGGATGTCGGCGTGATGCCGATCGGGCCGACAGGTCCGACGTCCAGCAATCTAGGCGTGCAACAGCGATTAGCGAATCCCCGCTAGCCGGCAGACATTCTTCCGCGCCGCGTACGAATCGGCACCGATACCGGCTGTTCGGGGTCGGGCGTGAGCGCCGCGAACTGGGCGCGAAGACGCGGCAAGGCAAAATCGACAAAGGCGCGCACCTTGGGCACCGCGAGGCGCCCGAATGGCGATACCAGGTTCACCGGTATGCGCGCAGGCTCTGCATCCGCCAGCACGATACGCAGGTCGCCCCGGTTGACCTCGGGCGCTACGTGATACGACAGCAGCCGCGAAACGCCATGACCGTCCACGATCGACGAGATCGCGCCACGCACGTTGTTGATCACGAGTCGCGGCGTGAACGATACGGAACGCGGCACCGACGAACCTTCCTGCGGCGGAAAGCTCCACGAATCCTGTCCCATGTGCGCCATGGTGACAATGGCGTGCTTGGCGAGGTCGGCCGGCTCGTTGATGCGCGGATGCGTCGCTAGATAGCGCGGCGATGCCACCACCACGCGGCGAACCTCGCCGACGCGCTGCGCCACCAGCGACGAATCGGCCAGATGCGTGATGCGCAGCGCGAGGTCCATGCCCTCGTCGATCAGGTTCACCGGTCGCTCCAGCATGTGCATGCGCACGCCGACCGTGGGGTATTCGTCCATGAAGGCATCGACGATGGGACGCAGGATCTCCACGCCGGCAAACACGGTCGACGTGATGGTGAGCGTGCCCCGCGGCACGGATCGTTCGCCGGCGGCGTTGCGATCCGCCTCTTCGAGATCCGCCAACACTTTCCGGCAGGCAGCCGCATAGCGTTCGCCGGCCTCGCTCAGTTTGAGCGAACGCGTGGTCCGGTGCAGCAAGGGCACGCCCACGTGCTCTTCGAGAAATGCGACGGCTCGGCTTACCGCCGCGGCCGAACGACCGGTCTTGCGACTTGCACCTGCGAGGCTGCCCTCGTCGAGCGCCGCGACGAAGACTTTCATGGCATCGAGACGATCCATAGCTGGCGGGCCTCATGATGATGGGGGAGAGGCGCGCCAGGCGGCGCGGCAACGCCGCGATTTCACCACCGTCGAGAGGATGCGTCGAGCGCCGGCCCTGTCGTCCGGCCCGGTGTTGTGGAGGCAACCACTCAGGACCGCATCGACAGCCTGCCCGCTGACGCGGAAATCGGCGCATCCGTGGCCCTGCGCGTCAGCGCGGTCGCCAGCCCACTTCCGATGTCTAGTTGCTGATCGGCCAAGGCGGCAACGCCCGGCCGGTGCGACACCACGATGAGGATGGTGTGGGGAAGCCGGGCCTTCAACGTGCCCAGCACACGTAATTCCGATGGCGCATCCAGCGCGCTGGTCGCTTCGTCCAGCAGGGCCATCACAGGCTGCCGCAAGACCACCTGGGCGAGCAGCAAGCGCTGCAACTCGCCGCCCGACAAACGGCTGGCCGAGCTGTGCAGATCGGTGTCGAGCCCCCGCTGCGAGGCGGCAAGCCGCTGATCGAGTCCCACGTCTTTCAGCACCCCGTGCAAGACGTCGTCGGTCGCCAACGGATCGGCCCAGTGCAGGCACTCGCGAACCGTACGTTGCCACGGTCGCACGCTCTGGCTTACGTACGCGCTGTGACGCACGCGTTGACGATACGTAGCAAAGTCGATGTCGTTCCCGTCCATGCTCGCCACGAACAGTTGTGGCGCAGCCATGCCCGCCAGCGCATCGACCAGGCTGCTCTTGCCGATGCCGGAATCGCCGGATACCAGCGTCATCTCGCCGGGAACCAGCGGCAGGTGGTCGACCACCACGCCCGGGACGGGCGGCGTCACGCGCATGCGCTCGATAAGCACCGGATCGCGACGCGCGCTGGTGGTTGCGATCGGCCCGAGTGCCGGCGGCATATGCATGTAGCGCTCGCGCAGTTCAAGCGCGGGGCCGGCCGAACGCAACTGCTGGAAGCTCTGGCGTGTGGAAACGAGATACGGCAGAAGGCGGCCAAGCAGCAGGCACACCGCGATGACCGAGGCCTGGTCGATGCCATGCCAGCGTTGCGCCAGCAGGAAAATGGCCGTGATACTCGCCGCTGCCAGTAGTTCCAACACCAGGCGACCGCTGGCGACCAGCTCAAGCTGCCGTCGGTATCCATCGCCGAGCCGCGAGGAAACATCCGCGTAGCCGGCCTTTTCCGCGTCTTCACGGCCGAACGAGCGAACATGGCGAAGACGGCGCGGAAAGTCTTCGCTGTGCCAGAACAGACGCGTCATGTCCGCCACGTACTGGCGCGCGACCTCCGACTGCTCGCGCCCGAACAGGCGCGATGCAAGCAGGCCCACTGCGGCCAGCAAGGGCGCTGCCAATGCGAGCGGCGGCGATACCCACAGGGCGAATGCAAGGCTCACGGCGCATGTGAGACCCGACAAAACCAGCTGTTGCAAAGCGCTCAGCCCCTGCACGATGACCTCGACGTTATGCGTGAGCACGTTGGCGATCTCGGCAGACGTGGCATCGGCCAATGAGCCCAGCGAGGCGTCGATCAGGCGCGCATGCACCTGGCGGCGTAGCCGCATGCCGTAGGCGCTGATCTGGCGCGCGCCGCATCGCGCCGCCAGCCAGCGCAGCAGCGCGAACCCACCCATGGCCACGGCGAAGACAGCGATACGCGTGTCCATGCCACCGTCCAGGCCGGGAACCCGTGCCGCGATCGGCCACGTATGGTCAGGCTGGATCAACGGCACCAAGGCGACCGCGGCGACGCCGCCGGCAAGGGCCGCGGCAAGCGACAGCGCGACGTAGATCCCCAGCCCCGCGACCTCCGCTCGCGTGAGCGAGGCCCACACCAGTCGCCAGCTGTCATGCGCCCGGTCGTTCGCCCGCGCTGGATGGACTGCCATGCTCACTCACTCGCATTGCCGGATGGCGGCCTGCCGATACGCGCGTGGCGCATCGAGCGACCATGGCGGTGAGTGCTGATCCATGGCGAAAGGGTTGCCCGCTGTCTCAGCCGAGCAGCGTCAGCAAGGCATCGACCGCCGCCTGAGGATGAGGGCCGCGCTGCAGCTCGTAAGCGCCCCGCTCGATCATGTGCTGCTGGAAAATCTGCCAGCCGGGCTGGCCGCGGGCATACGGTTGATCGGCCCAAAGCCGTGCACCGATGGCATCGGCGGGCATGGCGCGCAGGAGTTGGCGGGAATCTTCGGCGCGCCACTCGGAGACGAATACGGTGGCGATCAACTCGAGTGAACCCGAAGCCACCGGAAGCGGCGCGTGCCGCAAGTCTGCCTCATACTTTTCCACGCCGCTGCGCCGCCGGATCACCGGTGCTTCGCGAATCCACGACTGCACCGCGCCGTCATCGACGAAGCCCAGCGCGTCGGCCTTCACGTGCAGAAAATTGGCGACGCCCGTGGCAACCAGGCTTTCGGCTTCGACAAAAACCGCATCTTCCGCGAGAAACTCCAGCCCGCGCAGCAGACTGTGCAGGGCCACTGTCGACTTGCCCGAACCGCTGGCGCCCAGCAACAGCACCCCGCGTCCGTTCAGGCCCACGCACGCACCGTGCAGGGGCACCAGCCCGAGGCGGCGCGTCGCCAAGGTAAACACCGCGAACTCGATCAGTTCGTAACGCAAGTGATAGGGGTTCGCCAGCATGTCGCGCGAGGCGACCACCAAGGCACTGCCCTGCTCCGGCGACATCACGACGTAGTTGCACTCGTCCATCACGCCGCACAGCAGGCCTGCGCCCGATTGCGCGCGCACCGCTGGCGGTTCGGCGCTTCCGTTGACCGGGCGTCCAGGCAACAGGCGAAGTTCGATATGGAATGCCGGCGCCGATACCGGCAGTTGACGCGGAGCCAGCCCTTCATAGGCAAGACGAACCAGCTGCAGCAGCTCGGGGCTGTCACTCTCGAAACAGAAGTCGCCGCCGAGCACCTGCGCACGCACCACGTCGCGGCCGTCGACGCGCTCCAGGAACGGATCGAGGCTGTCTGCGCCAAAGTCGGAAAGCGGAAGAGTGGCCATGGACGCATGAGAAAAAAAGTCCGGCCATGTGATAGCACATCGCTGCCCGAACGGACATCCAAATATTTTTCGTCGTACAGGCAACCCTCGCGCTGCCACGCGGCACTCACGTCCAACTGAGCGATGTGCCTGGACGGCGAACCTGCCGGCTCCGGCGCCCGCGCGCACCCGTCGCGCGTACCGAAAGAGGCTTCCCGGCAATGCTGAAGATCCAGGTCGGCCACTCCTATTACCTGAGGTTCGACCGGAAACAGTGGGAGCGTGGCAAGCCCTACCCACCGCTGGCGACCATCCAGGTTGCCGCGCTGCTGCGACGCATGGGACATGCCGTTGCCTTGTTCGATGCCATGCTTGCGGACGACGTGGAATCGTTCGGCCACGACGTGCGTGCGCAGCGACCCGACGTCGTCGTGCTCTACGAAGACAACTTCAATTACCTCACCAAGATGTGTCTGGCGCGCATGCGTGAAGCCGCCTGCCAGATGATCGGCGATGCGCGCGCCGCCGGCGCACGCGTCATCGTCGCGGGCTCCGACGCCTCGGATCAGCCCGAGGCGTTTCTCGCAGCCGGCGCGCATGCGGTGTTGATCGGTGAAGGCATCGCGCCGCTGATCGAGCTGGTGGCCCGGCTCGAACGCGAGCCGGACATTGATCCACACGCATGGATATCGGGCATTCCAGGCGTCGCATCGCTGGACAGCGGCGAAACGCGGCTCACGCGCGTAGGCGTCATGCCGCCCGATCCGCGCATCGTCGGGCACCCCGCCTGGGACCTCATCGACGTCGATCGCTACCGCGCCATGTGGCAGGAGCGCTATGGCTACTTCAGCCTGAACATGGCTGCGTCGCGCGGCTGTCCATTTCGCTGCAACTGGTGCGCGAAGCCGATCTGGGGCAATCACTACAACCGCCGGACCGCACAGGACGTCGCCGAGGAAATGAGCCATCTGAAGGCCAGTTTTCATCCGGACCACATCTGGATGGCCGACGACATCTTCGGCTTCCACGTGAACTGGGTGGAGGAGTTTGCCGGACACCTGGAGGCCGTCGACGGGTCCGTACCTTTCACCATCCAGACGCGCGCCGACCTCATCAGCGAGCGGATGGCCACGGCATTGAAACGCGCGGGTTGCGCCGAAGCCTGGCTGGGTGCGGAAAGCGGGAGCCAGCGCGTGCTGGACCGGATGAACAAGGGTACGCAGGTAGCCGACCTGATCGCAGCGCGCGAGCGGCTCGGCGCCGCTGGCATTCGCGTCGGCTTCTTCATCCAGCTCGGCTACCTCGGCGAACAGCTGCCAGACCTGCTGGCGACGCGGGAACTGATTGAACGCGCCGCGCCGGACGACATCGGCGTGAGCGTCTCCTATCCGTTGCCGGGCACCAAGTTCTACGAACAGGTCAAAGCGCAGCTCGGCGAAAAAACGCATTGGCGCGAGAGCAACGACCTGGCGATGATGTTCCGCGGCGCCTACGACTCCGACTTCTACCGCAGCTTCCGCGATTTGCTGCACGAGCAGGTCGTCCTGCAGCAGAACATGGCCACGCGGCAACGCAAGGATGACTGCGCATGGGCCGCACTGATGGCTCGTTGGGATGCCTTGATCGCCACCGAGGTCACCCACCGTACCGAGGGCGTGCCCGTGATGCCGTTGCTCGCACCCCAGGGCAAGGCCCAGGCATCGCTCTGAGGGCCGATTCATGCTTCCTCCGCTCAAGATCATCAAGCAAGGACTGCATCGCACCACCGAAACTCTGGCCGCGGAAATGGCGCAGCCAGGAGGCGCGATGCCGGAGTGGAATGCGCTCGAGTGGCAACTGGCGTCGGTGTCGGCCGTGGTGCACGGCGTGTCGCCCCTGCTGAGCGGGCGTTGCATGTGGCAGGCGCCCGGATGGCAGGCGTTTCTCGCCGCGCAGCGCGAGCACGTCGCGCTGCGCCACCTGCGCATCACCACCCTGCTGCAGCAAATCGACAGCGGAGCACGCCGCGCGGGCATTGCCATGGTGCCGCTGAAGGGCTGCGCACTGCACGCGCTGGGACTGTATACGCCCGGCGAGCGCCCCATGGCCGATATCGACCTGCTGGTGCGTGAAGCCGACGCGATACCGGCTTCGCGACTTCTGCAGCAGCTGGGTTACGTGGAATCGTTCAAGCAGTGGAAGCATCGCGTATTCAAGCCGCGCGGCGCCGAGCCGCCTGTCGTATTGGGCGAGCATCGCGATACGCCGATCAACATCGAGCTTCACGTGCGCATCCAGGAGCGCCTGCCGGTGTCGGCCGTGGATATCTCCGAACAGATCCATCCCCTTCGACCGGAAGCGGGCTTGAACGGCTACCCGTCGACGGGCGCACTGATGAGTCATCTGCTGCTGCACGCGGCTGGCAACGTGTGCAACCGCTCCTTGCGCCTCCTGCATCTGCACGATATCGCGCAGCTGTCCCGGCGCATGTCGCCGGATGACTGGAACGCCTGTCTCGACGAGCGCATCGCGGGGCCCGCCTGGTGGGCGTTGCCGCCGCTGACACTGGCCGCGCGCTACTACCCGGCCACCATTCCCGGGTCCGTGCTGGACCGCCTGCGGGTTGCCTGCCCCACGCTTCTCAAGACCGTCGCCCGGCATCAGAACCTGACGCGTGTATCCGGCTCCGATCTATGGCTGCATGCCTTGCCGGGCATCGAATGGTCGCGTTCACTCGCGGAGGCGGCGCACTACATAAAGAACCGTTTCCGTCCGCCTCAGGAAGCGATCAGGGAACGCCATGACATGGTGCGCACGCAATTGTGGCTGCGCGACCAGCCATGGGTGACCGCGCCGCAAAGACGGCGCGTGCTCACCTTGCTGACCCAACCGGTGCCGCGCATGGATACGATGCATGCGGTGCGCGCGGCGCTGGAGCTGTCGCCTATCTAGGCGACCTCAGTCTTCCAGGCCATCGGTGAGCAATTGCAGATAGAGCGCCTCGAAGGATTTGGCGGTGTAGTCGGCATCCTCCAGCATGGCCTTGCGCTGCGCCGCCAGCGCCATGCGCAAACGTAGCGGCTCGTCAGACAGCACGCGCGCGATAGCGGCCGAGAGGGCCTGCCAGTCGCCCACGGGCACCGCCAGCGCCGCGGTCGGGGTCCACTCCGCGATGTGTCCTACAGCTGTGCCTACCGTAGGCACGCCGACCGCCGCGGCTTCGAGCAACACCAATGGCCCCGCTTCGTGGCGGGACGACATGACCAGCAGGTCCGCCGCCTCCATCAGGGGACGCAGCTCACGTTGTGTCTTGAAGCCAAGCAGGCGTACGTGGCGCTCCAGATCGAGCTGCCGTACCAAGGCGTGCATATCGCCCTGCAGCGTGTCCACGCCGACGATGTCCATGCGGAACGCCACGCCTCGGCGGGCGAGCGCCGCGAGCGCACGCAGCAGCGTCGGCTGGTCCTTGACGCGATTGAGGCTGGCGACGTGGACCAATCTGGCGCTTTCGCCGTGCCGCTCGCGCGGACAGATCGGCGGCCAGGAGCGCAGGTCGACACCCAGCGGCACACGCCTCGCCGAAATACCCAGCGCGCTTAGCGATTCCACGATCGGGCCGCTCGCTCCCGTCACGACATTCGCCGCACGCAGCACCACCGCTTCGCGCAATCGCCCTTTCCAGCGACGGCGGCCGCCATAGTCGATATCGTCCATGGCCACCAGTTCCCCCCCGGCAATATGCACGAGGCTCGGCAAGCCCAGCCACCTGGCCGCGGCGACGGCCACCAGGCCGCATGAGCCGGAGAAGATCGCATGCACCAGGTCGAAGGGCTGTCGGCGATGTTCGGCACGGATCGCGGCGACGGCGCGTACGCGCGACCAGCCATCGCCGATGTTGTGCACGATGGCGCCGGCAAGGCCCCAGCAATCGGGGGCGGGTTCCTGCCGCAGTGCGAACACATGCACTTCGTGAACGCGAGCCAGGCGCTCGATCAGTGCCAGCAACACCGGAATCACGCGGAACTCGCCCGTGCGATCCACGCCGCCCGGCACCACCAGCGCTAGCTTCATGAAGCTCTCCGCAGGCGTTGTTCGACCAGTTGCGCGTAGGCACGCGTCCACAGCTCGCCCACGACGCCGAAGGACAACCTCGCATCGAAATGCGCACGCACGTGCTCGCGCGGCAGGGCTTTCGCGCCAGCCTCAGCAAGCGCCGCAGCCAGGGCGGCAGCATCACCACGCGGCCACAGCCACCCCACTTTGCCATTGGCCGTGAACGAGCGGAACGACGGAATATCGGTGATCACTGGCACGACACCGCATGCCATGGCTTCCAGCAATGCGTAGCCGCTGCCTTCCACATGACTGGCCGATACATAGATATCCGCCGCGCGCATCAGCGTTTCCACGCGCGCATGCTCCACGCGGCCCATGAGATGCACGCGCCCCGCCAGCCGCGCGTCGCGTGCGATGCAGCGCTGCACTTCCGCCCTCAGCGGCGCATTGCCGAAGGCGCACCACAGCTGCAGGCCCGGCAAGCGCGACGCGGCCTGCGCCACACCCTCCAGCATGGTCAGCGGGTCTTTGTTGGCGTTGAGGTGACCGACCCACAACACGCAGGGGTCGCCATGGAGCCCTGTTTCCGCACGCGCCGTGGCGCGGCTTCCTGGCGTGAA
>Ga0209258_100673_pt1 | contig 24032 bp, 14 predicted proteins | sample Araplaol_mTSA_r2_FD_184281 | JGI IMG/M metagenome (GOLD analysis project Ga0209258, IMG submission 184281) | Arabidopsis root microbial communities from North Carolina, USA - plate scrape CL_Col_mTSA_r2 (SPAdes) (version 2) | ecosystem: Host-associated > Plants > Roots > Endosphere | place: USA...
ATCTCGTCGAATACGACCGCTGCCCTATTAGGATTGGCATCCGCCTGCTCTTCAATCAGGCTGTGAATCGTAGATTCTGCTGGATATGAAGCAGCGGTATCGTTGTATTTCACTAAAATCTCTTGCTGATCCTCGTCCGTCAATAAATTCAGATTACTAATTTTGATGTCTGGATACTTACACACTTCTTCTATAATTCGGATATAGTGTTTTCCCATTCTTTCAGCCGTTTTTCTTCTATACAATTTCGTACAATATTCTAAATTAAATACAATTCCTTCCTCATCTTCCCATGCCTGCAGAAGTAGATCCATCTTTGCTGCTTTAGGATCCATTACTTCCGGCGTTATGCTCAGTCCATCTACTTGCACCGGTTCTAAACTTAAATTCTGCAATACAAACATAGTAGTAAATAAAGGATTACGGCTCATATCCCTTTGAATCCCAATTTTATTAATAAGCTCTTCAATAGGATATTCCTGATGCTCATAAGCATTAAGCATGTTATCTTTTACTTCCCTAAGGAATTGGGCGAACGATGTGCTCCCTGAGATTTTATTTCTCATTGCTAGAGTATTAATAAATATTCCGATAGTTCCTTCTACGTCACTATGCACTCGTCCTGTGACAGGTGAACCGATGATTATATCATCCTGGCCACTATATTTATGAAGTAACACAGTATACGCAGCTAGCAGAATCATATACATGCTTGAGTTGGTATTAACACTCAAAATTTGAAGCCGTTCCTTTAACAATTGATCCGTGACAAAAGAAATTCGATCCCCTTCGAAGCTCTGTTGCAGCGGCCTTGAATAATCTGTTGGAAGCTCTAAAAGTGGTACCTCACCAGAAAATTGCTGCAACCAATATACCTCTTGCTCATTAAGCCCCCCATTTTCATATCTGCTGTTCTGCCAGGCGGCGAAATCTTTATATTGAATCGAAAGCTCAGTTAACTTCCGAGCTTCATAAATTGCTGAAAATTCCTGTATAAGAATATTCATGGATACACCGTCGGAAATAATATGGTGCATATCAAAAAATAACAAATGTTTATGATCCGGCAATGTAATGACTTTCAACCGGAATAATGGAGCTTGAGACAAATCAAAAGGACGAATAAAGGAATTACATAATTCTGCTGCTTCTTGTCCATCCTTACAGGTGTACTCCTCAAAAGGTAAAGAAGGATTTGAATGTATGATTTGAACTGGAGTCCCATCCTTCATTTCAAATGACGTTCGTAACGACTCATGCCTCTGCATTAACGTCTGAAAGGCATTTTCAAATCGATCTCGATCATAATCCCCTTCAAGCTTAGCAATTCCTGGCATATTGTAGCTGAGATTATCCGAATGAAGTTGATATAAAATATACTGTCTCTTTTGAGCTGACGATAAAGCGTAATCCTCCTGTTGATAGACAGGATTTATTGCCACTAACTCCTTCTTCCCTATCCTTTTAATCATGTCAGCCAATTGTTCAATTGTAGGATGGGTAAAAATACTACGTAGTGTAATATCGATATTGAATTCATGATTAATTCGAGATACAAGAATTGAGGCTTTTAGAGACTGACCTCCTAATTCAAAGAAATTGTCATTCACTCCAATCTCTTTCTGATCAAACACGGACATCCAAATCCTCACTAATATACGCTCGATTTCATTTGACGGCTCCACATATGCTTTTCTATTTAGGATACTATGATCTATACTTGGTAACGCCCTGCGATCCAACTTTCCATTAGGTGTCAGTGGTAATGAATCCATCCGAATGAAAAAGGATGGCACCATATAATCCGGGAGCTGCTTCGCCATATGTCCTCGAATCTCAGCTGCTTCTATTTCAATATCCGACACAAAATATGCGCTCAAATATCCAACATTGTCATTATTTTTCTTAGCTACAACAGCAGCTTCACGAATAGCTTCGTGTGTAAGTAGACAATGCTCAATTTCACCTGGCTCAACCCGGAATCCACGAACTTTCACCTGCTCATCAATTCTTCCGATGAAATCCAGTGTTCCATTTGGAAGCCATCTTACGAGGTCTCCCGTCTTAAACATTTTTTCTCCGGGTACAAATGGATTATCGACAAATCTTTCCTCCGTAAGTTCTGGGAGATGCAGATAGCCCCTTGCTACACCTTCACCACCAACATAAAGTTCTCCAGGTACTCCTATCGGCAGTAACATATTATGTTCATTCATAACATAAGCAGATGAATTAGTTATAGGGCTCCCTATCGGTATCAGTTGATCCTCAGAACCATCTATCCAATAGCTTGTTGAAAATGTGGTGTTCTCTGTCGGTCCATAAACATTGATGATGGTGAGCTCCGGACATTGTTCTCGCACCAAACGAACTGGATTGGAGGATAACGCCTCGCCACCGACAACTAGGAACTTCACATTGTGAAATATAGAAGGTTGTTCTTTAGCTAGCTGCACAAACCAAGGGGTTGTCATCCAAATCGCCGTAATTCCATATTTTTCAATCGATTGTTCCATTTTTTTGATATCCAATAAATTGTTGGTGTCTAAAACAACTAGTGTTCCACCATTAAGCAATGTCCCAAACATTTCAAAAGTAAGTGCATCGAAACCAACTGCACCTGTTTGAAGCATACGCATTTGGTCATTCAGGGGTATATAATTTACGTTCTTAACCAATGAAATAACATTGCGATGCGAGACCATGACACCCTTTGGCTTTCCTGTCGTTCCCGATGTATAGATGACATAGGCTAGATCTTCTGGCTCGTTAATCGACTCCGGAACCTCAATTGCATCCTGATAAATATTTGAATCGTCCAAATTCACGATAGCGTTCTCAAATGTAAGCCGCTTGTCATTTATGTTTTGAGCTATCAACAGTGCTGCTTTACTGTCGGTGAGAATATAATCAATTCTCTCATCTGGATAAACCGTATCTATCGGTACATATGTGCCTCCAGCCTTAAGTACAGCTAATATTGCTACAACCATTCCTATAGATCGCTCTACTAAAATTCCTACGATGTCCTCGCGGCCAACTCCTTTAGCACGAACTACCTTTGCCAACTGATTTGCCCTTGAATTTAGTTCCAAATAAGTTAATGTCTCTTCTTCACTAACTAAAGCGATGTGATTTGGAGTAAGGTTAACCTGTAATTCAAACAAATCTTGTATCGTATAATTCTTTGGGTAATCAAATAGAGTATTATTAAACTGGACGAGAATTTGTTCCCTCTCTTCCTCAGTCAACATCTGAATTTCAGACAACTTTATTGTTGGATCGCTACAGATTTCCTCAAGAATTGAAATAAAGTGCCTGCTCATTCTCTTGATCGTGCTTAGCGAATACAATTCCGTACTATATTCCAGTGAAAACAAAAGCTCTTCAGATTGTTCCATCCCATAAAGGGTAATTTCAAATTTGGATGTCTTGTTGTCAAATTCATATTCCGAGACATCCCAATCGTTATCTTGAAATAGCCCTAATGCCTTATTCAAAAATACAAAAGTGTGATCGAATAACGGATTTCTACTAATGTCACGTTGAATCCCTAGTTTTTCTGTTAGCTCTTCAAAAGGATATGCCTCATGCTCGAAAACATTTATTACTTTATTTTTAACCTCATTGAGAAAAACATTAAATTTTTTATCGTTTCCTGCATGGCACTTTATTGCCAACGTATTAGCAAATAAGCCCATAATCCTCATTTCATCAGAATGTGTTCTACCGGTAACTGGCGACCCTATGACTATATCCTCTTGACCAGAATATTTGCCCAACAATATATAATATGCGGCTAGATTTATCATAAACAGCGTTGCTTCGCTTTGTTGAGCCAATCGATTCAATTTTTCTGTTAGTTGCTTTCCTACATGAAAGATGATTCGATCCCCTCTAAACTTTTTTAACGAGGTTCTAGAATAATCAGTAGGCATCGTTAGTACAGGTACGTAGCCACTAAACTCATTTAGCCAAAACTGTTCATTCATTCGGAATTTATCAGTGTCACGCTGATTCTGTTGGCGAACAACCACATCTCTGTAATGTAAAGGTAATTCGTCCAACGTTTCTTCCTTGAATAACTTCATAAATTCACTTGTAAAAAGGTTTATAGAGACTCCATCTGAGATTATATGATGCATATCAAAGAGAATTATTGAACCTTCAGATTCAGTTTGGATTAACTTCGCTCTGATTAAAGGAGCTTTACTGAGATCGAACGGTTGAACAAAATCTTTTGCTGATTCCTTCAACTGATTACGACTGCCAATACTTTCAGTCAATTCAAACTCTACCTGATCATGTACGCATTGGACGGGCTCCCCATCGTTCCATCCGAAAGAGGTTCGAAAACTTTCGTGACGATGAATAAGTTGTTTTATTATCATCCTTGCTGTAGCAGCATCTATGGAGTTTTCAAGCATTAATACGCCTGGCATGTTGTATATTGTATGGTTTTCTCCTACTGATTCGCTTAATAAGAAAATTGTTTTTTGTTGAGATGTTAGAGGATAATATTGCTGCAATTCTGAAATGTCTGAGTTGGTTGTTTCTTCAAACTCATATTGCAAATGTTGATCTAGAATAAAGGAAGTCAGTTCCTGGATGGTTGGATATTTAAGTATGTCTCCAAGTTTTATTGAAACATTAAGTTCGCTTTGTAATGCATCTATTACATTCAAAGCACTTATTGAATCTCCTCCTAGTTCATAAAAATTGCTGTCCTCTAGAATATTGTCATATCCTAAAGTGTCCTTCCAAATATTAATAATCGTTTGTTCGACAGTCCTTTTTTCAGGAATTATCGGAGCGTTTATCGAACCACCAGCACTTTTCGATTCATGTTTTAGTGCAAGAATATATTGTTTTCGGACTCGATCAGAGAATTGAACAAACCCCAAGCTTTCAATCAGTGTCAACATTGCAGGATTAAGCTTCCCAAAAATCATATTAGTCATATTAGTTTGCAAATAATGCTGCATTGCTTGTAAAGCTGTCTCCGGTAGTATCAGATCGAACAATTGTTTATTAACGGCATCATGTTCTAGTTGTGAGCGAACAAATTCCCATGCAGGCCAATTTATAGAGAGAGTTCTCTTTTCTCTAGCTTGCCTATATGAAGAAAAACTATCCACAAAACTATTGGCAGCAACATATGCCCCAATATTGTTTCCGCCAACAACAGAAGCTATAGACGAACATAAAATATAGAAATCAAGTTGATCCTCTTTTGTTAACATATCAATAAGAACGGTGCCTTGAATTTTTGGCAGCAGGGTTTGTCTGAAATAGTCACTAGTCATTGAATCTAGAGCGTGCGTCATTCCGACTCCAACCCCAGCACAGTGAATGATCCCCCGAATAGAACCGAACTTTAATCGAAGATCTTCAAGGCATCTTTTTAATTCTATCTCGTTTGTGACATCAGTTTGCTCGATGTAAACGTTTTCCTGTTTGTTTATTAAATCTCTAATTTTTATTACTTTTGCTTTCCATTCATTTTGAGAATTACCATATATAATATTGTCCCATTCTGATCGGTCAGGGAATCTATTTCGACTCAAGAGAACAATATTGGCTTTAGAATTTAGAGTTGATAAATGCTCTGCCATATAAAGACCAATATTTCCGAGACCTCCGGTTATTACATAAACACCCGTTTCATGAATAGATATTGTAGAGTCAGAGACTAATATTTCAGATTTATCCAACCGTTCAATGTATTCTACATATCTTTGGCCATCTCGATAACCAACAATATACGGAGCGTTGGATACAGCAATCTCAGTAGCAAGCTGCCTAATATCAATGAACTCATCAATATCGATAGCACGACAATGGACATGGCGATATTCTTGCGAAATTACTTTTCCTAGTCCAAACATAGAAGCAGCATATGGTTGTTTTGAAGGGCTGTTAATTTTATTAACCTGATTGGAAATGAGAACAATTTCCATCTGTCGATTCATTTCCTGAATAGCTTGTACTAAATGCAATAAACTGAACACGCCTTGCTCAAGAATGGAATCGAGCTCATTTACTGCAACAAGATCATTAGTAAAATAAATAGAAGACATATGAATAATTTGGCTAATGTTTCTAACCGAAATATCTTTCAATAACTTGCGGTAATCTTCAGGCGAGTTTCCTATCAAATACATATGCTCAGATCGTTTTTCGAAGTGATCGCTCAATTCAACTTCAACTATATTCTTATTTTGTATATTAAAGAGCTCTATCAATTTATCGCTTATTTCACTGTCTTTAATAACAAGGATATTCTGATGTGTAGATTGTTCTGTACAAGATGAATCGGTTGCACTCCAACGTATTTCATAATACTCCGAAGATTGATCAGGAATATGGACCCAACATCTATCTCTTCGGAATGGGTATGTAGGCAAACTGATTTTGTTCCTTTTCTCCGCGCTGTATAAAAATTCCCAGTCAATTTTTACGCCGCAAACATAATAATTGCTAATTTTTTTCAGTACTACGACATCTTTATTTACGCGAAACTCGGCTACTGCAGCTTGCATCTCCTCATCCATCGGATGGGTAAAACCTAAATACTGTGAATTAACATTACTTATGAAGTTTTCACTTGAATGCTCCGTATTACTCAGAAAACAGTTCAATTCTTCCAACAGCTCTTCCTTGGAATGCATTACTATGGATATCCTGTGCAAATGATGATCTCTACCTGTATTCAATGTGTAACAGAGATCTTTAATGTCTATATCATTTTGCTGAATAAAGGAACGATATGTATTGACTAATTTAAATAAGGTATCTTTATCCCGTGCAGACAAGGTAAATAAATTGGGTTCAGAACTAGGGGCAGGATCACCTTGGCTTGTATTACGTGGTGCTTCTTCAAGAACAACATGACAGTTTGTCCCACTAAATCCAAATGAGCTTACCCCACATCGTCTCGGCAGATAATCTTGTTTCCATTCTTTCAATTGATCCAACACATATAATGGAGAGTTATCAAACTCAATCATTGGATTAGCTTTTGTAAAGTGCAGATTACCAGGTATAACTTGATATTTTAACGCAAGCACTGCTTTCAATAGCCCCACAATGCCAGCTGCTGAATCTAAATGCCCAATATTGGTCTTCACTGATCCAACGCCACAAAAGTTTTTTTTGTTTGTAAATTTTCCAAATGCATTCGTGATACCTTGAATTTCAATCGGATCACCCAATTTCGTCCCCGTCCCATGGGCTTCAATATACGAAATGGTTTCCGGATTCACTGCTGCATCCGACCAAGCTTTTAATATAACTTCCTCCTGAGCCTTAGGATTTGGAGCAGTTAAACCCATGGAAGTTCCATCATTGTTTATTGCGCTGCCTTTAATGACGCCGTAAATATGATCCCGATCTACTATAGCCTTGCTTAGAGGCTTTAGTAATAAAGCTATCGCTCCTTCACCGCCGCCAGTACCATCTGAACTTTCGTCAAAAGTCCTCGTTCTGCTCGTACTAGATTCAATACCTAGTTCATAAGAATTACCAATAGGTATCAAATTAATTTTCACACCGCCGGCAATCGCAAGTTCACTCTCGTGATTTCGAATACTTTGGCAAGCCATATGAACAGCAACTAACGAGGAAGAGCAAGCTGTATCGACAGATATGCTGGGTCCCTTCAAGTTCAATAGGTAAGAGATTCTACTTGGAAGAAATGAAGGTAAGTTGCCTGCACTGGACAGTCCTAAAAAATCAGGTTCCATCTGTTCAATCAAATCTTTGTAGGAGTATCCCGGTGAAATGCTACCTACAAAGACACCTGTGTTCGTGCCTGCTATTTTTCCCCCTCCATATCCCGCATCTTCTATGGCTGACCATGCAGCCTCTAAAAACAATCGATGATTAGGATCCATCAAGCTTGCTTCTTTAGGTGAAATTTTAAAAAAATCGTAATCAAATTTATCAATTTCATTTATGTAAGCATACTCAACAAATTCGTAACTATCCTTATTGAAGCGTTTACTATTACTTAAATAACGAACTACATCATTCTTTCTGGTATCCGGCAAATCCCTAACCGAATCGAGCCCTTGGGTAAGGTTTTCCCAAAATTGTCTATAATCATCTGCAAGAGGCAAATATGAAGAAATACCTATAATAGCGACTTCTTTACTATATGTATCGATTGTTGGATTAGGAATCTCAATTTCCTCAGAGGTTAAATTGTCTACGCTTGTTATGCTCTCCAAAAACTTATATACATTCTCATTCAAAATGACTCCCCCTTATAAAATCATCATCTTTTGCAAATTAAGGATAAACAAGGGTTTTTATTAGATTGCTAGATCTAAAAAAATGAGCATTTACATCGAGCTTATGAAAACTAAGCTTCGAATCTTCTCATGAAAAATCATAGTATTCTATCTGTTAAAAAAAGAGAAGGTTTCATTTAGTACTGAATTTTAGATGTGTTGTATTTTTATAGAGGTCTGTGTATTGTATTAATGTGGAGAAATGAGGAATATAATACAAGTATATACGAACTACCATCATCATTGTCAAGATACTTTTTTCCTAAATCACATTTTCGGAACTCCTAATTAGCATTCCTATTACGAATGATTCCATTTCGTAGATTTCTTGAAGCTTAGAAATAATTCGCTTAATATAGTTCTTATCCTTTGTTATTGAATATCTAATCATATTATTTCGAAGAGCAAACGTCTCATCCTCTATATATTTAAATTTTTGTATTACTTCCCCACTAAGATCAATAAATTTATTTTCCTGCATGTATTCTACTCTCTTCGTCATTAGCATTTTATGCTCCCATAAGTTATGCAAATACCGCACATCATAATCAGCTTCGTCCTTTAACAAGGATTCGTAATAATTGATTATATATGCATAACATTCTAAGCCGTATACTCGATCCCAAGGCTCTCGAAGCATCGCAAACCAATCTGACGTGTTATTGCTTTCCAGGTAATCTTTCAATGTGGCTATTACTAATTTAGGATTGAAGGGATAATGAGCATGAGGGTTAATTTCAAAGATATGCAGCATGTTAAATACCTCTAAGCTATTAGGGTGTAATTGTTGATGAATATCATTAAGTTGAATCAATCTCTCAACATCTAAAAAAGCGCTTACAAACTGTTTGTATGAAATCGTTGTTGCTCTAAAAATAGAGTCTTCATCAAAACCTAATATGTCAAATGTAGAAGTACCATCATCATAACCAAATACAAGGTTTTCATGTATAAAACTAAATTTCTTATATGCTTTTCGATTTGGAACATTATACTCATCCAAATATAAATATAGATATTTTTTGTTATTTATACAATTTTTAACAAACGATAGAATATCACTTGACAGTTTTTCCACTGTACTTCTGTATAACTTCTCATGTTTCAGCCAAGGACAGATGGTGTAATCAAATGTGTAAAAAGTAAATGGGACAGGACTATTAGCATAATCCTTATCAAAGCAGGTTTGAATATAATTACTTAATATCCAGGGATAGGTTTTAGCTTCATTCGCCAATATACTATGAGGGTAAGCAAAAAAAAGATATCCTTTAATTAACGGATCTTGAATGGGCAACCTTGCACACTTCATACAATCACCTCTTCCGAATTGACATTAATTTTTATAATCATGTTAGAATCTAGAATAATATTTTTTATGTATAAGGGCATCGTAGTGGACTCCTTTGTGCTTTTATTGTCTTCATCCCTACTAGCCCTTATTTTTCAATCCAACACCATATGCACTTATGTCGATGTTTCTAGTTATGATAAAATACTTTTTTATGACCTTTATTTCTTACTCCAATTCGTTTGTTGTTCTAATAACCATGATTCATTCAGCTGCTTCATTTTTTGTTTAAATTCTCCTTTAACTTCCAAGTTGCCCGAATATAGACCATTCATAGGATCCATAAAAATTCCTGTTAATTTAATGAGCACATTAGAGTAACCTGGTGTGTTTGGAGCTATTCCTAAAGTGTCTTTATTACTATTCAATACTTGCCTAACTACTTCAGCATAACTAGAGTCACTAAACAGATTATTAAATGTATCGAATACCTGTTCGTCTGAAGTCGTCGGAAGTGATACTCCACTCTTGACTATACTTTTCCTTGCTTCTGTTGCAGTAGATAAATAAGTCAGAACTTCTGCGGACTCCTTTTTATAATTGCTTTTACTTGATATCGCTAAAGTCTCCAGTGAACTTACACCTTGTTGATTGCTTGGCCCTTTCGGAAAAGGAACCACCCCAAAATGAGGAACTTTCTCAAAGTTCGAAGTTAACAGTGCAGAACTGTTTATCATCATTCCTGCAGTTCCATTTCTAAAATTCGGCTCAACTGCAAAGCCTTGAGATAAAGTCTCACTGATTCTTCCATCAATCTTTTTTTCCTTAAACAGTTTTGTTAATAACTCATATCCCTGAAGTGCGCCATCTTCACCGAGAGTAAGTTGAGTGTTATCCTCTTTAAAGGTTCCCCCACCATATGCCCCTCCTATAGCGTAATAGAGTAGTTGACCATTCTCTATGCCCACAACATTATTACCAACATTGGTTAACTTTGTCGCAAAATTTGCAAAATCATCGTAACTCCACTCCACAGAAGGATATTTTAACTGATATTTATCAAAAAGATCTTTGTTATAATAAATCAAATAATGCTCATAGATAAATGGAATTGCATAGAGCTCTCCATTATATCGAAGATTATCTGTACTTACATAAAAATTGCTTAGACCAAGCGAGTCAGAGTATTCATCAAGCGGTTGAATATACTTGGATATAGCCGCCTCACTAATTCCAAGTGATGGAGGGAGCCATAGTAAGTCTACTTGATCATTACCTTCATGTAATTCTTTCAACTTCTTAAGTTCTTCCTTATCTCCACCAGAAATCTCCTTCATCTGAACATTAATTTCCGGGTGCTCTGTACTAAATTGATCCAAAATGCTTTGAATGACATCTGCCCGTTCCTTATTTTGATTAAAGGTATACAAAACAATAGACTTCGTTTCTTTCTTATCTGCATTTTGAGGAGTACATCCAACAATCATTAAAATGCAAACCACTAATGCAAGTAACGTTACTTTTTTCATTTAATCACCTCGTTAATTATTATCAATTTCTTCACTTTCAGGTGCAGTTATAACTATTTTACTCTCTGCTAGTTCAAGTTTGACCTTGTTGGTATTCCTCACATTAATTGATTCAAGATAATTTCTTGGGATCTGTAAACGCCCCACCCTATCCAAAATGGCATATTCCACGTGGGAGTCTTCCTCATCTGAGATCAGACCTTGCTCAATTTCCGCAAGCTCCTCAGCGTACGATTTACGGCGCAGCATCTCAGATGAAATTTTTCCGTCCCTGATTGCCACCACGCGATCAACCTTCTTTGCCAATAGTGGGTCATGGGTAACAATAACGATTGTAACTCCAATTTTTCGGTTTAATTCACGGAAAAGATCTAGAACTTGATCCGACATTCGCGAGTCAAGCGAGCCGGTCGGTTCATCTGCCAGCAATAATCTGGGTTCATTTGCCAAAGCGATGGCAATCGCAACCCTCTGCTGCTCTCCTCCAGAGAGTTGGTGAAGCTTATTGTGCTTTCGATGAGATAGTCCTACGGCTTCCAGTAGCTCTAATGCCCGTTCTTTTCGTCGCTTTGATTTTAATAATATAGGTAACTCTACATTTTGAAGGGCTGACAAGTAAGGAACCAGGTTACGCGCATTATTTTGCCATACAAATCCAACACTCTCTCGTCTATATCTAACGAGATCTCGTTCGCTCATTTTAAGCATGTTTTTACCGTCTACTGAAACATTGCCTGCTGTTGGTGAATCCAACCCCCCTAATATATTCAATAATGTGGATTTGCCACTACCACTATTCCCTATTATCGCCATCAATTCTCCCGATTCAACGAGGAGATCAAGTCCTTGAAGGGCGACTACTTCTAAATTTGCGCTTTTATATATTTTCACAAGTTCTTCACAATGAATCATTGGCTAATCCTCCCCTAGCTTTAGCGCTTGGTGAATACGGGTACGAGCTAACATGTATCCTAGAATCATCAGCCCCGTTATTAGCATAATTCCTACTACTGCATATAGGCGCATGAAATCATTTGTTTCAAATACGACACGGAAGGGAGGGACAAGAGAACCTGGATTGAACGCAATTTGAAAATTTGGAATAAAAATTCTTCCAGTCACATTACCCACTATGATACCAATCACGATAGCTACACCTGTTGTCAGCAACTGTTCAATCATCAGCATGTTGATAAGTTGACGTAGGGATAAACCTAATGCCCGCATGACTCCGTTTTGGAGTGTCTTGCCTCGCAATGACAATATCCAATACAACAAGAATCCGACAAACGTTATTAAGATAGAAACTAGAAATCCGAGCGTCAGAATACCATTCAAAGCCATAAGAAATGGATCGTTTTTGGCCTTTATCAATTCCTCTCTTGTATTGTGAATGCCAATAACGTCTATCTTGGATTCTTGAATACCCTTATACAATTCAGCAGTTGAAAAGCCTGGTTTCATCTTCAACCATGTCTGATAAGGTTCCAAAGCTAGTTGTAATTGAATTCGTGATATATGACCGACGATTAGCATCGGTGTTGTATCATTTTTAATATTCTTGTTTATCTCATTCAATTTCTTATCCTCAGATCGAAGAGGAGGATTAGGATTAAAAGTCGGAAAATATTCCACAATCCCATAAACAATAAACGGTTGTTTATCTACACTTTCCCACCCGACCCAAATCGTATCTCCAACCTTGATTTTCTTCTGATCCGACATCGTTTTTGATATCAATACTGCTTTAGGATCCAAAGCCATCAGATTTAAATACTCGTTAAATGGATTCTTTAATAGTAAATCTTGAAACCACGCTATTCGGCCAAATTCATCTGTCTGGATTCCCATCAACTTGGCCTCACCTGTGACGTCTCCGATATTGAAATTGACTCTTGGCTTTACAAAAACTTTTGCTGCATGTTCAACGCCAGGTAAATTCATGTAAGGTTCAAATGGAGGTTCTTCATACTGTATAGACTTTAAGGGAGTAACTTTATCATCCGCATTAGAGGTAACAGAAGTAGGAGCCCCAAAGGTTTCTGACGGTCGAACCGTCGGTTTATTGTTGGGCCACTCTGATTCAATTACAAAATCAGATCCACCTGCATATAGTATTCGTTCTTCCATATTATTATTAATTGTTCGAGCTAATCCAACACTGAATACACCCGTTGCGATTGTTATCACAAAAAAAATCATCAGAAACTGATATTGCTTGCTAGATCGTCCAACTTGGATAAGAATAGCGTACCAGGCAGGGGGCCATAATCTATTGCCTACTCGATAAATTAAGTTTACAATTATAGGATATAACCTTAGCAACATCAATCCACTTCCAACAATGAACAAAGTTGGCACGACAAACTGCAATGGGTCAATTTGAAGATCATTAGAACTTAATCCTAGACTCCTCATATCTCTAATTCTTGTCCTAAACAAATTAAGTCCATAGATTGATACTAGAAGCAACACTACATCCAAAAACATCCTATGCCAAAGTGATGCTTTCTGAGCCCTTGAGATACCTTGTTTATGTCCAACAATAGAGACGCGAGTCGCGAGAGACACCGGTATAAGAACCATTACAAACACGACTATAGCAGCAATGGTACTATACAAATTGGACTGCTTGTTAATATATACTGGAAGACTAGAGCGCTGAATGAATTCTAGAAAACCGTTAGATGCGCCTAAAACTTTTCCAAGCTGCATTCCAAGATATGGTCCAAGCAATCTTCCGATAACACATAACAATGCGACTTCTATCGCGAATGAAGTTATAATTTGTAATCTAGAGGCTCCCCTGCTACGAAGTATTGCAATTTCATTCTTTTGGCGGTCAATAATCAGGTTCGACACCATAAACATGTAGAAAGCAAGCATAATTAATACCGGTACATTAAGTGACCACATAAGTTGGTTCAATTGTTGCATCTTAATCAGGTATTCTTCAATTTTATTAACAATCGGAGAGGTAATATCTGCTTGATATTGTGATAGTTGACTAGCGATATTCCCCCGAATATCTGTATCTGTTTTCTGGAAATCAGTAATATTTCGCAGCTCCATATGTGAATAATCAAACACAAAATACCACCAAGCAAACAAGAGTCGCGTATTGCTGTTTTCCATAAAACTCTGGAAAGTTTCCTCAGACATTATGAATGTCTGATCAAAATTAGTTAATTGTTGTGATCTGAAATACAAGTCATCTTCTGATTTCTTCTCAAATAATCCAACAGGCTTAACTTTGACAATCAATTGTCCTTTTTCATCTTGGAGCTGAAACACTGTACCAAGAACAAAATCAAGTGAGGACATCGTCTTTCGATTCACCAGTACTTCATATACTCCATTCACTGGTTTAGCATCTGGAATTCTACCATCAATTAGACGGATATGTTCTTCCAATTGGCTCTGAGATTTTATAGAGACATATTGTTTTTTTGATGTCTCTCTGGCATTTGCTCCATCACTGGATATCCTTATGTTTGTCGTTTGCAACTCTTTTACCAGATTTTTTAATGGTATGCCGAAACTATCTCGTGCTTGGGATTTCATAAACTCATCCACATTTGAGATTGCAGTACGTCTTTTGGTTCCGCTTTCATTTCTAAAGCTAATCTTTGTTAAATATGTACCTGAATATGTATTAGTTTCTATCTGTTGAGCTTCCAGATCTTTTACAAGCATGCGGGACAAAATAGCTTCATAATAAATCGGAATTGTACTCACAAGTGCAACTGTCAATAAGATTCCTACAAACAAACTCATTACAAGCCACTTATTCTGAATCATTTTTCGCAGAATCATGAAGAGCAAGGACACCATTAACCCCCCTACAACATTTTATTGCAAGATAACAATTTGTCCTTCTTCTAACCCCTTCAAGATTTCCACTTCTGTACTGCTCGTAATTCCAGGCTCCACATCAAGTTCTCTTAATTTTGAATCTTCTTCTAGTACTCTGACGTAATTACGCCCCATATATGATCTAAGTCCACCACGTGGTATTTTTATCACATCATCTCGCTGTTGCGTAATAATTTTTACATCAGATAAAGAGCCAATCTCTGCCTTTGGAGGAACCCTCGATAATTCTATGTATACTGATTTACTATAACGCTCTGCTAGTTCTTTATTTTGAGTCAATGGAGCCGATGATGGAGCTTGAACAACCTTCCCCTTATATTCGGCATTATTAAAGGTAACAAGTGCATTTGTACCAACTACTACACTATTACCATTCGATGTGAGTTCTAACATTACTCTCAATTTTTTAGGATCAGCTACCGTAACTAAAGTATGATACGGTTCAATAGAATCACCCTCCTTCATCGTCTCAACAAATATAACTTGTCCATCTATATCGGAGCGAATGATCCTACTATTATATTGATTTTTCAAGTGATTATACCTTAGATTTTCTAGTTCTAATTGAATCTTTGCCTTTCTAAGCCGTTCAACATTGTCTTGATCTATATTTGCATTAATTAATTCATATTTAGCTATTTCGAGTGCAAGTTCTTGCTCCTTAAGTTTTATGTCTAACCCGTTAAGTAATAGTTCTACAAGAACATCTCCAGCTTTAACCATATCGCCGGATTTCACACGGAACTTACCAATTCTTCCATCCTTATCTTTATAGATCGCCTCATCTTGTGACGTTGATTCAAATCTTCCATTTCCACTAACTTCTTTTTGTATTGTTCCCCTTACTGCTTTAGCTGTACTGTACTTTTCTTGAACAGGCTTTACCAATGGTGGTGTCAAAGCCTCCTCTTCTTTGGGAAGCAGTTGACAGCCCGTTATGATAATCAGCATTATGAAAACAATCTTAAAGCAAATGATTTTTTTAACAGTTCGAGACAATAAGCCCATCCTCCAGTTCATAGACCTGATCAACGATATCAATTATTGCTGGGTCATGACTCGTTAGAACCACTGATAATCCATGCCGATCTACCAGGTCACGGAACAATTTCATAATTCGTACTCCTGTGTGACTATCGAGTTCCGCTGTCGGTTCATCTGCCAATATGAGCTCAGGCTTATGGGCAATCGCTCTGGCGATTGCAACGCGTTGCTGTTCTCCCCCCGACATTTCAAAAGGCCTATGGTGCATGCGAGAAACTAATCCAACCTGATCTAAAGCTTGATATGCAGCCTCTTTTCTCTCTTTTACTGGGTATCCTGAAATACGAAGTACAAACTCAACATTCTCATAAGCAGACATTAAAGGGATTAATGCGAATGTTTGAAACACCAACCCTATACTCGTACGACGCAAACGTTCTCGTTCACGATCAGACATATCAGAAATAATTTTACCAGTAACTTGAACTTTTCCTTCTGTAGGACGATCGAGCGCACCAAGTAAGTTAATAAGTGTGGTTTTCCCAGAACCAGAGCGTCCTTTAAAAGCAACCAAACGACCAGTTGGTATTGTTAAATCAATCCCCTTTAATACCTTTATAGTATTTGAGCCGCGACCAAATACTCTCGTAACTCCGACTGTTTGTATACAATTTTTCAACTCCAACGGATGTTAAGACCCCCAATACTATCGGATGAATAAACTCAAAATGGTTTTATGAAATTATGCTCATTATTGAAATTAAGTAGGCAAATGTAGTAGTTAGTAAATAGTGAGGAAATGAGAAGTAGTCAATTCAAAATGATGAATTACATGAAAATATATCCATTATCTTATTTCAAGAATATACCATCTATATTTTTTTTTCAAGGGAAAAAGTTTAGTCATCACTTACTTAAATAAACGGCTCCACAATTCAACACAACTTCTCATACATCTGGATTCAACGGTGAATAGTACAAGATTAGTACAATAGTCGACCTTTTGCATTCGACTAAGAAGTAGTCCCTAACCACGTTGGTTGCATTTTTTTAACTTTTCTGTTAACATCATTACCAATCTGTGCCGCCTACAACTTTAAGACTTTATTTGTTTTAAAAACTAGTGCTGATTTGCTTGTAATCATTCGTCTTAGAAAAAGTAATAATTTGATTTAGTCTGTTCTAATGCTATCCTACTACCTGTCGGAACAATCGTCGTGATTGCGAACAAAACACACCATTTTTTAAGCGCAGTTCTTCTTCATATCAAATTTATTCTCAGATTTATTTTCATCCCATTAACGTTATCGTCTTCAGCAATGTTATTCCTTAATAATTTCGCACTCCCTCTATTTCATTTTTTACTCAACACCAAATAAGGCATCCATATAGTCATAATCATTTTTCTAGTTAATGTTACATAATAATAATAGTGCACGATTGAATTTTTCAGCTCTGTTTAAAGAATTCTCTATATTTTTTTATGGGGGGAATGCATTTAATGAGGATATTTCAAATGATGTTTCTAGTAATTCTGTTACTTTTACTTTCAAGCTGTGCCGATGAATCTAACTCTAATAACGTGGATTGCACGAAAGTAAGTAATAACAAGAATGGTACCTTGGCTGGAACTGTCTCTTGTACCTTTACTACTTTCACTGGGGAAAAACAAATTTCTTTTGGTTTAAAAAATAAACCTAAACCAGAAGTTATCTCGATTAGCTATAGTTCTACAGTTAGTAGTGGAACTGTATTTGCTAAACTCAACAACGATTCTGGTAATGTTCACTTCGAAAAAAATCTAACATCAGGTTCGAATGAATCAACAATTGACTTAAGCCTTGTAGAAACTGATGAACTATTCTTTAGTTTAAAAGGCACAAAAGCAAGTGGTACGATAAATTTCAAATGGTAAGTAATGAAGTTTCCTTCTGTGTTCGCAAAAAGGGGCTGTCCCAAAAGTCGAACAACTTTAGGGCATCCCTGTTTTCAAAAATGAAAAACAAAAAGAAACCGTTCTTTAGTAAAATGGAAGTTCCACCCACCATTTACGGAAGGAACGGTTTCTTTGTACATTCAATATAGCATAGATCAACTTTATCTGCCAATGGATTTGGAAGAAGACATTCCCCAAAATCACCTCGTTCGTATCATCAATTATGCGTTGAATCGCATAGACGATCACATATTTGCAGCAGCTTATCCCGGTGGAGGCCGAAATAGTTACCACCCGAAAATGCTCACTAAAATTCTCATCTACGAGCGAAGTCACAAGCGTGAAGTTGGAACAAGCGGTAGAGAAACTGGAACAAAAGCTGCAGGAACAACCAAAAGATAAACCACTAAAAAACAGTTCGGTTGTTGCGTAAAGACTTTTTGCCGCGATTAAAAAGCTACGAACATCACCAGGAAGTGCTCGGAGAACGAAATAGCTACAGCAAAACCGACCCGGACGCTACCTTTATGCGAATGAAAGAAGATCATATGAAGAATGGCCAGCTCAAGCTCGGCTATAATCTACAGATCGGCACAGAGGATCAATTCATTGTCGGATACAGTTTGCATCAGCGGCCTACTGACACACGTTGCATGAAGCCACATTTAAAGAAAGTGAAGAGCGTACTAGGAAAGCTTCCAGGGGGATGCCGGTTATGGAAGCGAAGAGAACTACGCCTATTTGGAGCAAGAAAACGTAGAGGCCATCGTAAAATACAGCACGTACCACAAAGAGAAGACAAAAAAGTGGAAACAGGACATTAGCAGAATCGACAACTGGAAGTATGATACGCAGGCGGGTTTGTGGACGTGCCCTGGCGGACAATCCCTCTATTTTCACCGTAAGAGCAAACAGAAAACGGAAAGTGGTTATGAGATCCCCCTTCGCTACTATCGGAGCAAGGATTGTATGAATTGCCCACTCAAAGCAGCTTGTTCGAAAGCAACCGGGAATCGTGAAATTCGAGTAAGCATGCAATATCTTCGCTACAAGCAACGCGTACAGGAAAAGCTGCGAAGCGAAGAAGGATACGCGCTGTCAGTTCGACGATCGTGTCAGAGAGTGTGTTTGGGCAACTGAAAAATAACAGAGGATTTAGACGTTTCCTGCTTCGAGGCCTGTCGAAAGTAAACCTTGAGGTCGGGCGGCTTTTCCTTGCCCACAATTTGCTGAAGTGGGCAACAATGAAACAAAAAGGTCGAGTTTGGGTAGAAATATAACCCCAACTCGACCTTTTTTCGAATCTAGCGATCTCTCAAAAGTAGTAAAAACCTACTTATGGGACAGCTCCTTTTATATTTTCCGACTATTATTATGTGGTGTGAGCACTACACAATGTTACACCCAAGTTTTCTAATTCTCCAGCTTATCAAATCCTTCATTCCAAACTATCAATAATCTTAACGTTCAGTTAATTTCTATTAGCAGAACGGAAATAGAATGGTCTGGCCTACTTTAATAGACCATTTTCTTTTGATTCTCTCCGTCTCTTCGAATACTTTTCACATGTTACAATTTTACTCCATAACGTTCACGCAATGTATGGATGACCTCGTGCACTCGCTCTGGCTCTGGGAGCCACAATCCTGAGGACGCTTGTTCGAGACAACGCTCGGACTGGCGTTCTCGGATCACTTGCTTGACAGATTCAATAAATACGTGAGCCGCCCCGCCGCCAACAGTGCTGTCGAGCGAAGCCAGTTCTTCCAGACTGCCTGTCTTATCTTCGGTCACAACAGGATGATCCGGTTGCAGCACTCCCAACGCAGCACGCTCATAGAAGGAGCGGACGAGCTCGGCGCTCTCCTTGCCCGAACCCTCGCAGATGACGAATGCCTGCACGACAAAGGCATGAGCTTGACGCCGCTGTGCAATGCCGCAAAACTTGATGCCGCCAATGCTGAGATCAAAATCGCCAGGGCAGTATGCGCCATCGATTTCACCCTTGTCGATCGTGTAGCCCGTATTCTGCAGTGCAAGCTTGATCAACTGATACATGCGCTCATAGTCTGAGCGGAAGCATTTGTCGCCCATCCCTTCCTTCGGCAAGATCAGGGAAATGTTCACAACGCCCAAATCGAGTGGTACGGCCGCTCCGCCCGTGCTGCGGACAGCTGTCGAGTAGCCAAGCGACTCCAGCCATTGCTGCGCCTCTGCCGCATGCGGCAATCTGCTGTCACGCAGTCCCATCACGAATCCCCGCGGATGACGCCACAGGTGACATAGGGCGGGCCCTCCCTTGCCTGTATGTCTGCACAACAGCTCGTCCAATGCAAAAGGATACAGAATGTCAGGCTCCTCCAGATGCTGTGTGCGATCCAGCACGAGGATATTATCTAGTCCCTCTCCCATATGAAATGAAGCCGTACATTCCGCCATTTCTGCATCCCCCTTATCGATCATAAAACTACCGAACCTTTATACTCATCGGATTCCTAGAGATACGGATCATCAACATTATGCGTCATAATGACCGACCATTCGGAATTACCGAGCTAATTCTGAATCGATCCAATCTCGAATCTATAGGTATCTTAACATGGATGCGTTCGTTACGGAAAACAAGAGTTTCAAGGAGGATAACAAGGTAAAAAAATGGTCCCTTTACTCACGGTATTGGTTCTTACATTCACTATCAGCATGGGTACAACATTCGCCGAGAATACAACATATACCGAAACCGAATTGGACACAATCTTAACTAGAGCGGAAGTTCCACAAACAATCCTTGAAGAAATGGATTATGATCTCAAAAACTTCATTGTTACAAATTCTGGTATTTAAAGCTTGCCAACTCAACAACACAAGAGTACATCAGAGATCAAGAAACAAATTCATTAGTAAGATCCGATCAAATGAAATCACTGGACAACATTACTACTAGTGATTTGTCTCTGACATTACTTCGTTTTGTAAAAAAGTTGCAGTACCTGGTCTTAAATTCAAAGGTACTGCCAAACTTACAATTTTATACCAAGGCGAATGAACTCGGGCCATTTCTCCCTGCGCGAACCGCAACATAGCATCACTGTATATAAAAGCATCGTCCCAAGGCATATCAACGGTCTTGACCGTAAAGCCTTCTTCCTTCAGTTTGTTGATCTTCTGCTTTGCGCCTTTTTTTCACTTCATTTCAGGGTAACGCCAAAGATTTCGGTTTTGTTCTCTAGAAATGGTTTTCCATAAGCAAAAAACCGCTTAGCGATGTCGCTAAGCGGTTCATATTCCTACATCTGAATCGATTCAATCATCTCATGAATGGCCTTCTGCCATTCATCTTGCTCATTAGCTGGAGCGCTAAAATGAATCTCCAGAAGTGCCCCAGCTAATTCCGCCCAACCAACGAAAAGATAAGTGTCTCCCTTCTGTGAAGGCATGATGACTTCATTGACGGCAATATGCTTCCCATGAACGAGCAACGTTTCATTTTTCAACCACTCTAGCTATTCTCCTTCACTGTCTCGTTCCAAAATCGACTTCATCTTCAATCGTCCCATATCGATCCCAGCATCGGTCACGAGTTGCTCTGGATCATGCCTCATCTCGAGCTTCACTTCCTTATGGCTATCCGTATAGACAAGCCTCGAGTTTGATGACTCATTCGATTGCATCTCTAATCCCTGTGGGAGCTTTACCGACATCGATTTCGAGAACAATGTAATTCTTCCTTGCTCAGCAGACTTATTTTCCGTTTTGTTATTGTCTTTTTTTTCGTGTCCTTGTTCCTGCTGCACATTCAAAGAGACTCTCTTGCTCTCGCCAACATCCTTCTCTTCGTGTCCTTGAAATCCGCAAGCCGAAATGCTTACTGCTACCGCGAGCGATAGGATTGTCATCCACTTTCTCATCCTGTTTCCTTCCCTATTTCTTCGCATTTGCGTCTACCCCCACATTATCGTCTATTCATTTAAATAGGTCGTCACACGGTTCGCGATCAATTCCGCGACCGCTTGTGCCGATTTCTGACCGCTAAAATAAGCCTTCGCTTCCTCATCAATAATCGATTGAATCTTCGAATCATTCGTTTGCGGTGTGGCCGCATGCTCCAGCATCTGCTTGATCATGTCGATGTCTGCCTTCTGAACCGGGATCGAGGAACCCATGGGCGATTCGATCGCTCCTTTGTCTAGAAGATCCTTAAACGTCTTCTCGTTTACCTTTTTATTAACAGAGAATCCTTGTAGTCCAGGCAACGTCTGGATCTCCTCGGACAATAAGAACTTCATGAAGTCCCACGCTTCCGCCTGCATGCTCGAATTCGCGTTGAGCCCTAAGTTCTTATGCATCATGAAGGTGCCTCCAGTCTGCTGCCCCGCTGTGAGCGGCTTGCGATAGATCTTCCCTTGCTCATAGAGCATCGCTGGCCCACTGAAATAATCTTCAGGCGATAGGATCAAGGCCGGTGCAAAGAAATAATCTCCCGCTTCCACTTCCGCATACGTAACCACCTTGTCCGTATACATCGTCTTCACTTGCTCCATCAGTTCAACGAATGCATTGGCATCGAAACTAGCAGGGCGTTTCTCTTCCTGAACGATGCGAGTATAATTATCGGCGAATAGATAGTTCAACATCCGCTCGGGCGGCGTGTTCCCCATCGAATACGTATGCCCGCCGGATGCTGCTAAGCGCGTACCTACCGTCGTGAATTCTCCCCATGTCCATGTGCGGTCATCGAATTTCACACCGGATTGCTGAATTGCCTTTGCATCGCCCATCAAACTGTCTAAGAAAAACCGCAAAGGCAGCGAATAAAGCCCCCCTCGCATCTTAGCCCCATCCAGGATGTTCATCTCATACGAACTGGAATCAAAGGCAGGGTCCTGCTTCATCAACTCACTCAAGTTCACCAGCGCTTGCTTGTCTACGTATTTCCCAACCGGCAGACCTTCCACATCTAGAGCAATCAGATCGGCCCCTTTACCAGACAATAGCTCTGTATTCGTGGTGTTCACATATTTCTCTAGATCCCCTTCTTGACTGGAGCCTTCCCCTTTGTTGTATGCCTTGATTTGAATATCCACATCAGGATGCTGCTCTCCATACAACTTCACCGCCTGCGCATACACAGGATCCGTTTGAAATACAGATAGAACTAAGGTTTTCTTCCCGTCGCGGCCCTGCTTTCCTTCCTGCTTAGACTCACCATTCTGTCCACCTGCGCACGCTGTCAACGCCATTGCTAAGGCAACGAGTAAACCAAGCACACTCCTTTTGTTCATCCTAAACCTCTCCTCCCCATTCTCCATACGATTCATGCAGTTCAAGCGCATTACACCCTAACACGTTGACCTTCGGTTAGCGGTTCGCTGCTCTCGACAATTATTCGATCTTTCCCATATACCCCTTGCAGCACCAGTGTTTCTTGCCCATTCGTCCTCCCTAACCGGACGGGAGATTTGCGAACAATGAAGGTATTGCCGAGCGGTCCTGGACGCTCTTCGATGACAAGAACATAGCTGTTCTTCCCTTCCTGACGTATCGCTTCGCTCGATACGAGCATACCTCCATCTGTCTTCTCCGATTGTGTCAATTCCACACTCACAAGTTCATTCGCCTGAACATTCGGATGTTGCACTTTCACAACGACCCGTTGGCCGGAAACCGTCTGAGACGCACTTCTTCCCACCCCATCTTGCAAGGAAGCACCTCCATCAGCACCTGACATCGGACGAATGTCCGTAATAATCCCTTCAGCCGGGATTTTGGCCCCCTCATGCTCGATCTGAACATTCAACTTCTCATCGGTACGCAATTTCAGGCCTAAGTCATCCGGGATGACCATTTCGAATTGATAACCTTGCTGCCTATTCGCTATGCTAATATCTTGCCCGCCACTCCCCGAAGGCTGCTGCGGCGTCGCATGAACCTGTGTCACAATACCGTCAAAAGGCGCGATAATGCGTTTGCGATCACTCACCTCCGACTGCATCGTGGTCACTTTTCGATCCTGAACTCCTATAGCTATTCGCGCCCGCTCCAACTCCCGCTTCGTGCGGCGTGCCTGTATCTCGTCGTTATTTCGTACAGCCTCGATATAAGCATCTTGCAAGTCAGCTAAC
>Ga0209258_100674_pt1 | contig 23972 bp, 25 predicted proteins | sample Araplaol_mTSA_r2_FD_184281 | JGI IMG/M metagenome (GOLD analysis project Ga0209258, IMG submission 184281) | Arabidopsis root microbial communities from North Carolina, USA - plate scrape CL_Col_mTSA_r2 (SPAdes) (version 2) | ecosystem: Host-associated > Plants > Roots > Endosphere | place: USA...
GATGGCCATTTCAATAAGAAGGTGCATCGATACAAAGGGACGCCGTCGGCCATGGCGTACCTCGCGAGCAATGCAACGTTGACCGGGAAAATCACCGCACCTGTCGTGCTACAGAGAAATGCGTTTGATCCGACCATTCCGTCGCGCTTTGATACGTTTTATCCCAGGCTTGCAAAGGCTGCCGGCACTGCATCAAAGGTGACCGTCTTACCTCCTGTTGGTGAAGGGCATTGTGCCTTTACGCATGAAGAAATTGGCAACGCTTTCGATGTCCTGGTGAAGAGGGTCGGTGAGGCTGGAGCCCATTAAGCGCAGGCATGGCCGTACTGACAGTGCTTTGAGACATGCATGCGCTCATGCCCGCTTCCGATCCGTAGCAGATCGATAGGTCGTGAGGTCAAGCCGGAGTAAGTGGCGGAGCTCCGCAAGCTCGGCCGGAGAAACTCCTCTCTGAGCAGTCGCAGCGGTTTCTCAATAGCTCACTTGAGCCGGGTCAAGTCGGCCTTGAAGGCGGTCGCCCATGTCCGCCCACCATCGCGGGAGCAAGAAATCTCAAAGCGATGGGAGTTTGGCTTGATGTCCGACCAGACACCACGCGCGAGGACCGTGCCGCCCTTGTAGACGGCGGTACCGAAAAACTCGCCGCGTCCGTCCTTGAAACTGCCGACGGTCGGAGACTCCATCTCTCCGGAATCACCGTCGATGTAGGTCTGGCTCCATTGCTTGGCCTTGGTGTTGTAGACAAAGAGCGTCGCCCCTTCCCAATGCCCATCGGGGCCATCGGCTTCGAAGTCGAAATCATGCGATCCATCTCGGGCTTCCCCGCCTTGTACATACAAGGGTGAGCACGCGAGGACACCGGCCATCACGACGCCACGCAGCACTCAAGGTCAGCTTTCTAGCCGAAGCGGACATCCTGGACAGGAGCTACGATCGCCTGGCACGGAGTTGGTTTCCCTATCGCCGTGTTACTCGAAACTCGAGATCGTGGGGTATGCTTTCGACATGACTCCACGCCACATCCATGCCGCCCGCTATGTCACGCCGTTGCGCGAAGGCGGTTCGTTGCCTGCCGTTATCGAGGGCGATGACGATGGACTGTACGTGCTCAAGTTTCGCGGTGCGGGGCAAGGAGCGAAGGCATTGGTCGCCGAATGGGTCGCCGGCAGTCTCGCCCGCGCCTGCGGTCTGCCCGTGCCGGAAATTGTGTTCGTCGGGCTCGATGGCGATCTGGCGCGCACCGAGCCCGATCCTGAGATCCAGGACCTGATCCGCTCCAGCGCCGGGCTGAATCTGGCGCTGGACTACCTCCCGGGCGCGATCAATTTTGATCCGGTGGTCGAACACGTGGACGGGACATTGGCTTCGCAGATCGTGTGGCTCGATGCCTTCGTCAGCAACGTCGATCGCACGGCACGCAATCCCAATCTGATGGTGTGGCACAACCGGTTGTACCTGATCGACCACGGCGCCGCCCTGTATTTCCATCATGCCTGGAACGGTCGCGATGTCGATCCGACGAGACCGTTCCCGTTGATCCGCGATCACGTGCTGCTGTCGTCGGCCGACCGTCTGGCCGCGATCGATGCGGAGATGGTCGAACGTCTGACGCCGGCCGTGATCGAAGACATCATCGCCACCGTACCTGACACCTGGCTGCAAGGTCCGGATGCATTTGCCGATGCGGCGACCCAGCGCGCGGCGTATATCGATTACCTCGTCCGCCGCCTCGCGGCCCCGCGGGCCTTCGTACGGGAGGCGATTGATGCGCGCGCATGACAGCTACGACTATGCCGTGATCCGTGTCGTGCCGCGGGTGGAGCGGGAGGAATTTGTCAACGTCGGCATTCTGCTGTCTTGCGCGGCGACGCAATACCTGGAAGCTCGCATCGAGCTCGACGAGGCGCGATTGCGCGCGCTCGATCCCGCCATCGATCTCGGCGCCGTGCGGCGTCACCTGCAGAGCTTTCCGATCATCTGCCGCGGCGGCCCCGACAGTGGGCCGATCGGACAGTTGCCATTGCGCTCGCGTTTCCATTGGCTGACCGCCAAACGCAGCGCGATCATCCAGACCTCGCCGGTGCACACGGGGCGTTGCGCCGACCTGCCCGCGACAATGGAGCATCTGCTGGAGCGAATGGTTCGCGTCGGCTAGAACCGGCGTCGACGTGTCCTTTTCCGTTCCGGCTCTGGCTTGAAAAGTCGACTCCTGCCCTGGTCTCAGGTGCGAGCAGGTCATTGATGAGGGAAGGTCCGCTTTCGGCCCGCGAAGATCTGAGCGGTGCGGACAATCACAAGGAAGGAAACGAATACGCTCGATCCAGCTAACCCGCACGGGCGGTATCATCGACCACGCGGCGCACCGACCGTGGCCAATGGCGCTCAGGGCGACGTCGTGCTCGACGCGGACCCGTGCGCGGACGACTCGGCCGCCGCGCGCTGCGGAGTGTCTAGCGGACACCACGTCTTGAGGCGCTTGCCTGCGCGGAACAGATCGATGCATTCGCGCATTTCGGCCTTGAACGCGAGATCAGGCGTGTTCACCGGGCAACCTGACGACAGCGGATCGCCCGCCTTGTATTCACTGATGCAGCTTTCGAGCGAAGGACCTTTGGGCGGATTTGCGTTATCGACGAGCGGGGCCGGCGGAAGGTTGAGACGCTCGTCGCGGTCCATGGGCGACGCGGGCGGAGGCGGCGCGGCGCATAACGGATTGGCCGCCGTGCTTTTCTTCTCGGGATCGCAGACGCTCTTGGCGATCGCCTTGAGCGCATCGTCAATATGGCGGCCCACCGCACCACCGGCCGTTTCGTTCGGCGGCGGGAAGTATTTCTCAAAGCGCGTGGCCTTGTACTGCATCCGGTTGCTGTCGTGCTGCATGATCTGGCGATCATCCGCAGGCTTGGCCGCTTCGGGCTTGGCGTTTGCGGTAGCCGGCGCGGACTCCGTCGAAGGCGGCAGATGCACGCCGAATACATGGATGGCAGGTGGCGCTCCCGTCGAGGCCTCGGGCGCGGGCGGCGTCGCATGATCCTGCACGACCATCGCATCACGACGAGGCTTTTCATGCGTCAACGGTGTAACCGGCGCCGACGCAACCTGTCGCGGCGTCACCACTTTCTCAGGCGATGAGGGCGGTTCGGGCGGCTGCGCGACGCGCGGCTTTGCCGGGCGGTCGATCAGGCGCACGATCAGTGCGCGATCACTATCGGTATGCATCGCCGCTGCCTGTCGCGACATGGGCCGCATCTCGTACCACAGCGCCAGCGCAAACAGCGCATGCAGCACACATACAACAACCCACGCGAGCGTGAGCGCAGGACGCGTCAGCGGCGGCTGCCGCCAACGTTTGCGACCCAAGCTTTCGCGCGTTTCGCCATCGAGCAACGCCAGGCCGCGAGCACGGTCCTCTTCCTGCCGATGTCGTACCTGCCCCGAACGTTCCACGACCCTGCCTCATGCAAGCCAATAACCCCCGGCAAAAACCTGCGCATATCCAGGGCGCGTGTTGAGGCGAGCCACGGTAGACAGGCGCTTTTGCCGAGGGTTCCCGTGATTGGGCATCAAAGGCCAGGTGCTTCGTCGTGCTACCACTAGACATGGTGCACGCTTGGACGAGCGCTGCTCTCAGCGGGCACTTCGGCGCGTGCTTGATGGCTATGGCGTAACTATTTGCGCAGCGATAGCCTGTAGGTACGTCACCACTCCAGTCTCCTGGGGCGGCCGTGACTCAGGGGGATGTATGGGAAAGCGCAAGGAAAGCGGTTTCGACCTGCTGGCATCGATGCCCTGGCCGGTGTGCCTGTTGCTGGGAATGATGGGCTTCATTGGCATCCAGTACGGTATCGAGCGGCTGTGGTGGTCGAGCAGCAATCCGTTCCTGTCGGGCTTCGCCAAGACGGCATCGATAGGCGTCTATACGCCGATAGCGTGGCTTGCCCTGTGTGCTTGCTGTTTGGCGGCGTTTGCGTCATTCCTCGGTCGACGCAAACGCCGGCACTTGCTGGAATCCCAGACTGGCATGGCAAGCCTTGGCAGCATGGACTGGCGTTCATTCGAACGGCTGGTCGGCGAGGCGTTTCGGCGGCAAGGCTATGTCGTGAAAGAAACCGGCCAGGGCGGTGCAGATGGCGGTATCGATCTGGAGCTGAGCAAGGGCGGTCAGATCACTTTGGTTCAATGCAAACAGTGGCGCTCGCAGCGCGTCGGGGTGCAGACCGTACGGGAGATGTACGGCATCCTGATGGACCGTAGCGCCGCCGCCGTAAAGATTGTCGCACTGGGTCGCTTCACGCCTGATGCCGCTGCGTTTGCTCACGGCAAGCGTATCGAACTGGTCGACGGTCATGCGTTGCTTGCTACCGTCAAGAGCATCCAGGCGAGGAAGGAACCCGAGGGCCCTCTGGACCGCGCGTTGTTCTTCATCGGCGGCGTATTGATTTGCCTGCTGATCGCGGCAGCCCTGCCCAAGCTACAGCCAGCGCGTCCCACCAACGTACCGAGCGCATCGTTGCGGCCTTCACCCGCACCACTTCAAAGCGCCACTGCCACGCAAGGCGCTCCACTGGTTCGGGCAGCGTCCGCTCCCGTGCAGGCGGCTACACCGCCAAGCCAGAAGGTCTACAAGGCGGAGCCGACCATGTCGAGTGAAGAGCTACGCGATTGGGAGAAGCGAAATCGCGAGGCGATGAAGATTCTGGAAAAGACCACACCCGAGCTGGAATCAGCGCCGGCGCATTGAGCGCCGTGAGCATGCACGGCCAAAATCCGCTTGTTCGACAAGCGTACCGTAGCCCGGTGGTGTTGATAGCAGAAGGGCAAGGTCCGGCACGCTGCAGCTCAGCTTTGAACCATGCCGCCCGGCGACTACACGTCATCCACAGCCGGCGTCGCGACCCAGCCTGCGTCGACGCCGCCGGGGAGCATCTGGCCGGCATCTTCACCTACTTCATCGGCAATCAGGTGGTTCAATTTGCCGTTCATGTGTTCGAGCAGGTCGCCATGCTTCCTGTGGTCACTCGCGAGGTTCACGGTTTCCCATGGATCGGCCTCAAGATCGAACAGCTCCACATCGTTGAGCCGGAAGATGTCCTCGATTGAGCGTGGCTGGTTGTGCTGCTTGGGCGAGAAGTAGCGGGTGAACTGGTAGCGGCCGTCGAATACGCTGCGAATCGCGCCGCGTTTGCGCATGTCCGGGCGCAGGCCCTTCTGGGTGGCCGCCTGCAGTTTCGCCTTGCCGTCGGGCTGACCTAGCAGCGCGACTACTTTCTGCATGAAGTCGCCATCCAGGTACGCAAACATGTTGTAGCAAAAGAGTGCGCCATCACGGGCGCTGTCGATGTTTGCCTGTGCCGGTTGCGCAAGCAGGCTGGAAAAATCCTTGCCAGGAAGGTCCTTGACGATCTGCGCCTTCTTCTCCGGTGCCGCCTGCGTCAATGCCACCAGGGTCGGCGCGAGATCCAGATGCGTGGTGACCGCCTTGCAACGTTGGTTGCCGGGGTACGCCGGATGCGCGATCACGAGGGGCACCTGATTCTGTTCGCGATAGGACGTGGCGCCCTTGGCGTGCAGCCGGTGCGCTCCGTCAAGGTCGCCATGGTCCGACGTCATCACGATGATGGTGTTTGGCCCCAGGCCAAGGGCATCGACCTCGTCCAGTAGCTGCACGAGGTTGCGATCCACGTCCTGCATGCAATTGAGGTAGTAATCGTGTCGCCGCTTCCAACGCCAGGCCTCGGGAGGAATGTGGCCGGTCAAGCCGTCGTGCGACACCATGAAATCCGTATGGCATTTGGGCCGCCCCGGCGCATCCAGCGGCTGGGAGAACGTGCGTGGCAGTTCGCCTGGCCATTCGTGCGCATACAGCGGGTCGCGCGGCTCGGGGCGAATGTGCCCCAGCAGATGTCGGGCCTGGACCGGCTGCCCAGGTCGATCGGTGTCGAGAAACATCACGTCATGCGGATTGACCAGGTTGACCGCGAGAAACCACGGCTTGTGTTGCTGCGCCAGGTCCAGGCCTTTCTCGCGCAGCCAGCTGATGGCCATGGCCGAGATCACGCCATCATGGCGATACCCGCCGCGATCGTGGGCAATGATGTCGCCGATACCGAAGTAGTCGCTGAAGCCGTACGCCTCCATTTCCTTGGTGAAGATTTTCGTCGGCGCGCCCAACTCGTTGACCGTCTCGAAATCCTTGCTCAGATGCCACTTCCCCTTATAGGCGGTGTAATAACCCGCCTGGCGCAGCATGTCGCCCAGCGTCGGCATGTCGGTCGACAAGCTGGTGATCCAGGGAAAATTGGTGTTGTCGAACATCTTGGTCTGCTGGATGTGCCGCCCCGTGTAGAGAACCGAACGCGACGGCGTACAGACACACGAATTGATGCGGTGGTTTTCGAAGACGATGCCCCGCTGGGCCAGCCGGTCATGCCCCGGCAGACGGTACCCGGAAGGCAGCTCGCCGCTTCGGAAGTAGCGCTCCTGGTCCACCAGGATGAAGAGGATGTTGTACGGCCCTGCCCCGCCTCGCGTTGCGTCACCCGTGGACGGGCGCGGCGAGTCCTGTGCTGCCACAGTCAGGTCGGTGGCTCCCAGGCCCAACGCGGCGGCGCCAAGCCCCACACCCGCCATGCGCAGAAAGTCGCGGCGCGACGGGTTTTCCTCGCTCGGATGGCGTGCCATGGCCCCTCCATTCAACAACTGGACTGTGCTGCCACAGGCTGTGCCAACCCCGGCGGGGTTTCTATCCGCCAAGAGGAACATATCGTGTGGTCATACGGGGCGTCCTTTGGATGACCACCGGGGCCGTCTTTGCGTCCGGCGTGTGACGGCCACCTGTATGAAACTGATCCGCGGCCCCGGCTTTACGACTTACTAAGATTCAACTGATGGCACGACAACGCTCGGTCACCTAATCTGGCCCTGCTCCCGAGTTGGCAGGACAACTCGGCCAAGCATGCGACCGCCATCCTGGCGGAGCACCAACGGGCCGCCTAGCACGGCGGACTGGCTGGACCGATGGGCGGCCACGCGAGGGCCGCCCATTTCCTTTTCTGGCTTCGGCAATCTCCGGGCCTCGGTGAAATGGAATGCCTGCTCGCGCCGCGAGCTCGGCCTTGGATTACCTCAGGCCGCCTCTCTGACGTTTCACTGGAGAGAGCCGCTATACAAAGCGCGTCCCTGATCGGCCGACCTCGACGCTCCGTGCCCAGGAGCTTCCTCGTGCACCTACGACTCTTATTGGGTGAATCGTTGTGCTCGCTCGGCCATGAACACGGCCTGTTTCCAGTACAGGTGCGCCTCTTCCTTACCCGGTCCTTCTCAAAAAGGCTGCTACTCACTGCCGGCTCGCGGCGCCATCCAGTGTAAGCAACGTCCGAAATTTGCGTTGATCTGAGGATATGGTGGCCATCCTGTGTCTAAATCTATCGGACCAAGCTAACCGGTAAGTGCCGCATCACAACAATGAAGTGGCGCAATGGAAATTCCGGCAGCGCGATGTATTCGATTGCACATGTGATCGCTGAAGCGCGTGACCAGCAATCCGCAGAATAACTGACACCCAGCAAGGAGCCTTGTCATGACATGGAAACTAACCGGTCTTTACATCATGTTCGCTGCGTTCATCTGCTGGCTCGCGATGCTCATCTACGCGGTCGTCATAGGTCCGATGTCGATACTTGGTCACGGCCTATATATCTACATCGCAGCGGGCACTGGCTTCGCGATTCAGCTCGTCACGTACTTTGCCTCCAAAATCGCACAAGCCGCGAACGCCATGCGCCAACATCCCCAGAACAAAGACCAGGACCCTCGTCATTGACGAGGGTCCATCGAGCTTGAGAGCTATCGTTGACGTGTGCAAGTCGTTCGCATGGCCCCGCCACTGCCAGTAGTTACGCACGCAACGACAGATGGAGTCGCGGGACTTGGGGCGCTAACCGAGAACATTGAAACCCGCTGATACCACTGAATAGCGTCGACCGAGCCGCCTACCGTTGCAGGGAATGAATACACCTTTACGGTCCCGTTCTGGCCGGCGACATCCGAAGGTCCGTCCGGAATGGTATTTCCAGATGAGTCAACAGAAGTACGGGGAACGTAGGTCCAACTATGGTCGAGGGGATCCCACGAATACTTCTGGCTACTGCCATCCGGGTAGGCAACAACCACGTAAAGACCCAATGCCTGGATATTGAGACGTAACTGATCTGCTGAAACGCCACCGAAGATCGTCGTGATCTTCGCATACGTGGTCCCAACTAGCTCAGCCGCACGGCTAAATATTCCGCCCTCATTGACAGCCGAGTTGTTATTCAGGTAGTTGACCACAGCTTGGCGATCTGGGCCTTCGTTTACTGCATCCCATGCACTGATAACTCCGGGCGTCGCACTGCCCACAAGCTGAGCTCCTGAGCCGATCATTGCGTCTGACCGCTGTGCGGATCGAAGGGCGTATGAACTAGCTCGGAGATTTGGCGTTACATGGACCGTCAAACTCAACGACCGACCGTTGTGGTCGTAGAAGTCGAGCACCTCATTCCAGTAGGCAAGAGTTGCCGCGTCCACGGACTGTTCCTGGATAGAAAAATTTCCACGCGACGAAACTACTTTTCTATAGAAGCGCAGTGTTCGCCACTTGAGGTCATAAACAAACCAGGAACTTTGGTTGGCATAACCCTCCCGAATTACAGCATCGATGGTTGGGTTGGAACATTCATCGCAGGGAATGGCAAATGGATAGCGGCCCAAGGCGTGGGACGGGGCAGCCACAATGCCGCACACCGCAATCAATCCTGAGGCAAAAAGCATCTTTGCAATTTGACGTCTCATGTCGTAGATCTCCTATCGTCCACTGATGCACACGGGTTATCGAAATGTCCCATGGAGTTCGTCAGCATCAATCACGCCCCTGACATGATGACGAAAACTCTCGCGATGCCTGAAGATCGAGGGGGATAAATTGCACGCGATAGTTCAGTCGCGGACAAATGGGGCGCCGATCAACTTCAGGAGCCACTTGCGTTGAAGCGCTGCAAACTAACTCGCAAACGGCATTTCAACGGTAGGTCCAGTGCATCGGCATGTCTGTAAGGAAACCCCGTACGCGGGTGTTCCTTTCCACCAGTTCTAGAGAAAAAAAAAGCAACTTTAAGCGTCAGCGACGGCCGGCCTTGTTTAGGTCCAAGTCCGACCCTGCCTTCCCAAGAACCTGCTCGGAGGCCTCAAACGTCAAAGAAGTAACGAGTTGCATATCCAACATCTCGATTCCTTCCATGCCATTCGTTAGTCAAAGTACGGGGTTGCTCGCCAAGCACACAGAGGGCCCTATACATCTCAGTTGTATGATCATCAGAAGACGTTGGCCCGACCGGTGCCGTGGAAGTAGCCATGCAGGGTACGGCAAGCTTCCATCTTGGCGAGTAAATGAACTGGGGTGTGAATGTCCGACGGCCGAGCGCTATTGCGTCGGGCTGACTGCACGTCAGCACTATCGTCGTGAAAAAGTCAGGTTTAGACGTGCAACTACTTGGTCCACGTCCAGGTCCATTGGCTCGCTGCATCCTTGCAGCTGCCGCCGAGGGATTTGGCGGCGCGACCACGGACGAAGCGGCCAGTCGGCGCGCCGGTTGCCTTGCCGTCGCGGATGGCGAATTGGCCGTTCACCAACACCTGCTGTACGCCTGTCGTCAGCTGGTGCGGCTTGGCGTAGGTGGCGTGGTCCTGGATCGTCGCAGGGTCGAACACCACCACATCGGCATAAGCTCCCGCCTTCAACCGGCCTCGATCCGGCAGTGACAAAACGTCGGCCGGCAGCGTGCTTAGCTTGCGCACAGCCTGCTCTACGGTCAGGACGTGATCCTTGCGCACGTACTGCGCGAAGACGCGGGCAAAGCTGCCATAGGCGCGCGGATGGGGAGACGATTTCAGGAACACGCCTTCCGGCGCCGCGCCCGTCTCGTCCGAATCAAAACTCACCCACGGCAACGCGACCATGCGGCGCACGTTTTCTTCGCTCATCAGCGTATAGGCGATGCCGACGCGCGAGCCGTCTTCAATCACCAGATCGATCGCCGCATCCTCGGGGCTCACGCCACGCTCGCGCGCGACTTGCGCCAGGCTCTTTCCAGTCAGGTTCTTGAGCGCTGGATTCTTGAATTGCAGCAGCACGGTGTTTTCCGCGCCCGCCGCGGCCAGCAGGTTTTCCCAGGTGTCCGGATGCGGGTTGCGCATTTCCGCCAGCACGCGCTTGCGCACGGCCGGGTCGCGCAGGCGCGCGATCCATGCTTCCAGTCCGCCCTCCTGCACCCAGGATGGCATCGCCGCATCCAGGCCGGTCGCACCCGCCGTGTAGGTGTACATATCGGCAGTGATGCGCACGCCCTGCGCGCGCTGCTGCTCGATGGTGTGGATCACCTTGTCGATCTTGTTCCAGTTGTCCTTGCCCGCCAATTTCAGGTGGTAGATTTCCGCCGGTGCACCGCTGGCCTTGGCGATGGCGATCGTTTCGTCGATGGCAGCCTCGATGCGGTCGCCTTCGCTACGCATGTGGGCCGAGTAGATGCCCCCGCAGCGTGCCGATTCCTGCGCCATGGCAATCAGCTCCGGCGTCTTGGCATAGGTTTCGGGCGAATAGATCAAGGCGGTGGTCACGCCCAGCGCGCCCTCCTCCATGCTTTGCCGTACCAGCGCACGCATGGCGGCAAGCTGCGTTGCATCGGGCACCACATTGCGTTCGCCCAGCACGTTGGTGCGCACCGTCCCCTCACCCACGAACGATGCAATGTTCGGTGAAATCCCCTTGCGTTCCAGCAGCGACAGATACTCGCCCAGCGTGGTCCACGTCACCGGATACTTGATGTCGATCTGGCGCTCGGCCATCAGTCGTTGCATGGTGGGGTTCAAGGGCCCCATCGACATCTCGCCCAGCACTTCCAGCGTCACGCCCTGCGTCAGATCACTCAGCGCACGCCCGTCGACGAACAGCGAATCCTCCGGGTGCGACAGCATATTGATGAAGCCGGGTGCAATCGCCTGGCCATGCGCATCGATGACGGTCTTGTCCTTCGTGCCGCCCGCGTCCTTGCGCGCCGGACCCACATACGTAATACGGTCGCCGTCGATCGCCACTTCGCCGGCATAAGGCTTGCCGCCCGAGCCGTCATAGATCATGCCGTTTCGTATCATCACGTCATGTGCCGAAGCCAGCGACGAAAGGCCCATGAGTACAGCAAGAGAAATCACACGACGACGCAGGACAGCGACCATGGCAATGCCCTTTCTGGATGTTGGCTAACGGGTGTGCTGCGGACTGTTATGCAAGCGGTTGCAGCACAGAAATACGTCCCCGAACTGGATGGTAAGGCGAGTGGACACGGCTGTCCAAATCCATGCCAACCGGTGGCTTCGACGGTCCATCCAAGCCGAATGTACGAAATTCACCGAGAAGCCGACCGCTCACATCGATCCGCGATGTGGCACCTGAAATTCAAACCGCGAACGGGGTCGTTCCTGTAGAGCGACGACGACTAGCACCGTGGAGCGCCGGGGCATTTGGCCTCACGCGCCAAGTCTCAGCGCAGCGTAAGGCAACGCTGATTTTCGGCCTAAAGGGTGGACGGGAATACGAGAGCATACGCAGATTACAACCTGATAGGAGACTTCAATGACGACAAAACGGATCGTGCTTGGTGCAGTGATGGTCGACGAAACCGGAAAACAGGCGTCGGACCTCGAACCGAGATCGTCTATCCAATGGAAACCCGAGTTTCCTTCAGTCCGTCATCCCAAATCAGGCGCTCTATTCAGCCCAAGAGCAAGGAAGCATCGAGTCCAGTGCAAGCATCCGGCTCCGAACGACTTGCCGGTGCAATAGAGACCCATTGCTTTTGCACGAATCCAACTTCTATACCGACCGCGAAGAGACAAAGCATCAGAACCATATGCATGGAGCGATATTGCAAGACTAATCGGCGGGAAAAGGACAAACACCAGTCTCATCATCCTCTTGGATACGGGGAATCGTACAAATGAAGATCGCATTTTTTGCACTGAACATCGTCGTGGCTGCGGCAGCCCCCTCGCTGATCCTGGCCGGCACACCGCCACTGATACCCGCCGAAGTTAGCGCATCCGCTCCGCCCGGAACCACGCTGCTGGCGTATCAAGCGAGTGGTGCAAAGGACGGAGCCATTGCAGCCGCAGTCTACGAGACCTCGCCCGACGCAGAAGGGGTGCGCCATCGGGTACTCACTATTTTTGGCAACAAAACCGGAAAGTTCATTCCCGAGGCTTCTAGCGACAAAATCATTGCCTGCTCCAAATGCACCCAGTTCCACGACGACGCCTTCGCCCCGAAATACATTGAGGTGTCAGCAGATCGTGTCCACATCGATCAGTTCGATAGTGGCGAAATGCCGTCGACCACATCGATCGACCTTGAGAGGCGTCGTGGCGCATGGTACGTCGGCAAGGCAACGCGTGTGACGTATGAGGCAGGCGGTGGTATTCCGCTCAGGGAAAACTTGCCTCTTCCCGCATCCGGCCTTCTCCAAGACATGGACGGTCAGTGGAGAGTGCCGCCGTCCTTCATTGCGATCGTGGCAAACGACACGACCGGAAGATATTCATTCTTGCACGGCTACCACACGGCACAGGAACTTCAGAAGAGTATCGACGGCAGCTATACCTGCAAGGTTGCGGGTTGTCGCGTGCTCCTGAAGCAATCCCACGACGGCTGTCTGTCGCTTGCGCGTGACAGCAACGGAAAGTCATTCGGCGTAGCCACTGTTGATCCTCAAGCAAAAACGGAAGCAACTCATGGAGCCATAGACGCATGCAAGGTAGCCGGTGGTACGGAGTGCAAGGAGGTAGAGACAAGGTGCAGCAGCGGAATCAGGATCCTTCCCTAATTTTTCTGGGAGACGAACATGGATGTGATGTCAGGCGAGAAGGTCAACAAGCTGGTCGCCACGCAAGGGGTGACCCGGGTTTACGAAATGGAGGGCGGAAGTTGGATCACTGCTCGCGACGGTACGGTTGCCTGGCGTAACAATAATCCCGGCAACCTCAAATTTGGTTACGCCGGTAGCGCGGACGATTCAAACAACCAGATGAAGCGCTCAAGAGAAGATGCCCTTAGCGCAGCGAAGAAGGAGTACATGGGGGTCGTCGATCTGGACCAATGGGGCAACGCTATCTTCGAAAGCTACGAAGCCGGACGCGAAGCCCAAAAGCACCTCTTGCTGGGGCGTATGAAGGAAAAAACGGTCGAGGAGCTGGTGCTGAGCTACTCCACCAAGGATTACAGCGGCAGTCCGCATCATGCCAACCAGGTAGCGACCATCTACAACACCGCGGCCGCCGAGGGACTCGATCTTCATGGCAAGAAGATCATTGACATGAGTCCTGCCGAAGTCAGCGCACTCGCCGATGGCCTCGCCAAGGCTGAGGGTTGGAGAGTCGGCACTGTCGAGAAGACTCCACCTCTAAGCGAAGAGCAGTTGAGCGCCGTGCTGAACTCTCAAGCCCACGGCACTACCCATTCTCACAGCATGAAGCCGGCTCACGCTTACGCCCAGGCCTATCGGCAGGGCGATCACGGCGCCGCCGTCGGGCACCTGCAGCAGGATCTGGCCACGCTTGGGGTGACATCCAAAGACGGCCGCGAGATCGAACCCGACCAGCGATTCGGGCCGCGCACGCGAGAAGCAGTGGAAGCGTTCCAGCGTGCGCAGGGCCTGAAACCCGATGGCGTGGTTGGGCCGGCCACGCTCGCCGCCATAGGGCAGGCAAAGGCAACTGCACAGGCCCGTACGCCGAGCCTGCTGGAGTCACAACACCCTGCCCACGAGATGTACCAGCAAGCCTATCGGTGCGTGGCGCAAATTGATGAAAGCCAAGGTCGTGCTTCTGGCGCTTATACGCAGATGTTTGCCGGCAGCCTCGCTAGTGCCGCCGTCGGGGCTGGTATGAGCCGAATCGATCAGGTGTTGCTATCGCCGGATGCGAGCCAGGGCTTTGCGGTACAGGGAGCACATAACTCGCTGGTCAAGCAATATGCCAGCGTTGATGTAATGGAGGCCATTAGGACGCCCCTCGATCAAAGCAGCCAGCAAGCCGCTGCACAGATGGCTGCGGTGCAGGCAGAGACACAGCCAACCCGGAGCATGGCTGTTCAAGCGCAGGTTGCTGGGCCAAGCATGTAAGGCCGGCTGGTTAGCAAAACCGAAGGGTGGCTACACAAGGCCGCCCATTTCTTTTTTCTGGCTTTAGCGCACCGCCTCGGTCAAATTGCGTGCCTGCTCGCGCTGCGAGCTCAAGATCGCCTTAGCCTACCTCGCTGTCGTTTCAGCCGAGAATATCCACTGCATTAAGCGCAGCCGAGAGCGCATCACTTCCATCGTAGGTCAATGCGGTCAGCGAGATCTTATGGGTCTTGGTCCCGGGGGTGAAATCCGGGCCACAGTCGACTCCCAAGAAACTGCTGTCCGGCCCTACTTTTTCTGATCAGGCATCCGACCCGAACAGCTGGCGATAGACCTTCCGCTCACCGGCCAGCATGTTTCGCACTTGCACTTCACTGAGCGTCCGCCACGTCCAGGTGATTCGTGGAGACGTGGTTCTCCAACTGAAGCGGGCCCATTCACTGGGTTCTCGCAGGCTTTGCGCGATGGCCACGACGTACTGTCCGTCTTCCGAACGGCATAGCCAGTTGGCGTCGATCTGAATCAGATCGCCATAGCGACTCCGCATGGCGTTGTTAGCCCAACGATGAAGCACCGACAGCCGTGATGCCGGAACTTGCGCGCCACCGACAAGCGCCGTCTGTTCCTCAAAGGACCGCTGGAGGAGCTGATCGCCACTGCTCATACGACCAGTCAGCTGCAGCAGCATCGGCATCATCAATGCCACCAATATGAATGCCACTAACGGACCCACGGCATCTCCTTCGGCCTATTGAGCGACTCTTAGAGGTCCAGACGTCCTGGGTCCCGTCATGCATATCGTTCGGAAGCAGGTATCACGGCGCGAGTTGCTCCGCCCGCTCCAAGAATAGGCTCTGCAGTTCACCCGCCAGATTTCGCGCGCCGTAGGTCAGGCGGAATTCGCCGTCAACGTCCTCCAATGCACGCGTCCCATCGATAACGCCGAGCACATTGGCGGTCGTATCAATCGCGACCTGACGCGTAAGCTCTATAAGCACTTCCCGCTGTTCTGCGCTCAGATCACTGAAGATCGTGAGTACGCGCTTCCAGTACGGGTCGAAGGCATCCTTGGGGTCGGTATTCAATAGCAGGGTACGATAGATGGCGTGGTTGTCCTCCACGACCGTGGCGTGGAGTTTCCAAACAAAGCTCTCTGGCGTCATATCCGCTCCCTTGCCCTATCGAGATGGTTAGCCATACATATCATCGTCTGCCTCGGGCCGGAAACGGGCATTCGGATATGAGTCATGCTCAAACGCTCCATACCCAAAGCCGCTTAGTCAACAAGCGGACAAATAGGCACGGACGACGGACTTCCCCTTTCCAGATCGTACCGCGCCTGCAGCGCCAGCCAGTAGAAGGCGGTGGTGTCGAGAGTGAGTGAAAGGCGGATGGCGCCAGGCAACGGAGCCAAGTTCACTTCTTGACTCAAGCGAAGTGAACCGGACCCCATTATCGTGCTGACATCGTCAGTGGTCGTGCACGCGATTCATCTTTGCGCAAGGAATCGAGGGGCAAACTCGCTTGGCAGTGATTTCTGCCTCGTGCCTAGTACGGAGATAAACCCATGCGCACCCCTGCCCTGCTGTTGGCCGCTTCCCTCGGGCTTGTCCTGACTTCCCACGCAGTTGCTTCCGATCGACCCGATCCGGGCAAGTTGACTACTCGCTGCCTCGACGCTGCAGCGAAGAAATTCGACGTGAAGAACGATTACATCCAGCTACAGCCGATTCAAGCCGCCGATGCCGGCTATACGATCACCGGTACCGCCGACGCGGGCATGGACGGCAAGAAAAATTTCAGCTGCCAGTTCGACAAAAAGGGCAAGTTGGCCAACCTCGTCCCCGAGGGCAAGTAAGTAGCAGATAGGTGCTGCGCCAAAGGCGCGGTTGCCCATCGGGCAATAGAGCAAAAAAAGGGGTCGGAGTACGTTTCCAAAGAACAGTACTCTGACCCCTTTTTTTGTCCCGGCACCAGCGCGTTCGGTCAGGACATCTACGTTTCCACGCGCCCTGATACCGCATCGCCATGGCCGCCGCCGAAGCGTATCGACCATCCCGCCATCAACATGCCGGCCTCGGAAACCCTCGCCTCGTTGTCGGCGGATGGCACGCGCTTGTACTTCGGTCGCAAGCTCAACGGTCGACGATCCGGGGGATGTGCACGTGAGCACGCGAACGGAGATCACGGCGGCCGCTGAGCCGGCGGAAGGGAAAAGGGGTCAGAGTGCGCGTTCCTGGGGAAAGGGACTCTGATCCCGTTTTTTTGAAAGGGACTGAAATCGTCCAGTCGACCGCCAAACCATCCTTAATCAATCGTGGACCGTTTCGAAGTTGACGACCCTGCCGCCCACAACAGTAACGATGATCGTTCTTCCGTCCTGCAGGTATTGCCATTCCTCTCCGTTGGCCACCTGGTTGTCTGGCATACCACCAACTTGAAACTGCTTGAACGCGCGGATCGACGGCTCACCCATCAACTGAAGCACTCGCGCTGCGCTATCGCCAACGGTGAGCACCTTGTTGCCGACGCGCAGTGACGTTGCGGCATGAGCAGAAATGCAAAGAAGGATTAGAAGAGCAATAGCGTATCGGCGCATGAGTGAGGCTCCGCGATATCAGGTTCGAGGGCTCACTCATTTTTCAAGACGGCGTTAGGATCTGAACAGTCAGGCCTCCGCCTGACCGAAGGTAGGCGCCTCTGAAAGCCAGGTCAGGGTCGACTTTCAAGAGAAGTGCTCTCTGACCCTAGTTTTCGCCCTGCCCTCTTAATCAACGAGAGGACGATAGGCGTGGACGACGGGCTTTGCCCTTTCCAGATCGTACCGTGCCTGGAGTGCCAGCCAGTAGAAGGCGGTGGTGTCGAGGGCGAGGGAGAGGCGGATGGCGATCTTGGGGGTGATGGGGTGGGTGCCGGCGATGAAGGTTTTGATGTGGCGGGCGGATATGCCGGTGCGACGGGCGAGTTGGGCGGGGTTGAGTGCGTTGGGGATCAGGTAGGCGTGCAGCAGTACATCGCCGGGGGCTCGCGGCGGTTGCGAGGGGTCCACGTCCAGGTGTGGGGTGAGTTGGATCAGTTCCATGGGTTGTCCTCCCTGTCGGGCACGACCGCACGGCGGATGGGCGCTTACAGCGCTCCGTGTCAGTGAATGCCCGGTGGCTTTGTCAGTGATCGCCCGAGCGCGGCGCATCGCCATCCTGGCCGATGCGCCGCAGTGGCGATCATCAAACGCGTGGTGTGTTCACTCGGGGCTCGTGACCGAGCAGGCTGGCGTACTGCTGGAGGCATTGGATGGCCGTGCCTAGGCTGGCCGTGACGGCCATGGGAAGCGGCCATTCCAGCGGTCTACCGGGGAATCCCCGCGCCTGTGCCTTGCGGCACTGCTCGCTGTCGACACGCAGACGCGTGAGGGCGAGCACCGCCAGAGCGATGTCACCGCGAGTGCAAGAACGAAGGGATTCGGGCCACGCCGCACGTGTGTGTGGCGGGTCGCCAGATGGAGGAGTGAGGGTGCCGTCAGGGGGAACGGACGGGCGAATGCGTACCGTATGATCGTGGGTAGCCATGATCAACTTCCGATGAGTTGGTGATGGTTAGCGGGTCGTGGGTGTTGGTAGCACTCACGGCTCGCGCCTCATGACTTCGTGGTCATGGTCATTCGCGAGGCCCTGCAACAAGACAGCACGAGTGACTGACTGACCCTAACAAGCAGGGTGGACATCGTCTGTCAGGGTTAGGCGAGATGGGTGTCCGCTTGGCTGAGGGAGACCGCGACGGCGCCCGGCTGACAAGACGTCAGCGCCGTTCCCATAGACCACCGAGGAGGGCGTTGCGACCTTCAAGAAAGGCGCACTGCTCCACTCTTTCCCAAACCCATATGGACGCTATCGCGCCCTAAGGCGGCCACGAGCACACTTATTGCCCTGAGGCCCATACAACTCATCAATGTACCCTGCGATTTTCGCATGGCTTAATGAAAAACGATTGGAGGCTTGGATTGGTCGTCTGAGGTGGCTTGGCGAATATTTGTCACCCTGCCGTCGGCGATCGTGACAACAACGCCGGGGCAAGGTGCTTCGCTGTTTGCGCACCAATAAGCAACACTTCTTTGGATTAGCCCATCATTCTTCGTGCCACGAAAAAACGTCTGGGAGCCTGTTGTAAGACCATAGGCCGCATAGACCATACACTCAGGATCTCCAACTCGCACATCCGCAATACGAACACGTTGAGATTGATCCTGCGTAAGCAGCCCATGTGTAACCAAAAGTTCCAGGTTGTGTTCAATGGGCATGTTCTTCTGCAAGTGGTACGGCGCGCAGGCCCGGAAAGTCTCATTACTCGAGAAATTGCTCCACCCACTTGGATAAACACTGCGCTTCGCAACAGGGGTACAGGCAGCGACAGCCATGACGACCAGGGCAATGGCAGCTGCTTTCATATTGCGCATGTACGTCCTCATCATGTGAACGGTCCGGAAGTCCGCATGAATCGGTATCGGCCGATCTCTTATAACTTGAACCAAAATGTAGCTTGGCCCACTTCTAATAACGCACAAAGTGAATCTGGCGCCGCCTTCTTGGGCTAGACCCCAGCTCCGGATAATCCCCATGCAGCGAGTCGCCGGCCCAGTAGGCGGCACAAGATCAAGCCCTGCTTTGAACAAAATGCTCTAGGACTCGATCTGAGAAAGCTTGAGCTCCAGCCACTGGCTTACTAATCCTCGCAGCCAGTTCTCGGCCTCCGAGAGCATCATCGGCCGCGGCGGCGGCTCTTCCTCGCTATGGCCATGCCTAGCCGCATCCCCTGCCACTGCAGGGTGGTTTGCAGATCGCTTGAACCGTGAAATGCTGCTGGCAGATGCCAAATCCTGCATGCCACGGCTACCACCCAGATCACTGAAGATCACCTCAAAGACGCGATAAAGCCCTGGCCAAGTCTTAAAATCCGGCTTTTGGATTAGTCGAGAAACTTTGGTGACCTTCTCGTCAGCTTGGAGCAGTGAGCGAAGACGAACTAGCCTTCGCCCCATTTCAGGTTCAACAACCAGATTCCCATCAGCATCAAGCACAACGACTTGAGCCGACGCACTTAGTCGGACGCTTACTGAGCAAGTGACAAAGGTCTGACTGCGACCCTGTTCATCAATACAATGAACCGCCCCAATTCTCAGGGGTTCGTTCATAGCCTGACCTTCGAGCGCCAACGTTCCGGATAGCCGAGCTATCTCTATCTGTGCGGCTGACCGAACTTCCTCAGCACCAAGCGCCCCGTGGAACGAGGCTAAGGTCAACAGGTATCTTTGCCGATCCTCGTCAAAGGCAATGACGCATGAAGGTGAGTCAAAAATTGTAGTAAGAAGCTCGAGGATCCGCCGATCCCCGAGTAGCTCAACGCTCCACTCGGTCATCCAATTTCCCTATTTTTATCGCAACATCAGATTAGCGCGCGATTGCGTTAGAGATCGATCCCCACACCAAAAAGCCTCTACCAAGGAGAGCAGCGCCCCGCTCGGTTCGAAAAGTACACCAATCAGCTTTAGCGGGAACGATGGAACAGGGGTCTGGAACAGGGGTCGGGTCTGGAACAGGGGTCAGGGTCGACTTTCTGGAAAAGTGCACTCTGACCCCTGTTTTGGACATCAGCGCCACCACCGACACGTTCTTCAGCAACTTCATCCCTTCCCCTTTTGCTGTGGAAACACCATTGCGGTGCCCCTTCTTCGAAACATGCGGTATTACCCGAATCTCATGCGCTCTTCGTGCCCACACAAAAAAGGAGCGGGCAGCGTGTCGCTGGTCGAGCCGCCACGCTATACGAACAAGAGCGAAAACTGCGGCATCTGTCCATAGAAGACTGAGGGGCGGTGGGCCACTCAAAGAAAGTGCACTCTGACCCCGCTTTGGACTGATGCACCGTATGACCTCCTTATGAGCGAAGATCCAAGTCAGTCTGGGCGCCGCACGTCGGAAGGACCTGCCCGTTTCCTTCCGTGCTGGCAGAATGCCAGTGCCTTACTGGCGGATACGAGTCGGTTCAGTACGACCTACTCAGAAAGTGCACTCTGACCCCAGTTTTGGATCCCGGATCAGTGATCAGATTGGGGCGGAGGTAGTTCGCTTTAAGCCTCTAGCGTTGAATGAAATGCCTGGCTAGCCCGTTTTAGCGTGGTATCTCGGTGACCTTGCTGCCAGGCCTCGAAGGCTTGTATGAACGTCGCTGCGGCTGCGAACAGGGCGACAAGAAAGAGGGCCCATTGGATACGGTTGCTTCGGCGATGCCGCCTATCCTCTCCTTCAATAGATTCGAGAGAGGCAACCATCTTCGCCTGCACGCGATAGTGGCCATCCTGCTCGCGCGATAAATCGCCCGTCGCCACGAGTGAATCGAGAAGAAATCGCTCGCGCTGGACGTGGCCATGGGCTCCCGGATGACGCCAAAAGCGCTTTCCGTGCATTGCATTGGCTCTACTTTGTGGCTCAGCCCGAAAGTTGGCGTCCTTCATAGCCTCGCCGCATAAGAATCGCATCATCTCAATTCGATCTGCCGTAACAAGCGATCGCCTATTGAATAGCCATTGGGACAACTTGTCGGCATTGATCGTTAGCCACCAAGTGCCTAGGAGCTGGCTAATGAACATGGCTCGCTTGTTACGGTATGTTACGAGATAGCCCCGGTAATAAAACTCGCAGGACATCTCCATCTTGGCTACTTGATCGATATCTAAGTAAACATCGTCTTCGGATCCGAATTGCCCGAATTTGTAACCCGCCGGCTCGATTGCGCGAAACAAATAACGCTCGGTATGCGACGCGGTGAACTTCAAGATGAACCAGTTCATTGCGTCCGCGGCAGGGCCTTCGTTTGCCAAGGCAAACTGCGAGGGCGCACGTTTCTTGCTCACTCGGTTGAGCACCCATTTTGTCAGGTAGTTTCTCACTGAGCTTTCGATCCTACTTGCGTGCTGGCTGTTTTGCGGGTCAGGTGGTGCTGAGCTAACTTCTCGCCTGGGAGGCGGAGTGGCTGGATACATCCCGGCGCGCGCGGTTATCCCCTCCTCGCCTGCGCATTTCTCGCCCTCTTTTGATTCAAGTCGTGTGCACAACCGAACGGAGCCACCATGGGCGCCGTTCGGGTTTGGGAGGGGCGCGAAAGTGATGCGGCTTGATGCAAGCGCAATGCACCGGAGAAGTCTTAAGACTCGTCAGCCGCGAAGATACCTCGTCGCTCTTCCGATGGGGCTATGGCTTTCATTTTGCGTGGCACAAATACCCTCGGAATCATTGCCTCAAAGAAATGCAGCTCAGTTAACGCCTGAAAACGCATGAACTGTTGCGTGAGACGCTCCGCACAGCTTGCCGCGGCATCCAGATGGTGTGCATACGCATCATAGTCTTCATCCTCGCCAGATAGCCGCGCGCGCTCGTGGAACTCAGCCTTGTTGAACCGCCACTCAAGTTCACCCGAGGGATCAACTTCTCTTGCTTCCCACTCTGGAACTTGCACGAGGTCGCGCAGTTCTTGATAGACAGCAATCACCTGAGTTAGCTCTTGCGTGAAATACCTGTTCAAGGGGCCCGCGAACCGAACCTCCTGCCGGCGTTCGCGCAACTTCTGCTCTACTTCGGCAAACGGGCGGAAAAGTGAATCTGGGATGCGTCTCAAGGTGTAGGTCAGGAACGGTAGGCGCATAAGCCGCTCCTCATCGAGTTTAGAGATTATCGAGGCAGCACGATCGACATCGCGCTGATGCTTACTTTCCACCGCTGGCCGGACAAAAGCTGCCAGTCCGGCCAAAGATCCAACAACGAAGAAGCAATCCTTCAACCCCTGCATCCAATTCGCCACGGCGCCTCCTTATTTCGCGCGCAAGTTCTGCGAACTCGTCACGTGCCCCATTGAGGTTTCGTTATGTCCGCCGTTCACGACCATTCGTCATGCTCGCGACAAATAAATTCTATTGCGCAGCAGGTCCTTCGGGACGATATATCTTCGCCGCCGTGGAAAACTAAAATTCGTAAAGCAACCAATCATTAGCATGACCCCCATCACCTGAAGTAGAAGCATAGGGATAGCAGCAATCGCGCCCCCAAGAATGACAGACCAATTCTTTGAGAAGGAGGCAAGAAGACCTGTCTGCCAGCAATCTCTTATTATCGGCCAAACCCCATAAAGCAGAGCCGCAACGGCAGAGCCAAATAAGAAGAAAAGAAGCCCGATCCAGAACATCGACCATTCTGGCCTGCGCTTTTCATCCGCCTCAACTAGATCCGGGGGAACGGACACTGCTTCAATTGATGGAGGCAGATCATCTACCGTTATTTTGAACCTAAATGCTCCCTCATCAACAGCGCGCCCCTGGAAAAGAAGCTTGGCGATGAAATAGTCACCAGCATTCAACAGTGGAAAAACAAAACTGAGTTCATCTTCAGCACGAGTAATTGAAACCTCCCTTCCCTCGGGGAAGACATGGAGTACAGAGGCATCCAACAGAGCACACCCCTTTGGCAAAGCAAGTGTCAACGGGTGAATGACGTCTCGTATTGAACGCTCGCCTGTATTCGCAATCAGGAATTGAGTTTCAACCAACTCATCAACAGCGACGCCTTTGTATGAGATTTTCAGTTCATCGCGAACCGAGCGATCGACCCCCTCGAACAAGGCCGAGGAAAACTGGACATAAGGCGTTAGCGACTTATTTACTGTGCGCTTGAAGTAATAGCGAGAAACCCAAATGGTTACCACTACACCAATGACGAGACTCGCAATCGAGAGGGTAAATTCGCTCATACAGAATCTCTATCGCCCGTTAGCTGGGCCGAATTATCTCAAATAGGTAAATGGTAATTTCATAAAAAAGGGTGGCATCACTGCCACCCTTCTTGGTCACCGCGACATTCGGAGCCAAACTCACCCGCACTTGCTATACCCACAATTCAAGCAAGTCTGGCAGCCATCCATCAGCACCAGCGCCTGGGTGTTGCACTTGGCGCAGAGGGTGGCGCCGGGCGGGAAGCCGGTGGCGCTGGTCGATTCGGCGCTGGCTTCGGCGGCCGGAGTCGCCTTCTTGCCGTTGGCGGCGGCTTCATAAGCCGCGCGCTTTTCGGCGACGAGCTTGCGGGTGCTCTCGTCCATCTCCGGGTCGTGGATCAGGCCGATCATCTTCATGTGCTGCTCGATGACCGCGCCGATCTCGGCGACGATGCTGGGCATGTAGACGCCGCCGGCCTTGAAGTAGCCGCCGCGCGGGTCAAAGACCGCCTTCATCTCTTCGACCAGGAAGGTGACGTCGCCGCCCTTGCGGAACACGGCGGAGATGATGCGGGTAAGCGCCACGATCCACTGGAAGTGGTCCATGTTCTTCGAGTTGATGAAGATCTCGAAGGGGCGGCGCTGTTCGTACTGGGTGCCGGCGTTGAGCACGATGTCGTTGACGGTGACGTACAACGCATGCTCGAACAGCGGCGACTTGATCTTGTAGGTGGAGCCGATGAGCGTCTCGGGGCGCTCCAGGCTCTCGTGCATCTGGATCACTTCCGCCTTGGGCGACTCTTTTTCTTTGGCGGCAGGGGCGGGAGCGGCGGCGGGCGCGGCCTTGTCCTCGGGCTTGACGACGTTGTAGCCCTTGATCTTCTTTTCGATCTTGATCGCCATGGTGTGTGCTTCTTTTCGAGTAGTTGGCGGCGCGCGCGACGACTTGGGTTATCGACAGGCCGGTCATGGTCCCGATTTGGGGACTCGGTCCAGGTGCTTAAAGGCGCTGGA
>Ga0209258_100675_pt1 | contig 23925 bp, 21 predicted proteins | sample Araplaol_mTSA_r2_FD_184281 | JGI IMG/M metagenome (GOLD analysis project Ga0209258, IMG submission 184281) | Arabidopsis root microbial communities from North Carolina, USA - plate scrape CL_Col_mTSA_r2 (SPAdes) (version 2) | ecosystem: Host-associated > Plants > Roots > Endosphere | place: USA...
GCGACTGGGCCGCCAAGGGCACGCAGCTGCTGGGCATCAAGGCGGTCGTCGCGCGCAGCTTCGAGCGCATCCACCGCAACAACCTGGTGGGCATGGGCGTGCTGCCGCTGCAGTTCAAGGCGGGCGTCACCTGGTCCAGCCTGGGGCTGACCGGCAACGAGACCATCGACATCGAATGGCCGGCGCCGATCACGCCGCAGTCGGAGGCCACGCTGACGATCCACCGCGCCGACGGCAAGAGCCAGAAGGTGCCGCTGGTGCTGCGCATCGACACGCCCATCGAGGTGGACTACTACGCGCACGGCGGCATCCTGCCGTACGTGCTGCGGCAGCTGCTGGCCGATTGACACGGCACGTCATTCCGCGCGCAGTCGCGGAATCCACCCCCGCCGCGACGCTCCCTGGCGGGGATGGATCCTGCGACTTCGCGCAGGATGACGGTGATCATGAGGCGGGTCGAGCGACCCGCCCTGCCGTTCACGCCGGGAAGTCGGTGCCGATGCCCAGCTCGCGCCAGCGATCGAGCTCCGCCTTCAGCGCCGCGACCTTGGCATCCATCGCGCTGACCGCCATCGCGCCGGCGGCGAAGCGCATCGGCGGGGTGGCCTCCCTGGACAGCGTCACGAGGGCCTGCGCCAGGCGGACCGGGTCGCCGGCCTGCTTGCCGTTGCGTTGCTCGAAGCTGGCGCGCATCTCGGCGCGGCGTTCGTCGTAGTCGGCCACTTCGACGGCGGCGAACCGCAGCGACTCGGGCGTCAGGAAGTCGGTGCGGAACGGGCCCGGCTCGATGAGGGTCACGTGGATGCCGAACGGTGCCAGCTCCTGGGCGAGCGACTCCGAGAAACCCTCGACCGCGAACTTGGTCGCGCAGTACAGCGAGCCGGCCGCGATGCCGCGGATGCCGGCGGTCGACGACAGGTTGAACACGTGGCCGCGGCGCGCGGCGCGCATCGCCGGCAGGGCCGCGCGCGTCACGTTGAACAGGCCGAACACGTTGGTGGCGAACTGGGCCTCGATGTCGACCGGCGACGATTCCTCGAAGAAGCCGATGTGCCCGTAGCCGGCGTTGTTGACCAGCACGTCGATCGCGCCGAAGCGCTCGACGGCGGCCGCGACGGCGGTCTGGGCCTGCGCGGCATCGCCGACGTCGAGCGACAGCGACAGCAGGCGGTCGGAGTCCGGCCCCAGCCGGTCGCTGACGGCCGCGCGCTGGCGGCCCGTGGCCACGACGCGGTCGCCCGCCTTCAGCGCGGCGGCGGCGATCTCGGCGCCCAGGCCGCGGGTGGCACCGGTGATGAACCAGGTCTTGCTCATGGGAGATCCTTTCGTTTGCGAAGGCCTCCATGCTGCGCCCGCCCCGCGCCGCGGCGGTAGCAGCGGGCTCGCAATTGATTGCACGATCCTGCCAATCGCGCGGATTCCATGCACCCGCTGGTTGCGATGACTTTGCGCCCGCGTTCCAATGCATCCATGGCCGAACCGCTGTCCGAACTCAACGCCCTGGTCGCGCGTCACGCGCGCCCGGGCGCCCCCGCCACCGCGCTCGCGGGCGTGCGCGCGACGATCTCGCGCGTGCCGACGGAGGCGATCCACTGCGTCACCGAGCCCAGCCTCGGCCTGGTCGTGCAGGGCGCCAAGCGCACCGTCGTCGGCGACCGCGTCTTCGAGTACGGCGAGGGCGACTTCGTCGTCACGTCGGTCGATCTGCCGATCGCCAGTCGAATCGTGCGCGCCAGCGCGGACGTCCCCTATCTCGCGTGCGGCCTGTCGCTGAACCCGGCCACGATCGCGTCGCTGCTGCTGGAGACACCCGGCGCCGACGAGCTCGTCGCCACCCCGTGCGGCATGGGCGTGCATGCCGCGCCGGTCGAACTGGTCGAGGCGATGGTGCGCCTGCTGCGTCTGCTCGACACCCCCCGCGACGTCCCCGTGCTGCGGCCGCTGATCGAGCGCGAGATCCTGTGGCGGCTGCTGCGCAGCCCGCAGGGCGGCCGGGTGCGCCAGATCGGCCTGGCGGACAGCCGCCTTGCCCAGGTGAGCCACGCCATCCGCCACATCCGCCAGAACTACGCCCGGCCGTTGAGCGTCGAGCAGCTGGCGCAGGTCGCGACGATGAGCGAGTCGTCCTTCCACCGGCATTTCCGCGCGGTGACGGCGATGACGCCGATCCAGTTCCAGAAGCAGATCCGCCTGCAGGAGGCGCGCGCGCGGCTGATGGCCGATGCGGACGACGTGGCCGCCGTCGGCTATGCGGTGGGCTACGACAGCGCGTCGCAGTTCAGCCGCGAGTACAGCCGCATGTTCGGCGCGCCGCCGGGCCGCGACGTGGCGCGCCTGCGGCTGGTGGCGCCGCTGGAGCGCAGCGCCGCCTGAAGGCTCACCACGCGATGGTGTCGCAGACCCTGTAGCAGACCCGCACGGGGATCCCGAAGTTGAGCGAGGAGATCCAGATCGTGATGGTGCGGCACTCGGTGTGCCACGCGATGCAGCGGATGCCGCCGCCGCCACCGCCGATGGCCGAACGCGCCAGCGCGACGGCGGCCTCCTGGCAGGGTGCGCCGACACCGCCGCACGGCATGCCGGCGGGGCCGCATGGCATGGTGCCGGCCGGCGACATCGCGCCGCCGGGCGAGTCCTGCGCCGCACCCAGGCCCCCCATGATCGATGCCAGGGGCGTCCCCGCCTGCGAGCGAGCGAGTTTGGCGAACAGCGCGGCGGCGCTGTCTCCCTTGGGCGGCGCCTTGAACTCGATCACCACCAGCGGGTGCTGGTGGTCTTCGCAGGGCAGCATGCGAACGAACGTCGCCTTCTCGACCAGGTTGACAGGCACCGCGATCCATTCGCTGCCGCAGCCGCCCTCGGAGAACAGGAACTCGTCGCTCGAGTCGGCCTGCAGCTTGACCATGCCGACGCGGATCAGCGGCTCCGTCAGCGAGCCGTCCGCCAGGGCCTCGAGGAAGGCCTCACCCGTGAATTCGTTGGCCATGTCATCCCTTTCGATCGAATCGTTGGAGGGATCCAGGCTATGGACTGGCGCCGCGCCGGCATAGCCCCCTGGGTATAGCTAGGGGAGCCTGGCGCATTCGGCGCCGATTCATACGTAACTGACGGCCCGGCGGCGGGCCGCCGCCGGGGGTCAGCGGGTGACCGCCTCGAGCGCGCGCGAGAAATCGTCGACCAGGTCGGCGATGTCCTCGATGCCGACCGACAGCCGGATCAGGCCGTCGGCGATGCCCATCTCCGCGCGGCGTTGCGGGCCCATCTCGTAATAGATGGTCTGGGCGACCGGGATGGCCAGGGTGCGGTTGTCGGCCAGGTGGCTGGAGACGATGACCAGCTGCAGCGCGTCGAGGAAGGCGAGGGTGTCGATGCCCTCGCGCAGCTCGAATCCGAGGAGCAGGCCGAAGTCGCCCTTGAACAGGCGCGCGGCGCGCTCGTGCTGCGCGTGGCTCGCGAGGCCGGGGTAGTACACGCGGGCGATCGCGGGATGCGCCTCCAGCCAGCGCGCCAGCGCCAGCGCGTTGTCGCAGACGCGGCGCAGGCGCAGCTGCAGTGTCTCGGCGCCGACGGCGATGCGGTGCGCATCCTCGGCGCGCAGCGTGCCGCCCATGTCGCGCAGGCCCTTCTTCTTGATCTGCAGCAGGCCCCACTTGTCGGCCGGGCCCTTCTTGTAGGGTGGCAGGATGTTGGCGTAGGCGGACCAGTCGAACAGGCCCGTGTCGACGACCGCGCCGCCGAGGGCGTTGCCGTGGCCGCCGATGCTCTTGCTCAGCGAGTGCACGACGAGTCCGGCGCCGATGTCGCGCCCGCGCACGAGCAGCGGCGTGGTGAGCGTGCCGTCGACGACGTACAGCAGGCCGGCATCCTTGCAGACTTGCCCGATGCCGTCGAGGTCGGCCACCTGCGTCACCGGGTTCGCGATGGTCTCGACGAACACCATGCGCGTGGCCGGCGTGATCGCGGCGCGCACGTTCTCGGCGGCCGTCGCGTCGACGAACGTGACGCCCACGCCGAGCGCCTGCAGCGTCTGCGCCAGGCTGTTGGTGTTGCCGAACAGGAAGCGCGTGCACACGAGGTGGTCGCCCGCGCGCAGCAGGGCCAGGAACACCGCGGTGATGGCGGCCATGCCGGTGGCGAACGTCGCCGTGCCCTTGGCGTCCTCCAGCAGCGTGACCTTGGCCTCGAGCGCGTTGACGGTCGGATTGCCCTGGCGCGCGTAGACGTGGCCGGCCTGGTTGCCCTGGAACACCTCGACGAGGTCGCGCGCCGTCGGATAGTTGAAGGCCGCGGACACGTGCAGCGGCTTGTGGAGGGCGCCGTGCTCGACGCCGCCGAGGCGGTCGGCGTGGAGCAGGCGGGTGGCGGCGCTGTAGGCGCGCTTGGGAGGCGTGGTCATGCTCGGGACTCGTTGGTTCGAGTCCCATTCTCGTGCAGCGGGCACGATCGCGCCTTCTTTCCCGATCAAGGCTTGAGGTCGAAGACGAGAACCTCGGCCTTGTCGCCACCCTCCAGCACCAGCGCGGCCTCGTCGCGAATCTTCAGCGCGTCGCCCGCGCCCAGGGGCTGGCCGTTGACGCGCAGGCTGCCGCGCGCGACGTGCACGTAGGTCAGCCTCCCGGCGGGCAGGGGCAGCTCCTGGCGCTCGGCGCCGTCGAACAGGCCCGCGAACAGGCGCGCGTCGGCGTTGAGCGTCACCGCGCCCGGGACCTTGTCGGGCGAGCCGACCAGCGCGAGCTTGCCGCGCTTGCTGGCCTCGGGCACGCTGACCTGTTCGTAGCCGGGCTGCAGGCCGCCGCGCTCCGGCAGGATCCACAGCTGCAGGAAGTGCGTGGCCGTGTCCTTCGAGTGGTTGAACTCGCTGTGGCGCACGCCCGTGCCGGCCGTCATGCGCTGGACGTCGCCCGGCCGGATCACGCCGGTGTTGGCGCCACCGGCGCTGCCATTGCCCATGGAATCCTGGTGCGCCAGCGCGCCGTCCAGCACGTAGCTGATGATCTCCATGTCGCGATGGCCGTGCGTGCCGAAGCCGGTGCCCGGGGCGATGGTGTCGTCGTTGACCACGCGCAGGTTGCCGAAGCCCATGTGCGCCGGGTCGTGGTAGTCGGCGAACGAGAAGCTGTGGAAGCTGTTGAGCCAGCCATGGTCGGCGTGGCCGCGATCCTGGGCCTTGCGAAGCGTGAGCATGAATCGTTTCTCCGGTTTTGTCTCAGCGATGCCGCTGATGGCGTGAGGAGAAGTTTGGGCCGCGTGGCGGTCGCGATGATCCAAACGATTCGAATGCAGCGTTGAGCGGAAGGCGCTTGTCAGGCGGAGCGAGGCGGCGCGAACCCGAAGCACGGCCGTGCTTCGGCCACGGTGGCTCCTGCGAGTGCGCTTCCCCCGCGCAGGATGACAGGTCCGGAAGGCGACACCTTGGGCCGTGGCGCCAAGAGGAAGTCGCGTCGTCGCGCTCGCCCGCGCGACATGGCAGCGCGCGATGGCTCTGCGGCTCAGTGCAGCGGCGCGTGCCAGTCGCGCGGGTCGACCGCGTAGTAGTCGCGCAGCAGCGCGAACAGCTCCGGATGGCGCGTCGCGAGCGCCCGCGGCTGCTCGTAGAACACCTCGGTCACGACGGCGAAGAACTCGGCCTCGTTGGTGGCGCCGTAGTCGCTGATCAGGTCCGCGGGCGGCGGCGCGGGCTCGGGCTCGGGCTCGGGCGACGACCCGAGCCAGGACCACCCGGCCTGCGCCCGCGCACGCGCCGCGTCACGCGCCCGGATGCGCGCCTGCAGGCCGGCGAACTCGCGGCTCATCACGCTCGCCCAGCGCGCATAGGCGGCGCGCGAGCCCAGCCGCGGCGCCCCGTTGGCGGCGCCGGTCTCCTGGTCGAGCTGGTGGGCGAACTCGTGCAGCACCACGTTGTGGCCGTCGTCGGGGACGCTGGCGCCGTCCAGCACGTCCTGCCAGGACAGAATGACCTGCCCCTGCTGCCACGACTCGCCCGCCAACGCACGCCGTTCCTCCCGCAGCACGCCCCCGGGCGCGGCGTGCACGCGGTCGACGAGGAAGGCGCCGGGGTAGACGAGCACCTGGCGCAGCTCGGGGAACAGCGGGCCGGGGCGGTTCAGCCGCAGCAGGCAGGCCTGCGCGGCGATCGTGACGCGCATCTCGTCGGTGAGTACCAGGCCCGCGCAGCCGAGGAAGGGCTTCTCGGCCAGGAACTCGAGGATGCGGCGGCGCAGCTGCAGCTGCAGGTCGGCGGGCAATTGCCGATAGAAGGACACGCGGCGGCGGAGGATGTTGCGCCATGCGGGCGGAAATGGCCGGCTGGCCCACAGCCGGCGGCGCCAGGCGCGCCACCGCGGCAGGCCGGCGATGGTGCCGGCGAGCAACGCGGCGGCGGCCAGCAGGAGGACGAGGGACATGGCGTTGCTCGAAGGGCGCCGCGGCGCGATCTCCAGCATATGGCCATCGGCCGGGCGGTTTCAAGCCGTCCGCCGGACTTACGATGGTGCGTCGACACCGCAGAGGCACGCAGACCTTGGATCCCCACGCCCTTCCATCGCCCGAACGCCCGGCGGCGCCGGGTGCCGAGCGCCGGGCGGCGGGCATCGCGCCCGTCGACCCCCTGGCCGCGGCGCTGGCCGCCTGCGCCGACCTGCTCCCGCGGCTGGCCGCCGTGCAGTCGCTGGGCGATCCGGCCGCGCAGCGCCAGGCCCTGCTGCAACTGCCCGCGACGCTGCAGGCGGCCAGCGCCGCGCTGGCGCGGCTGGCAGCCAGCGCGGACGACGGCGTCGCGCACGACACCCGCGGCGACGCGCTCACCGGCCTGGCCGACCGCGCCCAGCTGGACGCCGCCTGCGCGGGCCTGGCGCTGCAGTTCCCCGAAGCGCCGCTGACCCTCGTCGCGGTCGACGTCGACCACCTGCGTCACGTCAACGACCATCGCTCGCACGCCACCGGTGACGCCGTCCTGCGCGCGGTCGCCGAGGTGCTGCGGGCGCAGTCGCGGCCGCAGGACGTGCTCGCGCGCGCCGACGGCGGCCTGTTCGTCGTCGTGCTGGGCGGGCCGGTGTCGACCACGCGCGCGCTCCTGGTGGCCGAGCGCCTGCGCGCCGCCATCGAGGGCCATGCCTGGGCCGCCCTCGGCGACGGCCTGCGCGTGACGGCCAGCCTGGGAATCGCGGCGCGGGCGCCAGGCGAGCCGCTGGACGACGCCCTGGCCCGCGCCGGCGCGGCGCTGCAGGAGTGCAAGCGCGGTGGCCGCAACCAGGTGCGCGCGCGCGCCTGACCGCCGAGCGCGGCGCCTGCGGGTAAGCCTGCGCCCGGGGCCGGGCGGGCGGTCTGGCCGTGCCCGTTAAAATGGTGGGTTGGTCGGGCTGTCCCGGGGTTGAATCGCCCCGTGTCAGCTCCACCTCGACCGCACGTTTCGAGAGCGGGCCGCGGCCCCCTGCCGCGACGGCCCGCCCGCTTCCCAAGCCTTCCCTGAGGATTTCGCCGTGTTCCTGATCTCTTCCGCCCTCGCCCAGACCGCGGCGCCCGCAGCCGCCTCGGCGTCGGACAACAGCTTCCTGTTCATGCTGATCCCGATGTTCGCGATCATGTATTTCCTCGTGATCCGCCCGCAGCAGAAGCGCGCGAAGGAGCAGAAGGAACTGATCGCCGGCCTGGCCAAGGGCGACGAGATCGTCACCACCGGCGGCGTCATCGGCCGCATCTCCAAGCTGGGCGAGTCGTACGTCCACATCGAGACCGGCGGCAACGTCGAGCTGCAGATCCAGCGCAGCGCCATCGTCCAGGTCCTGCCCAAGGGCACGTTGAAGTAAGCAGTGCCCGCCGGCCGCGCCCGCCGCGGCCGGTGCCGTCGCCCGCGCGCCCGAGCGCGCGCCGCCGCGACGTCTTCGAGGAAACACGTATGAATCGCTACCCCGTCTGGAAATTCGTGCTGATGGTGCTCGCCGTGCTGGTCGGCGCGATATACACCGTGCCCAACCTGTACGGCAACGCTCCGGCCGTGCAGGTCTCGGCGGCCAAGCTGACCACCAAGGTCGGTCCCGACACCGCCACGCAGGTGCAGCAGCTGCTCGCCGCGGCGTCCATCAGCGCGGACTACGTCACCTTCGAAGGCACGTCGGTGCACGCGCGCTTCGCCAACCCCGACATCCAGATCCACGCGCGCGACGTGATCAACGCCGGCCTGAACGCCGGCGCCGACAAGGATTCGCCGCCTTACTCGGTCTCGCTGGCCCTGGTGCCGCGTGCCCCGGTCTGGATGGGCAGGTGGCTGCATGCCAAGCCGATGTACCTCGGCCTGGACCTGCGCGGCGGCGTGCACTTCCTGCTGCAGGTCGACCTGAAGGCTGCTCTCGACAAGAAGACCGAGGGCCTGGTCACCGACGCCCGCACCCTGCTGCGCCAGAAACAGCTGCGCACGGTGGTCGCGCGCGACGGCAACGCGGTCACGATGACCTTCCATGACGCGGCCATCGCCACCCAGGCGTTCAACGTGCTCACCGACGCCTTCCCGGACGTGCAGTGGAACCAGGCCGCCGAGGGCACGGACGTCAAGCTCTCGGGCGCGCTCAAGCCCGCCGCGCTGGTCAAGGCGCAGGAAGCGGCCATCAAGCAGAACATGACGACGCTGGCCAACCGCGTCGCCGGCCTCGGCACCTCCGAGCCCGTCATCCAGCAGCAGGGCCCCGACCGCATCGTCGTCGAGCTGCCCGGCATCCAGGACACCGCCAAGGCGCAGGAGCTGCTCGGTCGCACCGCGACGCTGGAATTCCACCTGGTCGACGAGACGGCCCAGGGCAACGCCGCGGCCGACGGCACGGGCCCGGTGCCGTTCGGCGACGACCGCTACGAGAACTCGCCGGACGTCGGTCGCCGCCATGGCGGTTTCACGGTCGTCAAGAAGGACGTCATCGCCAGCGGCGACGACCTGACGGACGCGCAGGCCAACTTCGACCAGCAGAACCAGGGCTCGATCGTCATCCTGAACCTGAACGCCAAGGGTGCGCTGAACATGCGCGAGGTCTCCGGCCAGAACGTCGGCAAGCTGCTGGCGATCGTGCTGTTCGAGAAGGGCAAGGGCCAGGCGATCAGCGTGGCCACCATCCAGAGCGAGCTGGGCGAGCGCTTCAACATCACCGGCATGCCCAGCGCCGAGCAGGCCAACGACCTGGCCCTGCTGCTGCGCTCGGGTGCGCTGGCGGCGCCGATGGAGATCATCGAGCAGACCGCCATCGGCCCCAGCCTGGGCGCCGACAACATCGCCAAGGGCCTGCACAGCGTGGCCTGGGGCTTCGTGGCGATCCTCGTGTTCATGTGCGCCTACTACCTGCTGTTCGGCATGTTCTCCACGCTGTCGCTGGGCGTGAACCTGCTGCTGCTGGTGGCGGTGCTGTCCTGGATCCAGACCACGCTGACCTTGCCGGGCATCGCGGCCATCGCGCTGACACTGGGCATGGCCATCGACGCGAACGTGCTGGTCAACGAACGCATCCGCGAGGAGTTGCGCGGCGGCAGTGCGCCACAGACGGCGATCGCCGTCGGCTACGAGCGCGCGTGGGCCACCATCCTCGACTCCAACATCACCACGCTGATCGCCGGCCTGTCGCTGCTGGCGTTCGGCTCGGGCCCGGTGCGCGGCTTCGCCATCGTGCACTGCCTGGGCATCCTGACGTCGATGTTCTCGGCGGTGTTCTTCTCGCGCGGCCTCGTCAACCTCTGGTACGGCCGCCAGAAGAAGCTCAAGTCGGTGCTGATCGGCCAGGTGTGGAAGGGCGGTGCCAAGCCCGGCTCGACCGACACCGATGCGGCCGAGGCGGCCAAGACCCCCGGCGCCGCGCGCTGAACGTCCCGATTCCTGCAAGGAAACGCTCATGGAATTCTTCCGTATCCGGCGCGACATCCCGTTCATGCGGCATGCGCTGGTGTTCAACATCATCTCGGCGCTCACGTTCCTCGCGGCCGTGTTCTTCCTCGTCACCCGCGGCCTGAACTTCTCGATCGAGTTCACCGGCGGCACCGCCGTCGAGGCCACGTACGCGCAGAGCGCCAACCTCGAGCGCCTGCGCGGCATCGTCAGCGGGCTGGGCTACGGCGACGTGCAGGTGCAGAACTACGGCACCTCGCACGACGTGATCATCCGCGTGCCGACCAAGGCCGGCATCGACCAGAAGAAGGTGCCCGACCGCGTGTTCGGCGCGCTGTGCGCGGCCGAGTCCGGCGCCATCAGTTCCGCCGACCCGACCCGCCCGACCTGCGTCAACGCGGCCAAGTCCGAGCCGGTGGTGATGAAGCGCAGCGAGCTGGTGGGCCCGTCCGTGGGCGACGAGCTGATGCGCAACGGCGCCTACGCGATGATCAGCGTGGTCATCGGCATCATGCTGTACCTGGCGTTCCGCTTCGAGTGGAAGTTCTCCATCGCCGCGATCGTCGCCAACCTGCACGACGTCGTCATCATCCTGGGCTTCTTCGCGTTCTTCCAGTGGGAGTTCAGCCTGTCGGTGCTGGCGGGCGTGCTCGCGGTGCTGGGCTATTCCGTCAACGAGTCGGTGGTCATCTTCGACCGGATCCGCGAGGCCTTCCGCGTCTTCCGCAAGCTGTCGACGATGCAGGTGATCGACCACGCGATCACCAGCACCATCAGCCGCACGATCATCACCCACTTCTGCACCCAGATGATGGTGCTGTCGATGCTGATCTTCGGCGGCCCGACGCTGCACTACTTCGCGATGGCGCTGACCATCGGCATCTGTTTCGGCATCTATTCGTCGGTGTTCGTCGCGGCGGCCATCGCCATGTGGCTGGGCGTCAAGCGGGAAGACCTGATCCGCGCCGGCAAGGCCGAGATCGACCCGAATGACCCGAACGCGGGCGCCGTGGTGTAGATTGCGGACATAGCGCAGACCGCAGCGCGGACTATTCCAAGGGAAGCGAAGCAGCCGGATGGCCGAAGGCAAATCGTCGCCAGAGATCGCGCGCAGGGCGCGGCGGATGTTCGCCGAGCAGCTGGCAGAGGCCGGCTCGCGCCTGCTGGCGTCCGTCCTGGAGGCCGCCCGCGCGGCCCTGGACAAGCCGGCCGAACGCTCCGTGGCGATGCAGCGCCGCGACACCATGCAGGCGCTGATGGCGCACGGCGAGGAGTGGATCGAACGCCAGAACGAGATGCTGCGCGACGCCGCCACCGCCGACCGGCCCAACACCACGACGGGCGGGCTGGTCTCCGCGATGACCGGCCACTCCCAGCAGCTGATGCTGGTCGACGACGAGACGGTGCAGAAGGAGATCTTCATCTCCCGGCTGGCCCAGGCCATCGTCGACCAGGCCGTCTGGGAGCTGAACGACCTGAAGACGCGCATCGCCGCGCTCGAGGGCCTGGAGGAACTGGCCGAGCACGACCTGTTCCGGCCGCAGCAGGTGGCCAAGGTCATCGTACGCTCGTTCATCGACAGCGATTTCGGCACCGGCGCATGGGCCGACGTCGAGAACATCATGAAGGTGGAGCTCGCGGCGCTGTGCACCGAGGCCTACCATGATGCGAACCGCTTCCTCGTCGAGAAGGGCGTGCTGCCCGATGTCAACCTGCGCACGCTGATCCGGCGCAGCGCGGACCGTGGCGGCTCGATGGTGGCCTCGCGCCAGATGCCGTTGGAGGACTTCAGGTCGACCAGCGGCGGCGCGCTGACCACCGGCAGCGGTGGCACGCAGTTCGCGCCGACCGAGTACGGCGGCCCTGGCGGCCACGGCGCCGGTCCCGGCGGCTACGCCCACAGCCAGCGCGGCGGCCAGACGGGCTACGGCGGCGGCCACGGCGGCCCGGGCGGCCCGGGCGGGCAAGGTGGTTATGGGGGCGGCTACGTCGGCGGCCAGGGCGGCCACGGCGGCGCTCCAGGTGGCCCGGGCGGCACGGGAGCCCAGGCAGGCCCGGTGGGCTACGCCGGTGGCCAGGCGGGACAAGGCGGGCAGGGCGCGCCGTCCAATGGCCAGGGCGCCGGCCAGCCCGGTGGAGCCGGCGTGGCCGGCAACAGCGGCTACGGTGCCCAGGGTGCCCCGGCCGGCCAGCCCGGAGGCCCCGGCGGCCCGGGGCAGGCCGGCGGCGGCTACAGCGCGACCAGCTATGGCGCGACGGGCTATGGCGCCACGGGCTACGGTGCGACGGGCTACGGCCGCGGCGCGAATCCGTACGGCCCGGACAGCCAGCCGGGCGGGCTGAACGGCGCGCCCAACGTGGGCGTCAGCAACAAGCGCGGCCCCGGCGGTCAGTTCCTGTCGCCACAGCAGGTGCAGGTCGATGCCACGCTGCGTCGCTTCGGCCGCACGATGGAGCGCCACGTCCAGGGCTTCATGAACACGCAGCGGTTCGTGATGCCGTCCAACGAGATGACGGGCGCGATCGCGGTGGCGCAACGCGTCGTCGTCGAACAGGTCGAGGCACGGCACGGGGAAGGTGCCGTGATGGTGCCGGCCGAAGTCGCCGGCGTCCTGCAGGAACAGAAGCAGACGCTCAAGACGCAGGCGAGCACGCAGGAAGAACGCGCCACGATCGAGGTCGTCGCGATGATGTTCGCGGCCATCCTCACCGAGGAGCGCATCCCGTCGGCGGTGCGCGTGTGGTTCGCGCGCCTGCAGATGCCCACGCTGCGCGTCGCGATGGCCGAGCCCGATTTCTTCTCGTCGGCCCAGCATCCGGCACGCCGCCTGATCGACCGCATGGGCGCCTGCGTGATGGGCTTCGACGCCGCGCCACAGGGCGCCGGCCCCGAGCTCGAGAGCGAGGTCGCGCGCGTCGTCCAGGTCGTCGAGGCGTTCCCCGAGACGGGCCGTAAGGTGTTCCAGACGGTGCTCGTCGAGTTCGAGCGCTTCCTGGAGAAGTTCTTCCGCGAGCAGAACGAGACGACCAAGAAGGGCGTCTCGCTCGCCAGCCAGGTCGAGCAGCGCGAGACGCTGGCCATCCAGTACACCATCGAACTGCGCAAGCTGCTCGATGGCGTGCCGGTGCAGGACGGCGTACGCGAGTTCCTGTTCCAGGTCTGGGCCGACATCCTGGCCACCACGGCGATGCGCCACGGCCTGCAGAGCGACGAGACGCGCGTCGTGCGCGAGACGGCGCTGGACCTGGTCTGGATCGCCAGCGCCAAGACCACGCGCGAGGAACGCGCCGAGGTCATCCGCCGGCTTGGGCCGATGCTGGCGGCGCTGCGCCAGGGCATGACATCCGGCGGCCTGCCGCACGACCGCCAGGAGAGCTCGCTGCGCTCGCTCAACATCGCGCTGACGGCGGCGTTCGCGGCGCGGACGTCGACGATCGACCCCGACCAGTTCGGCCGACTCAAGCAGCGCCTGGAGGCGCTCGACGAGATCCTGCCGGACGCGGACTTCGAGCTGGACGACTCGTTCGCGCTGGACCTGTCGGGCCACGAGTCGGACGAACTCGAGATCGTCGCCGAAGGCGGCGCCACGCCGACGGCCGGCGCGCTCGCGGCCACCGACGAGATGCTGGTGGGCGCCTGGTACATGCTGGAGTACCGCGACCGCCAGGAAGCGATGCAGCTGGCATGGCAAGGCATGCGCAAGCAGCTGTCGCTGTTCGTCTCGACCGGCGGCCGCTGCGTGCTCTTCCAGCGCCGACGCCTGGCCGCGTTCCTGCAGGCGCAGTTGCTGGTGCCCGCGCAGGACGAGTCGCTCACGATCGCCGCCACGCGCACCGCGATCGAGAAGATCAACCAGGATCCCGACCGGCTCAAGTAGGGAACGGGGTCAGGTCTTGAACGTTGCGTGGGAAACGCCGGCCCTGACCCCATCTGCCACCAACGACAACGGCTCCCGCGGGAGCCGTCTCTCATGGCGTGTTGGACGCCGCGGTCAGTGGATCAGGCGCTCTTCCGGCGCGACGAACAGCTCGTCGAGGATCAGTGCGTCGGGCTCCTCGCCCAGGCTCCAGAACACCATCAGGATGATGATCTTCATGTCGTCGAGGTCGAGCGGGTTGCCGCCGGCGGCCATGGCGCGGTCGATCACCATCTCGCGCATCGGTGGCGGCAAGACGCCGGCCGATTCGAGGAAGGTGACGAAGCCGATCGACGTCTCGCCCAGCGATTCGATCTCGCGGTCGGAATACAGGCGGATGGCGTCCTCGGATTGCGTGCCCGTGTAGCCCTGCGACGTGTCGGCCAGGCCGTCCAGCCAGTGCAGGGCCTCCTGGATCTCGTCCGTTTCGAACCCGACCGCAGTGAGCTTGCGCGACAACTGGTCGTGATCTGGACAGGCGTCCGGTCGCCAGTAGTTCTCGTACAGGTAGACAAGGACGTCGAACATATGGACTGACTATACCGCAGCGACTGGTGCCGGCAAGGGCGAGTTGGACGGCCCAAGCCCCGCTGTTGGACCTTTGTGAAATCGTCGTTGCGGGGGCCGGATTTACATCGTCGGGATGCGCCGGCGAGCCCATTTTGGTGCGAGGATCACAGGCTCGGCAGAGACGATCCCGGCCGATCCCCGACCTCTCACGCCTGCCCGCGACGCTGCAGCAGCCCGCCGGGCAGCCGCTGGACGACGCCGGCCAGCTCGAGTTCGAGAAGCTGCGCTGCGAGCTGGTCGGCCGGCAGCCCCGTGCGGGCCGACAGCGCGTCGAAGCTGACCGGGTCGTACCCGAGCGCCTCACGCAGGGCCGCGTCGGGACGCCGCGCCCCGGGTGCCTCCCCGGCGTCGCCCGCGCTGCCGCCGGCGAACGGCGAGGCTTGCGGTGGCGAGAGCCGCGCGCGCCGGGAGGTGTCGTCCGGACGCAGCTCGCGCAGCACGTCGTCGCCGTTCTCGACCAGCTTCGCGCCTTCCTGGATCAGGCGATGGCAGCCGGTGGACTGCGGCGAGTGGATCGACCCGGGGATCGCGAAGACCTCGCGCCCGCACTCCACGGCCATGCGTGCCGTGATCAGCGAGCCCGACTCGAGCGCCGCCTCCACCACCAGCGTGCCGCGCGAGATGCCGGCGATCAGGCGGTTGCGGCGCGGGAAGTTTTCCGGCCTGGCCGGTGCACCGAGGGGATATTCGCTGGCGACCAGCCCCTGTTCCGCGATGCGCTTCATGAGCGACAGGTGGCGTGCCGGGTACACGCGATCCAGGCCGGTGCCGACGAACGCGACCGTGCTGCCCGGCCCCGCGAGCGCGCCCTCGTGCGCGGCGCCGTCGATGCCCATCGCAAGGCCGGAGACGATCGTGAGTTGGCGCTCGCTCAGGAAGCGCGCGAACCCGCGCGCGTTGTCCAGGCCTTGCGGTGTGGCGCGGCGGCTTCCCACGATGGCCACGCTGTCGGCCGACAGCAGCTCGACGCGGCCGAGCGTGAACAGGAGTAGCGGAGGATCGGCCGTGTGCAGCAGCAGCGGCGGGTAGCGCGTGTCGCCGAGGACGAGGATGTCACGGGCGACGCCGGCGGCGGCGCCTTCCAGCCAGCGCCGCGTTTCGTCGAGTTGGCGCGCGTGGCGGGCCGCGTCGCCGCGCAGGGCCTGGACCGTGTCGATGCCGGCGAGCGCGCGCAGCGCGTCGTCGGAGGCGCCCAGCACGCGCTCGGGGGCGCCGAAGGCTGCGAGCCACCGGCGTGCGGTGGCTCGGCTGACGCCGGGTGTGCTCGACAGCCGCAGCCAGCCGGCGAGTTCGTCGCGGGACAACATGGTCGCACCGGGCAGTCGGCGGTCAGGGGCGTGACGACGGCGGCGCGAAGGAGCGTGCAGCGACCGCGGAGCGTTCGAACCGGAGGCGCGGTGCGTTCAGGGGCGGTCGCCGGGGGCCGATCAGGGCTGCGTGATGCGGTCGCCGGGCAGCGTGGGCTGCGTGGTGTCCATCACGAGGCCGTAGGCCATGCGGTCGAACACCCGGAACACGAACACCGTGCCGATGCGCTCGTCGGGCAGCTTGATCAGCGCGCCCTTCTGGACCGACTTGTCGTGCGTGACCGCACCCTCGTGCCACAGCGCCAGCACGGTGCCGCGTTCCAGGCCGTCGCGCGCGCCGCGGTTGAGCGACACGATCTGGTTCGAGCCGGCCGACAGCGCGTCGCCGTACAGCGAGACGATCTTGCCGTCGACCGGGTTGGCCGGTGCGTGCGGCACGAACGGGGCGAAGTCGCGCACCGTGGCGGGCGCCAGGCGGTCACCGACCTGCGCGTCCTCGCGGTTGCCCGTGATGACGAAGGTGGCCGGCACGTTCAGGCCGCCCGACTGCGCGCCCGGACGGGCCTCGCCGTCCTGCTTGCGCTCGGCCGTGCCGACGAAGCGTGCCTCGTAGCCGAGGATCTGCTTGCTGTCCGGATCGACCAGCGGCTTGGGCTCGCGGAAGATCTGCCAGCTGCGGGTGTTGCCGAGGTCGCCCAGCACGTACGCGTTGTTGCCGCGGCCGAGCATCAGGTGGCCTTCCTCGCCGGCGACGATGCGCGGCGCCTTGGCCAGCTCGTTCTCGTCGAAGATCATCGCGTCCGTCAGGAACGGCCCGATCAGATTCATCGGGATCGACGAGATCGCCGCCGATTCCGACGATTCGCTGCGAATCGACGGTGACAGTTTGACGGTGTCACCCGCGCCGCCGACGGTGTTGCCGATTTTCAGGCGCGCCATGCCGTCGATTTTCTCGAGCACCAGCAGTTGGCCGGGATAGATCAGGTGCGGGTTGTGAATCTGGTCGAGATTCATTCCCCACAGCTCGGGCCAGCGCCACGGGCTTTTGAGGAACATGCCGGAAATGTGCCAGAGCGTATCGCCGCGCTTGACCGTATACGTGTCGGGCGCGTTTTCGGCCAGTTCCGACAGCGGCACGCCCTTGGCGGCGACCTGGTTCGCCGTCTCGCGTTGCTGCGGCGTGATGGGGTAGGCCTGCGTCACGGACGGCGTGGCCGCCAGCACCGCCACCGCGAGCACGGCGAAGTTCAGGGCCGCAGCGGGCTGCGTGATGGCGGAACGGAATCGAAATGTCATGTGCAGAGAACTCCCGGGCCGTCGAAGGCAATGGGACGCAGGTGAGACGGAATCCGCGCGGAACTGCGACAATCCCGAATCGGCTGGAGTAATCCAGCCGGCAAGAAACTAGCAAATTTGCCGCAGATTCTGCCCGCAAACCCCTGATGTCGCAATGAATCGGACACTCCGTTACGACGGAGATAGGCGTTCACCCTGAGTCAGGATGTTGCGTCCAACACATTCTGCACTGCGCTCGCAAGGGTCCCCACGGCATTACTCGTGATTTTCGTGGCAGATTTCCAGGAACGATCTTTCCATGTCCCAACTCCAGATTCTTCGTTACCCCGATCCGCGCCTGTACACGGTCGCCAAGCCGATCGCTGAAGTCACCGACGAGATCCGCGCGCTCGCCGACGACATGATCCAGGTCATGTACCAGTCCGACGGCGTGGGGCTGGCCGCGACGCAGGTCGACCGCCACATCCGCCTGATCGTCATGGACACCTCCGAGACACACGACCAGCCGCGCGTGCTGATCAACCCCGAGCTGGTCGAGAGCTCGGACGACTGGGTGCTGGGCGAGGAAGGCTGCCTGTCGGTGCCGCAGGTCTACGAGAAGGTCGAGCGCCATGCCCGCGTGCGCGTGAAGGCGCTCGACCGCGACGGCAAGCCCTACGAGTTCGACGCAGAGGGCCTGACCGCGGTGTGCGTGCAGCACGAGATGGACCACCTGATGGGCAAGGTGTTCGTCGACTACCTGAGCCCGCTCAAGCGCGACCGCATCAAGACCCGGATGATCAAGAAGACGCGCGAGGAGCAGAAGCGCTGATGGCAACGCACGTGCTGCGCGTCGCCTTCGCGGGAACGCCCGAGTTCGCCGCCGCGGCGCTGCGGGCGATCCATGCGGCCGGTCATGTCGTCCCGCTCGTGCTGACGCAGCCCGACCGGCCAGCGGGACGCGGCATGAAGCTGACGCCGTCGCCGGTCAAGCAGCTGGCGCTCGAGTTCGGCGTGCCGGTCGCGCAGCCGCGCAGCCTGCGGCTGGACGGCAAGTTTCCCGACGAGGCCGTTGCGGCCCGCGCCGCGCTGGCCGAGGCACGGCCGGACGTGCTGGTGGTCGCGGCCTACGGCCTGATCCTGCCGCAATGGGTGCTAGATCTGCCGCGCCTGGGCTGCCTCAACATCCACGGCTCGCTGCTGCCGCGCTGGCGCGGCGCCGCCCCGATCCACCGCGCGATCGAGGCCGGCGACACCGGGACGGGCATCACGATCATGCAGATGGATGCCGGCCTGGACACCGGCGACATGCTGCTGGTCGAACCCGAGCCCATCCTGGCCGACGACACCACCGGCCGCCTGCACGACCGACTCGCGGCGCTCGGCGCCCGCCTGATCGTACGCTCGCTGGCCGACGCGGCCGCCGGCATGCTGCGGCCGGTGAAGCAGCCGGAGCAAGGCGTCACCTACGCCCACAAGATCGACAAGGCCGAGGCCGCGATCGACTGGACGCTGCCGGCCGACGTCATCGAGCGCCGCGTGCGCGCGTTCGACCCGTTCCCCGGCGCCACCTTCCAGGCCGGCGGCGACACCGTCAAGCTGTGGCGCGCCCAGGTCGAGCGGCTGGACGACGGGGCCGCGCCCGGCAGCGTGATCGCCGCCGACGGGCAGCAGCTGGTCGTGGCGTGCGGCGACGCTGCGCTGGCGCTGCTGGACGTGCAGCGCCCGGGCGGCAAGCGCGGGCCGGTCGCGCAGTGGCTGCAGGCGCACCCGCTGCGGCGCGGCGACCGGCTCGACTGAGCGCCCGGCGGCGAACTGCGGCGAAAGCGCGCCCAGTTCGTCGCTTCGGCCGCCTCAAGTGCGGCGGCGGGTCGCCGATAACGACGTATCGACCCGTCCCTGCCATGCTCAGACGCCTCCTGCCCCTCCTCGCCATACCGTTCGTGCTCGCCGGCTGCGACCAGCTGGGCCTGGAGCCGGCGTCGGTGACGGCCGCGCGCGTCGAGGCCGACGGCAAGGCCGTGGGCGCCGCCTGCCGCCACGGCGGCCGCGCGATCGAGGACTGCTTCACGCTCAACAAGCGCGTGGACAAAGCCGCCATCTACGCCGGCTGGCGCGAGATGGACGACTACATGCGCGAGAACAAGCTCGAGGCTGTCGCGCCGACGCTGGGCGCGCCCGTGAAGAAGGCCGAGGCCGACGATGGCGCGGCCGACGCGACGAGCGCCAAGGCCGACGCCGACAAGGCCGCCGCCGACAAGCCGGCCGAGAAGTCCGCCAAGGCCGCCGCGCCCAAGGGCGACAAGGCCGAGAAGGTGGCCAAGGCCGACAAGGCCGACAAGGCCGCCGGCGACAAGCCCGCCGAGCACTGAGGTCGAGGCTCGCTTCGCGCCTTGCGAAGCAATTCCCCACGGGCCGCGCGACCGCCCAGCCCGCGAGCGGCGCGCTGCCATAAGACAATGGGGCGATGAGCTTCTCGACGCTGTGGCGCCACCCTGAATTCGCCGCCGGCGCGCGCGAGACGCGCGACGTCGCGCTCGGCATCGGCGCCTGGGGGCTGGTCGCGGGTGTCGCGATGTCCAAGGCCGGGCTGGGTGCGGCGATCGCGATCGCGATGTCGCTGTGCGTGTTCGCCGGCAGCGCGCAACTGGCCGCGCTGCCGCTGATGGTGCAGGGCGCCCCGCTGTGGGTGATCTGGGCCACGGCGTTCTGCGTGAACCTGCGCTTCATCATCTTCAGCGCCGGGTGGCGCCCGTATTTGCGATCGCTGCCGCGCGCGCAGCGGCTGCTCGTCGCGTACTTCACGGTCGACTTCACCTACATCGCGTTCATGCGCCGGTTCCCGCGTCCGGGCGACGTGCGCGCGCAGCTGGCCTACCTGGCCGGCAACATCGTCGTGAGCTGGGTCGCGTGGCAGGCGATGACCATCCTCGGCGTCGTGCTGGCCGACGTCATCCCCGAGCGCTGGGGGCTGGGCTTCGCCGGCACGCTCGCGCTGCTGGGCATCACGGCCTCGCTGCTGGTGGACCGCGCCACCTGGACCGCGGCCGCCGTGGCGGCCTGCGCCGCGTTCGCCGCCTTCGCGCTGCCGTTCCACCTGAACATCGTCGTCGCGATCGCCGCGGCGATGGCCGTGGGCGTGCTCATCGACCACTTCTCGCCGCCCCGCGCCGCGGCCGCGTCGGAGGATGCGGCATGAGCGCCTGGACGAGCGTCGCCGCGATCGCCGGCCTCACGGTGGTCAGCATCGTGACGCGCGGCTTCTTCGTGATCCCCGACCGCGAGGTGCCGATCCCGGGCTGGCTGCGCGAGGCCCTGCGCTACGCGCCGCTCGCCGCGCTGGTCGCGGTGATCGTCCCCGAGATCGCCATGACCGACGGCCATCTCGTCGGCACCTGGAAGGACGCCCGGCTCTATGCCGCCACGGCCGGCGTCCTCGTGTTCGTCACCACGCGCAGCCTGCTCGGGACGATACTCGCTGGTACGGCGGTGCTGCTGGCCCTCAGACTCGGGCTGAACTGGTGACGGCCGGCCCCATCCCCCTCTTCTTCTTCTTCTTCTTCATCTGACTGCGTGAATGCCATGAAAGTGATCCGTTTCTCCGATCTCGCCGCGGCGGGCCTTGCCAAGGGCAAGCGCGTGTTCATCCGCGCCGACCTCAACGTGCCGCAGGACGACGCCGGCAACATCACCGAGGACACGCGCGTCCGTGCCTCGGTGCCGTGCATCCGCATGGCGCTCGACGCGGGCGCGGCCGTGATGGTGACGAGCCACCTGGGCCGGCCGACCGAGGGCGAGTTCAAGCCCGAGGACTCCCTGGCCCCGGTCGGCCGGCGCCTGGCTGAGCTGCTGGGCCGCGACGTGCCGCTGGTCGCGAACTGGGTCGACGGCGTGGACGTGAAGCCGGGCAGCGTCGTGCTGCTGGAGAACTGCCGCGTCAACAAGGGCGAGAAGAAGAACGACCCCGGGCTCGCGAAGAAGATGGCCGCGCTGTGCGACATCTTCGTCAACGACGCGTTCGGCACGGCCCACCGCGCCGAGGGCACCACCTACGGCATCGCCGAGTACGCGCCCGTGGCCTGCGCCGGCCCGCTGCTGGCCGCCGAGATCGACGCCATCACCAAGGCGCTGGCCAGCCCGAAGCGCCCGCTGGTGGCCATCGTGGCCGGCAGCAAGGTGTCCACCAAGCTGACCATCCTGCAGTCGCTGTCCGAGAAGGTCGACGGCCTCATCGTGGGCGGCGGCATCGCCAACACCTTCATGCTGGCCGCCGGCCTGAAGATCGGCAAGAGCCTGGCCGAGGCCGACCTGGTGGGTGAAGCCCGGGCCGTCATCGCCAAGATGCAGGCGCGCGGCGCGGCGGTGCCGATCCCGACCGACGTCGTGGTCGCCAAGAAGTTCGCCGCGGATGCCGCGGCCACGGTCAAGGCCGCCACCGACGTCGCCGAGGACGACCTGATCCTGGACATCGGACCGCAGACGGCCGCGAAGCTGGCCGAGCAGCTCAAGGCGGCCGGCACCATCGTCTGGAACGGCCCGGTGGGCGTGTTCGAGTTCGACGCGTTCGCGCACGGCACCGAGACCATCGCGCGCGCCATCGCGGCCAGCGACGCGTTCAGCATCGCCGGCGGCGGCGACACGCTGGCCGCGATCGCCAAGTACGGCATCGACAAGGACGTCGGCTACATCTCCACGGGCGGCGGCGCGTTCCTGGAGATCCTGGAAGGCAAGAAGCTGCCCGCCTTCGAGATCCTCGAGAAGCGGAGCGATGACGGCCCCCACGCGCGTTGACGGTCTGTGCCCCCCGCGGGGGAGCTCGGTTCGGCTCGGATGGCGTCCCGCTTCCCCGGAGCTCGCGTGGCCCTGCCGGCGGCGGGCTCTCTCGTGGATGCCGTAACGTACTGCTGTAATCGGGATGTAACCCGCACCGGTGGCGGGCGCCCATAATCGCGTTATCGAGTTACTTCGCTGCACAGGGCGCCCCCCGCCCAGGAGACAAGAACCCATGATCCGCGGAACCAAGATCGTCGCCACCCTCGGCCCCGCCACCAGCGATCCGGAGGTGCTCGAGCGCCTGATCCGTGCCGGCGTCGACGTCGTGCGCCTGAACTTCAGCCACGGCAAGGCCCAGGACCACATCGATCGCGCGAACATGGTGCGCGAGATCGCGCAGAAGGTGGGCCGCACCGTCGCGCTGATGGCCGACCTGCAGGGCCCCAAGATCCGCGTCGGCAAGTTCGTGGACGGCAAGGTGCAGCTGGTCAAGGGCGAGCGCTTCGTGCTCGATGCGTCGCGCACGGAGCCGGGCGACATCGACGGCGTCGGGCTCGACTACAAGGAACTGCCGCGCGACGTGAAGCCGGGCGACACGCTGCTGCTCAACGACGGCCTGATCGTGCTGACCGTCGAGGAGGTCAAGGGCGACAAGGTGCACACCATCGTCAAGGTCGAGGGCGAGCTGTCCAACAACAAGGGCATCAACAAGCAGGGCGGCGGGCTGACCGCGCCGGCGTTGACGGCCAAGGACATGGACGACATCCGCACCGCCGCGAGCTTTCGCTGCGACTACCTGGCGGTGAGCTTCCCGAAGAACGCCACCGACATGGAGATGGCGCGCCAGTTGGCCAACGTGGCTGGCGAGGCCCATCGCCACAAGCCGGCGATGATCGCCAAGATCGAGCGCACGGAGGCCATTCCCAACCTCGAGTCCATCCTCAAGGCGAGCGACGGCATCATGGTGGCGCGTGGCGACCTGGCGGTGGAAGTGGGCAACGCGTCGGTGCCCGCGCTGCAGAAGCGCATGATCCGCATGGCGCGCGAGATGGACAAGGTCGTCATCACCGCCACGCAGATGATGGAGAGCATGATCCTCGCGCCGGTGCCCACGCGCGCGGAGGTCAGCGACGTCGCCAACGCCGTGCTGGACGGCACCGACGCCGTGATGCTCAGCGCCGAGACGGCCGCCGGCCGCTACCCGATCGAGACGGTCGAGACCATGGCCGCCATCGCGCTGGAAGCCGAGCGCGCCGAGGAGGTGCAGCCGATCGAGGCCGGCTTCCTGAACAAGAAGTTCGGCCGTATCGACCAGTCGATCGCCGCCGGCGCGCTGTTCACCGCCCAGCACCTGGGCTGCAAGGCCATCGTGGCGCTGACCGAATCGGGCTCGACCGCGCTGTGGATCAGCCGCCAGCGCACCAGCGTGCCCATCTTCGCGCTGACGTCGCAGCCCAACTCGCTGCGCCGCATGGCGCTGTACCGCAACGTCACGCCGCTGCTGATGCAGTCGTTCGAGGATCGAGACACCGCTCTGGCCGAGGCCGAGCGCCTGCTGACCGCGCAGGGCGTGCTGCGCCCGGGCGACACCTACGCCATCACCTGCGGCGAGCCGATGGGCTACCCGGGCGGCACGAACATGCTCAAGATCTGCCGGGTCAGTTGAGCCGCCACGCTCGCTGGCGCTCGCTGCCCCCCGAGGGGGCTCGTCGCGAGTCGCCCGGCGGAGCCGGTTCGACCGCTCCAGTCAATTTCTCTCGGGGCGGGTGAGCGGCCGCGCCGGGGGCGCGTGGATCTCTCGGCGGACAATGCGGTTTCGTTCGGACACCGCGCCATGTTCAAGAACCTGCTGAATCGAATCCTGCCCAGGCCCGCCGGCGCGCCGGCGGCCGCGCCCGTGCCCGCGGCTCCGCCCGTGTCCGCGCCTGCACCCGCGCGCGAGGCCGTCGTCGACGACATCGCCGGCGCGGACACCCTGATCGTGCAGGGCAACGCGCTGGAAGACGCCGGACTGCTGCCCCGCGCCGAGGCGCTGTACCGCGCGGCCATCGCGAAGGCGCCGGGGCACGCGCGGGCGCACCTGAACCTGGGCATCGTGCTCGCGGCGCAGGGCGACGAGGACGGCGCGGTCGCGGCCTACGAGCGCGTGCGCGCCATCGAGCCGGCGCATCCGTTCGGCAACTACAACCATGCGCGCCTGCTGGTCATGCGCGGTGATGCCGACCGG
>Ga0209258_100676_pt1 | contig 23854 bp, 16 predicted proteins | sample Araplaol_mTSA_r2_FD_184281 | JGI IMG/M metagenome (GOLD analysis project Ga0209258, IMG submission 184281) | Arabidopsis root microbial communities from North Carolina, USA - plate scrape CL_Col_mTSA_r2 (SPAdes) (version 2) | ecosystem: Host-associated > Plants > Roots > Endosphere | place: USA...
CGCACGCATGTTCTCGGCGGTGACGTCCTTGCGCACGACCTTGCCGTCCTGACCCACGACCAGCGCGTAGGCGCCGCCGACGTCACGCAGGATGGCCGCCTGCGGAACGAGGAACACGCTCTGCTGCTCGCCCAGGTTGGCCGAGATGGTCACGTAGGTGCCCGGCAGGAGGCGATGGTTCGGGTTGGGCAGCTGCGCGCGCAGGTTCACCGCACCGGTGGTCGGATCGACCGTGGCGCCGGAGAAGTCCAGCGTGCCCACCTGGTCGTACTTGCTGCCGTCGGGCAGGGTCACCTGTACCGTGGTCTTGTTCTGGTCGGACAGCACCACCTTGCCGGCCGTCTGCGCGGCGCGCAGGCGATCGAGGTCGGCCGAGCTCACGGTGAAGTTCACATAGAGCGGATCGAGCTGGTCGACCGTGGTCAGCAGCGTGGCGTTGCTGCCGCTGTCGGTGGTGCCGTTGCCGACGATGGCGCCTTCGGTCACCTGCTGCTGGCCGGCGCGGCCGTCGATCGGCGAGGTCACGCGGGTGAAGCCCAGGTTGATGCGCGCGGTTTCCACCGCGGCCTTGGCCTGCTGCACGGCGGCGCTGCTGCTGCGCTCATTGGCTTCGGCAAGGTCCAGGTCCGACTGCGAGACGAAGCCCTGCGGACGCAGCTTGCGGAAACGCTCGGCGGCCTTGTGATAGTTCTCGTAGGTGGCCTGGGCCGAGGCCAGGTTGCCCTGGGCGGAGGCCAGGCTGGCCTGGTAGACCGACGGATCGATCTCGAACAGCACCTGGCCTTGCTTCACATCGGTGCCTTCCTGGTAGACGCGCTTGAGCAGCACGCCCGACACGCGGGCACGCACGTCAGCGCTGCGGAAGGCGGAGACCCGGCCCACCAGGTCCTTGGTCAGTGGGGTGCTCTGCGGCTGGGCCCGAATGACGCCGACCTCCGGCGTGGGCATTTGCTGCTGGCCTTGTTCCTTGCCTTTGCCACAGGCGGCCAGAGAGAGCAGGCCAAGGCACAGCAGGAGTGTGCGCAGTGACGTGGACTTCATGTGGGCTCCATTCTTCTTTATGTGGTCTGGGGATGCAGCGTGCCGACGCCTCTCCGGGCGACGACCGTGGGTCGAGCTAGTTTTTGAGCACACAGCAAACCCGTGCGGCTTCGAGGTCCCCCTGGGGGCCCGAAACATCACGGGGGCGCGGCTGCCATGACTCAGAGCAAATGCAGACGGGCGTGGACTATACCGTACAGTTTACAATTTGTAGAGCCGTTGACCTGCCTCCAGCCTGCTTTCGTGGTCCCTGGGCCATGTCGGGTGAGGGAAGGTGGCAGCAGTGGCGGTCCCCTTAGTCCGTTCAGGGCAACAATTTTGGCTTAATTCCGTGAAAGAAGAGTGTCGGAATGCCTACGCCGCGTTCCGACATCGCTGTCTTGCATGGTGACAGCAACCTTATCGCGTGACCTGTGCCGTTGGTCCGGGCCCGTGCGATGGCCTCGGTCCTGTGTTCACTAGCGGCAGGCAACAGCCGGACGGGCGGGCCGCGCGCTTTTTCCTTTATCCCTTATCCCGACCATTGCGCATGCTTGCCTGCTGCGACGCAACGCATGGGCGGCTTTTCATTCGCTACATACGCACTGGTATTGCTGTGACATCACTGTCACGGACAAGCCCCAGGCTAACGGCAACACGTGATGGCCCCGGGCTTTTTTCTCTTGCGCGAACCCTTTTGCAAGGCTGCAGCCGAAGTGCGCCGCGGCTCGAGGAAGGGTGATGCTCCGCCGTGCTGCAATGGCGTCATGACTACACCGCAGCTGAAGTGGTCTGGTCGCAAAGCTGGATTAGGCCTGACGTGAAGCGTATTCTTTTGGGGCTTTTTTAGCCTCATTCCGTCTCCCCAAAACAGTAGATGCCATGAACGCGATTCGTGCGGCTAGCAACAGCTCATTCCCCACTGTTGTTTTCGAAGAACTGAAGCAAAGCGGATTTCCCACCCAGCGCCTTGATGAGGCGCAATTTTTTATCAGCGCTTTCTTCGCGCGCATTGCGGACAGCGACCTTGAACTGCACACCGCGGCCGAATGGGCCGCGCTGATCGCCGACCTGATCGGCTTCATGCAGCAGCGCCAGCCGGGCCGCGCCTCGGTGCGCGTGGTCAACCCGCAGAAGAGCCATGCCGGTCGCAGCTACGTCGAGGTCGTCACCGACGACATGCCGTTCCTGGTCGATACCGTCACCATGGTCGCGGCCGAGCACCTGCAGATCCATGCGGTGATCCACCCCGTGGTGGAAGTGACCCGCGACACCGCGGGCAAGCTGGTGAAGATCGGCGCCGACGGCGGCCAGCCGGAATCGGTGATGCACTTCGAAGTGGACCGCGTTGCCGATGAGGCCGCGCAGGAAAAGCTGAAGGCGCAGCTGGAGGATTCGCTGGAAGACGTGCGCATCGCCGTCAACGACTGGATGAAGATGCGCGACAAGGCACTGGAAATCGCCGGCGAACTGCCGTCGCGCCAGCTGCCGATCGACGCCGCGTCCGTGCATGAAGCGTCCGAGTTCCTGCGCTGGCTGGCCGACGACAATTTCACCTTCCTCGGTTATCGCGAATACGAAGTGACCGAGGCCGATGGCGAGGACGTGCTGCGGGCCAACGAAGGCTCGGGCATGGGCATCCTGCACAAGGCCGAACGCTCGCTGGCGCCGCGCTCGCTGCGTTCGCTGGTGGCCAGCGACCTGCCGCAGTCGGGTTCGACCGACGCCATCATCCTGACCAAGACCAACGCGCGCTCGCATGCGCACCGTTCGGGCTACATGGATTATGTGGGCGTGCTGAAGTTCGACGCCAACGGCAAGCCGGCGGCGGAACAGCGCTTCCTTGGCCTGTTCACCTCCAGCGCCTACATGTCGCGTCCGCAGAACGTGCCGCTGGTGCGCCAGAAGTTCGAGTACGTGATGGACCGCTCGGGCCTCAAGCGCGACTCGCACTCGGGCAAGGCGCTGCGCCACATCCTGGAATTCCTGCCGCGCGACGAGCTGTTCCAGGCAAGCGAAGACGAGCTGTACAGCATCGCGATGGGCATCCTCGAGCTGCGCCAGCGCGCACGTACGCGCCTGTTTGTGCGTCGCGACCGTTACGGCCGCTTCATCACCTGCACGGTGTTCGTGCCGCGCGACCGCTTCAACACGACGGTGCGCGAGCGCATCGAAGCGCTTCTGCGCGACGCCATGCGCGGCGAGCATCTCGATTCGTCCGTGCTGATGGGCGAAGCCGCGCTGGTGCGCCTGCATGTCGTGGTGCGCCCGAAGATCGGCGACCAGGTGCATTTCGATACCGCCGAACTCGAGAAGGGCGTGGCGGCGATCGTGCGCAACTGGCAGGACGACCTGCGCGATGCGTTGGTGACGAAGCTGGGCGACCACGACGGCGTGGTGCTGGCCAATCGTTATGGCAAGGCGCTGCCGGCCGGCTATGTGGAAGACGTGGCCCCCACCGCTGCTGCCGAGGACGTGCGCCAGCTGTCGCTGCTGAAGGGCGACGACGCGGTGCGCATGTCGTTCTATCACCCGGCATCGCGTCCGGAGGAACTGCGCTTCAAGGTCTATCGCAGCGGCGGCGACATCGCGCTGTCCGAAGTGCTGCCGCAGCTGGAGAACCTCGGCCTGCGCGTGCTCACCGAGCATCTCTACGACGTGAACCTGGGCGACACCACGCTGTACATCCAGGACTTCGAAGTGCAGACCGCCGGCAGCCTCGCTTTCAGCGTGGAGCAGGTCGGCACGCTGTTCGAGGACGCGTTCGAGCAGATCTGGCGCGGCAACGCCGAAAACGACGGCTTCAACCGCCTGGTGCTCGGCGCCAAGCTGAGCTGGCGCCAGATCGCCATGCTGCGCGGGTACTGCAAATACCTGTTGCAGACCGGCGTGGCCTTCTCGCAGAGCTACATGGAGGACGCCTTCAACCGCTATCCGGCCATCGCCGGCCTGCTGGTGGAACTGTTCCTCGCCAAGTTCGATCCGCGTCGCGAGAAGCTGGGCGTCGATGAACTCAAGCGCGCTGGCGAACTGCTGCGCGGCGAAATGCAGGCGCTGATTCCCGAGACGGTGCGCACGGCGCATCCGGCGCTCATCGACGACCTGATCGCCGCGCTGTCAAAGCCGCGCGACGAGCAGATCGCCGCCATCGAAGAAACCATCGGCACGCTGCTGGAAACCGTGTCCAGCCTGGACGACGACCGCATCCTGCGCAGCTTCATGGCGCTGATCCGCGCCACGCTGCGCACCAGCTTCTTCCAGAAGTGGGACGAGGCGTATCGCCCCTACATCAGCTACAAGTTCGACTCGCACCGCGTGCCGGACCTGCCCAAGCCGGTGCCGTACCGCGAAATCTTCGTCAGCGCGCCGCGCGTGGAGGGCATCCACCTGCGCTTCGGCTCGGTGGCACGTGGCGGCCTGCGCTGGTCCGATCGTCGCGAAGACTTCCGCACCGAAGTGCTGGGCCTGGTGAAGGCGCAGATGGTGAAGAACACCGTGATCGTGCCGGTAGGCTCCAAGGGCGGCTTCTTCGTCAAGCGTCCGCCGGTGAACGGCGATCGTGATGCGCAGCTGGCCGAGGGCATCGCGTGCTACCGCATGTTCATCAGCGGCCTGCTCGACGTCACCGACAACCTCATCGAAGGCAAGGTCGTGCCGCCGCATGACGTGGTGCGCCACGATAACGACGATCCGTACCTGGTGGTCGCGGCCGACAAGGGCACGGCGACGTTCTCCGACATCGCCAACGCCATCTCGGTCGAGCACGGCTTCTGGCTGGGCGATGCGTTCGCCTCGGGCGGCTCGAACGGCTACGACCACAAGGGCATGGGCATCACCGCCAAGGGCGCATGGGAGTCGGTGAAGCGCCACTTCCGCGCACTTGGCCGCGACAGCCAGACCGAAGACTTCACCTGCGTGGGCATCGGCGACATGTCGGGCGACGTGTTCGGCAACGGCATGCTGCTGTCGCGCCACATCCGCCTCGTGGCCGCGTTCGATCATCGTCATATCTTCCTCGACCCGAACCCGGATGCCGAGCGTTCGTTCGTGGAGCGCGAGCGCATGTTCAAGGTGCCGCGTTCGAGCTGGGACGACTACGACAAGTCGCTCATTTCCGCGGGCGGCGGCATCTATCCGCGTTCGCTCAAATCCATTCCGGTCTCGCCGGAAGTGCGTGCCGTGCTCGGCCTCAAGGCGGACGTCACGCAGCTGCCGCCGGCCGAACTGCTCAGCGCCATCCTCAAGGCGCCGGTGGACCTGCTGTGGAACGGCGGCATCGGCACCTACGTGAAGGCGGCCAGCGAGACGCACGCCGACGTGGGCGACCGCGCCAACAACGCGCTGCGCGTCAATGGCGGCGAGCTGCGCTGCAAGGTGGTGGGCGAGGGCGGCAACCTGGGCTTCACCCAGAAGGGCCGCATCGAAGCGGCGCAGCATGGCGTGCTGCTCAACACCGACTTCATCGACAACTCGGCCGGCGTGGACACCTCCGACCATGAGGTGAACATCAAGATCCTGCTGGGCGACGCCGTGCAGCGTGGCGAGCTGACGCTCGACCAGCGCAACACGCTGCTTGCCAGCATGACCGACGAAGTCGGCCAGCTGGTGCTGTGGGACAACTACCGCCAGAACCAGGCCATCACGCTGATGGAGCGCCAGTCGGTGCATCGCATCGGTTCGATGGCGCACTTCATCCGCATGCTGGAACAGGAAGGCCTGCTCGATCGCCAGGTGGAAAACCTGCCGAGCGAATCCGAGCTGACCGAGCGCAAGACGCGCGGCATCGGCATGACGCGTCCGGAACTGTCGGTGCTGCTGTCCTACGACAAGATCAAGCTGTACCAGCAGCTGCTCGATTCGGACGTGCCGGAAGATCCGTACCTCTCCAAGGAGCTGGTGCGTTACTTCCCCGAGCCGTTGCATGCGCCGTACGCGGACCACATGCAGCGTCATCGCCTGAAGCGCGAGATCATCGCCACCGCGGTGACCAACTCCACCATCAACCGCATGGGCGCCACCTTCATGATGCGCATGCAGGAAGACACCGGGCAGGGTCCGGCCGCAATCGCCAAGGCCTATACGGCGGCGCGCGAGATCCTGGGTGCGCGCGAACTGTGGTCCGAAGTCGAGGCGCTCGACAGCAAGGTGGCCGAGAGCACGCAGATCGACTCGATCCTGCAGATCTGGTCGCTGCTTCGTCACATGACGCGTTGGCTGCTCAATCGTCCGGGCGGTACGCTGGACATCAACGCCAACGTCGACCGTTACCAGGCTGGCGTGACCGAGCTGCGCGCGGCGTTGCCGAACGTGCTCACCGAAACCGGCAAGCAGGATTTCGCCACCAGCCAGGAGAAGTGGGAAGGCCTCGGCCTGCCGTCGGAGCTGTCGCTGCGCATGGCCCGCATCCCCGAGCTGCGCGCCATGCTCGACATCGTCGAAGTGGCACAACAGAGCGGCCAGCCGATCGGCGAAGTCGCCGGCGTGTTCTACGAGCTGGGCGAGTCGCTCGATCTCGAGTGGTTGCGCAGCCAGATCGAGGCATTGCCGGTGGAAGGCGCCTGGCACGCGCAGGCACGTGGTTCGCTGCTGGACGAGCTCAACCACCAGCATCGCGCGCTGGCCCTGCAGGTGCTGTCGATGACCGGCGGTTCGAAGGATGTTTCGCCGGTGCAGGCATGGCTGCAGCGTGACGACGCCACGCTGAAATACACCCGCAACATGCTGGCGGAGATTCTCACGCAGAACGCGGACTACCCGATCGCCTCGGTCGCGGTCCGTCGCCTGGCGCAGCTGGCACAGGTGCCGGTGAACCAGTAAGCCGCCGCCCGTCATCCCGGTCTGGACCGGGATGACGAGTGGATGTGCCGCGGTACTCCAAAGGGCGCAGGCCGGCAACGGTCTTGCGCCCTTCGTCCATCTACGTTCAACTGGCGGCCTCATCCCCGAACGATGTCAGGCCCCATGCGCTTCGCCTTCGTCGCCAGCGAAACCCACGTTGCCCAGCAGGCACGACGCAAGTTCATCGACCGCTACAACGACGTGCCGCCTGAAGAGGCCGACGTGATCGTGGCGCTGGGAGGCGACGGCTTCATGCTGCGCACCCTGCATGCCTATCGCGCGTTGCCGGCGCCGGTGTACGGCATGAAGCTCGGCCGTGTCGGTTTCCTGATGAACAAGCATCACGTCGATGACTTGGAGGAGCGCATCTCGCGCGCCCATGCGGCCGTGCTGTACCCGCTGGAGATGCGCACGGTGGATGCGACGGGCGAGATCCAGTATGCATTGGCGTTCAATGAAGTGTCGCTGCTGCGCCAGAGCAACCAGGCGGCGCATCTGGAAGTGAAACTCAACGATCAGGTGAAACTGCCCACCTTGGTGTGCGACGGCATCCTGATTTCCACGCCGGCGGGCTCGACGGCCTATAACCTGTCGGCGCACGGGCCGATCCTGCCGCTGGATGCCAACGTGCTGGCACTGACACCGATCAGTCCGTTCCGACCGCGTCGCTGGCGCGGGGCGATCCTGCCGCATCGCACGCTGGTGACCTTGCGCGTGCTCGATCCGGGCAAGCGGCCGGTGAGCGCGACGGCGGATTACCTCGAAGTCCGCGACATTCGCGAGGTGCAGATCCGCCAGTCCGAAGGTCAGGGCGTGCGGTTGTTGTTCGACCCGGAGCACAACCTGGAACAGCGTATCCTCGATGAGCAATTCGCCCCGGATTGAAATGAGGCTGGCCACGAACGGTCGATGACACATGGCGTCTCAGCGAGCCCTGGCCATGTGCCGGTGAGGCAGACGTTTTTCCGCGCCGCTGCTATCGACCTACGCGCCGCATGCTAGATTTCTTCCCATGAGCCGCCCCACTCGAGACGCCCACGACCCCACTGCCGCGACGGACAATCGGCTGGTGGTGGCCATTTCCTCGCGTGCCCTGTTCGATCTGGGCGACAGCCATGAATTGTTCGAGCACGAGGGACTGGATGCGTATCGCGCGTTCCAGATCCAGCATGAGAACGACATACTCAAGCCTGGCGTCGCGTTTCCATTGGTGCAGAAGCTGCTGGACCTCAACAAGCTCGCGGGTGATGTGCCGCCGGTAGAGGTGATCCTCCTGTCGCGTAATTCCGGCGATACCGGCTTGCGCATCTTCAACGCGATCCAGCATTACGGCCTGGAGATCAGTCGCGCGGCGTTCACCAGCGGCGCGCCGACCTCCGACTACATCGCACCGTTCAAGGCCGATTTGTTCCTCTCCGCCAATGCGGAGGACGTCGGTCGCGCACTGGCAGCCGGCGTGGCGGCCGCCACCATCCTGCCGTCGACCGCACCACCGCGCGCCACCGAGCAGTTGCGTATCGCGTTCGACGGCGACGCAGTGATCTTCGGTGATGAGGGCGAGCGTGTTAGCCGCGAGGAGGGCCTCGAAGCCTTCCATCGCAGCGAGCGGGAGCTGGCCGACGAGCCGTTGTCGGTTGGTCCGTTCCGCGGCTTCCTCACCGCCGTGCATCGCTTGCAGGCCGCATTCCCCGCCGAGGACTCACCGATTCGCACGGCGCTCGTCACCGCGCGTTCCGCGCCGGCGCACAAGCGGGTGATCCTGACCTTGCGGCGCTGGGGCGTGCGTATCGACGAAGCGTTGTTCCTGGGCGGCCGCGACAAGGGGCCGTTTCTTGACGCCTTCGGTGCCGATATCTTCTTCGACGATTCACCGGCCAACGTCGAATCGGCCCGCAAGCACGTGGCGACGGGGCATGTGCCGCACGGCGTGAGCAATCGCTAGCGCTGGCTCCCTGTAGGAGCGCAGCCAGTGCGCGACCGCACGCTGCCGTGCATCCACGGTCGAACACCTCCCGTTGAGGCATCAACGCTTCGTAGGCTTTTCGAGCACTGGGTGCGCTCCTGCAAAAGAAGGCCCCTCAGGGCACCGAATGCCCCTTGCTCGCCGTCCAGATCGCGTACCAGTCTTCCGCATCCAGCGACACGTCCAGCGCCTTCACTGCATCTTGCAGGTTCACCATGCGGCCACTGCCGGTGATGGGATGCGGGCGCGAGGGATGACGCAGTATCCAGGCGAAAGCCAGGGTGGTCAGGCTGACGCCACGGCGCTCGGCGATGTCGAGCATGGTGGCGCGCGTTCGCACTGCCTGCTCGTCTTCGTCGTTGAACAGGCGGCCGCCTGCGAGTGGCGACCAGATCATCGGGCGCAGGCCCAGTTGCTGCGCCTGGTCGAGCGTACCGTCGTCCAATGCATCCATCTGCAGTGGCGAAAGCTCGACCTGATTGGTGACCAGCGGATGATGTTGCTGGAGCAGGGCGAACTGGCTCGTGGTGTGGTTGGACACGCCCCAGTGCGCCACCTTGCCTTCTCGCGTCAGCGCGGTGAAGGTCTCGGCCAATACTGCCGCGTCCATCAGGTAGTCCGGCCGATGTATCAGCACCAGGTCAAGCTGTTCCGCATGCAGGTTGCGCAGCGATTGTTCGACCTGCGCGCGCACATACGCGGCCGAGGTGTCGTAGTAGTTGATGCGGTACGGGCGCTGCGCGGAGCGCAGGCGGATGCCGCATTTGGTGACCAATTGCATGCGGTTGCGTAGCGGTGCATGCGCTTTCAGCGCTTCGCCAAAGTGGCCCTCGGCGAGGTAGTCGCCATAGATGTCCGCGAGATCGAACGTGGTGATGCCCAGTTCCAGCGCCTGCTCGACCCAGCGCACGCGCTCGGCCACGCTGAGATTCCAGCTGGTGATGCGCCAGAGGCCGGCGACGATGGGAGACATGGCGAAATCGGAATGAATCATGGTCGGCGTGGCGTGGAGGTAGCGGTGGAAGGTGAAAGTGTGGGTGGCGCTCGGGTCAAACCATTTTCGTGCGCCGCCACCAGGGCGTGACCTTTTCCTCGCGCACCAGGGTGAACAGGCCCGAGCCGAGGATGAGCACGATGCCGATCAGCATCGGCCAGTCGAGATGGTCGCCGAACAGCCAATAGCCGAAGAGGATGGCCCACAGCATCTGGCTGTATTGCGTGGGAGCGATGCGATTGGCGGGCGCGTGATGCGTGGCCAGCATCAGCAGTACGCCCGCAAGTCCCGCAAGCAGGCCGTAACCGGCGAGCAGGAACCACTGGTGCGCATTGGGCCATACGAAGGCGGGCATCATCAGCAGAGCTCCGCTTGCCAGCGGCCCGATGACGCCGGCGCCATACAGGCTGATGCGCTTCTCATGCGGCCCGGCCATGCGCAGGGCCACCACCGACACCGCGCCTGAAAGTCCGCAGGTCATGGCCGCGAAGTGGCCCACGCCCAGCGCGCGAAAGCCGGGACGCAACACCACCAGCACGCCGATGAATCCCACGATGACCGCCGACCAGCGTCGCCAGCCCACGTGTTCCTTCAGGAAAATCACCGACAACAGGGTCACGAAGATCGGCAGCAGGAAAATCAGCGCAAACGCTTCGGCCATCGGCAAGGCGGTGAAGGCGATGACGGCCGAGATGTTGCAGATGGCGCCGGTGATGGCGCGGATCCACCACAGGCTCGGCTTGCGGGCCTGGAAGACTTCGAGATAACTGTCTCCCGGCTTGCGGATGAACGGCAGGGCGCTGAGCATCAGCACGGCGCCGAAAAACACCGCCTCGTAGGCGGGCAGGGTGCCGTGCAGGGATTTCACGAAGGCATCGCTGATCGCGTAGGCGGCGTAGCAGGCAAAGCCTAGAAGAACACCTTTGAACATGGTTGGTCCGGCCGGGAGAGCAGGTGTGCCATGGCATCGTCCGGGCGCGGGCCGGGCCGGGACATCGGTAGCGCCAGCGGGCCGGCTCGCGTCCCCTGGGACGCGCCGGAATGTCGAAAAGCACGGTGCATGGTCCCACAGCGCGCCCCGGACGCCTACCCCGGGCCTGTTGCACCCCGCCATGACCCGCACGCAGGGGCCCGCTAGAATGACGGTTTGTCCCAGTCACGGAACCTCCGCATGTCCGCTCGCCTGAATCCCCTCGATCTCTACGACGTCCGCTCGCTGCTGTCCGACGAGGAACGCATGGTGCAGGACTCGGTCGGCCGTTTCGTCGACGAGAGGGTGCTGCCGATCATCGGCGATTGTTTCGACCAGGGCCGTTTTCCCAAGGAACTGATTCCCGAGATCGCCAGCCTCGGCCTGCTGGGCGCGACCATTCCCGAGAAGTACGGTTGCGCCGGCATGAACGGCGTGAGCTATGGCCTCATCTGCCAGGAGCTTGAGCGCGGCGATTCGGGCCTGCGCAGCTTCGCCTCGGTGCAGAGCTCGCTGTGCATGTACCCGATCTACGCCTACGGCACCGAAGAGCAGAAGATGCACTACCTGCCGAAGATGGCGGCGGGCGAGATCATCGGTTGCTTCGGTCTCACCGAGCCGCATGGCGGCTCCGATCCGGCGAACATGAAGACCAACGCCAAGAAGGATGGCGGCGACTGGGTCATCAATGGCGCCAAGATGTGGATCACCAATGGCAACCTCGCGCACATCGCCATCGTGTGGGCGCAGACCGAGGACGGCATCCAGGGCTTCATCGTGCCGACCGACACCAAGGGTTTTACCGCGCAGGAAGTACACAAGAAGATGAGCCTGCGCGCGTCGGTGACGTCCGCGCTGTTCTTCGACAACGTGCGCGTGCCCGAAGCCAATCGCCTGCCGAACGTGAAGGGCCTGAAGGGGCCGCTGGGCTGCCTCACGCAGGCACGCTATGGCATCACCTGGGGGCCGATCGGCGCCGCGCAGGCCTGCCTGAAGGAAGTGCTCGACTACACGCAGGAGCGCGTGCTGTTTGGACGTCCGCTTGCCTCCAACCAGGCCATCCAGATCAAGATGGCCGAGATGGCCCGCCGCATCACCATGGCGCAGCTGCTGTCGCTGCAGCTTGGCCGCCTGAAGGATGCCGGCACCATGCAGCCGACGCAGGTGTCGCTGGCCAAGTGGAACAACTGCCGCATCGCCATCGACATCGCACGCGAATGCCGCGACATTCTTGGCGGCGCCGGCATCACGACGGAACACGTTGCCATCCGCCACGCGCTGAACCTGGAATCGGTCATCACCTATGAAGGCACCGAAACGGTGCATCAGCTGGTGGTGGGTCGCGAGCTGACGGGCATCAACGCGTTCTGATGCTTCGCGGCCATCGTCATCCCGTCGTTTGCCGGGATGACGCTGAGGTAGACGTAGCCGTAGCGACGGAGTGCCTGGCATGAGCTGGCAAGACATTCGCATCGAAACCGATCGACTCATCCTCCGCCCCACGCAGGCGGAGGACTTCGAAGGCTGGGCGGCGTTGATGGGCGACGAGGAAAACTCACGCCACATCGGCGGTCCGCAGCCGCGCGCCACCGCGTGGCGAGGCTTTCTTTCCATGGCCGGCGCCTGGGCGATCCAGGGCTTCGCCATGTTCTCGGTGATCGAGAAGAGCAGCGGCCGCTGGATCGGACGTCTCGGGCCCTGGCAACCGGAAGGTTGGCCCGGTACCGAAGTGGGTTGGGGCATCACGCGAGATGCGTGGGGCAAGGGCTATGCAACCGAAGGCGCGATTGCCGCCATCGACTGGGCGTTCGATACGCTGGGCTGGTCCGAAGTGATCCACACCATAGCGCCGGACAACACCGCTTCGCAGATCGTGGCGCGCAAGCTTGGGTCGACCTTGCAGGGCCCGGGGCAGTTGCCCGCGCCGTTCGAACATCTGACGGTCGAGATCTGGGGCCAGTCCCGCGAACAGTGGCGACGTCGACGCGCATGAGCCACGTCACGCCTGCGCTGTATGCCACGCTGGCCGAGGTCGTGCCGGAGCTGCACGTGCATTGCCTCGATCCGTGGTGCGTGATCGGTAGCGCCGCGGCATTGCTGGCCGGTGCGGACGTAGGCGTGGCGGATGTGGACCTGCTGACGTCGCGAGCGGATGCCGAACGCTTGATGACGCTGTGGGCTGATCGCCGCGAGCATGTGTACGAGCCTGCGTGCGCGGAGCGTTTCCGCTCGCACTTCGCGCGATTCCGTTTTCCCGGATTGCCGGTCGAAGTGATGGGCGGGCTGGAGCTCAATCAGGGTGATGGCTGGAAGCTCGTCGAAGCAGGGCGCCTGACGCTGGCTGGCGTGAATGGGCTCGCGGTGCCGGTGCCTTCGGTAGATGACCAGATTCGCATCCTTGAGAGCTTCGGACGCGAGAAAGACCTGGTACGCGCAAAGTCGCTGCGTGCCTTCACTTCTTCTCCCCTGCGGGAAGAGGGCTGAGGTGAGGGGCGGGTGCTCGCGATGATGTCGCTACCGAGCAAGTTTCGATCTGGCCGAATCGCCAGAGTGGCCCCTCACCACCGTAAAGGTGGCAATGCCCCAGCCCTCTCTCCCACGGGACTACCTTCGGGTCGCCCAAAGGGCGAGAGGAAGCAGATGCGCGTCGCGATCTTGCGCGTGTCTGATCACTATTCCCTATACGCCGCCACCGCGGCCGTTCGTTGACGAGACATCATGACCGCCATTCCGTATTCCCTCACGGCACGCCACAAGGGTTTCAACCGCGCCGAAATCGTCGACCAGAACTTCACCGAGTTCGTGCAGCTCTGGAACGGCGAAGTGCAGGCGCCGCGTGGCGACCATTCGCCGGTGTTGCCCGGCAGTTCGCTCGATGCGCAGGGCTTTCGCGAGCTGCTCGAATCGCAATTGATCAGCCGACACCTCGACCTGATGGCGCGCGTACTGCGCGTGCAGAACAAGGTGTTCTACACGATCGGTTCCAGCGGTCACGAGGGCAACGCGATGGTCGCGCGACTCACGCGCCATACCGATCCGGCGTTCCTGCATTACCGTTCCGGCGGTTTCATGGCGGAGCGTTTCCGCAAGCTGCCGGGCATGGATCCGGTGATGGATTCGGCGCTGTCGTTCGCGGCCAGCATGGAAGATCCCGCCTCGGGCGGTCGCCACAAGGTGTGGGGCAGCAAGCCGTTGTGGGTGTTGCCGCAGACGTCCACCATCGCTTCGCATCTGCCCAAGGCACTGGGTACCGCCGTCGCGATCGAACAGGCGCGGCGCATCGGGCACAAGCTGCCGATTCCCGAGGACAGCATCGCCATCTGCTCGTTCGGCGATGCGTCGTCGAATCACGCCACCGCGCAGACCGCCTTCAACGCCGCTGCCTGGACGGCCTACCAGAAGCTGCCCGCGCCCGTGCTGTATGTGTGCGAAGACAATGGCATCGGCATCTCGGTGAAAACGCCGAGCGGCTGGGTGGCGAACAATTTCCGTCATCGCGCGGATCTGGATTACTTCTTCGCCGATGGCCTCGACCTGGCGGAAGGCTATGCGCAAGTGCAGGAGGCGGTGGAACACTGCCGCACCACGCGCCGCCCGACGTTCCTGCATCTGCGCACCACGCGAGTGATGGGGCACGCCGGCACCGATTTCGAAATCGAGTGGCGCAGCGTGGAGGAACTGTTTGCGGTGGAAGCCAGTGATCCATTGCTGCGTTCGGCGGAAATAGCGTTGGCTTCCGGTCTGTACACCAAGCAATCGTTGCTCGCTCTGTACGAAGCCACGCGCAAGCGCTGCTTCGAAGCCGCCGAGGATGCGGATCGCCGTCCGCGCCTGGCCTCGCTGGAGCAGGTCATGAAGCCGCTGGCGCCATATACGCCGGATGCGGTGAAGGCCGAAGCCGAGCGTACGGATTACCAGGATCGCCGCATCGCCGCGTTTGGCGGCGAGGACAAGCTGCCGGAGAAGCAGGCGCCGCGTCATCTGGCCATCCAGATCGGCCAGGCGCTGCACGACATCATGGCGAAGTATCCTGAGTCACTGCTGTTTGGCGAAGACGTCGCGCAGAAGGGCGGCGTGTATACCGTCACCAAGGGCTTGCACAAGACGTTCAAGGGCAGTCGCGTATTCAACACGCTGCTGGACGAGACGATCATCCTCGGTCTCGCGCAGGGTTACGCCAACATGGGCATGCTGCCCTTGCCGGAAATCCAGTATCTGGCCTATTTCCACAATGCCTGTGACCAGATTCGTGGCGAGGCGGCGTCGTTGCAGTTCTTCTCCAACGACCAGTACCGCAACCCTATCGTGATGCGCGTGGCGAGCCTCGGCTATCAGAAGGGTTTCGGTGGCCACTTCCATAACGACAACTCCATCGCCGCGCTGCGTGATATTCCCGGCCTTGTCGTCGGCGCGCCGAGCCGTGGCGACGATGCGGCCACCATGCTGCGTACGATGACCGCGCTGGCCAAAGTCGATGGCCGCGTCTGCGCGTATCTCGAACCCATCGCGCTGTACATGACCAAGGATCTGTACGAAGCGGGCGACGGCCAGTGGCAGTTCGCTTATCCCGCGCCCGGCGAAGCGATGACCCTGGGCGAAGGTCGTGTATACAACGACGGCGCCAACGACCTGGTGATCTTCACCTTCGGCAATGGCGTGCCGATGTCGTTGCGTGCGGCGAAGACGATTACGCAAGAGCTCGGTTGGAAGGTGCGGGTGATCGACTTGCGTTGGCTCGCGCCTCTCAACGATGCCTTCATCGCGGAACAGGCAAAATCCGCCAGGCGCATTATTGTGCTGGACGAAGGTCGACGCAGTGCCGGTGTGGGAGAGGGCATCATTACCGCCATTGTCGAAGGCGGTCATGGCGCCACACCACTGCAGCGAGTGGTAGGTGCGGACACCTACACACCGCTTGCGGGTGCCGCACTGCTGGTGTTGCCAGGCGAGGCGGATGTCGTCGCCGCGGCGCGCAAGCTGACCTGAAGGGCGTACGGAGACACCGGATTTGCTGGTGCGCCGACGGCTCGGCGCACTCCGGCATCGAAGGGGTTTTCAATGACTTGTCGTGCTGTATTGCTGTTGGTTTTGTCGGTGTCGATGGCCGCCTGCTCGACGCAACGCGATCAGGCGGCGGATCCCGTGCGCGAGGCCGTCGTGACGCCGCCCACGCTGGACAAGAGCGGCACGCTCTACTTCTACGGCCTCCTGCAGCGTCCGGATTTCTCGCTGGCGTTCGCCGCCATGCCAGGTACGGGCGAGCTGCCCGCCTGGACGCGACATGACGAGCGGTCCACGCCGGCGCTGAAGGTCGAGGTCGGCGGCCGCGAGCAGTGGTTGGCGGTCGCGTGCAAGCCACACGACTGTCCGACCGAACGCATCCTGGTGCTGTACGACGCCCAGGCGCATGCGATGACCGGGCTGTTCGCGCGGCGCAAGCTCGATGCCTTGGATCTCGGCAGGGATGACCCGACCAACGACGAACTGACCTGGCTCGGCTTGCCGGATGATGAGACGAAGCAGTTCCTGCACGAACGTATGTACTCGGCTAAATAGCGCCTGGCCGAGCATCACTTCCGCGACTGCATCTCTGGCCGCACTACGGTGACGCGGTGCGGTGCCTCCAGCCTTCGGCTCCGGCGATGCACAGCACCAGCCACACCAGGCCGCTCGCATAGCCGGCCATCACGTCGCTGAAGTAGTGCACCTGCAGCACGATGCGGCTCAGCCCGATCACCGTCACCATGGCCACCGCAACGGCAACCACCAGCCGGTGCCAGCGATGCGGGGAAACACGCAACAGCACATAGGCCAGCATGCCGTAGAACACCATGGCGCCAAACGCGTGGCCGCTCGGAAAGCTCCAGCCGTGTTCGACGATGAAGCCGTGGTCGTGCAGCGGGCGCGGTCGCTGGAACAGCGCCTTGAGCCCGCTGTTGAGCGGCACGATGCCCGCCATGGCGATCGTCCAGCAGGTGGCCAACTGCAATTGCCGGCGCAGCAACAGCAGCGCCAGCACGATGGCGCTAGCGGCGGCCACGGCGCCCAGGTCGCCCAAATGCGAGACGAAAGCCACGATGCCCAGCGTCGAAGGCTGCATGCGTGCGCGCAGGCTATCGGCCAGGGCGGCATCGAAACCGGAAAGCCAATAGCCGGCCTCGGCGCCCAGTGCCAGGGCAATCGCCGCAAACAGCAGCAACGCGGCCATCATCAGCACCGCCACCGTGCGCCCGCGTATCACCGTGTGCGCCTGGCCCAGCCTCAGTGCCGTCTCTCGCTGCCGACGATTCCATTGCCAGGCAACATCGCCGGCCACGCAAGCCAAGACCAGCAGGGCGGCCCAGAGTGAGAGGGCATGCGTGGCGATCCATTCCACCGGGTCGTTCATCGAAGGCGAATCCTTGGGCAGGCCCCGCATCATCGGCGCTGGCGAGAGCGGCGTCGAGCCTGGCGGTCCGTGACTTCCAGTGCTGGCCTGCGCTTGCATTTGCCGCGATAGTGTCGCGGTTCACAGCCCAGGAGTCCTTCATGTCCCCACGACGCTTTTCTCCACGTCTGGCCGGTTGTTGCGCGATGCTGGTACTTGCTGCGCCGGTGTGGGCGCGGGCGGATGCTTCCGCAAAGGCAGCGGTCACGGCGCCGACGCCGTCCGCGTTGCCCGCGCAGTTGCAGGATTTCAGCGCGTACGTGGACAGCGTCCGCAAGCAGTTCGACGTGCCCGGCATCGCGGTGGCCATCGTCAAGGACGGGCAGGTCGTGCTCGAGCAAGGCTACGGCCAGCGCGAGCTGGGCAAACCTGACGCGGTGGATGCGCGCACGCTGTTCGCGATCGCCTCCAACACCAAGGCTTTCACGGCGGCATCGCTGCAGATGCTGGCCGAGGAGGGCAAGCTGAAGATGGACGATCGCGTGATCGATCATCTGCCGTGGTTCCAGATGTCCGATCCCTATGTCACGCGCGAGATGCGTGTGCGCGACCTGCTCGCGCATCGCAGTGGCCTGGGCCTCGGCGCGGGCGATCTGCTCTATTGGCCGCCGACATCCTATTCCACCAAGGAAGTGGTGCAGCGCCTGCGCAATGTTCCTTTGGCCACCAGTTTCCGCAGCGCCTACGCCTACGACAACATCCTGTTCGCGGTGGCCACGCTGGTGATCGAGCAGGTGTCGGGGCAGAGCTACGCCGACTTCGTCCGCGAGCGGATCTTCAAGCCAGTGGGCATGGATGAATCGCTGGTCGACATGACCGCGCTCAAGCCCGGCATGGACGTGGCCATGGGCCACGCCAAGTTCAACTTCACCGAACTCAAGCCGGTGCCGCCGATGGCGTGGTCGAACAACTCGGGTGCGGGCGGCATCTACGCCAGCGTGCACGACCTGGCCAAGTGGATGAACGCGCAGCTCGCCGGCGGCAAGCTGCCCGACGGCAAGCCGCTGTTCTCCGAAGACAGCCAGAAGCAGATGTGGTCTATGCTGATCCCGATAAAGATCAGCGAGCCGCCGGTGCCGGAGCTGAAAGACACGCGCCCCAACTTTGCCGGTTACGGCGAGGGTTGGTCGCTTTCCGATTATCACGGCCAGCGTCTGGTATGGCACACAGGCGGCTGGCCCGGCATGGTGTCGCGCCTGACGCTGGTGCCCGAGTTGAAGCTCGGCGTGGTGGTGCTGACCAACCAGGAGTCGGGTGCGGCGTTCAACGCGGTGACCTATCGCGTGCTCGATGCCTACATGGGGCGCGACAAGAAGGATTGGGTGGCTGCGTATGCCGCGGCGGTAAAGAAGTCCGAAGGCAACGCGGACGACAGCTGGCAGAAGCACCAGGCCGCGCGCGACAAGAGCGGCAAGCCGTCGTTGCCGCTGGCGAGCTACGCAGGCACGTTCCGCGATCCGTGGTATGGCGATATCGCCGTGAGCCAGCAGGGCGGCAGGTTGCGCCTGAAGTTCTCCAAGACCTCGCAGCTCGTGGGCACCATGGAGCCGTGGCAGCACGACACGTTCATCGTGCGCTGGGACGACCGCTCGCTCAACGCGGATGCGTTCGTGACTTACGCACTCGATCCGGACGGCAAGGTGCGCGAGGTTCGCATGCAGCCGATTTCACCCATGACCGACTTCAGCTTCGACTTCCAGGACCTGCGCCTGTCGCCGGTGACCGAAGCGAAAGCCAAAGGCGCGCCCTGACCAATAGCAGGGGCGTTCCATGGAAGGCGCTGCCTATAGTGGCAGCGTCCCCACGGAAGCGCAGGAATGCCTCATGAAACGTCTGGTCACGGGTCTGCTTGGCCTGTCGTTTGCTGGCGCGTGCATGGCCGCACCCGATATGTGCCGTTACGGTGTTTACGATGGGCAAGGCAAGCCATCGGTGGTGATCTCCAACCCCACGGGCGGTGCCGGCGCGCCGGAGCGCTACACCTTCATCGACGGTCGCCGGGGCGACGTCAACGGCAAGGACGGCCTGGTGCGTTGCGCGCAGGATGTGGTCAGTGTGCGCCAGGACAACGGGCTTTACGCAGCGCAGCCTCGCATGCCATTGCGTGAAACGCCCACCCGCTTCAAGAGCCACGGCACCGAATTGGCCGGCGTGCTGATCGAGCCCGCTTCGGCCAACGGCAAGCCACCACTGGTGGTGTTCGTGCACGGCTCGGAAAAGACGCCCGGCATCGGTGGCTACTACCCCTATGTGTTCGCCGCCCAAGGCCTTGCCGTGTTTGCGTATGACAAGCGTGGCACCGGCGCGTCCGAGGGCGATTACACGCAGAACTTCGAACTCCTGGCCGACGATGCCGCTGCTGCATTGGAACAGGCGCGCACGCTGGCTGCTGGCCGGTACTCTCGCGCCGGCTTCTTCGGTGGCAGCCAGGGCGGCTGGGTTGCACCGCGTGCTGCGGCACTTGCGCATGCCGACTACGTGGCCGTGGGCTTTGGCCTGGTGATGACGCCGCTGGAAGAAGACGAGCAGCAGGTGGTGCTGGAGATGAAGGAAAAGGGCTATGACGACAAGGCCGTCACGCATGCACGCGAAGTGGCGGATGCCGCGGGCGCGGTGATGGCCTCGCATTTCACGTCGGGATACGAACAGCTGGCCGCCGTGAAACAGCGCTTCGCCAAAGAACCCTGGTTGCACAGTATCGAGGGCGAGTTCACCGGTCCGGTGCTCGCCGAGAACGAAGCTGACTTGCGTCGCACGGGTGCGCCGCGCTACGACAATCTCAACATCGTGTGGCGGTACGATGCCGTTGCGGCGATTCGCGCCTTGGACATCCCGCAACTATGGGTGCTGGCCGGCGATGACCGCGAAGCACCGAACGCCATCACGCGGGAGCGCCTGTCGGAGCTCAAGAAGCAAGGCAAGCCTATCGACCTCTATGTGTTTCCGCATACCGATCATGGCATGTACGAATTCGTGCAGGATGCCGATGGAAAACGTCACGTCACGCATATTACGGGCGGCTATTTCCGGTTGCTGGCGGACTGGATCAGCCAGCAGAACCACCCTCCTTACGGTAGTGGCCAACGCATGCCATAAGCATGCACTGATGGAACATTCGTGCATGCTGCATGCGCGAGCACGGATTTGCGATGCAGTACGCAAATTTATGCGCGCCAGCTCTAAAGCCGTCACCCCCTACGCCGATAAGCCGGAGGAGGGGAGGTACGTTTGCACAGTCAGGCTTTCGCGCTGCCATGCATGCGCGAGGCCGGGATTGTGAGCTCGCGCCGCTTCATGGTGACGGGCTTCGCTCGGTCGGCGCGTGCGTCTGGCCGAGTGTCGGCTTTGCTCTTCCCCCAGGCACGGCACGTGTTGCGCGTGCGCCACTTTCCAGATCGAGGGGATGAGTCATGGGTAAAGAGACACCGGATATGCCGCTGGAGCCGCAGGAACTGAAGGCGGTCAGCGACGCGTTGAACCGCGTGCAAGCTGTGATCGAGTTCGATCTGAAGGGGAACATTCTTCACGCCAACGAGAACTTCCTCAGCACCCTGGGCTATTCGCTGGACGAGATCCGCGGCCAGCATCACCGGATCTTTTGCGAGCCTTCCTACGCGGCCAGCGCCGACTACAAGAAGTTCTGGGAAAACCTGGGCGAGGGCATTCTCGACCGGGGCGAATACAAGCGCATCGGCGGTGATGGCCGCGAGATCTGGATCAATGCCTCCTACAATCCCGTGCTGGGTGAGGACGGCAAGCCCTACAAGGTCATCAAGTTCGCGACCGATGTAACCGCCAGCCGCCAGAAGAACGCCGAGTACGAAGGCAAGGTCAGTGCCATCAGCAAGGCGCAGGCGATGATCGAGTTCGATTTGGGCGGCCATGTGCTGGACGCCAATGAAAACTTCCTCAAGGCGATGGGCTACGAACTGGACGAGATCCAGGGCCGGCATCACCGCATGTTCTGCGACGAGAGCTATACCTCCAGCCCGGCCTATGCGGAGTTCTGGGCCAAGCTCAACCGTGGCGAATTCGATGCGGGCCGCTATCGTCGCGTAGGCAAGGCCGGGAAGGTGATCTGGATCCAGGCCACGTATAACCCGATCTTCGACGGCAACGGTCGTTTGCAGAAGGTGGTCAAGTTCGCCATCGATGTGACGGCCCAGGTCGAACTCGAAGAGAGCGTGAAGCATCGCGCCGCGGAGGACCAGCGCAAGGTCGAGGAATTGCTGAAGGTAGTGCGCCGTGCTGCCGAAGGCGACCTCACCGGCACGGTACGCGTCGAAGGCAGCGATCCGATCGACCAGCTTGCGGACGGCATCCAGCAGATGATGAGCGACCTGCGTGCGGTAATTTCCAAGGTCGTCGATTCGGCAGGCGGTTTCTCCACGTCCTCGCACGATATCGCCGGCCGCGCCAGCACCGTGGCCAGTGGCGCGCAACTGCTTGGTGCGACGGTGGAAGAGATGAACGCGTCGATCGAGGAACTCACGGCCTCGATCAATTCCATCGCCACCAATTCGCGCAGCGCCGATCAGCTCGCCAAGGACACGCACCAGGAAGCGGAGCGCGGCGCCAAGGCGGTCACGCGTTCCATCGAGGCGATGGAACTGATCAACCGGTCGTCGGAAGACATCAGCGAGATCATCAAGGTCATTGGCGAGATCGCTAGCCAGACCAACCTGCTCGCCTTCAATGCGGCGATCGAGGCCGCCCGTGCCGGTGAACATGGACTGGGCTTCTCCGTGGTGGCGGACGAGGTGCGCAAGCTGGCCGAGCGTTCTTCGCAGGCGACCAAGGAAATTTCCAAGCTCATCAACGAGTCGGTGAAGCGTGTCACGCAGGGCAGTGAAGTCTCACGGCAGGCCGGCGAGGCCTTCGAGAAGATCGTGGCAGGCGTCAGCCGCACGACGCAGGCCATCTCGGAAATTTCCTGTGGTGCCGACGAGCAGCTGGTTGCGGCGCGCGAGGTGAGCGCGGCGATCCAGCAGGTGGCGGAAGAGACCGAGAAATCCGCGGCCGCCTGCGACACCATCGCGCGCTCCACCACGACGCTGAACCAGGGTGCCGAGGAGCTGAACCGGACCGTGTTGCGCTTCGTGGTCTGAGGAAGCGCCATGGAACAGGAGAGCGGCATCGACCAGGCGACCCAGCGTGCCTTGCTGGATCGCGTGCACCGCCACACGGGCATCCACATGGCGGACAGGAAGTGGACGCTGCTGCAGGGGCGCCTTCGCCGCCGCCTGCAGGCGCTCACGCTGGAAAGTTATGCGGATTACCTGGCGGTGCTGGAGAGCCGTCCGGAAGAGGTCGGTCATTTCATCAACCTGGTGACCACCAACGAAACTTCGTTCTTCCGTACGCCACGCATCTGGGAGCACCTGTGGGAACACGCCTTGCCCGACTGGTTCCGCAGGCATCGCGGTGCGACCTTGCAGGTATGGTCGGCGGCCGCCTCCACGGGCGAGGAGGCCTATTCCATGGCCATGCTTTGCGAAGAATTTCGCGAGCTGCATCCTGCATTCAAGTACCAGATTGTCGCCACCGACATCGCCTCACAGGTGCTTCAGATCGGCCGTGCGGGACGTTACCAAGGGCGCAACATCGAAGGCCTGAAGCGGATTCGGCCAGCGATGGCGGACAAGTATTTCCAGGCGCAAGACGATGGCTTCGTCGTCTCGCCGGCGTTGCGAAGCCACGTGATCTTTCGCGAGCACCATCTGCATCGTCGCCTGGATGGTGCCGCGCGCTTCGACATCGCGCTGCTCCGCAACGTGCTCATCTACTTCGACGATGAGGGGCAGCGCACGGTGCTCGAACATGTTCGTCGGGCGATGGCGCCGGAAGGCGTGCTGATCATTGGCGAGTCCGAGTCGCTGACCCGGCTGAATGTCGGCTTCGACTTCGAGCAACCGTTGATCTACCGACGCCAGGAAAACGCACATGCGTGAAGGACAGGGCATCCAGGTACGCATGTGCGAGGCCAGGGTGGGGCAGGGCGACGACGTGTTGCACGCCATCCTGGGGTCGTGCGTGGGCATCGGCCTGCTATGGAGGCAACGTGGCCTGTATGGACTGGCGCATTGCCTGTTGCCGGAGTCACCGCAGCCCATCGAGCGCACCGGCGCAAAGTACGTGACGACTGCGCTGCCTACGTTGCTTGCGATGATGAAGCTCGAGCGTTCGCAGCATCGCGAAGTCGAGGCGGTGATTGCCGGCGGTGCCTGCATGGTGCAACACGCCACGCCGCCGAAGCACGGGTTGATCGGCGCACAGAACGCACGGATGGCTCAACAGCTGCTGGCCCAGACCGGCATTCGCGTCGTGCACGTCGATGTCGGCGGCGAAAGCGGACGTCAGCTGCTGATCGACTGTGCTCAACACCATTATGCGGTTCGCGTCATCGGCCGCCCGACCTGACCGGAGTCCTGCCATGGAACAGAGCACGAGTTTCCAGCGAAAAGATGGCGCCGAATTGTTCGGGTCATTCCATCTGGGCGATGCCGAACTGGTGTTGCCGGTTGCGGCCGTGCAGGAGGTGGTGAACTACCCGGAGGCGGTCACCCAGCTGCCGCTGTCTCCTTCGCATCTGCTGGGCTTGTTCAACCTGCGCGGACGCCTGGTGCCCATCGTGCACCTGGG
>Ga0209258_100678_pt1 | contig 23822 bp, 16 predicted proteins | sample Araplaol_mTSA_r2_FD_184281 | JGI IMG/M metagenome (GOLD analysis project Ga0209258, IMG submission 184281) | Arabidopsis root microbial communities from North Carolina, USA - plate scrape CL_Col_mTSA_r2 (SPAdes) (version 2) | ecosystem: Host-associated > Plants > Roots > Endosphere | place: USA...
ATGCTGCCACCGTGGCGCTGGAGGGTTTCAGCCAGCAGCTTGGTGACGTGCTCGCATTGGGCGATGAAGTCCTCCTCCGAAAGATCGGCCGGCCGCAGCACGTTGATGTGCAGGTTGCCGTCGCCGATATGGCCGAACCACACCACGTCGAAATGCGGGTAGGCATCGCCGAGCAGCGTCTGGATCTCGTGCAGGAACGCGGGCAGCGCGCTGATGCGCAGCGAAATATCGTTCTTGTATGGCCGGTGCGGCGCGAGGCTTTCCGTGATGCCTTCGCGCAACCGCCATAAGGCAGCGGCCTGCGCTTCGCTCTGCGCGATCACGCCGTCACTGATCCAACCCTGCTCCATGCCATGCTCGAACGCAGCAAGCGCCGCGTCCTGTGCCGCTTCGTCGGCGTCGAACTCGGTCACCACGTAATACGGATGGTCGCCATCGATGGCGCGTTGCGCGCCATGCGCCAAGACGTGCTTTAGCGCAACATCGGTGAGGAACTCGAACGCCTGCAGCGGGAGACGCGCGCGGAACAGCGCAAACACCTCCATCAACGCATCCATGCTCGGCAGGGCCAGCAGCATTACCTGCGACGGCGGCGGCGGATCGGTGAGGCGCAGGGTGGCTTCCACCACGATACCGAGCGTGCCTTCCGAACCAATCATCAGATGGCGCAGGTCGTAGCCGCTGGAGTTCTTGATCAGTCCGCGGTTGAGTTGCAGCAGCTCGCCATTGCCGGCCACCACGGTGAGCCCAGCGATCCACTCGCGCGTGTTGCCGTAGCGGATCACGCGAATGCCGCCGGCATTGGTCGCGATATTGCCGCCGATGGAACAGGAGCCGCGCGCGGCGAAATCCACCGGATAGATCAGTCCGCGCTCTTTCGCTGCCTCGTGCACCGCGTGGAGCGTCATGCCGGACTGCACCGTCAGCGTGCGATCCACCGCATCGAAGTCCAGCACGCGATTCATGCGTTCCAGGCTGAGCACCAGCTCGCCATTCGCTGCGACGGCACCGCCCGACAACCCGGTCCTGCCGCCCGAGGGCACGACCGCCACACCATGTTCGTTCGCCCAGCGCACGATGGCCTGCACTTCGGCGACCTCTCCCGGCAACGCGACGGCTAGCGGTTTAGGCGTCCAACGGCGAGTCCAGTCGCGGCCGTAGTGCTCAAGGTCGGCGGGCTCGGTGAGCAGGCGAAGATGGGGCAAGCGGTCGGCCAGATCGGCCAGACGGGCGTCGGTCATGGATGCGGTCCTTGAGATCGTTTCCAGCCTGCCAGCGTGCGCGTGCAACGTCCAGTGCTGCAACGCCGCAAATCCGCCTCAAGGTCTGGCATAGTGGAGGGGTTCATCCTCGCGCCATGGCCCATGAAGACCTCGTTCCCGAAACAAGACATCAAGGTGCTCCTGCTGGAAGGCGTCAGCCGCAGCGCCGTGGAAAGCTTCCACCGCGCCGGCTACAGCCAGATCGAATTCCACGAAAAGGCCTTGCCGGAAGCTGAATTGAAGGCACGCATCGCCGACGCGCACATCGTCGGCATCCGCTCCCGCACCCAGCTGACCGAAGAAGTGCTTCAGCAGGCTAAACGGCTAATTGCCGTCGGCTGTTTCTGCATCGGCACCAACCAGGTGGACCTGGCCGCCGCCCGCCTGCAGGGCGTGCCGGTGTTCAACGCGCCCTACTCCAACACGCGCAGCGTGGCCGAATTGGTTATCGCTGAAACCATCATGCTGCTGCGCGGCATCCCGCAGAAGAGCGCGCTATGCCATCGCGGCGGCTGGACCAAGTCGGCTGCCGGCAGCTTCGAGGCGCGCGACAAGGTGCTGGGCATCGTGGGCTACGGCCACATCGGCACCCAGGTCGGCGTGCTGGCCGAGAGCCTCGGCATGCGCGTGATCTTCCATGACATCGAATCGAAGCTTTCGCTGGGCAATGCCCGCGCCGCCGACAGCCTCGACGACCTGCTCGAACGCGCCGACGTGGTGACGCTGCACGTGCCGGAAACGCCGTCCACCAAGCTGATGATCAGCGAGCGCCAGCTGTCGCGCATGCGCCGGGGTGCCGTGCTCATCAACGCGTCGCGCGGCACCGTGGTCGATATCGACGCGCTCGCCGCATCGCTGCGCAGCGGTCACCTTTCCGGCGCCGCTGTGGACGTGTTTCCGGTGGAACCGAAGGGTAACGACGACGCTTTTGTCTCGCCGCTGGTCGGCATGGACAACGTGATCCTCACCCCGCACATCGGCGGCAGCACGCTCGAAGCGCAGGAAAATATCGGCATTGAGGTCGCCAGCAAGCTGGTGCGCTACAGCGACAACGGTTCTACGTTGTCGGCGGTGAATTTCCCCGAGGTATCGCTGCCCGAGCACCCGCGCAGCCGCCGCCTGCTGCACATCCACCGCAACGTACCGGGCGTGCTTTCTCGCATCAACGAGCTGTTCTCGGCCGGCAACATCAACATCGACGCCCAGTTCCTGCAGACCGACAGCGAAGTGGGCTACGTGGTGATCGACGTGGCCGCCGACGAAAAGCAATCCGCGGCGCTCAGGGACCAGCTCGCCACGATCCCGGGCACCTTGCGCAGTCGCGTGCTGTACTGAGATCTCCGCAACGGACACAAACAAAAACGGCGCCCAAGGGCGCCGTTCTGCTATCTGTTGCCGAATTGGTCGGGACGGCGGGATTCGAACCCACGACCCTCTGCCCCCCAGGCAGATGCGCTACCAGGCTGCGCTACGCCCCGACGATACGGCAAGTCGACAAGTCTACCAGCAGAGCCGGTAGCACCGGAAGCCTTCGATGGCTCAGCGACGCAGCAGCGCCAGCACTTCTTCCAGCTCCATGCGCACCTGGCGCACGATCTGGTGGGAAATGCTCGACTCCATGCGCGCCTGCGGGCCTTCCAGCCGCGCACGCGCGCCGGTGATGGTGAAGCCTTCGTCGTACAGCAGGCCACGGATCTGCCGGATCATCAGCACATCGTGACGCTGGTAGTAGCGGCGGTTGCCGCGACGCTTGACGGGGTTGAGGGCGGGAAACTCCTGTTCCCAATACCGCAGCACATGCGGCTTGACGCCACACAGTTCGCTTACCTCACCGATCGTGAAGTAGCGCTTCGCCGGAATGGCGGGAAGCTCGGTGTTATTCCCTTGGTCCAGCATAGCCCTCGACTCGCACCTTGAGTTTCTGACCCGGACGGAACGTCACCACGCGACGGGCGGAAATCGGAATCTCCTCGCCCGTCTTGGGGTTGCGGCCCGGCCGCTGGTTTTTCTGACGCAGGTCGAAATTGCCGAAGCCCGACAGCTTCACCTGCTCACCCTTTTCCAGCGCTTCGCGGACAACCTCGAAGTAGGCGTCCACGAATTCTTTTGCCTCACGCTTGTTGAGGCCCACCTCGAGAAATAGGCGCTCAGCCATCTCCGCTTTGGTCAGCGCCATCTTATCCTCGCAACTTTGCCTTGCATGCCTGCTCCAACGCCACGACTGCTTCACGAATGTTACGGTCGGCGTCGTCGTCAGTAAGCGTGCGTGAAGCGTCCTGTAAAATCAAGCCCATAGCGAGACTCTTTCGGCCCGCTTCGACCCCCTTGCCGCTGTACCGGTCGAACAGGCGCAGCTCCTTGAGCTGGCCGCCAAGGGCGGCCCGGACCACCTGCTCGACCTGCGCCCAAGTAACCTCCTCGGGCACGTCCATGGCGATGTCGCGGCGGACCGATGGGAAGCGCGGCACCGGCTGCGCCTTGGGCAGGCGACGGGCGAGGACCGGCTCCAGCTCCAGCTCCAGGACATGGACATCGGCCCCGAGGTCGAGGGCTTTGGCCAGCTGCGGGTGCAAGGCGCCCAGGTAGCCCACGGTGACGCCGTCGCGGGTGACCCGCGCGCCACGCCCGGGATGCAGCCAGCCCGGCAGGCCGTCGGCGTGGACCGCCCAGCGCTGCGGCTCGCCGCCCCAGGCGATCAGGGCATCCAGATCGCCCTTGAGGTCGTGGAAGTCGAGCGCGCGGGACGCCTCGCCCCACTGCTCGGCACGCGCGGTGCCCGAGGCCACGATGGCCACGCTAGGCGTTTCGGTCGGCGCGTCCTTGCGGGACGCCGCCTCGGCGGAGATGCGGAACGTGCGGCCGACTTCGAACAGACGCACACGCTCCTGCTGGCGGGCGCGGTTGTGCGACAGCGCGGTGATCAGGCCAGGCAGCAGCGAGGGGCGCATCACCGCCAGGTCGGCCGACAGCGGATTGGCCAGCGGCACAAGCTGCTCGGTCATGCCCCAGCGCTGCAGCAGGTCGTTCGCAACGAAGGCAAGGTTTACTGCTTCGTAGTAATCGCGTGCGGCCAGCTGCTCGCGCAGGGCCAGTTCGTTGATGCGCGCTTCCGGCTCCGCCGCCAGCTTCAACGCGCCGGCCGGCGTATGCGTCGGGATGTTGTCGTAGCCGTGGATGCGCGCGACTTCCTCGATGAGGTCTTCCTCGCGCTCGATGTCGAAGCGACTGGTGGGTGCCGTCACCTGCCAGCCATCCGCCTGCGCAGCGACCTGCATGCCGAGCGCGGTGAAGATGCGCGCCACTTCGGCATCGGCCACCTCGATGCCCAGCACGCGCTTGAGACGCGCACGACGCAGCACGACCGTTGCCGGCTTTGGCAGGTCGGCGAGGTTCTCGGCAACAAGCACCGGGCCCGCCTTGCCGCCGGCGATCGCCAGCAGCAATTCGGTCGCGCGCTCGAGTGCACGCTGCGGCAGCGCCGGATCCACGCCGCGCTCGAAGCGGTGAGACGCATCGGTATGCATGCCCAGCTTGCGCGCGCGACCCATGATCGCCGCCGGCGCGAAATGCGCGGATTCAAGAAATACGTTGTGCGTGTCATCGGTGACGCGCGAATCGAAACCGCCCATCACGCCGGCAACAGCGAGGCTGTTCTTCTCGTCGGCGATCAGCAGGAAGCCGTCGTCCAGCTTCGCGTCGGAACCATCCAGCAGCTTCAGCGTTTCGCCGTTGCGCGCATGGCGCACGATCACATCGCCCTGCAGCTTGTCGTTGTCGAACGCGTGCAGCGGCTGACCCAGTTCCAGCATCACGTAATTGGTGACGTCGACCACCGCGCTGATCGGACGCAAGCCGGCGCGGCGCAGGCGTTCGGCCAGCCATAGCGGCGTACGTGCCTTCGCATCGATGCCCTCGATGATGCGGCCGAGATAGCGCGGCGCATCGGCGCCCGCTTCCAGGCGAATGCCGCGACGTGCATCGCTGCTCACCGGCGCGGCGGCCTGTTCACCGGTCTTCACCCGGCTACCGAACAGTGCGGCCACGTCGTGCGCGAGGCCGTACAGACCCAGGCAATCCGGACGATTAGGCGTGAGCTTCAACTCGATGCTGGCGTCGGGCAGGCCGAGGTACGCCGCGAGCGGCTGGCCAACCGGCGCGTCGACCGGCAGCTCAAGGAGGCCGGACGCATCATTGTCGATCCCCAGCTCCTTGGCCGAGCACAGCATGCCGAACGACTCGACACCGCGCAGCTTGGCCGCCTTGATGTGGATGCCGCCCGGCAGCGTCGCGCCGACCGTCGCCAGCGGCACCTTGATGCCGACGCGCGCGTTCGGCGCACCGCAGACGATCTGCAGCGGCTCGCCCTGCCCCACGCTCACCTTGCACACCTGCAGGCGGTCGGCTTCGGGATGCTTTTCGGCGCCGATGATTTCGGCCACCACCACGCCGTCCAGGCCGTCGCCCAGCGGCGTGAGTTCTTCCACTTCCAGGCCCGCCATGGTGAGGGCGTGGGCCAGTGCCGCGCGGTCCGCCTGGATCTCGACCAGTTCGCGCAGCCAGTTCTCGGAGAATTTCATGCGTGTCGTTCCTGCGGCGGATTAGGCGAACTGCTTGAGGAAGCGCAGATCGTTCTCGAAGAACGCGCGCAGATCGGAGACGCCATAGCGAAGCATCGCGAAGCGCTCCACCCCCAGGCCGAACGCGAAGCCGGTGTAGCGCTCCGGATCGATGCCGCAGTTCTTCAGCACGTTGGGATGCACCATGCCGCAGCCCAGCACTTCCAGCCAACGCGTGCTGCCGTCCTCGGCGTCCCAGCGGATGTCCACTTCGGCCGATGGTTCGGTGAAGGGGAAGTAGCTGGGACGGAAGCGCATCTCGAAATCGCGCTCGAAGAATGCACGGATGAATTCGGCCAGCGTGCCCTTGAGGTCGGCAAAGCTGGAGGTTTCATCGACCAGCAGGCCTTCGATCTGATGGAACATCGGCGAATGGGTCTGGTCCGAATCGCTGCGGTAGACCTTGCCCGGCGCGATGATGCGAATCGGCGGCTGGCGGCCCTGCATCGAGCGCACCTGCACCGGCGAGGTGTGCGTGCGCAGCAGGCGGCCGTCGCCGAAATAGAACGTGTCGTGCATGGCACGCGCCGGGTGATGCGGCGGAAAATTCAGCGCCTCGAAGTTGTGCCAGTCGTCCTCGATCTCGGGACCATCGGCGCGCTGATAGCCCAGGCGCGCGAAGATCGCGCTGATGCGCTCAAGCGCGCGTGTGATCGGATGGATGCCACCGCGCTCGCCGTCGCGGCCGGGCAGCGTGATGTCGATGGTCTCCGAAGCAAGGCGGCGATCGAGCTCGGCCTGCTCCAGCATCTGCTTGCGCGCGGCCAGCGCATCGGCAAGGCGATCCTTGACGCGATTGACCTCGGCACCGCGCGCCTTGCGCTCGTCGGGCGACAACGTGCCCAGCGCCTTCAGCGCGGCCGTGACGACGCCGCTCTTGCCCAGAAGGCTCACGCGCAGCGCATCGAGCGCTTCCAGCGTGTCGGCCTTGTCGATATCGGCCAGCGCGGTTGAGGCGCGGCTATCCAGATCGTCCATAGTGGTGCGCTTCTCGCTGCTTTCCCTCTCCCTTTTGAGGAGAGGGCAGGGTGAGGGGCCACTCTTGCGACATCGCTTATCGAAGCACGCTTCGACGTGAGACTGAGGCAAGAGTGTCCCCTCACCCCAACCCTCTCCACGGAGGGGAGAGGGAGCGAATCGTAGAGCCGCTGAAACAAAAACGGGGAGGAGGCTTTAGGCCTCCTCCCCGCTTGATCACATCATATCGTCAGTGCGCAGTGCGCGAGACGATCAAGCGGCCAGACTGGCCTTCGCCTTTTCTGCGATCGCACCAAACGCCTTGATGTCGTGCACGGCGATGTCCGCCAGCACCTTGCGGTCGACGGTGATGCCGGCCTTCGACAGGCCATTGATCAGGCGGCTGTAGGACAGGCCGAACTGACGGGCAGCGGCGTTGATACGCACGATCCACAGGGCGCGGAACTGACGCTTGCGCTGCTTGCGGCCGATGTAGGCGTACTGACCGGCCTTGATGACGGCCTGGTTGGCAACGCGGAAGACCTTACGACGGGCATTGTAGTAACCCTTCGCGCGGCCAATGATCTTCTTGTGACGACGACGGGCGGTAACGCCACGCTTAACACGAGCCATGGTTCAGTCCTCCGCCTTAGAGATACGGCAACATGCGTGCTACACCCTTGGTGTCGCATGCCTTGACGTGGTTGGTCGCACGCAGACCGCGCTTACGCTTGGTCGACTTCTTGGTCAGGATGTGCGACTTGAAGGCGTGACCGGCCTTGAACTTGCCCGACGCGGTCTTGCGAAAACGCTTCGCAGCCGCCCGGTTGGTCTTGATCTTGGGCATTGGAATGCTCCCTGATGGGGATGGACCCCGGTTTCTGACTGATCTGGCGGTGATCTATCGACCACGCTTTCCGTCCTGCCAGCATCGGTGCACGACCCGTCCTGGTGGGTCGAACCCGCGATTATAGGGAGGACCGGGGGGATTTGCCAGCGGTGGTGGCGGATCGGGAGAGACAGAGCCGCCTTGACTGGTCCGGGGAGCCGACGCCCCCATCGCCCTACCCCCAGCGCCCTCGCACGAGTGGCGACGGCCCGCTGCTTTAAGTCCCCAGCGCCACGGCGCGTTGCGGTGTAGCCGCTGTTGACCTGCGAAGGCGGCTCCGATCCGGGCTCCAGAGCCTCAAGGGCTTTTTCCCATCAAAATGCTGCCAGTCTGGCTCGGGAAGCCGCTTTTTGGTTACTTTTCCTCGACTCCGGGCTATCGCCCTCCGCCCTTCGGGCCGGCTTCGCCCTTCGCGCGACGAAGCCAAAGAGTGGGGCGAAAGGCGGTCGCGCACAGGGTGCGCTGCTACAGGAGAAGGCAGGTAGGCAGGGTTGTGGCGAATACCCGCCCCTCACCCCAGCCCTCTCGCTGGAAGGGAGAGAGCGAAGGCTCGATGCGCCAAAAAAAGAAAAGCGGCCCGAAGGCCGCTTTTCCCCAGACTCCCCGAAACTTACTTCTTCTTGGGTCCGATCATCATGACCATCTGGCGACCTTCCAGGCGGGGGAAGGACTCCACCACGCCGTTCTCGCCGACGTCTTCCTGAATCTTCTTGGCCAAGTTCTGGCCAAGGTCCTGGTGGGACATTTCGCGGCCACGGAAGCGGATGGTCACCTTGACCTTGTCGCCTTCCTCGAGGAAGCGAAGCATGTTGCGCAGCTTGATCTGGTAGTCGCCCACGTCCGTGACCGGACGGAACTTCACTTCCTTGATCTCGACCTGCTTCTGCTTCTTCTTGGCCGCCTGGGCCTTCTTCTGGGCTTCGAACTTGAACTTGCCGTAATCCATGATGCGGCAGACCGGCGGATCGCCGTTCGGCTGAATCTCGACCAGGTCCATGCCTGCTTCCTGTGCCAAGGCCAACGCCTCGTCACGGGTCAGAATGCCCAGCTGTTCCGAATCGGCACCGATGACGCGAACGCGCGGCACGCGAATTTCTAGGTTACGGCGATTGCCCTTAGTGTCGGTGGTAGCGATACCACTATCCTCCAGAAGAGTTCTTGTTTATGCCGGCCCGCGCGCTTAGCGACGGGTTTCGGCTTCCAGGCGTTCGACGAATGCGGCCAGCGGCATGCTGCCCAGGTCCTCGCCAGAACGTGTACGCACAGAAACGGACCCTGATTCCTTCTCGCGATCTCCGACCACCAGCAGGTAAGGGACTTTCTGGATCGTATGTTCGCGGATTTTATAGCCGACCTTCTCATTGCGCAAATCGGCCTGCACGCGGAAACCTTTATCGACAAGGGTTTGCGTTACGTCGCGGACATAATCGCCCTGCGCGTCCGTGATACTGAACACGGCGGCCTGGACCGGGGCGAGCCAGGTCGGCAGCAGGCCGGCATGGTGCTCGATCAGGATGCCGATGAAGCGCTCCATCGACCCCACGATGGCACGATGCAGCATCACCGGGTGACGACGCTGTGAATGCTCGTCCACGTATTCGGCGCCCAGGCGCTCGGGCATCATGAAGTCCACCTGCATGGTACCCACCTGCCAGGCACGGCCGATGGAATCCTTCATGTGGTACTCGATCTTCGGGCCGTAGAAGGCGCCCTCACCCGGCAGCTCTTCCCATTTCACGCCGGCGGCGCCCAGGGCGGCACGCAGCGCATCTTCCGCGCGATCCCACACCTCATCACTGCCGATGCGCTTGTCGGGACGCAGCGCGATCTTCAGCGCGATGTCCTCGAAGCCGAAGTCGCCGTAGACCTTCATGGCCTGCTGGTGGAATGCAGTCACCTCGGACTCGATCTGCTCTTCGGTGCAGAACACATGGCCGTCGTCCTGCGTGAAGGCGCGCACGCGCATGATGCCGTGCAGCGCGCCCGACGGTTCGTTGCGATGGCACGCGCCGAACTCTCCGTAGCGGATCGGCAGCTCGCGGTAGCTGTGCAGGTCGGTGTTGAAGATCTGCACGTGGCCGGGGCAGTTCATCGGCTTGAGTGCGTACGTGTGCTTCTCCGACTCGGTGAAGAACATGTTCTCCTGGTAGTTGTCCCAGTGGCCGGACTTCTTCCACAGCGACACGTCCAGCACCTGCGGGCAGCGCACTTCCTGGTAGCCGCTGTTGCGATACACGCGACGCATGTACTGCTCCACCTGCTGCCAGATGGCCCAGCCCTTCGGATGCCAGAACACCATGCCCGGGCCTTCTTCCTGCTGGTGGAAGAGATCCAGCGCCTTGCCGATCTTGCGATGGTCGCGCTTCTCGGCTTCCTCCAGCTGATGCAGGTAGGCCTTGAGGTCCTTGTCGTTGAGCCACGCCGTGCCGTAGATGCGCGTGAGCATCGCGTTGTTGGAATCACCGCGCCAATACGCGCCAGCCACCTTCATCAGCTTGAACGCGCGCAGCTTGCCCGTGTTGGGCACGTGCGGGCCGCGGCAGAGGTCGGTGAACTCGCCTTGCGAATACAACGAGAGTTCCTCATTGGCAGGAATGCTCTCGATGATCTCGGCCTTGTACTCCTCGCCCAGGCCGCGGAAGAACGACACGGCGTCATCGCGCGTCTTCACGCTGCGCGTCACCGGCAGGCCTTCCTTCACGATCTTTTCCATCTCGGCCTCGATCTTCACCAGATCGTCGGGCGTGAACGGGCGCTCATAGGCGAAGTCGTAATAGAAGCCGTTGTCGATCACCGGACCGATGGTGACCTGCGCGCCGGGATACAGGCGCTGCACGGCCTGCGCCAGCAAATGCGCCGTGGAGTGGCGAAGAATATCCAGCGCCTCCGGACTCTTCTCCGTAACGATCTCGAGGCTTGCGTTGTGGTCGATCGGGAAGCTGGCATCCACCAGCTTGCCATCGACCTTGCCCGCCAGGGTCGCCTTGGCCAGGCCGGCACCAATGGAGGCGGCCACGTCCTGCACCGTCACCGGATGCTCGAAGGGGCGCTTGCTGCCGTCGGGTAGCGTAATTTCGATCATGTCCGTACCTGTTCGCTCGCTATATCAAAGCGTGCATTTTTTGAAGAGTCCGGCCATGGATGGCCGGTTTGGCTTCGCCCGCCTGGATAGCGGGCACCCCATCAATCGTCTGGCCATGGGTGGCCGGCTTTTCGTGATCCGCCCGGAGGGCGGACAAAAATAAAGGGCGCCCAGCGCCCTTCCTGAAAACAAGGCGTGGCGCAGGTCAGCAGTGGGAGTCCGTAGTTGCCATGTCACACGCTCGGCCGGCGCTTTGGGCGCGAGCCACCTTGTTTCCGATGAATGTATAGCGGAACGCTAGTTTAGCCGACCTTGGGCTGTCAATTCAGCACACCGCGGCAGCCGGCCTGAGGAAAAGCGGCATCTGCCGATGCAACCCGGCGATGTGCCCCACACTTGGGCCGACGTGTCGGCGCTGCGTGGCGATGCGGGTTACGCACCGAACACATCCGTCGAGAAGGCGTAACGCGCTTCGTGGCGTGGCGACAGGGCATTTTCAGCGCGACGAATGAGCCGTGTCCGATCTTTTCCTGTGGGAGCGCACCCTGTGCGCGACCGTGGAACCACGTCATCTCCGCTACGCAGGCCTGTCGCGCACAGAGTGCGCTACCACAAAATCCGCGTTTTAGAACGGCTTGGCGATCACCAGGAAGATCACGCCCAGCAGCACGAACACCGGCAGCTCATTCATGATGCGCAAAGTCTTGGATGCAGGCAGCGCCCCGCCACTCTCGCTGCGCTTGAGCAGGCGCCCGGTCCAGATGAAATAAGCCAAGAGCAGCGCGACCAGCACCAGCTTGGCGTGCAGCCAATGGGCATCGCCGAAATTGGGCAGCACGCCCGGAAACACACGCCAGCCCTGCCACAGCGTCAACCCGAGCAGAAACGCCAAGCCGAACATGTTGTGGCCGAAGCGATACAAGCGTCGGCCCATCAGCACGAGCCGTGCTTTCACCGCAGGCTCATTGCCGGCTTCGGCGACGTTCACCAGGATGCGCGGCAGGTAGAACACGGTGGCCATCCAGGCCATGACGAACAACAGATGGAAACTCTTGATCCACAGGTACGTCATTGACTGGCTCCTTGGGGCAACAGTGGCCAAGTATCGCCATCGTCACCGTCCGTGTCTGCCTGCAGATCACGAATAAGCGAAGAAAGGCAGCCTGACCGACCGCGGAGGCGCCACCCCGAGCGCAAAAAGAAACGGCGCGAACCCGAAGGTCGCACCGTTTCGTCGGTATTGGTGGGCGGTACAAGGATCGAACTTGTGACCCCTACCATGTCAAGGTAGTGCTCTACCGCTGAGCTAACCGCCCGAAGCTCGCCCGGCATGCCGTGCGAGCCGCGCAGTATACGTGCTCTAGCGGCCGGCGACAACCGCCCCTGCGGCGGCGGCCGTCAGCGCAGGGCTTTTTCCCGCAACTGGTGGATCTGGTCGCGAATCCTGGCCGCCTCCTCGAACTCCAGGTTCTCGGCGTGCTTGTACATCTGCGCCTCGAGCTTCTTGATCATCGACGCGGCCTGATCGGCGCTCAGCGTGCTGTAGTCGGCGCCGTGCTCCGCTACGGCAGCGGATTTCTTCTCGCCACGACGGCTGCGGCTGCGTCCCGGGACCTCGCTGCGCGCCCCTTCCATGATGTCGGCAATGCGCCGCACCACCGACTGCGGCGTGATGCCATGCTCTTCGTTGTAGGCCTGCTGCTTCTCGCGGCGGCGCGCCGTCTCATCCATCGCCGCCCGCATCGATCGGGTGATCGAATCGGCGTAGAGGATGGCCTTGCCTCGCACGTTGCGAGCCGCGCGACCGATGGTCTGGATCAGCGAGCCGGTCGAACGCAGGAAACCTTCCTTGTCCGCATCCAGGATCGCCACGAGCGAGACCTCGGGCATGTCCAGGCCTTCGCGCAGCAGGTTGATACCCACCAGCACGTCGAACTCGCCCAGGCGCAGGTCGCGGATGATCTCCACGCGCTCCACCGTTTCGATATCCGAGTGGAGATAACGCACCTTCACGCCGTGTTCGCCGAGATATTCGGTGAGGTTCTCGGCCATGCGCTTGGTCAACGTCGTCACCAGCACGCGATCACCCATCGCGACACGCTTGTTGACCTCGCCCAGCAGATCATCCACCTGAGTGCGCACCGGACGCACTTCCACTTCGGGGTCGACGAGGCCGGTCGGACGCACCACCAATTCGACGATGGAGTCGCCTGACTTCTGCAACTCGTAGTCGCGCGGTGTCGCCGATACATAGATGGAACGCGGTGCACGCGCTTCCCACTCCTCGAAGCGCAGCGGACGATTGTCCATTGCCGATGGCAGGCGGAAACCGAATTCCACCAGCGTCTCCTTGCGCGAGCGGTCGCCCTTGTACATCGCGCCCAGCTGCGGAATGGTCACATGCGACTCGTCCACCACCAGCAACGCATCCGGCGGCAGATAGTCAAATAGCGTCGGCGGCGGCTCGCCAGCGCCGCGGCGGGTGAGGTGGCGCGAGTAGTTCTCGATGCCTTGGCAGTAACCGACCTCGGCCATCATCTCGATGTCGAAGCGCGTGCGCTGGTCCAGGCGCTGTGCCTCGACCAGCTTGTTGTCCTTGTAGAGCTGTTCCAGTCGCTCTTTCAGCTCGACCTTGATGGTCTCGATTGCATTGAGCACGCTTTCGCGGGTACTCGCGTAATGCGTACGCGGATACACCGTGTAGCGCGGCACCTTGCGGATGGTCTCGCCGGTGAGCGGATCGAACAGCGCCATGTTCTCCACTTCGCCATCGAAGAGTTCGATGCGCAACGCTTCGGTTTCCGATTCGGCCGGAAAAACGTCGATCACTTCGCCACGCACGCGATAGGTACCGCGGCGCAGTTCCATTTCGTTGCGCGTGTACTGCAGCTCAGTGAGCTGGCGGATCAGCGCGCGCTGGTCGATGCGCTCGCCCTTGGCCAGGATCAGGCGCAGCGAGAGATAGTCTTCCGGATCGCCCAGGCCGTAGATCGCGGACACCGTGGCCACGATCAGCGAATCCTTGCGCGACAGCAGTGCCTTGGTCGCCGCCAGCCGCATCTGCTCGATGTGATCGTTGATCGAGGCATCCTTCTCGATATACGTATCGGACGCGGCCACGTAGGCCTCGGGCTGGTAGTAGTCGTAGTAGCTGACGAAATACTCCACCGCGTTGTGCGGGAAGAATTCCTTGAACTCGCCATACAGCTGCGCCGCCAGCGTCTTGTTCGGCGCGAGCACGATGGTGGGACGCTGGATCTTCTCGATCACGTTGGCGATGGTGAAGGTCTTGCCCGAGCCGGTGACGCCGAGCAGCGTCTGTGCCGCCAGGCCGGCCTCAAAGCCTTCGCTCAGCCTGCGGATGGCATCGGGCTGGTCGCCCGATGGCTTGTAGGGGGAAACGAGTTCGAAGCGGTCAGTCATGGGAATCCACATGCGGTCGCATTCGGGCATTTTAAATCGCCCTGCTGACAAGGCCTGTCAGCAGCCTATGACGCGACGGCCGCGAGCGCGATGACTGCCGGGCCTGGAATGCCCCAGCTAGCCTTTCCGTTCCGCAGGCGCAGGGAGGCGAGCGTGGGCGCAAGGACATCAGGCCGTCAGCGCGGCTTCACCGTTGTAGAGCAGATCCTGGTCGGCGCCGTCGTGGCCGTGCTCGCTTGCATGGCGGCGCCCGCATTGGGACATCTGGTGGTCCGCAACCGACTTCAGATGGCGCAGTCGGACATCATCGCCGCACTTCAGCAAACGCGTGGAATGGCCCTCCAGAGCGGCCACCGCGCCATGCTTTGCCCCACCCTGGACGGAAAACAGTGTGCCGACGGCGTGCACTGGGAAGTCGGCTGGCTGGCCGGACACTACCGTAGCGATCGTGCCGATCAGCTGGACGCCGCCCCTGCCCTTGCTGATCGCGGGCATGAACGGCTGACCATCATCAGCACCGCAGGCCGGAAACGCATCCGTTTCCAAGCCGACGGCACTGCGAGCGGCAGCAACACGACGTTCACGGTATGTCGCGCCGGAGAGCCTGATGGCGCGCTGATCGTGCTCCTTTCCAACACCGGCCGGATCCACGGAAAAAAGGCTTCCACGGAACAGGCACATCACTGCGCCGCCGACAGCTGAACGGCCTTTTGCAAACCCTGAAAAGCACAAGACCCCGCATCGCTGCGAGGTCTTGTTGAATATGGCGCCCGAAGTTGGACTCGAACCAACGACCCCCTGATTAACAGTCAAGTGCTCTAACCGGCTGAGCTATTCGGGCGGGGTGAGTCGGATAGTTTGAATATCCGGCTCCGGGCTGTCAAGACGTTTTTGGCCGAAAGTGCTCTCAGTGGGCCGGTTCGCCGGTGAGCACGCGATAGCACGGCACGTAGGCCGTTCCACCAGGGAGTTTCATGCGGTCCTGCGCCACGAACGCCTTCAGCAACTCATCCAGCGACTGCATGACGTCGGCATCGCCGTCGATATCGAACGGGCCGTACTTCTCGATGGCGCGCATGCCCTCTTCCTTCACGTTGCCCGCGACGATGCCCGAGAACGCGCGACGCAGGTCGGCCGCCAGTTCGTGTCGCGGAAGATCGCGATGGATGGCGAGGCTGCGCATCGCCTCGTGGGTCGGGCGGAACGGCAGCTGGAACGCGTACGGGATGTTGAGCGCCCAGTTGAAGAAGAACGCGTCCTTGTTGTCCAGGCGGTAGTTGCGCACCTTGTCGATGCCGCGAACCATCGCACGCGCCACCGCCGCTGGGTCGTCGACGATGATCTGGTAATGCTCCGCGACGCTGTCGCCCAGCGTAAGACGCAGGAAGCGATCGATCTGTTCGAAGTACGCGGCCGACTGACGCGGGCCGGTGAGAATCAGCGGGAACGGCACGCCAGCGTTGTCCGGATGCAGCAGGATGCCGAGCAGGTAGAGGATCTCTTCCGCCGTGCCCACGCCGCCCGGAAACACGATGATGCCGTGGCCCATGCGGACGAAGGCTTCGAGGCGCTTCTCGATGTCCGGCATGATCACGAGGTGATTGACGATCGGGTTCGGCGACTCGGCCGCGATAATGCCCGGCTCGGTAATGCCGATGTAGCGGTTGTTGCGGCGACGCTGTTTGGCATGCGCGATCGTGGCTCCCTTCATCGGGCCCTTCATGGCGCCCGGGCCGCAACCCGTGCAGATGTCCATGCTGCGCAGACCGAGCTGGTAACCCACCTGCTTGGTGTATTCGTACTCGTCGCGCGAAATCGAATGGCCGCCCCAGCACACCACCAGGTTGGGATCGATCTGCGCCTTGAGGATGCGTGCGTTGCGCAGGATCTCGAACACCGCATGGGTCAGGCCCACGCTGTCGTCGAGGTCGAAGTTGCCCTGCTCCATCTGCGTCGACACGTAGACGATGTCGCGCACTACGGCGACCAGCAGTTCGTTGATGCCTCGGATGATCTGGCCATCCACGAAGGCCTGGGCCGGCGCATGGGTCAGCTCGATCTTGATGCCGCGGTCCTGCTGCAGCACCTGGATGTCGAAGTCGGGAAACTGCTCGAGGATGGAGCGCGGATCGTCGCTCATGTTGCCCGAGGTGAGCACCGCCAGCGCGCAACGGCGCAGCAAGGCGTGCAGGCCCGAACCACTGGCGTCGCGCAGGCGCGCCACTTCATTGCGGGAAAGGATGTCCAGGCCACCGGCGGGCGAAATGCGCGCGCTGACGGTGGCGGCTCGGCCGGTCTTGCCGGCTTGGGTGTCATTCATTGAAGCATTCTCCAGGCCGCGCCTTCGCGGCTCATACGTCCGTGGGGAACGAGACGGACCCATTAGCTTCCCGCGCCGGGCATGGCAGGGTCAAGCCACGGGCCCTCTTTTGCCCGCCCCCACAAAAAAGCCGGCGCCCTTGCGGACGCCGGCTCTCGTACTGCTACAGCAAGGTCTTGCGTCAGAACGTGTAACGCAGGGTCAGCATGGCCGACCAGCGTGAAACCACGTTGGTCTTGATGTCGCGGCCGGCGTCGTACACCACCTTGGTGCCCGGCTGGTAGTTGCCATTGGCGTCCGTCGGCAGGGTGTAGATGTACTTGCCCGTCGCCTGGTCCACGCCGGCAAAGCCAGCGAGGTTGCGGGTGTACGGGAACGGCACGTACGACTGCTGGCCCCAATCGTTGTTGAGCAGGTTCAGGAAGTTGTACACGTCAAGGCGGATCTCGCCCTTGTTGCCCTTGAACAGGCCCGGCACTTCCTGGCTGAAGCTCATGTCGAGCTGGTTGGTCCACGCCGCGCGGGTACCGTTGCGGCCGGCGATCTGGCCCTGGTGATCCTTCAGGTAGCTGTCCTGCTTGATGAAGGCGTAGAACTGATCGATCGCCGCCTGCGACGTACCCTTCTGGAACAGCACATCACCCTGCTTCGGGATAAACGCCAGGTCGCGGCTGTAGCTGTCGCCGTTGGCGTCGTTGGAGAACACCCAGCTGTACGGCTGGCCGGTCTGACCGTTGTAGAACGCGCTGATGGTCGTGGCGTAGTTGCCGAAGAAGGCATGCGACCAGGCCACCGACGCCGTCACGCGCTGCTTCACCGCGTAGTTGGCGGTGCTGGCCACGTCTTCGTTCGGGTTCACCCAGACGTTGTTGCTGTAGTTGGACGTCGCCTGGCTGGAGGTACCCGGGTTCACTTCCTTCGCGTTGGCGAAGGTCACGCCCAGGCTGGCCGACCACTCATCGGCGAACGGCTTCTTCAGCGACAGGGTCAACGCATCGGAGTAGCCCTTGCCGGTGTTGTCCAGCTCGGTGGTGTTCACCGAGAACTTGTTGTTCGCGTTGGCGCGGTTGGTGTTGCCCGTCGGGCCGCCATAGATGTTCTTGTAGTACGTGAAGCGACCATCCGGCAGCACACCGGTCGGCGCACCGATATTGAGGTTCTTGTACCAAATGGCATCGCGAACCTTGATGTGCTCGTACTCGGCACTGGCGATCAGGCCCATCCACGGCAGTTCGCGGTCGATGGCCAGGCTGGCCTTCCACACGGACGGCAGCTTGAAGTTCGGCGCGACCGTATCCACGGCCATCTGGGTGTTCGACGGCGGCGGCACGTTCTGGTTGAACGGATCCGGGCTGAATCCCGGATAGATCGTGCCCGGGCCCACCGGCAGGTTGCCGCTGTTGCGGATCGAATAGGTGGCTACCGTCATACCGTTGTTCTGGTACGGGTTGGTCATCCACACGGTCGGCGGGCTGGACTGGAACAGGCCCACGCCGCCACGCAGCTGCGTCTGCAGCTCGGTGTTGAAGGCGTAGTTGAACGACACGCGCGGCTCGACCATGGTGGAACCATTGATGGTCTGGTCGTTGCGGAAGCCGAAGGTCTTCTCGAAGGTCGGGTTGTAGACCGGCTTGTCATCTGTCGAGTAACGGTTCACGCGGAAGCCGTACAGCAGCGACAGGCGATCGGTGACCTGCCAGTTGTCCTGCAGGAAGAAGCTGTGGCGGCGCAGCGTCCACTTGCCCGCCACGTCATCCAGCGAATAGCCCTTGGCCGGCTGGTACAGGTCGAACTGGTTGTAGATGCCCTTCTCGAAGTTATCGATACCCCAGAAGGTGTACGCGCCGAACTGCGTGCGGCCGAACAGGTTGTAGATCTTGTCCTGCTGGAAATCGATACCGCCCTTCACCGTATGGTCGCCCAGGTACAGGGTAGCTGCGCTGAAGAGGCTCCACGTCTTGGTGGCGATCTGGTTGTAGTCGCTGTACTGGTCTTCGCCCAGGTCGACGTACGGCGAGGCGCCGTTGAGCTTGCCGTTGTTGTCCTTGCCCAGGTTGATGAAGACCTGCGGCTGCTGCCACGGCACGGTGCGGACCTGACTGAAGTCCTTGTAACCGATCTTGGTTTCGGTAGAGACGACGTCGTTCCAGTCGTCGAAGAACTGCAGCGAATAGTTCTTCGTGTCGCTGTTCTTGGTGTACCAGTAGCTGGTCAGACCGATGGCGTTGTTGCTGTTGCCCTGGATGACCGGCTGCACTTCCTTCGTGCGCTGGAAGGCCAGGCTCGCGCGATGGTTATCGGTGATGTTCCAGTCCAGCTTCACCAGCGAGCGCTTGCTGTTGAGATCGACACCGCCGCCGCTGAAGTCGCCCGGATGCAGGCCCAGTGCGTTCGCCGCATTGATGATGCGCTGCAGGTCGCCCGGCGACACCTTGTTGCTGGTGGACGCGCCGGTCAGCGACGAGTCGAGGCCGTTGGCCGAGTCGTTGCCCAGGCCGACGGTCTTCTGCTTTTCGTAGCTGGCGAAGAAGAACAGCTTGTCCTTGATGATCGGACCGCCCAGCGTCACGCCGCCGGTCCAGTCACGGTCGTAACCCTGGTAGCTGCGATCGCCGCTCTTAATCCAGCCCGCGTTGCCCACCATGCTGTCGGCGTTGCGGTAGGCGTAGTACGCCGAACCGTGGAATTCGTTGGTACCGCTCTTGGTCACGGCGTTGATGTCCGCGCCCACGGTGTCCGACGTCGTGTCGAAGTTGGCCGTCGACAGGTTGTACTCGGCGATGGTGTCGACCGACACCGGCGAGCCGAGGTACGGCATGCCGTTGGAGTTCAGGCCGAACGGATCGCCGGCGCCGATGCCGTCGACGGTGATCTTGTTGTAGCGGCTGTTCATGCCCATGGCGGACATGGAGCCGTCGCCGCGGTCGGTGACGGCGATGCGGGGGTCGAGGCGAGCGATGTCCTGGATGGAGCGGCCCGGCGACGGGACCATCTTCAGGTCACGGCCCGACACGTTGGTCGACAGGCCCTTGTTGTCGGCATTGAACGTCTGCGCAGCCACCAGACCGGTGACGGTCACGGCGCCCAGGTTGGTCGCCGCCTGCTGGGCCGCACCCATGGTCACGTTGACCGCGGTATCGGTGGCCAGCTGCAGGTAGACGTTGTCCTGCTCGGACTGCGTACCGTCCTTGGACACCTTCACGTCGAACGGACCGCCCACGCGCAGACCCTGGGCCGAATAACGGCCGCTGGCGTCGGTGGTGGTGGACTTGGTGGTGCCCGACGGTGCGTGCACGATCTGGACGGTGGCGCCGGCGACCGGCTGGCCATTGGCGTCGACGACGCGGCCGCTGATCGAGGAGGAGGTGTCCTGCGCCATCACCGGCGCGGTCGCCAGCAGCGTAGCGATCGCTACCGGCAAGAGTTTGCTGCGCAATGCGTTGTTCATCGAGATTCGACCCCTAAGAGATTCGCAAAAAGGCATGGGACCAGCACAGAGGAGTCCCATGCCCCTCCGCCACCGTCTTAAGTGACTGATTCCCTGAATTATTTGATGCATCCGGGGGAGCTTCTCGAAGCCGCCGGCCTGGACTCATCACGACGAATGTAGGCGCATAATATTACAAATTCGTAACTTTTTGACGTATTTCTCACAAATCTTGCGCATGAACCCTACGAAATCCGTAAGTTAGTGCCGCTGGTTTTGCCAGCTTCGGGGCAAAAAAAAACCGGCGCCTTTCGGCGCCGGTCTCAACTTTCCGGTTGGTGCTTCGTATCAGAAGAACGAGGCGCCCACCGTCACCATGAAGGTGCGTGGTTCCAGCAGCGAGTAGTACGGAGACGCCGTCGCCAGCGGCTTGCCGTCCGGACCGAGGTAGCCCGCACTGTTGTTGGCCAGGAACGCCGAGGCGTTGTTGGCGCTGGTGAGGGCGTGGCGATCGCCGATGTTCGACACGTTGAGCTTGATGTACGGCTGGCGGAACCAGCTGGCGAAGTCGCTGAAGCGGTAACCGGCGTTGAAGCCGAAGGTCGTGTAACCACCGACGCGCTCGGTGTTCATGAAGTCGCCGTACATGGAGCTGTGGTAGTTGCCGTAGATGCTCGCCCACAGCGGACCGTGGTCATAGCTCAGCTGCAGGTAGCCGATGTTGCGCGGCGTGTTGAACAGCTGCTTGCCGTCGGTCGGGTAGTACACGTACATGCCCGCCTTGTTCTTGCCGGCATTGAGGTCGCTCTGCACCGTGGCGTCGGTGTAGGTGTACTGGCCATAGACCTTCCAGGCCTCGGTGATGTTGAAGCTGGCTTCGGCAGCAAAGCCCTGCTGCTTCACGCGGGCGATCTGCGTGTACACCGGCTCGCCCGTCACCTGGTCCTTCGCCGAGATGGTCTTGTTGTTGAAGTTGCTGTGATACAGCATCACGTTCGCCGAGAAGCGATCGTTGTAGTAGCGGTAGCCCAGGTCGTTGTTCCAGGCCGACTCCGGCTTGTTGGCCGCGGTGCCGGTGATCTGGTTGAGGAACACGGCGCCGTTCGGCGGCGCGCGGTAGGTTTCGCCAATGCCGTAGTAGATCTGGCTGTTCTCGTTGGGCGAATACTTCACGCCCACGGCCGGCGTGAACTTGTGATACGTGCCGTTGAGGTCGTCGTTGCCAAAGCCCTTTGCATAACCACCCGTCGAGCCCGGATTTTCGAAGGCGAAGCCCGAACGAGCGACGTGCAGGTACGCCAGTCCGGCGGTGAACAGCCACTGGTCGTTCGGCGTCCACGTGTCGGTGATGAAGCCCTTCTTGACCTCGGTGGTGGTGTATTCCTCGTAGGCGTTCTGCACCTGGCCATCGGGATACAGCACGTAGTTGGAGGTGCCCCAGATATCGTTCGGCACGCCGGTCGCCCAGCTGGCCATGCTGAACTTGTCGTTCTGCTGCTGGCGCGCGCGCTCGTACCAGAAACCGTACTCGAGCGCGTTATCCATGCTCAGGTCCTGGTTGAACTTGGCGATCACGCCCGGGCGATACGTGGTGCTGCTGCTGAAGCCGTACACCAGCGCCTTCTTGCCGTTCGGGCCGGTGACGATCGCGCCGTCCTGATTGAGGTCCTGATGGGCCGACTCATACAGGTTCTGGGTCGAATTGGTGGTCTCGGCAAAGAACGAGTTGCCGGTGCCGCCACCGCCGTCGCCGTACTGGAAGTACGGCACCACCGACAGGCGCAGCGAATCGGTGAGCTTGAACTCGCCGTCCAGGCTGAACATGTAGTTGCGGAACGGGTTGTTATGCAGCTGGTAGTACTGGCTGTCACCCGGCGTGTAGGTGGTGTCGTAGTCGTAGAAGTAGCCGTGCTTGGCCAGATCCGACTTGCTCAGGCCGTAGTAGCCGTTGCGCACTTCGCGGTTGTACTGCAGCGAGGCGCTGATCGAGTTGTTGCTGTCGATGGTCCACAGCGACTTGCCTTCGACCTTCGTCACGTTGAGGTCGCCGGCGCCGCGCCACTTGTCGACCGAGTTGTCGGAGTACGACAGCCAGGAACGCACCGGGCCGGTGTCACCGGTGTTAAGGCGCACGAACGTGCGGCGGTAGTCATGCGAGCCCAGCGACTGCGTCACGTCCACGCCAGCCTTGTGGGAAGGATCGATGGTGGCCCACGCGATGTGGCCGCCAGCCGCGCCGGAGTCCGGCATGTCGACATCAGGGATGCCCTGCAGCACGGTGATGTCGCCGTAGTTCTCGGAGTCGCCGTACTCCGTGGCGTACACCGCGTAGCTGCCCGTATCGGTAATCGGTGCGCCGTTGACGGTCACGCCGATTTCGCTGGAGTTGAAGCCGCGGATCGAATAGTTGCCGTCCGACAGGCCGGTCACGTCATCCGTCGAGGCGTTCACGCCCGGGATGCTGCTGACCATCTGGGTGAAGTTGCTGCCCGGCGGCGCCTTGACGATGGCGTCGCGGCTGATCGTCGAAACCGCCTTCGGCGCCGTCTGCACCGACATCAGGCCGCCGCCCAGCGAAAGGCTCTGCGCCTGCACCGTCACCGTGTTCAGCTCCTGCACGCGCTTGGTGTCGTTGGAGGTCGTGGTGTTTGAGGTGCTGGACACACTGGAGCGCTGCTGCGTCGTGTTGGCAGCCGGCTGGGACTGGCTCGCCGCGTCCTGCGCCGTGGCGGAGCCGGCGGCCATGCAGAACACGACGGCAATCGCCATGGAAAGGTGGTTTCGTTTCATCATCTCGATTCCAGAGGTTGCAATGTTTTGGCTATGCCGCGGGCGGCGGCAAACGGTGGTGGGGACTGAGGTCATCGCCCGGCAGAAATATCTTTCGGAAAGCCGAAAGAAATCGCGCAATCTCTTGTTAAATCTCGCAATTTCATGCCGTTTAACGTAAATTTAAACGTTTTCTGCGGGCGTAAAAAAGCCCGATCGCAAAATCGGGCGAAAATTTACGAAATCAGTTGAGCGCTGCCGCGCCGCGCGAAGACACCCCTTACGCGAACCCGGCTTTGTAAGCCTCGCATAAGTATTTTACAGGAAATTTACTATGCGATCACGGTCGCGCCCGAAATAACTCGCACGCGATCGGAACCAAAGCCACGCCCACGGGCGTGGCGGAAGGCTGGGCCTTAAGACTTGCCCAGATAACGAGACCGCTTGGCCGGTTTTAAAGTCGCCAGATCCAACATCACGAGGCCGTCCACGCAGCCGGAAAAGCCCGGATCCTCACCGAAATCGAGAAATTGCACGCCTTCGGGTTCCACCAGGTCCACATATTGGCGATAGAGCACCGGCAGGCTCACACCCAATGCGTCGAGATGATGCTTGAGCTTGCCCAGACCGGCGGCCGGGTCGAGTCCTTCGAGCGCAGTCCGCACCAGTTCGATCACATCCGGTGAAACCACGAACGGCTGGCGGGCCGATGCCAGACCCGGCGCGCCGAAATAATGCTGGTGCGCCGCGGCGATCCATTCGCGCGCCTCACGCGGAATGCTCACCGACATGCTTACCGGGCCGAACAAGTAGCGCAGTTCCGGATGACGCTGCAGATAGAGACCGATGCCCTGCCACAGCTGGTCCAGCGCGCGCGAGCGCCAGTACGCCGGAGCGATGAAACTACGGCCCAGCTCAAGGCCCTGCGACAGTCGGGATTCCAGTGCCGGCGAATAGTTGAAAAGGCTGGACGTATACAGGCTGGACATGCCGCGCTCGGCAATCAGCCGGCCGCCGTGACCAAAGCGATAGGAGCCGACAATGCGCAGGGATTTCGGATCCCACAGCACCAGGTGC
>Ga0209258_100679_pt1 | contig 23729 bp, 17 predicted proteins | sample Araplaol_mTSA_r2_FD_184281 | JGI IMG/M metagenome (GOLD analysis project Ga0209258, IMG submission 184281) | Arabidopsis root microbial communities from North Carolina, USA - plate scrape CL_Col_mTSA_r2 (SPAdes) (version 2) | ecosystem: Host-associated > Plants > Roots > Endosphere | place: USA...
AGCGGAGCTTCACGCCAGGACGCCCTGTCGATGCGCCCCTGGTCCTGGCCTACGCCGGGACGACGAATTATGAAGACCGACGCGAAAGGATGTCGCGCACAGGATGCGCTCCTGCAGGAATACGGTGAGGTTCAACCCTTCGGCAAAATCAACATCGCATCGCCATACGAAAAGAACCGGTACTTCTGCTCGACGGCATGCCGATACGACGCCAGCATGAAATCCTTGCCCGCCAACGCAGACACGAGCATCAACAACGTGGATTGCGGCAAATGGAAGTTGGTCAGCAGCCCATCGATGCTGCTGAACTTGTAGCCTGGAAAAATAAAGATCTGCGTCTCGCCGGCAAACGGTTGCAGCTCGCCATCGCGTACTGCGCTCTCCAGCGCGCGTACTACCGTCGTGCCCACCGCGATCACGCGACCGCCCGCCGCGCGAGTACGTCGGATCTGTTCGACCAGGCTGGCGCCGACATTGAGCCATTCGCGATGCATCTGGTGATCCTTGATGTCATCGGCGCGCATGGGCTGGAACGTACCGGCACCCACGTGCAAGGTTACATAACCGAACTGCACGCCACGCTCACGCAGCGTCGACAACGTCGCCTCGTCGAAATGCAGGCCCGCCGTCGGCGCCGCGACGGCGCCCGGCTCACGTGCGAATACCGTCTGGTAACGCTCCATGTCGCTCTGGTCGGCGTGACGCGTGATGTACGGCGGCAGCGGCATTTCGCCCAGGCGCAGCAGCAAGCGCTCCAGCGGATCGGTCGATTCGAAACGCAGCCGGAAAAACGGCCCATCGCGTCCCAACACCAGCGCATGGCTGCCGTCGGCAAGCTCGATTCGGCCACCTTCTTTCGGCTTCTTGCTCACGCCGAGCTGGACCGTGGCTTCATGGGTGCCGGTTACGCGCTCGATCAGGATCTCGACCTGGCCGCCCGTGCCCTTGCGGCCGTATAGCCGCGCTGGCAGCACCCGCGTGTCGTTGAAAACCAGCAGGTCGCCATCGCGCAGGAACTCGGGCAAATCGCGGAACATGCGGTCCTGGCGCGCTTGAGCATCCATATCGAGCACAAGCAGGCGGCTCGCCGAACGCTCGGCCAACGGCGCCTGCGCGATCAGCTCGGGCGGAAGTTCAAAGTCGAAATCGGTCTTCTTCACGGCGGAGATACTGGCGTCGAATACGCCATTATCGCGCAAAGCACGCGGGCAAGGCCGGAAAAGCAAAAGCCGCCCCAAAGGGCGGCTTTGCCGGGCCAGACTCAGCCCTTCACGCACAGCACCTGCCGCAGCGTGTGCACGACTTCGACCAGGTCGGTCTGCGCCGCCATCACCGCGTCGATTGACTTGTACGCCGCCGGCGACTCGTCGATGACGCCCGCATCCTTGCGGCACTCCACGTGCGCCGTCGCCTCGCGGTGCTGGCTGAGCGTGATGTTCTGGCGCGCCGCGGTACGGCTCATCACACGCCCCGCGCCATGGCTGCAGCTGTGGAAGCTGTCGGCATTGCCCTTGCCGCGCACGATGTAGCTCTTCGTGCCCATGCTGCCGGGAATGATGCCGAGCTCGCCCTCCCGGGCGCTCACGGCGCCCTTGCGGGTGACCAGCAGCGATTCGCCATGATGCGTTTCGCGTTGCACGTAGTTGTGGTGACAGTTCACCGCCTGCTTGTCGAGCTGGAAACGCGGCAGGCGATGACGCATCTCCGCCAGCACCCGCTCAAGCATCGCCTGGCGGTTGTGCCGCGCGTAATCCTGCGCCCAGGACACGGCTTCCACGTAATCGTCGAACAAGGGCTCACCTTCCATGAAGAACGCGAGGTCCTTGTCCGGCAGATGGAAGCCCAGCACCCGTCGCGTCAGCTCCTCGCGCGCACGTTCGATGAAGTACGTGCCGATAAGGTTGCCGGTGCCACGCGAGCCCGAGTGCAGCATCACCCACACAGCGTCCGTCTCGTCGAGGCAGATTTCGATGAAGTGGTTGCCGCCGCCCAGCGTGCCCATCTGGCAGTCGATCTTGTCCGTGCGCACGCGCCGGTGTCTGGCCTTGATCAGGTCCAGACGCGCGGCCAGCCCCGACTCCACCAGCCGCGTGCCGATGCTGTCGGGCAGGCGGCGATGGTCGCCACCCCTGCCATTGCCGACCGGTACGCCACGCTCGATGCTTGAGCGAAGCTGTGCGAGGTTGTCGGGCAGATCGCTGGCGCGCAGCGTGGTACGCACGGCCGCCATGCCGCATCCAATGTCCACACCGACAGCGGCCGGAATGATCGCGCCACGCGTGGGCACCACCGAACCAACCGTTGCGCCTATGCCCAGATGGACGTCCGGCATCACCGCGATCCACGGCCCCACGAACGGAAGCGCAGCCATGTTCTGCAGCTGCTGGTGCGCCCGTTCTTCCAGCTGCACACCGTTGACCCAACCCTTGATGGGCGTGGCGCTGCCTTCGGCGTGCAAGAGTTGATAATTCACTTCAGTACTCATCTCGTCATTCCTTTGAGGGAACTGGCGCGGCGGATCCTTCCGCCGTGCCAGCTTACTGCTGCAAGGTCACCAGCTGCTTCAGCACGCCATCGAGGCCGCCGAACACGGTCAGCTTGTCGATCTTCTCGGTGACCTTCTCCAACGCCTCCAGCTCCTTCAGGCGCATCAGCGTCGGGCTCTCCTCGATCAGCCGCGCCGTGTTGAGCAGCGAACGCGTGGCGTTAGCTTCCTCGCGACGACGGATCACGTTGGCCTGGGCCGCCTTCTCCGCCTGAACGACGCTGTTGAGGATGTCCTTCATCTCGCCCGGCAGGATCACGTCCTTCACGCCAACACCAAGCACTTCGATGCCCAGCTCGGTCACGCGACCGCGCACATAGGCAAAAATGTCGGCGTCGAGCGACGCCTTGTCGCCCAGCAACTCGTCCAGCGTCTTGGCGGACACCGCCTTGCGCAGGCCGTACTGCAGCTCGCGATAGACGTAATCGCCGAACTTGGTCACCTTGGTACGCGCGGCGATCGGGTCGGTCACGCGCAGGCTGGCGGCCAGGTTCACGCGCAAGCTCACCTTGTCGCGGGTCAACAGCTCCTGGCCCGAAACCTCCAGCGACTGCACGCGCAACTCGATCACCTCGGCAGCCACGTTCTTCCGGAAACCCCAGAAGGCGTAGTTACCCGGCGCGAGCGTGCGCACCAGCTTGCTGTCGATAAACAGCAGGCCCGCGGACTCCACCGGCACCTCGACCACCACGGCCATCTTGGCCAGCGCGCCGAGCTGGCGCAGGCGCGCAGCGACGTCGGCCTCGACTTCGAGGCTTCCGTCGAGCGACACCAGCCGTACCTCCACCGGCACCAGCTCCTTCCAGTAGAGCTTGCGGGTACCCGGCGCCAGTACGTCTTCCAGCTTGCCGTTCTTCAGCACCAGGCCCACCTGCCCCGTGCCGACGTCGGCCAGCACGAAGTGCGCGGTCAGCGCATCGCCGCCCTGGGCCATGAGGACTTCGCCATCGGCGCCCGCGTATTCCGCGCGGGTCACGTTGTGCACGACGACACTCAGTCGCTTGAACGGGTCGAAGAAGCGATAGACGCCCGCGCCCAATACGCGGACCAGTCGACGGTCGCGATACAGCAAACCGCGCTCACCGTCGCCGATCACGATCTGCTTTATCCAGAACATGGGAATGACTCCTTGTTATTCCATTTACCGATCCGAAGATTTGGATTAATTCGTGCGACCGGATCGTTACCGCACAAAATCAACTTATTAATGGGAGCATTAACCCGTCCCTTTCGGGCTGATTGGCGGCATCGGTTAATCCGTGCCGGCAATGAACAAATAAGGTGGAGACGCCCCTGGCGTGGGTGCCGCGGAATCATCGCGCCTTGTCTGGAGAAACGGATCGTCCGTGCGCCCGAACCGCTGGCGCATCAGCCGATCGTCCGCCCGGGTTCGGGACGACGATCCGGCGACACTTCCGCTGCCTTGCCCGATCACACCTTCCTTGGCGTGGACGTCGGACGACGCACGGAGCGTCTCCTGGTGCGGGAACGTTCGTTCCCTGGTCATGACGTGACAGGTCATGTTTGGAGCGGGATTCGAACCCGCGACAAACGGTTTACTAGACCGTCGCTCTACCCGACTGAGCTATCCAGTGGTCGACGTATCGGATTCGAACCGATGACCTCCGGCGACTGCCGATGCTCTACCTGACTGAGCCAACGTCGTCATGGAACACCTCCGTGCAAACCCCGGCATACGCTGACGGCAGCGCCGCGCGCACCGGACAGGCATGAAACCTGTGCCGCTGGGATAAGTCGGTGGATGTTCCGCATTGCCGTCTGTCGCCAGGCGGCAATCCTTGAGGCTCCGAAGAGCCGAAAGCTTGTCTTGTTCCCCACGCCGCCCGCGCCGAAGCATCAGGGCGCAGCGCACATGCGCCGGTCGCAGCCGTGCCCCTGCTTCGGCTGCTGCAGGCAACCGGATGCTTCAGGGCGAAACCAAGGTTTCGGGAATACGATCCATCATCGATGCACGATGCATGGTCATCCTCTGCGAACGCCCAAAACAAAACGCCCCCGGGCAAGGAACCCGAGGGCGTTCGCATTGGCCTCGGGAGATCGGGGTGACCGATCTCCACGAGTGGAATCAGTCTTTAGTGGAACAGCACGCCGCGATCCAGGCGTTCATTGCGCGCACACGGCAGCGCATCGCGATTGAATCGCGGCCATGCAGCTGGTTTGGCAATGACGAAGAACATGACGGTTTCTCTTTAATGCCTCGCCGGGTTCGGCGAGGGTGCGAACGTTACGGTAACGGGATTATCAATGCAAGTGCTTTTTCTGGTGACTTTCCATTTTTCCTAGATGCGCATTATTTGCAGTGAATGGCGTCCTAGGAAAATCCGGACAAGGCATTTTTGCACCATATGCCACCAAGGCGACGGATCCGTCATTCAGGAGCGCTCTCATTAGCCGCGCATGTCGCCAGGGCACGGATGAACGATCGCAAGCAGCTTGGCGCCAACGATGACAGCCGTGTACACGCTGCTCAGAGCCAGCCTTTCTGCCTCGCCAACCGATACGCCTCGATGCGATTGGCCGCGCCGAGCTTGCCGATGGCCTCGGAGAGGTAGTTGCGCACCGTGCCATGCGAAAGATTCAGCTGGCTGGCGATGTCGCTGGCCGATTGTCCTTCGCCGGCGAGTCGCAGTACCTGGCGCTCACGGTCATTGAGTGGATCGGCTTCTGACCAGGCCTCGAGCGCCAGCTGCGGATCGATGGCGCGACCGCCGCGATGGACCATGCGCAGCGCTTCGGCAAGATTCTCGGCCGGTGCATCCTTGAGCAAATAGCCAGAAACGCCGGCATCCAACGCGCGTCGCAGGAAGCCCGGACGCGCGAACGTGGTCACGATGATGGTCTTCATCGGCATCTCGTGCCGCTGGATGCGTTGCGCCAGTTCCAGTCCGGTGAGCCCCGGCATTTCGATGTCGGTCACCAGCACGTCGGGCTTGAGACGCTGCAGTTCGCGCCACGCGGCCTCGCCATCGGCGGCCGAGCCGAGCACTTCGATGTCCGATTCGAGATTGAGCAGCGCGGACAACGCGCCACGCACCATGGCCTGATCTTCGGCCAGCAATACACGGATCATGCAACCTTTCCTGTGGTGATGGCCTGCAACATCGGAAGGTCTTCCGCTGCCGCAACCTGTGTAGAGAGTGGCACAGCCACTTTCAGTGTGGTGCCTTTGCGTGCGGGTGAGTCGATGTGCAGGCTGCCGCCCAACGCGCGGACGCGCTCGCGCATGCCGCTGACACCATTGCCGTGGGCGGCAAGCCCGCCGCAGCCGTTGTCGCTGATGTACATCTGGAATGTTTCCGGCTCGAACCGGAACCGCACGCTCGCCGAACGGGCGCGCGCATGGCGATGGATATTGGTGATGGCTTCGCGCAGCACCAGGGCCAAGGGGGCTTCCAGGGCTGCGGGCAGCTCGACGCCTTCGGGCCATTCCGCTTCGAACACGAGGCCCGACGCTTCCAGCATCAGGCGCGCGGAAACGAGTTCAGCCGCGATATCGCTGCGGCGCATGCCCGTCACCGCCGCGCGTACTTCGCCCAGCGCATGGCGGGCGACGCGTTCCACCTCTTCCATCTCGCGCTGCGCGCGCGGCGGATCGATCAGGGCGAGCTTTCGCGCAAGCTCGGATTTCAGCGTGACCAAGGACAGCGTGTGGCCGAGCAGGTCATGCAGATCGCGGCCGATCCGCTCGCGCTCGGCAAGGGTGGCCAGGCGACGCACTTCGTCCTGGGAAAGGCGCAGCTGCGATTCCTTGCGCAGGTTGCTCATGCGCAGGAAATGGCCGGCACCGGACATCAGCGAAGCAAACAGCACGAGCAGCATGATCCAAGGCGACACGTGCATGTGCATGGACACCAGCGCCACCGGCACCGCCAATACGGCCACGGCCACGAGCCACTGGCGAACAGTGGGCAGGTAGGCCAGGCACATGCAGGCCGATACCACGTAGCCGAGTGCCACGCCGTTGTAGGGCCATACAACCAGGCCGACCGCCACCATGCCCGCCGCGTACCACGGCAGATGGCGATAAGGCCCGCGGTAAATCATGGCGTGCAGAAACAGGTAGATCGGCGCCGACAACAGGGTGATTGGCAGCCACCGCGTCCACACGGCGTGCTTGTCAGCTATCGGCCCCAACAGCAGGGCAACCATCCACAGCTTGCCCGCGGCGGCCTCCCAGCGCAGATAAGCAGGCGCGCGCAGCTGCCCGAGCAGTGAGTCCGGGCGTATCGGCGGCCAGGACTTCATGTGGCCTGGCGCTCCCTCACCGGCCACTCGCCCGATGAAGCAGCGGCGTCGGCCAGCGCGAACAGCTTCGTGCGTGCGCGCAGCGGCACGCTGATGCGCAGGCGCGTACCCTGGCCAGTCGGCGATTCCACCTGGAGTACGCCGCCCAGTGCATGCACCCGCTCGCGCATGCCGCACAGGCCATTGCCGTGCTCACCGATGCCGCCGCGCCCGTTGTCTTCCACGCGCAACTGCAGCGTGTCGCCGACGACCTCGATCGTCACGCTGGCGCGGTTCGCCCGCGCATGACGCGCGATGTTGGTAACCGCCTCGCGCAACACCAACGCAAGGCAGCGCTCGATCGGCACCGGCAGCGAATCGGGCAGGCTGCCGTACTCCAGCATCACGTCGGAGGATTCGAGCAGCAGTTTGGCCGCGGCCAGTTCCGCCGCCAGGTCAGTGGCGCGAATGCCGGTGACGGCCGCGCGTACCTCGGCCAAGGCGTGGCGAGCCACCCGCTCGGCCTCTTCCAACTCGCGTCGCGCAGCCTCGCCGTCGCGGTCGAACAACTTGCGCGACAGCTCAAGCTTCAGCGTGATGAGCGACAGCGTATGGCCAAGCAGATCGTGAAGGTCGCGGCCAATGCGTTCTCGCTCCGCGGTGGCGGCAAGGCGGCGAACCTCGTCATGCGAAAGCCGCAGCTCGACATCCTTCTCTTCGCTCATTCGCTCGGCATTGACGGCGATGCCGACGATGAAACTGCACAACGGCATCCAGACCACTGCCTGCCACGGGTAATGCAGCAGCCACGCTTCCACGAGTACGACGCTGTTGAGCGCTGCGAGCACGCCCATATAGGCACGGAGGCTCATGCGACGGGTACACAGCATCACGCAGCCGTACATGAAATAGGTGAGACCGCTCGGATACCAGGGCATCAGCAGGTACGCCATCAGCACCAGCAGCAGCGAATAGCGGTACGACACGCGCCGTGAGGTCACGCAGCAAAGCGCATACAGCACCAGGAAGATCGGATAGCTGATTGCCGTCAGTAGCACCCAGCGCAGGGTGAAGCGATCGAACACCGGCGTGATGAACACCCATATCGACCACAACAGGTGCACTGCGTCGATCCAGGGCGACTTGCCCTTGCGTGCGCTGTGTGCGGCCAGCGAATCGGGCGCAGGGGTGAACCATGCACGTATCAGTTGGCGCATCGTCCCCACCTCCCCATGGGCTGATCAGCGGCATGCATCGTACTTCAACCGATGCGACGCAGGCGTCGAGCCGCCAGCAGAGAGAACCCCACGCCGAAGACCAGCAGAACCAGCACGTGCGGCCATGCCGGCCCCTGCCCCAGGCCCACCGCGTGAAGCGCGATCTGTTGCAGATGGGTACTCGGCCAGACCGGCGACAGGCGCTGCAGCGCGGACGGCAGCATCGACAGCGGAATCCACAGGCCGGACATGAAGGACATCGGCAGATAGATCAGGTTGAGCACGCCAGGCGCGCCCTGCCCCCTCACCAGCGTGCCGACGAACATGCCCATCGCGCAGAACGGCAGGACGCCCAGCATGCCGGTGAGCAATAGCAGGCCTGCCCGGCCAGCGGTGAGCTGCACGTGCCCCAGGCCAAGCGCCATCGCGAGCAACAGCAGGATGACCACGCCAGCCGCCAGCATCGCCATCAGCATCTTGCCCAGCAGGTAGGCGCCCGGCGGCATCGGCAAGGCCCGCTTGAGTGTCAGCAGGCCGTTATCGCGCTCCATCGCCAGCGAAACGCCGAAGCCGAAAAGGCCAGGACTCATCACGCCGAATACGCCATAGCTCGCCAGCAGGTAGGTCAGCGCGTGAAGGTCCGCGGCGTGATTCATCACGATGCCGAACAACAGATAGAACATCGTAGGAAACAGCACCACCGGCAACAGGAAGCTGGGCGCGCGCAGATAGCGCAGGCATTCGCTCCGTGCTTCGGCGAGGTAGGCGCCGAGCACGCGACGCAAGGGCATGGCCTGGTGCGGCGGTGCGGCAGCAAGGGCCAGATCGATCGTCTGCATCACGCAGCCTCCTGTTCCGCGGATGTTTCGCGGGTGAGTTCGGTGAACGCCTCGGCGAGTCCCGCACGCAAGACCTCGAGTTCGCTCAGCGCCGGGTCCGCATCGAGCAGCCGCCGCACCACAGACTCGGCGGCATCGGTTTGGATGGCCAATCGCGCTCCCTCGCGCGTCGCCGACGTCACGTGCGACCACTGGGCAATGGCATGCGCATCGAGATCGCTGAGGCAGCGAATGCGTGCCCGTGCCACCCGGGCGCGCAAGGCTTGCACGCTGCCGTCACTCAGCACCCGTCCCTTGGCAAGCACCACCACGCGTTGGGCCAACGCTTCGGCTTCTTCCAGGTAGTGCGTGGTGAGCACGATGGCGCAACCCTCGGCCAGCAGTTTGCGTATCGCCGCCCACAGCTTCTGGCGCGCCTCGATATCCATGCCGACCGTAGGCTCGTCGAGGAACAGCAACTCGGGGCGGCCGCACAAGGCCATGGCGAATTGCACGCGCCGCTGCTGGCCGCCGGACAGTGCGGCATAGCGGCGCGACAGAAGGTCGGTAACGCCCGCCAGTTCGGCCACTTCTTCCAACGCACGCGGCGCGGGGTAGTAGCTCATGGTGAGGCGCAACAATTCCGCCACGCTCAACGTTGCCGGCAGCACGGCCGACTGCAACATCACGCCCACCCGGCGGCGCGCGCGGATGTCTTGCGGGTCTTGGCCGAACAACTCCACGCGGCCGCCATCGGCGCGCACGAGCCCCAGCAGCAAGCTGATGGCCGTGCTTTTGCCAGCACCGTTGGGTCCAAGCAGGGCCAGCAGTTCGCCGCGGTGCAGCATGAGATCGAGGCCATCGAGAGCCGTTAAATCACCATAACGTTTCACTGCGCCAGCCAGGCTGGCGACCACCGCGACTGCAGGTTCCATGGCTACTCCTCCTTGCTTGCCATGCTAGGCACCACAAGGGTTTGCCGGCAGTCGCGGACGTCAGCAGACGCAGGTGACAGGCGTCACCCGGGGTACCGGCGGCGAAACCGCCGCGCTATGCTCGGATGGTCGTTGCACTGCACATCCGCGGCGGATCGCAGTGCGACATGGCCCCACAGGCCGGGGAACGCGGGTCGACCATGCGTTTCCATACTGCATTCGTTGAAACATCGGCGCGCCCGCCACTGGGAGGCAGGCAAGTCGATCCTGAAGGAGGAACCCATGGGCGTGATTGAACAGTTGCGCGAACTGCGCGAATTCGGCGGTGCACCGCTGACCACCGGACTTGACGACGCCACCATCGAGCGTTTTGCGGTCAGCCATCCGGAGCTGGCGCAGGCCATCGGTGAAGCCGTCGCGCGCCATCGCGAGCTGCGCGGCGAACTGGGCGACTTCCTCAGGCTCGACGAAAGCGAGCAGATGGCGAAGGCGCAGACGGGATTCGTCAATTTCTATCCCGACGACGCCATCAATCCGTACCTGCCGGCAGCCGCGCGCGGTCCGTGGGTGGTGAGCTTCAAGGGTGCGGTGATCCATGACAACGGCGGCTACGGCATGCTGGGCTTCGGCCACAACCATGCGGCCATCGACGCTGCGCTGGCGCGTCCGCAGGTGATGGCCAACGTGATGACGCCGAGCATTTCGCAGATGCGCTTCACGCAGGCGATGGACCGCGAGCTGGGCATCCACCGCGGCAGCAATCCGTATGCGCGCTATCTGTGCCTGAACTCCGGTTCTGAGGCCGTCGGCCTGGCCTGCCGCATCGCCGACGTCAACGCCAAGCTGATGACCGATGCCGGTGGGCGCCATGCCGGCCGCGCCATCAAGCGCGTCGCGGTGAAGGGTGCTTTCCACGGCCGCACCGACCGCCCGGCGCTGTATTCCGATTCCACGCGCAAGACCTATGTGCAGCACCTGGCCAGCTATCGCCATGAAGACACGCTGCTCACCGTGCAGCCGTACGACATCGCACAGCTGGAAGCCGTGTTCACCGACGCCGACAAGCACGGCTGGTTCATCGAAGCGATGTTCCTCGAGCCGGTGATGGGCGAAGGCGATCCGGGCCGCGCGGTGACGCCGGAGTTCTACCAGAAGGCACGCGCGCTCACCGAAGCGCACGGCACCTTGCTCATGGTGGATTCGATCCAGGCCGGCCTGCGCGCGCATGGCGTGCTGTCGGTCACCGACTATCCTGGCTTCGAGAAGCTGGCGCCCCCGGACATGGAGACGTTCTCCAAGGCGCTCAACGCGGGCCAGTATCCGTTGTCGGTGCTGGCCGTGAGCGAGCGCACCGCGGGGCTCTATCGCAAGGGCATCTACGGCAACACCATGACCGCCAATCCGCGCGCGCTGGACGTGGCCCTGGCCACGCTCAACGAGCTCACCGACGAGGTGCGCAACAACATCCGCGAGCGCGGCAAGGAATTCGTCGACAAGCTCAATGCGCTGAAGAACGAACTGGGCGGCCTGATCACCAAGGTGCAGGGAACGGGCCTGTTGTTCTCGTGCGAGCTCGCGCCGGAGTTCAAGTGCTACGGCGCCCACTCCATCGAGGAGTACATGCGCGAACGCGGCGTGGGCGTGATCCACGGCGGCACCAACTCGCTGCGCTTCACACCGCATTTCCTGGTGAGCAGCGACGAAGTGGACCTGGTGGTGTCGCACGTGCGACAGGCGCTGCTGAATGGTCCGCGCAAGCTCAAGGCCGAAGCGGCCTGATCGGAACGAAGAATGTCGTTGCCTGCGCGGCAGCGACGTCCACGTCCGCATGATCGACAGAAGGGGCGCATGAACTGCGCCCTTTCTCTTGTCTGCCCTCCGCGATCCGTTAAACCCTGTTTGCATCCGCAGCAAAAACGTAAGCTGCTTCGCAAATTCGAGCGGTCGCGCAAAATCCTTCGCAAAACTGTCGCAATGGCTGATTAGCCTCACCCTGATGGGTCCACCGCGGACCCGGATAGGGAGTGGTCCATGAAACCAAGGTATGTCCGGCGCGCCTCCTGGGCCGCGCTGCTAGTCGTTCTGTCGATCGGCGCGGCACAGGCAGCCGACCTCAGCATCAGCCAGTTTCGAGTCCGCGGCCCCACCGGCGGCAACGATGAATTCGTCGAGCTGTTCAATGGCGGCAGCAAGTCGCTGGACCTGTCCGGCTACAAGCTCAACGCCTCCAATGCGAGCGGCACCACCGGCACGCGCCTGACCTTGCCTGCCGGCACGTCCGTTCCTGCGGGCTGTTACCTGCTGTTGACCAACGGCACCAGCAGCGGGTATTCCGGCAGCGTCACAGGCGACGTCAAGTACAGCACCGGCGTCACCGATGACGGCGGCCTTGCATTGCTCGATGGCTCCGGCCAGACGCTGGACCAGGTCGGCCTCTCTGCCGGCTCGGCCTACAAGGCCGGCACGCCGTTGGCCTCGCTGGGCAGCACCAACGCCGACAAGGGTTATCGCCGCAAGACGGATACGGCCGGGCTGCCGATCAACACCGGCGACAACCAGGCCGACTTCGACGTCGTCGCGCCCACCGCTCCGCACAACAGCGCCAGCACCTGTGTCGTACTCGGCCAGGCGCTGTCCATTGCCGATGCCAGCGCCACCGTTCGTGGCGCCGCCAACGTCAACATGCACTTCACGGTGACGCTCACGCAGCCCGCACCGAACGGCGGCGTCACCGTGCATGCCGCCACGCAGGACGGCACCGCCACCGTCGCCAACGGTGACTACGACGCGCTCGACACCACGCTGAGCATCGCCGAGGGCCAGACGCAGGCCGGCTTTAACGTGGTCGTGCACGGCCGCACCACGGCCAGCGAGGACAAGGCGTTCGAGGTCAAGCTGAGCCAGCCCAGCGGCAATGTTCCGCTCGCGCGCGACACGGCAATGGGCGCCATCCTGTACGACATCCCGGTCGCCGCCGAGATCTGGCAGATCCAGGGTCGCGAACAGATCTCGCCGCTGGTCGGCAAGTTGGTAACGACCACCGGCAACATTGTCACCGCGGTGGGCCCGAGCGGCTTCACCATGCAGACTCCCGATGCGCGCGCGGATGCCGATCCGCTGACCTCCAACGGCATCTACGTATTCACCTCGACCACGCCAGCGGTGGCGGTGGGCGACGTGGTGAACGTGGACGCGACCGTCGACAACTACTACCAGCTCACCGAGCTGAAGAACGCTACCGTTGCGGTGACCTCGCATGGCGCGCCGTTGCCGGCCGCGGTGAAACTCGGCGAGAACGTCCCGTCCTCCGATCCGAACCGGTTGTCGTGCGGCACCACCAACTTCCAGTGCTTCGTCGGCATGCGCGTGGTGATCGAGAACGGCATGATCAACACCGGCAACAAGCGCTTCAGCGGCGAACCATTTGCCGAAGTGAGCATCACGGCGAACGGCAAGCGCTCGCTGCGCCTGCCGGGCGTGCGCTTCGGCGTGCCGGTGCCCGACGGCGTGCAACTGCCCAACTGGAGCGGCAATCCGGAAGTGTTCAAGATGAACACCGCGGATTTCGGCGCCGTGCCACTCAACACGCCGTATGTGGCAGGCAGCACGTTCCGCGCTGAGGGCATCATCTCCTACGACTTCGGCGCGTATACGTTCATCCCGACCACCATCACGCTCAAGCATGTGGCGGAGATGCCACGCTCGGTTTCGCCCACCGCGCCCTATGCGCTGCGCATCGGCGCGCTCAACACCGAGCGCTTCTGCGACAGCGACTTCAACACCACCTTCACCTGCAGCGGCAACAGCAAGGAGCCGACGCCGGACGAGGTGGCGCTGAAGACGCAGCGCCTCGCGGCTTATATCGGCAGCGTGCTGCAATTGCCCGACGTACTGTCGGTCGAAGAAGTGAAGAGCGTGGCCTTGCTGCAGGGGTTGGCGACGCAGCTTCACGACGACTATCGCGCCAGCTACCAGCCCTATCTGTTGCCGGGCCATGACCCCAGCGGCATCAATGTCGGCTTCCTGGTGCGCAGCGGTCGCGTGCATGTGGTGTCCGTCCAGCAATTGGCCGCCGACGAAACGTGGAACGACAATGGCCAGACCGCGTTCATCCACGATCACCCGCCGTTGCTGCTCACCGCCGAGGCGCGTGGCGTCCGCTTCCAGGTGATCTCGGTCCATCCGAAGGCGCGCACCAATGTCGACAAGGATGACGGCAGCGCAACGCGCGATCGCCAGAAGCGCTTCCTGCAGTCGACCTCGCTGGCCCATCAGGTGCAGAGCCTGCAGATCGCAGCACCATGGCAGCCACTGCTCGTGGTGGGTGACTTCAACGCCTACCAGTTCAGCGATGGCTGGGTCGACGTGGTGGGCCTGATCTCCGGCAAGTACAAGGACAGCGAGAACATGCTGAAGCTGGGCAAGAACATCGTGTACCCGGCCCTGTGGAACGCCGTGGAATCGGTGCCGCAGAACGACCGCTACTCGTTCCTCTTCACGGAGAAGTTCGGCCCGATCCAGGGCTACACGCAGGCCGGCTCGGGCAACTCGGGGCGCGAGGTGCCGACCGTGCAGGTGCTCGACCACGCACTGTTGAACCAGGTCGCGCGCCTGCGCTTCCTGAAGATGCAGTACGGCCGCGCCGACATCGATGCGCCAGCACAGACCGAAGCCGATGCCGCCACGGCCACCGACTATCGCAAGGCGATCGGTGTGTCCGATCACGATGGCTTCGTGGTGGATCTGTTCATGCCGGGGCGCCCGGGTGACATGGGTCACGCGCCGCATCACGACGAAAGCGACTCGCACGGCAACGATGACGGTCAGGACGAAGAGCGTGGACACGGCCACTGACCCGTCGAGCCACGTGTAAAGCAGCATGGCCACGTCCGGCAACGGGCGTGGCCATTTCGTTGGACGACACCGCGGTTTCGGCGGCCATCCGTGGAGCGGCCATCTCCCACAGCCTGCGGCGTTGCTGAACGAAGTGCGCAAAAGTCGATAGTTCCCCTCCCCTACGGCCTGTCGGCGGGCATAGACTTGCGCCACCGGCGCTCGCCGGTCATCCAGGAGGGTACCCGCATGTCTTCGCGTTTGAGCCTGATGGTCGCCAGCGTCGCGCTGGCCTTTGCCGCCTCCACCGCTTTCGCCGCACCGCAGGCCACGGACACCGGGGCCAAGAAGGCGCCCAATGCGCAGCAGCAGCGCATGACCGACTGCAACAAGCAGGCGACGGGCAAGACCGGCGATGAGCGCAAGGCGTTCATGAGCAGCTGCCTGAAGGGCGAGGCTGCCGCGCCGGCCAAGATGACCCAGCAGGAAAAGATGAAGGCCTGTAACGCCGACCCGCAGGCAAAGAGCCTCAAGGGCGATGCGCGCAAGCAGTTCATGAGCACCTGCCTGAGCAGCAACCCGCCCAACGCCGGCCACTGATCGCAGCACGCATGCAGAGGGTGCCGGCGCTGGCCGGCACCCTTTTTCATTCGCGCTTAAGTGGCCCCTGCTAAGCTTTTCGCCCGACGCCTTCCAAGGATTGACCGCCGACATGCGCCTCTGAGCCGCTCGAATGCCGACTGACCGCCGCCCTTCAGGGCGCGTCGCGTTCGGCCACGAGTGACAGGGCGGTCGATCTCCTTCGGTGTTTCTCGCCGGCCCCCTGTCGTACGCCACTCCCCTACGGAGGGTCTATGACAGCCTTCACCATACTTACCCATCAACTGGGTTTTGCGCCGCCTGGGCGCGACGCGGTATTCCAGGATATCAATGCCAGCTACGCCATTGGTCGGCACACGCTGGTCGGGCGCAACGGCAGTGGCAAATCGCTCTTGGCGCGCGTGCTTGCCGGTGAGCTTGCACCCACCCACGGCCACGTCATCCGCCATGTGCCCCTGGCATATCTTCCGCAACGTTGGCCAGCATCGCCCGGCACCGTGGCGGCGCAGCTCGGCGTGCGTGACAAACTGTGCGCACTCCAGCGCATCGAAGCGGGCAGCGTCGATCCGGCGGATTTCAGCGTTCTCGACGATGACTGGGACGTGCGCGAACGCCTCCGTCGCTGGCTCGCCGCGGCTGGCCTGGCCGACGACATCGCGCGTCCATGGACTAGCCTGAGCGGCGGCGAACGTGTGCGCCTGCGACTGACGGCGATGTTCGAGCAGGCCGATCATTTCCTCGTACTGGATGAACCCGGCAATCATCTCGATCGTCGTGGCCGGCATTGGCTGCGCGAACGTCTTGCAGCACATGCAGGTGGCTACCTGCTGATCAGCCACGATCGCGAGTTGCTCGACGACGCCGACAGCATCGATGAGCTCGGCCCTCATGGACTGCGCCGGTATGGCGGCGGCTATGCCGCCTATGCGACACAGCGCCAGACTGATGCCGAAGCCGCCGAGCGGCAACTGGAACAGGCGAAGCGCGAGCAAAAGCTGCTGGAGCGGCGACAGCAACGCGACCGCGAACGCCTTGAGCAACGCCAGCAGAAGGCGAACCGCGAACGCGCCAACGCCAATCTGCCCACCATCCTGCTCGACCGACGCAAGCAACGTTCCGAAGACACAGGCGCGCGCCTGCACACGGCACAGCGCTCACAACAGGATCGCCAGCGTGAGCGAATCTCGCAGGCGCGTGCTCGGGCCGAACAACACCGTGACCAGCGGTTCGACCTGGGCGAGCTCCCGGCGACGCATGCGTCCCTTCAACTGGAAGGTGCGGTGCCAGTCCACGGTCATGCGTCGCCCATCGACCTGCACCTGGCACCGGGCGAGCGTCTGCATCTGGACGGCGACAACGGTAGCGGCAAGTCAAGCCTGCTCGCCGCGATTCTGGGTCGCCTGCCATTGCGCGAGGGCGTCATACGGCGTGGCGAACGCGTGCTGCTGATCGATCAGCATTACAGCCTGCTGCGCGACGACTTCAGTGCCCTGGACAATCTGCGCGCGCTTTCGCCCGGCCACTCCCCAACGCGCTACCGCGAATACCTCGCGGGCATCGGACTGCGGGCAGATCGCGCCGAATTGCCCGCTGGGCTGCTCAGCGGCGGCGAGCGCGTGAAGCTGGCTCTGCTCGCACTGGACAGTGCCATCGAGCCGTATGACCTGTTGCTGCTCGACGAACCGGACAGCCACCTCGACCTCGACAGCCGCCTGCTGCTCGAACAGGCGTTGGCGACGTATCGTGGCTCGCTCGTTCTGGTCAGCCATGACACGCAGCTGATCGCGCAGGCCGGCATCACGCAGCGGCTTCATCTGCATAAACCGCTCGCCCCCGTGCCGTGGCGTGGGTGACAATCACGCGACCGTGCTGCGAGGCCTACCCATGAACATCGTCGAAGTCCGCCACCCGCTCATCCAGCACAAGCTCGGCCTCATGCGCCGTGCCGGCATCAGCACCAAGGAGTTTCGCGAACTGGCCTCCGAGGTGGCGTCGTTGCTGACCTACGAGGCGACGAAAGACCTGGAGACCGTCGAGAAGACCATCGAAGGCTGGGCCGGCCCGCTCACGGTGCACCAGATCAAGGGCAAGAAGGTCACCATCGTGCCGATCCTGCGCGCGGGCCTGGGCATGTTGCCCGGCGTGCTCGACATGATTCCCGCCGCCAAGGTCAGCGTGGTGGGCCTGCAGCGCGACGAGGAAACGCTCAAGCCCATCACCTACTACGAGAAGCTCACCGGGCGCATGGACGAGCGCATCGCGCTCATCGTCGATCCCATGCTGGCCACGGCCGGCACGCTGGTCGCCACGGTGGACATGCTCAAGGCCGCCGGCTGCAGGCGCATCAAGGGCCTCTTTCTCGTCGCTGCGCCCGAGGGCCTCAAGCGCATCGAAGCGGCGCATCCGGACGTGGAAATCTACACGGCGGCCATCGACGATCACCTCAACGAGCACGGCTATATCCTGCCGGGCCTCGGCGACGCGGGCGACAAGATTTTCGGCACCAAGCAATTGCCGACTGGCTGACATCGTTTCTCATCGCGTATCTGAAAGCCTCGCCCACAGCGAGGCTCTTTTTGCATGCGGCCGAATGAGAAGTGCAGCACGGAAGTCATCGATCCGACACATGGCACTGGCATGCTTGCCGCGCTTTGAATGCCCGCCAAAAACTCACATAACAATTTGTTTTTAAAGTTTATTTTTCATCTTCAGGGCTAAAGTTGCGGCGTGGTGAGCCGACAGCTCTTGCAGCTCCCCTCACCCAGACGTGCCATGTTGAAACTCCTGAAGTGGATCCCCGGACTGTCGCTGCGCCAGCGCCTCCTGCTTCGCATGCTGTCCATTCTCGGATTGCTTGCGGTCGTCGGCGCGGCGGGCGCACTGCAGTTGCACCGCGCGGATACGCGCATCCAGGGACTTGTGCAAGGCTCGCTCAGTCCAGTCGCCGATGTCGGTCGTGTGCAAAACGACTACAACAGCAGTCTGCAGGCGCTGGTGCATGCCGTGCTCTCTCAGCTGCCTTCTGCGGTGGACGACGCACGCACGCGCATCCATGCCGACCGCGTGGATGCCGAACGCCACTGGAAAGCGTTGCTCGGCAGTGAACTCGCGCAGGAACAGGCGCAGTCACTCAAGCTCACGACGGTGCATCGCGCCGAAGCCGACCGCACCATCGATGAAACCCTCGCCCTGCTCGACGCGGGCCAGTTCGACCTGGGCTCGTTGAAGCTGAGCACCGAAGTGCAGCCGGCGTACGAGCCGCTGCAAAGCGACTTCGCCAACCTGTTCCAGGCGGCGCTGTCCAAGGGCAACCAGCAAGTCGTCGTGCAGCGCCGCGCCGATCGCGACGGCATGATCGTACTGGGCGTGATGTTGGCGGTGGCTTTGCTCATTACCGTCCTGCTCGACGGTGCCTTGATGCGTTCGTTGATGCAACGACTGAACCTGGCCACCGACGTGGCGCAGCGCATTGCCTCCGGTTCGCTGGGCGAAAGCATCGCGATCGGCCGGGACGACGAACTGGGCAAGCTGCTGCGCGCGCTCGCCTCCATGGATGCGCAGCTCACACGAGTGCTGGTGCAAGTACGGATCAGTGCGGATTCCGTGGACGAACGGGCACGCCAACTCGAGCACGACAATCAGGCGCTTAGCCAGCGCACGCAGATGCAGGCCGCTGGACTCGAGCAGACCTCCGCCTCGATGGAACACATGGCGTCGAGCGCCGTGCAGGGTGCGGGCCATGCCGATGGCGCCGCCAGTGCAGCGCGCGAGGCATTGGCGCATGTCGAACAGGGGCGGCAGGTCGCCGCGGAAGCACTGGATTCCATGGGCGCGATCCAGGCCGCGAGCCGTAGCATCGCCGACATCGTCGACCTGGTCGACAGCATTGCATTCCAGACCAACCTGCTTTCGCTCAACGCGGCCATCGAAGCAGCACAAGCTGGTGAACGTGGACGGGGCTTTGCCGTCGTGGCGGGTGAGGTGCGCCAGCTTGCACAGCGTTGCGTGGAGGCTGGCAAGGACATTCGCCGCCTCATCCACCGCAGCACCGATGCGGTCGAGGCGGCGCGCGAGCGCGTGGCACGTTCAAGCGTTGCGCTCGACGGCATCGTACAAAGCATGACGCGCGTCTCCACGCTGGTCTCGCAGATCGCCGACAACGGCCAACATCAGGTCAGCGGCATCACGCAGGTGAGCCGCACCATGCTCGAGATGGATCGCATCACCCAGGCAAACGCCGGACTGGTGGACGACATCAACGCCACCGGCCGCGCGCTGACCCTCGACGCACAAGCGCTGATGCGCCAGGTCACCTTCTTCCGTCTTCCTTCGCAGCAGGAAGACCTTTCCGGGCCGGCGCATGACGCGCTGCCTTCACCCGCATTGACGCACCCACGCCGGGCCGCGAAAGCGGCCTGACGACACGCCAGGCATGTCAGCCATACTCGTCTACGACCAGTCCCGCAAAGCCATGCTCGAACGCGCACTCGCCGCGGGCAGCCTCACGCCGGTATTCCAGCCGGTGGTGCGCGTGGACACCCTCGAGGTGGTCGCGCACGAGGGGCTGAGCCGCTGCGCCTTCATGCCTGGCCATGTTTCCATCCTCGACCTGCTCGATCTCGCGCGCATGGAAGGTCGACTGGCCGAGGTGGAACTGCACGCCGCACGCACCATCTGCCATACCTTCGCCGCGCAGGCTGAAACAGGGCGTCTACTGGTGAACCTGAGCGCACACGCGATCCTGCAGGATGCGATGCGACCGGACGACGTGCTGTTTGCGCTAACCGCCAGTGGCTTGGATCCGGCGCGTGTCACCATCGAAGTGACCGAACGCGACGCGGTGGAAAATCCTGCCCGCCTGGCGCATGCCCTGGGTTATCTGCGCGCGCACGGCATGCGCGTCGCCCTCGATGACTTCGGCAACGGGCATTCCAACTTCGAGATGTGGAACGAGATCCATCCCGACGTGGTGAAGATCGACCGCTACCTCATCCACGGCATCTCGCGCAGTGCCGGTCGCTTGGCGATCGTGCGAGCGCTGTGTCAGGTGGCCGAATCGCTGGGCACGGACCTGGTCGGCGAAGGCGTGGAAGATCCAGCCGACCTGCGCGTGCTGCGCGACCTTGGTATTCCGTTCGCGCAGGGCTTCCTGCTCGGCCGGCCGCAACCCGACACGGTGAGCGAGGCCTCGGCCGAAGCGAAGCTGTTGTTGCGTACGCCCTCGGTATCGGTGCTGCCGCGTCCGCGTGGTCCGGTCACGCAGCGCCCAACCCAGGTCAGCCATCTGCTGATCGAAGCGCCCGCGGTGAATCCGCGACAGACGAACGAGGAAGTGATGGCCTTGTTCGTCGACTATCCCGACCTGCATGCGGTCGCAGTAGTGAAGGATGGCCATCCCATCGGACTGATCAACCGGCGTCTGGTGAACGAGCGCATGGCACAACCGTTCGCGCGCGAACTGCTCGCGCGCAAGTCATGCACGGCATTGATGAACAGCGCGCCGCTGGTGTGCGACGAGCAACGCAGCCTGGAAAGCCTCTCCGACGTGCTGCGCGGTGAGGATCAGCGCTATCTCGCCGACGGCTTCATCGTCACCAGCCGCGGCCAATACCGCGGCCTGGGCACTGGTGAAGCGCTGGTGCGCCGCGTAAGCGAGCTGCGCATCGAAGCCGCGCGCCATGCCAACCCCCTCACCTTCCTTCCCGGCAATATTCCCACCACGGAGCATCTGGAACGCCTGCTGCAAGGCGGGGAGCGCATCGCGGTGGTGCACGTCGACCTCACCGACTTCAAGCCGTTCAACGACCACTACGGGTATTCACGCGGCGACGAGATGATCCGCCTGTTGTCCGGCCTGCTGGCCGAGCATGTCGATCCGGCGCTGGATTTCATCGGCCATATCGGCGGCGACGATTTCGTCGTGCTGTTCCAGAGCGAAGACTGGAAAGCGCGCTGCGAGCGGGTCATCGACGCATTCAACCTGCGCTCGCCCCATCTCTTCGATGCCTCCGACGTTGCGTGCGGTGGCCTGCGCGGCAAGGACCGGCGCGGCGAGCCGCAGTTCTTTCCCTTCACCACGGTGGTGATGGGCGCCGTCGAACTCTCGCCGCCCTTGCCGTTACGCGCTCAGCCGATCACCACGCTGGCGGCACGCGCCAAGCGCCATGCGAAGCGTGCAGGTGCCGGCATGCATGTGTTTTCGCGCGAGACCTCGCCGAGCTGACGACATCCTCGCCGCACAAACGACGAATCCCGCTCGTCGCCGCGCGGGGTTCGCAGAAGCACGGCCCCATCAATCAGCCGCGGAAGCGATCCGTCGCCTGCACCAGCTCGGAAATGTTGCCCGGCTCGAACGCCGAGTGGCCGGCATCCTGGACGGCGCGCAGGTCTGCCTCCGGCCATGCGCGATGCAGGTCCCAGGCGCTGCGCATCGGGCATACCACGTCATAGCGACCCTGCACGATCACCGCCGGAATATGGCGGATGCGCTCCACGTTGCGCAGCAACTGATCATCGTGCTCGAAGAAGCCACCGTGCACGAAGTAGTGGCACTCGATGCGTGCGAAGGCGAGCGCAAATTCGTCTTCACCACTGGACTCGATATGACTGGTGTCCTGCCACAGGTAACTCGTGGCGCCTTCCCACACCGACCAGGCACGCGCGGCATTCACGCGTACCTTCGGATCGCTGCTGGTGAGGCGGCGGTAGTAGGCGCTCATCAGGTCGCCGCGCTCGACTTCGGGAATCGCCTTCAGGTACGACTCCCACGCGTCCGGATACAGCGCGTCGCAGCCCTTCTGGTAAAACCATTCCAGCTCCCAGCGACGCAGCATGAAGATGCCGCGCAACACCAGCTCGGTGACCTGATCGGGGTGCGTCTGCGCATAGGCGAGCGCCAGCGTCGAGCCCCACGAGCCACCGAACACCTGCCAGCGATCGATGCCGAGATGAGTGCGGATGCGCTCGATGTCGTTGACCAGATGCCAGGTGGTGTTGTCCTTCAACTCCGCATGCGGCGTGGACTTGCCGCAACCGCGCTGGTCGAACAGGACGATGCGGTACACGGCAGGATCGAAGAAGCGCCGGCATTTCGGGTTGGTGCCGCCGCCCGGGCCGCCGTGCAGGAACACCACCGGCTTGCCGTTAGGGTTGCCGCTCTGCTCGTAATAGAGCGTGTGCAGGTCCGAGACCTTCAGCATGCCGCTGTCGTACGGTTCGATCTCGGGGTACAGCGTGCGTAGCGGCTGGGACATGGTCTTGCTCCTGACAGCGGGGACGGGTCGGCCAATTAGGCTAGCACGCCCCCGCCATGCAGGCTGGCTCAAGGCCGACCGACGGTAAGCACCGTGAAGCTGTCCGGCTCGACCGCGGGATGATGCCCCTCGGCCGCGGTCCCGATGAGCTTGGCCGCCGAGAGATACAGGCGATGCAGCTTGGGGTCGAGCGTGAGCGTGCGCGCGCTCGGCTGGGTCGCAATGGTCTGCGCGACACGATAATGATCGGCACCATCCTGATGCACGGCGGTGATGTTGCCGCTCTCGCCATTGGAGCTGAAGACGGTCGCCGTGCCCGCGTCGTATACCACCGCGTCGGGGCCATCGCCGATCGCCACGTTCGCGACCAGCTTGCCGTTCTGCGCGTCGACCACCGCCATCTGCTGGTTGTCGCACACCGAGAACAGGCGATGATGCGTGTTGTCGATCGCCAATCCACTTGGTGACTGGCAGGTGCCCAGCTTCCAGCTCGCCAGCACCTTGTTCGTCCGCGAATCGATCTCCACCAGTTCGGCGCGATCTTCGATATTCACGAACACGTGCCCTGCCTCATCGCTCACCGCAAACTCCGGTTTGCCGGACAACGCCACCGTGGCGATCACCTTGCTGCTCGCCGGATCGATCACGCTGAAGGAATGGCCTCTGCCGTTGAACGTGAGCACATGCTTTGACGCCGGATCGAAGAGAATGGCATCGGGGTTCTCGCCGGTGCCGGACACGGTGGCCACGGTCTTCAGCGAATCGAGATCGAACACCGTGACCGAAGCACTCTTGCCGTTGCTGGTGTAACCGCGATGCATCGCCTCATCGATCGCGATGCCATGCACACCCTGCGTGCCGGCGATGGTGCCGATCGCCTTGTTCCTGTCCACGTCCACCACGTCGACGCGATCACCGCGACTTACGAACAGATGGCGGCGCTGTGCGTCGAAGTTGAGGTAGTCCCAACCACCCGGGCCGCCCAGCTTCAACTGCGACAGCACACGGTAGTCGGAGGCCGGCGATGTCTCCGCCGCGTGGACGGAACAGGCCGCCATCAGCGCGAGAGCGAGGGAACGCAGGAAATAGCGCTGCATGAGGCATGCCTTTCGATGAGGAAGTCCACACAGCATGCAACCCGGGACTTAGGGTTGGCTTACGGACTGCCGGTCAGTCGAACAGCTTGCCCGGATTGAGCAATCCCTTCGGATCGAACACCTGGCGGACCCCGCGCATCAGCGCAATCTCACCTGCGCTGCGCGTGCTGCCCAGGTAAGCCCGCT
>Ga0209258_100681_pt1 | contig 23655 bp, 19 predicted proteins | sample Araplaol_mTSA_r2_FD_184281 | JGI IMG/M metagenome (GOLD analysis project Ga0209258, IMG submission 184281) | Arabidopsis root microbial communities from North Carolina, USA - plate scrape CL_Col_mTSA_r2 (SPAdes) (version 2) | ecosystem: Host-associated > Plants > Roots > Endosphere | place: USA...
AGATGAAGACCAAGAAGAGCGCGGCCAAGCGGTTCCGCGTCCGTCCGGGTGGCACCGTCAAGCGCGGTCAGGCGTTCAAGCGCCACATCCTCACGAAGAAGACCACGAAGAACAAGCGCCACCTGCGCGGCGCCGTCAACGTGCATGAGACCAACATGGGTCACATGGCTCAGATGCTGCCGTTCGCCGGCCTCTGATCTTCTACCGGACTAGAAAGGAACCAACATGCCTCGCGTCAAACGTGGTGTAACCGCCCGCGCTCGTCACAAGAAGATCCTGGCCCTGGCCAAGGGCTACCGCGGCCGCCGCAAGAACGTCTACCGCGTTGCCAAGCAGGCGGTGATGAAGGCGGGCCAGTACGCCTACCGTGACCGCCGTACCCGCAAGCGCGTCTTCCGCAAGCTGTGGATCGCCCGTATCAACGCCGGCGCCCGTTCGCACGGCGTGACGTACAGCCGTTTCATCGCCGGCCTGAAGAAGCTGTCGATCGACCTGGACCGCAAGGTCCTGTCCGACATGGCCATCAACGACCCGGCCGCCTTTGGCGCCATCGTCGCCAAGGTGAAGGCCCAGCAGGCTTGAACGTGATCATGCCGCAGCCGGCTCCGCAGGCTGGCGGCGATCAAAGCCAGAGGTAGACTGCCTGCAGTCCGCCAAGGAAGGCCGACACCCTGGGTGCCGGCCTTTTCTTTTTTCCGTTTCCATTTCCGGTCAGGCTCGCAGGCCCGACCGAACGGCCAACATGAACGACCTCGACTCCCTGGTGCAGTCCGCCGAATCCGAATTCACCGCCGCCGCCACGCCGGCCGAGCTGGAGAACGCAAAGGCGCGCTTCCTCGGCAAGACCGGCCGGGTGACCGAGCTGCTCAAGGGCATGGCCGCGCTGTCGGTCGAGGAAAAGAAGACCCGCGGCGCCGAGATCAACGTCGTCAAGCAGCGCATCGAGTCGGCGCTGACGGCACGCCGCCAGGCGCTGGCCGACGCCGAGCTGCAGGCGCAGCTCAAGGCCGAGGCGCTGGACGTGACGCTGCCCGGGCGCGCGCGCGGGCAGGGCGGCCTGCATCCGGTGTCGCGCTCGCTCGAGCGCATCGAGCAGATCTTCGGCTCGATGGGCTTCGACGTGGCCGACGGCCCCGAGATCGAGGAGGACTGGTACAACTTCACCGCGCTGAACACGCCGGAAGACCATCCGGCGCGCTCGATGCACGACACCTTCTACGTCGAGGGCGGCCACCTGCTTCGCACGCACACCAGCCCGATGCAGGTGCGCTACGCGATGCAGCACGTGCAGCGCCACAAGGACGCCAAGGTGATGCCCGAAATCCGCGTGATCGCCCCGGGCCGCACCTACCGCGTCGACTCCGACGCCACCCACTCGCCGATGTTCCACCAGTGCGAAGGCCTGTGGATCGGCGAGAACGTCAGCTTCAAGGACCTGCGCTCGGTGTTCACCGACTTCTTCCGCACGTTCTTCGAGACGGACGACCTGCAGATCCGCTTCCGCCCGTCGTTCTTCCCGTTCACCGAGCCTTCGGCCGAGGTGGACATCGCGTTCTCGAGCGGTCCGCTGAAGGGCCGCTGGCTGGAGGTGGCCGGCTCGGGCCAGGTGCACCCGAACGTGGTGCGCAACTTCGGGCTGGATCCGGAGCGCTACATCGGCTTCGCGTTCGGCATGGGCCCGGACCGCCTGACCATGCTGCGCTACGGCGTCAACGACCTGCGCCTGTTCTTCGACGGCGACCTGCGTTTCCTGTCGCAGTTCCGCTGAGCGCGCGCCGCGTCGACCCGTCTCCCCGAATACGAATCCGAGCCCCCATCATGCAATTCCCGGAATCCTGGCTGCGCGAGTTCTGCAACCCGCCCATCTCCACCGAGCAACTGGCCGACCTGCTGACCATGGCCGGCCTCGAGGTCGAGGAGATGCACCCCGTGGCGCCGCCGTTCACGGGCATCGTCGTCGCCGAGATCCTCGAGGCCGTGCAGCACCCGAACGCCGACAAGCTGCGCGTGTGCAAGGTCGACGCGGGCGCGCTGTCGCCGGACGGCCCGCTGCAGATCGTCTGCGGCGCGCCCAACGCGCGCGCCGGCATCCGCGTTCCGCTGGCCATGGTGGGCGCCGAGCTTCCGCCCGGCGAGGACGGCAAGCCGTTCAAGATCGGCGTGGGCAAGCTGCGGGGCGTCGAGAGCTTCGGCATGCTGTGCTCCGCGCGCGAGCTCAAGCTGTCGGAAGACCACGCCGGGCTGCTCGAGCTCGCGGCCGATACCCCGGTCGGCATGGACATCCGTGAAGCGCTCAAGCTCGACGACACGCTGTTCACGCTCAAGCTCACGCCCAACCTGGCGCACAACCTGTCGGTGCTGGGGATCGCGCGCGAGGTGTCGGCGCTGACCGGCACGCCGCTGAACGCCCCCACGTTCGCGCCCGTCAAGCCGGTGCACGACGACCGGGTGCCGGTCCGCATCGAGGCGACCGACCTGTGCGGCCGCTGGGACGGACGCGTCATCCATGGCGTGAACCAGAAGGCGGCGACCCCGGCCTGGATGGTCGAGCGCCTGGCGCGCTGCGGCCAGCGCTCGGTGTCGGCGCTGGTCGACATCTCCAACTACGTGATGTTCGAGCTGGGCCGGCCCTCGCACATCTTCGACCGCGACAAGATCCACGACGAGCTCGTGATCCGCTGGGCCAAGCCCGGCGAGACGCTCGAGCTGCTGAACGGCAACACGGTGACGCTGGACGAGACGGTGGGCGTCGTGGCCGACAAGGCCGGTCCCGAGTCGCTGGCCGGCATCATGGGCGGCGACGCGTCGGCGGTGTCGGACGACACGAAGAGCGTCTACGTCGAGGCCGCGTTCTGGTGGCCCGCCGCCGTGGCTGGCCGCTCGCGCCGCTTCAACTTCGCCACCGACGCCGGCCACCGCTTCGAGCGCGGCGTCGATGCCGAGACCATCCCGCAGCACATGGAGCGGATCACGCAGCTGATCCTCGAGATCTGCGGCGGCCAGGCGGGTCCGCTCGACGACGTCGTCGCGAAGCTGCCGGAACGCAAGCCGGTCACGCTGCGCGTCGCGCGCGCGGCCAAGGTGATCGGCATGCCCGTCACGCAGGACGAATGCGCCGGCGTGATGAAGCGCCTGGGACTCGCGTTCACCGAAGGCGAGGGCGCGATCACCGTCACGCCGCCGTCGTGGCGCTTCGACCTCCAGATCGAGGAGGACCTGATCGAGGAGGTGATCCGCGTGCTCGGCTTCGGCCGCCTGCCCGACACGCCGCCGATCGCGCCCGTGACCGCGCGCGTGCGCCGCGAGGAAAGCCGGTCGACGCACGCCGTGCGCCGCGCGGTCGCCGCGCTCGACTACCAGGAGACGATCAACTTCTCGTTCGTCGAGGCGCGCTGGGAGCAGGAGCTCGCCGGCAACCCGGACCCGATCAAGGTGCTCAACCCGATCGCGGCGCCGCTGGCCGTCATGCGCTCCAGCCTCGTCGGCAGCCTCGTGCAGATCCTGCGCAACAACCTGGCCCGCAAGGCGCCGCGCGTGCGCATCTTCGAGATCGGCCGCGTGTTCGCGCGCGACGCGTCGGTACCATCGACGCTGACGAGCGTGGCCGGTGTCGCGCAGCCGCTGCGCGTCGGCGGCCTGGCCTGGGGCCCGGTCGACCAGCTGCAGTGGGGCGCGCCCGAGCGCCAGGTCGACTTCTTCGACGTCAAGGGCGACGTCGAGCAGCTGCTCGCGCTGCGCACGGTGAGCTTCGTTGCCGCCGAGCATCCGGCGATGCACCCGGGCCGCTGCGCGGCGGTGGTCGTCGACGGCCAGGCCATCGGCCACGTCGGCGAATTCCACCCGCGCTGGCGCCAGGCCTACGAGCTGCCGAGCGCGCCGATCGTGTTCGAGCTGGATCTCGCGGCGGTGCAGGCGCGCAGCGTCCCGCAGGCCCAGGCCTTGCCGCGCCAGCAGGCCGCCCGGCGCGACCTCGCGCTGGTGGTGCAGGAGCACGTGAAGCACGATGCGCTGATGGCCGCGCTGCGCGACGACGCCACCGGCCTGGTGCGCTCGGCCACGCTGTTCGACGTCTACCGCCCGCGAGCCGACGCCGCCGACTTCGCGCCGGGAGAGCGCAGCCTGGCCGTGCGCCTGGAGCTGCTGTCGGACGATGCGACGCTGACCGACGAGATCATCGACGCCGCCGTCGCCGCCGCCATCGCCCGCGCCACCGCCGCCGTCGGTGCCCGGCTGCGCGCCTGACGCATCTGCGATGATCACGGACATGGATGACCCGACCCTCGAGAAGCGACCCCCCGGCGAGATGACCGAACCGACGCGCCCCGATCCCGTGATCCTGCCTTCGCTGGAGACGCCCACGCTCACGAAGGCGGAGCTCGCCGAGCTGCTGTTCGACCGCATCGGCCTGAACAAGCGCGAGTCCAAGGACATCGTCGAGGCCTTCTTCGAGCTGCTGCACGAGGCCCTGGTCAAGGGCACCGAGGTGAAGCTGTCGGGCTTCGGCAACTTCTCCATCCGCGAGAAGGGCTCGCGGCCGGGTCGTAACCCGCGCACGGGCGAGGCGGTGCCCATCAAGGCCCGCAACGTGGTCACCTTCCACTCGAGCCACAAGCTCAAGGCCATCGTCCAGGGCGACATCCCGCCGCCCGAGGAGTTCGAGTAAAGTCTGAGCCCCGCCCTGAAGACCGTTGATCCGCAACACGACGGCGCAGGCGCCGGGCATCAGGAGGGGGAGCGGACGATGAGAATTTCCGAAGGGGCCGACCAATGACCGCGGACAAGCCGCTGCCCGCCATCCCAGCCAAGCGCTACTTCACCATCGGCGAAGTCAGCGAGCTGTGCGGCGTCAAGGCCTACGTGCTGCGCTACTGGGAGCAGGAGTTCACGCAGCTCAAGCCCATGAAGCGCCGCGGCAACCGCCGCTACTACCAGCACCACGAGGTGCTGCTGATCCGCCGCATCCGCGACCTGCTGTACGAGCAGGGATTCACCATCAGCGGCGCGCGCAACCAGCTGGCCGATTCGGCCGGCAGCCATGCCCATGCCGCGCCCGCGGACGAACCGCCCGAGGCCGGCTCCGGCGAGGACGACGCGGATACCGCACAGGCGCCGCAGGCCGTGCCCTCGCGCGACCCGGCCGCGCGCACACGCGCGAGCGACCCCCGCGCGGACTTCACCCAGCTCGACGACGCCGCGCTCGAGGCGATGGCACGCGAGGACCTGGCCATCATCGAGCGCGCGCAACGCGGCGTCGGCGAGTTCGCGTCGACCGCCGTGCACGCCCACGCCGCCGCCAGCATGCCCGCGGGCAACGCCGGCGTGCGCGCGGCCGCGCTGCAGACGCGCCGCGCGTCGCCCAGCGCCAGCGCGACGCCCATGGCCGCGCCCGGCCGTGCCGCGACGCCGGAGCAACTGCGCGCCGAACTGCTCGCGATCCGCGCGCTGTTGGTGGGCTGACAACTTTCTTCACAGCTCCTTCCGAGCTTTCGATTTTTCGGGCTATACTGTGAGGCTCAGTCGGGGCGTAGCGCAGCCTGGTAGCGCACTTGCATGGGGTGCAAGGGGTCGCGAGTTCGAATCCCGCCGCCCCGACCATAGAAATCAACGGGTTAGTTCCGAAAGGGACTAGCCCGTTTTGATTTTTGGGCGCTCCAGGGGTTGACGCAGGGGTAGACAAGCCGGCGTCTCCTTGCGGACACGGCGGCGGCTCCGAGCGTCGAGCGCCCACCCCGTCGCTCCTCGGGCCCTTGAAGGACAGCCGGCCAACGATCCTTCTTTGCAACGTCGGGGCCCGGGCGGTCGCGGATGTCGTCGCGGAGGATGAACCGGCATTCCAGGGCGCGGCGAGCAGCGCCGCGTTGCCGGCGGCGTCGCCGTCGACGGACCCGTTCACGCGGGCGGCGCCAGGCCGACGCCGATCAGGACGGAACCTGGAGTTCGGCCCGGCATGCGCCATGCGACCGCCGCTTGATTCAACGCAGGCAGGTTCGTCCCGAGCCGGCGTACTGTGTGGAACGGAATTCGCGAAGTTCGCGCATTCGCCGACCCCTCTTCGCAGCGCGATGCGGACCCTCGTCGTGTCGAGAGCCGTTTGCAACTGCCCGATGCGTTCGAGGGGCTTGTGGACCGAGGGGGTGGCTGTGAGGATCGAAGTCCTTGGATCGGGGTGCAGCAAGTGCCGGGCGACGGTCGGCGTGATCGAGCGTGCGGCGCGCGCAGCCGGGGTGGAGGTCGACATCGTCAAGGTGGAGGATTGGGCAGCGATGGCGCGCGCTGGCGTGTGCGCCACGCCTGCGGTGGTCATCGACGGCAGGATCGTCCACAGCGGCGGAGTGCCGTCGCAGGCCGCGGCGCAGGAATGGCTGGCGACGGCGCCAATGGACTTCCTGCGGCATCGGCCGACGCGCCACCTGTTCTTCACCGGCAAGGGCGGCGTCGGCAAGACGTCGCTGTCGACTGCTGCGGCGCTGATGCTGGCGGACGCGGGCCGCCGGGTGCTGCTGGTCAGCACCGATGCGGCATCCAACCTCGACGAGATGCTGGACATCGAACTGCGCAACGTCCCCGTGGCCGTGCCCGGGGCGCCGGGGTTGTCGGTGCTGAACATCGATCCCGACACAGCCGCCGAAGCGTATCGCCAGCGCGTCCTGGGGCAGCTGGCCCTCGGCTCGACACCGGCCGAACTGGCGACGGTGCGAGAGCAACTGTCCGGTGCGTGCACCACGGAGATCGCTTCGTTCGATGAGTTCGCGGCGCTCGTCGCAGACGGCGATGGCGACTACGACCACATCGTGTTCGACACGGCGCCGACGGGGCACACCTTGCGATTGCTCAGTCTGCCCAAGGCCTGGAGCGGATTTCTCGAAGGCAACGATCGCGGCGCTTCGTGCCTGGGGCCTCACTCCGGGCTGAAGACGCAGGAAGCGCGCTTCAAGGCTGCGTTCGACGCGTTGTGCGACCCGACGCGAACGACCGTGATCCTGGTGGTGCGCCCCGACAAGAGCGCGATCGACGAGGCGGCGCGGACGTCGGAGGAACTTCATGCGCTGGGCCTGGACAACCAGCGCCTGGCGATCAACGGCGTCTTCCATGCGAGCGACCGGAGCGACGGCGTGGCCATGTCCATCGAGATCCTTGGAAAGCGAGCGCTCGACGACATGCCTGCCGCACTGCGTGCATTGCCGCAGGACAGGGTGCTCCTGCGCGCCTCCGACACGGTCGGCCTGCCTGCGCTGCGCGCGTTGCTGTCCGTCGAAGCCGCCCCAATTCCCACCTGCTCGATCGGCCATCTCGATCCTGTCGACGCCCTGCGGGGCCTGGATGAGCTTGCCGACGAACTCGCCGCCGCGGAACACGGCCTCGTCATGGTGATGGGCAAGGGCGGGGTCGGCAAGACGACCGTGGCCGCGGCGCTCGCCCTCGGGCTCGTCCAGCGCGGAAAGACCGTGCACTTGAGCACGACCGACCCGGCTGCCCACCTCGCAGGGACGCTGGAAGGCGCAGTCGCAGGACTGCGCGTCGACCGCATCGACCCGAAGATCGAGACGCAGCGCTACATCGACAAGGTCATGGCGGCGAAGTCGCCGGGACTCGACGCCCAGGGCCAGGCGCTGCTGCTCGAGGACCTGCACTCGCCTTGCACCGAGGAAGTGGCGGTGTTCCATGCGTTCTCGCGCATCGTCGGCGAGGGGCGCAGCGCCTTCGTGGTGCTCGACACGGCCCCGACCGGACACTCGCTGCTGCTGATGGACGCGACCGGCGCGTACCACCGCCAGGTCATGCGCGAGTTCGAAGGGCAGGGCGCGGGCCGCGTGGTGACGCCTCTGATGCGGCTGCAGGATGCGTCGTACACGCGGATGGTCCTGGTGACGCTGCCCGAGGTCACGCCGGTCTCGCAGGCATCGGCGTTGCAGGACGACTTGCGCCGCGCCGGAATCGAGCCGTACGCATGGGTGCTCAACAAGAGCGTGTTGGCGGCGGGCACGCACGATCCGCTGCTTGCGGCGCGCATGGACGGCGAACGCAGCCAGATCAGGCGCATGGCGGGCGGATTGGCCAAGCGGATCTTCATGCTGCCGTGGCTGACACGCCCGCCGATCGGAGTCGTCGAACTGTCGAAGCTGGTCGAATCCGGGCAAAGGGTCACGAGGAGCTGAGGGGCCTTCCGCCCCGGACGGTCACGATGGCCACGGCTTTGCGGCCGAAAGCAGTCGCTCGCAGCAGACTGAAGCTGCGACCGCGACGGCAACCGCTTCGCTGCAAGTCCGCCCTGCCCGGGCGGCAATGCGCAGGAGAACTCAACGACGCGTCGCCGGTCGCCAGCAAGCGCCCGGCAAGTCCACCGAGCCGTTCACGACGCCTGCCGCAAGATCTGCCACAGTCCGGCGCTCGTCGCGGGCCTGGCGTCGCAAGCGCTGGAAGGCTCCCTGAGGCGTCAGCTGGTGGCGCTCGGCGATGATGCCGACGGCCGTGCCGATACCGCGGCTCTGGTCCAAAGCCTCGAGAAGGGCGCGATGATCCTCGCCCTGGCGGCGCCACTTCGCGAACCACTGCAGGCCTGCTTGGATCAGCGGCACGAGAACACTCGCGTCGACCGGTTCGATCAGGTAGCCGATGGCGCCCAACTCGTTGGCCATTCGTCTCAAGGCGTCGCTCCTGTCCGGCGTCACGACGATGAAGGGGACCTGGGCCTTGCCCAGTGCCTGGGCCACGCCAAGACCTTCGCAGGCACGTCCGGGCGCCGAGGGCGCCAGCCAGACGACGGCGATGTCAGGGGGTGGTTCGGTCGGGCCCGCGGGCGCGTGCAGGACGACGAAGCCGGCGGCCTCGAGTGAGTCCGCCATGACTGATCGAACCGGTACGTCCGGTTCGACCAGCAGGACGCGGGCCGCATGCATGCAGTTCTTCCTGGGCACTTGAACAAGAATGCTACTGCGTCCGCCGAGCGGGCGTCGGGCACGTCCCGGTGAAAACTGCCGCGGGCTTGATGCAGCTCAATGGTCCTTCGCCCGCTCCAGGCGTGCGGCGAGCGGTGGGTGGCCACAGTGAAGCGCCACAGATGGCACTTGATCGGCCCGCTATTCGATGAAGCGGAAATGCCGCGCGCGGTTAGCCTTCATAGCATCGATCCAGGGCAACCCAGACCCCGTTGTCCGTCAACCCGCCCCTCGGCTGCGCGAGTGCCTCGCACTCGGCGACTTCGCCGCAGGAGCATTCGACGGAGGACGTTCGTGTCAACTGCCAGCCATCTCCTCGGCGACGCCTGTTCCGCCATGGGACGGGGCCGCGGCGCGAAGCTGCCGAGCCCTTCTCGTCGCACACCGACGAGGGCAACGCCGGCGCCTCATCGGCGGCCGAGACGTTCCTGCAAACACCCCCACGACCATCGCCGCCCGCGTGTCAGCGGCCTGGCTGGCGCCTCGCCTGAGCGCCACGGCCGATCGCTGGGTGGTCTCGTCTTCGTCACCAGCACAAACCACTTGCACGGGAGCCCTCCATGCGCGTAAATCAGCCTGTCACCCAGCGCGAATTCGACTTGCCAGACGGCGCCACGCTGATGTCCACGACGGACACGCGCAGCCACGTCACCTATGCCAACGAGTCGTTCATCGCGGTCAGCGGATTTTCACGCGCGGAGATCCAGGGGCAGCCGCACAACTTCGTCCGTCACCCGGACATGCCCGCGCAAGCCTTCGCCGACATGTGGGCCACGCTCAAGGGCGGCGAACCATGGACTGCGCTGGTGAAGAACCGCCGCAAGGACGGGGATCACTACTGGGTCCGTGCCAATGCCGTGCCGGTCGTGCGCGGCGGTCAGCAGGTCGGCTACATGTCCGTGCGCACCAAGCCGACGCGCGACGAGGCTGCAAGCGCCGAGAAGCTGTACGCGGATTTCCGCGAGGGACGTGCCGGGAGCCGCAGGTTCCACAAGGGCCTCATCGTTCGCAAGGGCCTGGCGTCGCTGCTGGACATGGGGCAGACCCTTTCCGTGCGAGGACGCATCCGCCTGACGATGGCCGGCATGTGGCTGTTCTGCCTCCTGTGCGGCGCGTTGCTTGCCGCTGACTGGCACGGGATCGCGAAGCTGGGCGCGGCGGCCGCCATTGCCGCCGTGGCGGCGTCCGTCGCGCTGGAAACGCAGCTTGCCGCCCCTCTCGAGAACCTGCTGCGGCAGGCACTGGGCGTCGCGACCGGTGCGAACCGCGACGTCGCGCACATGAACCGCGTCGATGAAATCGGCATGACGATGCGCGCCATCAGCCAGCTTGGACTCATGTTCCGCTGGCTCATCGATGACGTGAGCCAGCAGGTGATGACGGTGCAGAACGCGACGGCCGAGATCGCACAGGGCAACACCGACCTGAGCTCGCGCACCGAGCAGGCCGCGGCGAGTGTCGAAGAGACCGCGTCCTCGATGGAGCAGATGACGGCCACCGTCAAGCACAACGCCGACACTGCCCAGCAGGCCAACCACCTCTCGGGCGCGGCCAGCACGGCGGCCCGCAAGGGCGGGGACGCCGTGTCGCAGGTCGTGGCGACGATGAGCGAGATCACGGCGAGCTCGAGGAAGATCGGCGACATCATCGGCGTCATCGACGGCATCGCCTTCCAGACCAATATCCTCGCGCTCAACGCCGCCGTCGAGGCCGCCCGCGCTGGCGAACAGGGCCGCGGCTTCGCGGTGGTGGCGGGCGAGGTGCGCAGCCTAGCTCAGCGCAGTGCGGACGCGGCCAAGGAAATCAAGACGCTCATAGGCGCCAGCGTCGAGCGGGTGGAGGTCGGCTCCAGGCTGGTCGACGACGCCGGAAAGACGATGGCCGACATCGTGAGCCAGGTCAAGCGCGTGTCGGATCTCATCGGCGAGATCAGCTCCTCCACCACCGAGCAGAGCGCAGGCATCACACAGGTCGGCCAGGCCGTCTCGCATCTGGACGACATCACGCAGCAGAACGCGGCCTTGGTCGAGCAGGCGGCCGCGGCGTCGGAGAGCCTCAGGCAGCAGGCCGAACGTCTCGTCGAGGCCGTCAGCGTGTTCCGGTAGCCAGACGCACGTGGCTTCGTCCCTCGGCCCTCTCCAGCCCGGCTGCGGCCCCGGCGAGCCATGACGAGTGACCGGTCTCGCGCGTGCTGCTCCTGGCGGGCGAACCAGGACGGCCAATGCGGGCAGCCCGACGATGGCGCGGGCGCCGACCGGGTTGTGGCCGGTCGAGTGAGGCGGCGACCCGCGCAGCATGGCGGTCAGGTAGGCGCGAACGACGGCGAGGCGGCGCGGCGAACTGGCGGTGAGGCAGGAAATGCAGGACAAGGGTTCGTCGCATCCCTCGGAGCCCGGCGACGTGGTCAGAAATGGGTGGTCAACGAGGTCAGCCACGCGGGCGAAGCCTGTACGAGCCACGACTCCAACGGTTTGTCGGCACCGGTGAGGATGACGATGGCGACAGTCGCCATGGTCGCCCCCAGCAGCGCCTTGCCGACCTTTCCCGCCTGCAGCAGATCTCCGCGCACCGTCGTCAGCGTGGCGCGCGACAGATGGGCGAGCACGAGCACGGGAGCCGCTGCACCCAGGCCGAAGACAGCCATCAGCAAGGCCGCCTGCGCCAGATGCGATCCCTGGCTGGCGAGGACGATCGCACCGCCGAGCGTGGGACCGACGCACGGGCTCCACACGACGCCCAGCGCGAGGCCGATGACGAACTGCCCCCGCAGGCCGCCGAGTTCGAACCGCGAGAGGAGCCTGCTGCCGGCATCGCCGATGCCCGACGTGGCGGCCGCAAAGCGCCGTTGCAGCGACGAGGACATCAGCACCAGCCCCAGCAAGCCCAGGATCGCGGCTCCGGCGATGCGCAGTCCCCCTGCGTCGACACCGAAGGAGGCGCCGGCCCAGGCCAGCGTGGTCCCGATGACCGCGTAGGACAGCGCCAGCCCCGCAGCCAACGCCAGCGGCGCCCTGGCGTGGGCCGCGCCGGCCGAACCCAGAAGGATGGGCAAGATCGGCAGCACGCAAGGCGACAGTGTGGAAAGGAGCCCGGCCAGCAGGCCGAGGCCGTAGGAGCCAAGGCCAGGTTCCATCACTGCGTCGCCTTCTTGAACAGGCCCTCGATGCCAGCCGACGTGGTGTCGCCCACCGAGCGACCGACCTCCTTGCCGCCCTTGAAGGCGATCAAGGTGCTCTGCGTGCCGACGCCGAATCGCCGAAGGACCGGCTTGTCCGTGTCGAAGTCGACCGTCAACACGGCCACGTCCTTGTAGATGGGCCCTGTGGCAAGGCCTTCGACGAGGGGCTTTTGGGCCTTGCACGTCGGACACCAGGGCGCGGACACGTCGACGAGCACCGCTTTGCCCTCTCGGGCGAGCCGATCGAATTCCTGCTGGGTGTAGTGCCGGGGCTCGGCCGCGGACGCGACGACGGCTGACATGGCGAGCGCCGCGATGCCGATGATCTTGGGAATGTTCATGAGGTTTCCGGAGATGGGCGCCGGCAGCGAGCCGAATCCACGAGGTTCAGAGGGGTCGACAAGCCATTCGGGTTCTCGCGACCGAAGACTGTTCACCCCTTTTGTCGCCGAAAGTGCGTCGTTGCTTACACGCCTGCGGACGAATTCTTCCGCTCGGGCGAACCCGTTCGACCGTTCGCGGCGTCTTGCCAGTCGAGGACAGTCCTCGAACATCCATCGACAAGGAAGACCGATATGAATGCTCGCCCGGTGCGGCGGCCGGAGCTGCGGATGGCCGGAGAGCTGGTGCTCGAGCCAGGGCCAGCCGCACCCGGCGGCGACGGCCGCGAGCAGCAGGAACGGCACCCTCCACGTTAGGGCGCCCGCAGCGCGCCTTGCGGCCGGTCAACGCTTCCGCGAAGCGGGTCGGGATGCGCAAGTGCTGGACCTTCGGTTCGCCGCAGCGCGTGCAATTGCGTTTGCTCAACCAGACAGCCCCCCGAAGCGCTTCAATGGTGCATGCGGAAGAATGCGCCCAAAGCGCCCAATGCGCCCATCGGCGCCTCACATTCCCTGGTCGGATCGCTGCACTCATGGAACGACCTGCTCTCCGAGGCGGGGCTGTTGGCGGCCATCGCGGCGCCTGACGGCCGGATCCTGCTCGCCAACCGTGCCCTGAGGAAGGCCTGCGGTTGGCCCGACGCGGATGAGGTGCCGCGCTTCTGGATCGGCGACTGCGTGGACAGCGACGACGGCGCCGCGCAGGCGGCATTCGCAAGCTGGTGGTCCCCGGGTGCCGCACCGGCTGCGGTCGAGGCGAGGCTGGCCCATGCGCCGGACGGCCAGGCGCCGTGCCTGCGGTGGCGTGGCGTGCCGTTGCGGGACGAGGCGCTGGGCGGGACCGCGATCGCCCTCGTCGGCATCGACGTGTCCGCCGAGCGGTCGAAGGAGGCCACCCTGGGACGCGTGACCCGCTTCTATCGGGCCCTGTCCGACATGAATGCCGCCCTGGGGCGGCTGCAGGATGCGCCCGACCTCTACCGCGCCGCGTGCGAGATCGCGGTGGAGTCCGGCGAGGCCCGGATGGCCTGGGTCGGGCTGCTGGAGGGCGATACGCTGGTGCCCGTGGCGCGCAGCGGCATCGCGCGGGAGTATCTCGAAGGCATTCAGTTCCGGTTGGCGGCGGACGGCGTCGCGCGTGGCCCGTCGATCACGGCATTGGCCAGCGGCAGGCCGACCATCTGCAACGACATCGAGACCGATCCCCTCATGGCGCCCTGGCGCGATCGGGCCCGCCTGTTCGGTGTCCGCGCGTCGGGCGCCTTTCCGATCCTGCTGGACGGGCGGCCGGTCGGAACGTTGAACCTCTATTTCCCCGATCTTCATGCCTTCGACGCACAGTTGACCGATCTGGCGCTGCGGATGGCGTCCGACCTTGGCGTCGCCCTGGCGCAGTTGAACCGCGAGAAGGCGCGCGCGCAGGCCGAGCGCATCGCCAGGGAGCGCGAGTCGCAGCTTGCCGGCCTGGTGGAATCGGCGCTCGATGGCATCATCGCCATCGACCGCAGCCAGCGCATCGTCCTGTTCAACGCCGCCGCGGCGCGCATCTTCGGCGTCCCGGCGAGCGAGGCCATCGGGAGTTCGCTCGACCGCTTCGTGCCGCCGGAGTCGCGCGAACGGCATCGGCGCCTGGTCGACCGCTACGCTGCCGAAGGGGCGAGCTCGCGCCACATGGGATTCGCCCGCGAACTGGTCGGGCTGCGTGCCGACGGCGAGATCTTTCCCATCGAGGCATCGATCTCGCGTTCCGGCGAGGACGAGCACATGCTGATGACCGTGATGGTGCGGGACGTGTCGCGCCTGCGCCATGCGGAGCGCGAGCAGGCGGCGCGCATGGAGGCCGAGGCCGCCAGCCGCGCGAAGACGGACTTCCTCTCCCGCATGAGCCACGAGCTGCGGACCCCGCTCAACGCGATCCTGGGCTTTTCCCACCTGCTGAACACCGATGTACGGGAGCCTCTGTCGGCGCCGCACCGCGAGCAGATGGAGCTGATCCTCCAGGCCGGCGAGCATCTGCGCTCCCTGATCGACGAGATGCTGGACGTCGCCGCCATCGAGGCGGGACGCGTGATCGTCGACAAGCGTGACTTCGAATTGCATGAGTTGCTGGATGGCGTGCTGCGCATGAGCGCGCCGCATGCCATGGAGTGCGGCGTCGACCTGCGGCCGCTGTATGCGTCCGATGCGTCGCTGACCGTGCATACCGACCCTGCACGGCTGCGGCAGGTGGTGCTGAACCTGGTGTCGAACGGCGTCAAGTACAACCGGCGCGGCGGCCAGGTGCGCGTGGGGATCGAGCAGAAGGCGGGGGGCGTGGAGATCGTGGTCAGCGACGACGGCCTCGGCATGACCGGGCGCCAGCTGGCCCAGCTGTACCAGCCCTTCAACCGGCTGGGACGCGAGGCGGGGGCCATTCCGGGGACCGGCATCGGGCTGTTCCTGGTGCGCCAGCTCGTGTCCCTCCTGGGGGGCACGATCAGTGTGCAGAGTGCCAGCGGCGAGGGCACGAGCGTTCGGGTGGCGCTGCCCGCGTCGGCCCGGCCTGCGCCGCATGCGCCTGTCGGCGAGGCCGTGACGGCCGGGTCGTCGCGCGACGAATCGCTCCTGTGCGGCGACGTGCTGTACGTCGAGGACAACGCGGTCAACGCGCTGCTCGTCGAGCACCTGCTCCGGCGCTGGCCCGGCGTGCGATTGACGATCGCGCCTGATGGACGGTCGGGCGTCGCCCAGGCGCTGGCGGTCCGGCCGGCCGTCGTGCTGCTCGACATGCAGTTGCCCGACATGCCGGGCCTGGACGTCCTGCGCCGCCTGCGGTCCGAACCGGCCACGAGCAGCACCCCGGTCGTCGCCCTGTCGGCGAGCGCGCTGCCGGCGGAAGTGGATGCGGCCATCGACGCGGGCGCGGTGGACTATTGGACGAAGCCGATCGACATCGACGTGTTCGTCGCCGGCATGGCCCGCCTGCTGAGGGCAGCGATCGATGACGACGCCGGGACGTGACCCGACGCCGGGCCCGCAGCCCGCGGCCATGGCGATTGCGGGCACTTCCTGGCCGCGCGGCGCTCGAAGGTTGAGCGGGGTCAAGCGGACGAGGCGCTGAGGGCCGACGATGGGGTGTCCGCCCGCCGGCAGCCGCGAGCGGACGGTCGTCCGGGCTGCCGTGCAGGAGAGTTCGCATGTACGCACGCATCCTCGTACCGTTCGATGGCAGTCCCACCGCCGAACGCGGCCTGATCGAGGCCGTCGGCCTGGCAGCGACGTTGAAGAGCCGGGTCGTCATATTGATCGTCTCCACCGGATTCGTCGGCGCCGTGGAGATGGCATCCGTCCGCTCCTACGATGAAGCGGCGGAACGGGCGCTTGCCGAATGCACCGCGCTGGTCGATGCCGCGGTGGCCCGCGCCGTCGAGGTCGGCGTCGAATGCGAGCGGGCGGTGGTCGACAGCCGCACGCGTTCGGTCGCGCAGGTGATCCTCGAGGAGGCCGCGTCGCGCAAGTGCGACCTGATCGTGATGGGAACCCACGGTCGCAAGGGCGTGTCGCGACTGCTGCTGGGCAGCGACGCCGAAGCGGTGCTCCGGGGCGCCCAGTTGCCCGTGATGCTCGTTCGTCTTCCGAAGCAGTCCTGATCGGACCGCCGCGAATCCGGTCGTGTCCATGGATCGCCAGCATCGACTCACGACCGTCATCGGCGTTCTCGCCGTGCTGTCCCTGGCGTGGCTGCAGTTCGATGCCACGCGCGCGGCGTTCGAGGTGCTGGGCCTGTCGAACTCCGGTGCGCTGGTGTTGGTGATGGGCTGCCTGGCAGGCAGCGTGATCGACGTGCCCATCCACAGGCTGCGCAGCACCGGCACCCTGGTGGCCGTGAATCTCGGCGGCTGCGTCATTCCGCTGCTGATGTGCGGGTGGGTGGTCTCGCACGCCCGGCTCGGGACTGACCAGGTCATCGCGGCGACGGGGCTGGTGACGCTCGCGAGCTGGCGGTTCAGCCGGGTCGAACCGGGGGTCGGCGTGACCCTGCGGGGGGTCGTCGCCCCACTGGCCGCCTTGACCGCGGCCGCGATCGTGGATGCCGATGCGCTCGCGCCATTGGCCTACGTCAGCGGCACCGTCGGCGTGCTCGTCGGCGCGGACCTGCTGCGACTTCGTCAGGCGGCCCGAGGCGGCGCGCTCGCGCTGTCGTTGGGCGGGGCCGGGACGCGCGACGGCATCTTCCTCGCGGGCGTGGTCGCGGTGCTGCTGGCCTGAGCGCGCGATCGTGCCGAGCCGGAGCGGCGATCGGCGGCGGGCCGCCCGGACGGGCCCGGGCGGCCTCAATGCTCGAGGACGTAACGTCCGGGTGCGTCCTCGAGGGGGCCGGCGTTCCGGCTTCCCATCGACGGCGGCGCGACCAGGCGCCGCGCGCCGTGCCGGGCCAACCAGTCGTGCCAGGCCGGCCACCAGGAGCCGTCGTGGACCGTCGCTGCCGACTGCCACTCGTCGGCGCTCACGCAGGGCGCGCCTTCGCTTCGCGTCGCGACGCGGTAGTGGCGCAGCGGATGACCGGGCTCGTTGACGATGCCGGCGTTGTGACCGCCGTTGCAGAGCACGAAGGTGAGCTCGCTTTCCGTGAGGTAGTGCAGCTTGTAGACCGAACGCCACGGCGCGACGTGATCCGTCTCGGTGCCGACCGCGAAGGTCGGCAGGCGCAGATTCTGCAGGGCGACGGGATGACCGTCCACGAGATAGCGGCCCGAAGCGAGGTCGTTGGCCAGGTAGAGACGATGCAGGTACTCCGAATGCATGCGGGCCGGCATGCGTGTCGTGTCGGAATTCCAGGCCATCAGGTCGCTGGGCGCGGTGCGTTCGCCCATCAGGTAATCGTGCACCGCGCGGGACCAGACGAGATCGTTCGATCGCAGCATCTGGAAGGCCCCCGCCATCTGTTCGGCGGTGAGCACCCCGCGCTGCGCCATCATGGCGTCGAGCATGTGCACCTGTGCCGGATCGATGAAGAGCCCCAGTTCCCCCGGTTCGGTGAAGTCGGTCTGCGCCGCCAGCAGCGTGAGGCTGGCAAGCCGCCCATCGCCGGCCCGGGCCATGGCGGCCGCCGCGATGGCCAGCAGCGTTCCACCCAGGCAGTAGCCGGTGGCGTGGACGCGCCGGCCCGGGACGATCCGGGCGATGGCATCCAGCGCTGCCATGACGCCGAGTTCGCGGTAGTCGTCCATGCCGAGGTCGCGGTCCTCCGGCCCGATGTTGCGCCACGACAGGCAGAACACCGTGTGCCCCTGGTCGACGAGCCAGCGCACGAGCGAGTTGCCCGGCGACAGGTCGAGGATGTAGTACTTCATGATCCAGGCCGGAACGATCAGGATCGGCTCGGCGTGCACACGCTGCGTCGTGGGGCCGTACTGGATCAGCTCGGCCAGCCGATTGCGCATCACCACCTTGCCCGGCGTCGCGGCCACGTCCCGTCCCACGACGAAGGGGGATGAGTCGTCCCCGTGCGGCCCTCCGAGGATGCGCGCGACGTCCTCGCACCAGTGCGCCGCGCCCACCGCGAGATTGCGTCCCCCCTGCGCGAAGGTGCGCGACAGCACGCGAGGATTCGTCCACCACAGGTTCGTGGGCGACCAGACATCCAGCAGCTGGCGAGCAGCGAACGCCACGACGGATTCGTCGTGCGGCGACATGCCCGGAACGTCGTGCGTCGCGTCGCGCCACCAGTCCTCGACGCGCAGGAAGCCCTCGGCCAGCTGCCGGAAAGGGGGTTGCCGCCACGCCGGGTCGCGAAAGCGCGGGTCGGCCGCGATGTCGCCGGGCCGGCTCCAGTCGTGGAGCAGCAGCCCGAGCCGTTTGCCCGGCGCCGCAGCCAGATGCATCGCCCAGTCGGCCCAGGCGAGCGCGAGGGATTCGGGCGACAGGCCCAGGGTCAGGCGCCCGAGCTGCGCTTCGCGCAGGCTGTCCAGTGCGTGCCAGGCATCGGGCGCCGTGCCGGACGCCGGGGAGTCGGCCTGCGACGCCGTCACCGCTCGGGCCTCGCTGCCGCCGCTGCCGAACGCCGGTACGAGCACGCCTTCATTGATTGCGGCACGCGAATACTCCTGAAAGGGTTGACACAACGATTGCCCAGGCTGCGTGCGACGGCTTGAACGTGGCCAAGCAGCGTGCCGCGCCGATCGCTACCGATGCAAAGGCGAAGTGTCGGGTCGTCGCAGTCCCGACTCCCGCATGCGCAAGGCCAGTGGCTGGATGCGCGATTCCGCGCTGTCCAGCGTGCTTTCGTTGGCACGTTCGGCCGTGGCCAGGTGCGACAGGGCCAGCAGCGGTTCGAGCAGGATCGAGAGCAGGTCGTCGCCCGATACGAGACCGACGACGCCTTCCTCGTCGTCGACGAGCAGCAGGCGGCGGACGCCGGCACGACGCATCGCGAAGGCGACGTCCGCGGGGCTGGCCGTGGCGCGGATGAAGTGCGGCGGCCGCGTGGCCACGGCGCCCACCAGGACCGCCGCGGGTGCCAGGCCGTGCGCGGCGACGGCTTCGGCGATGTCGCGGTCCGTGACCACGCCGACCGCATCGCGCTGGTCGGCCACCGCCGTCGTGACGACCAGGGCGCCGACATGATGCTCGCGCATCAGCACGGCGGCGTCTTTCAGCGTGCAGCCCTCGTCGATGCCGATGACGGCGTGCCGGCAGTGTTGCCCGATGTTCATGTTGCGTGTCTCCTGACGTCGTGGCGCGTCCGGAACGTCGGCCGCGGTGAGCCCGCGGGCCCGTTCCACGGAGTGTGCCGACCCGCCTCGGGCGGGGCTTGCGCCCGGTCAAGGCCTCCGTGCCTCGACCGGGCGACCGCGATTGAGGGGGCGCAATCCGCAGGCCATCGGCCGATCCGACACTGACCGCATGAAGGAGTTCGAAGGAGCCGACATGTCCGACGTCCTGGTGGTTTTCCATTCGCGTACCGGCCATTGCCGCGACCTGGCGCGCCTCCTGAGCGAGCAGCGCGGATGGGCGCTCGCGGAAGTCGCGTGGCCGGGGCAAGCGAGCTACGCACGATGCGCCAAGGAGGCGATCCTGCGTGGGCATCCGCAGATCCGCTATCAAGGGCCGGATCCGACGGACTACGACGTGGTCGTGCTGGTCTCGCCCGTATGGTGCTGGCGGCTGTGCCCGCCGATGCGAAGCTTCATCCGGTCGATGGAGGGCAGACTTGGCGGCGTCGCCGTCGTCTCGTGCATGGGCGGCAGCGGCGCGGGCAACGCGGTCGCGGAGGTGGAGCACCTGATCCACCGGCCCCTCGTCGCGAAGCTGGCGCTGCGCCAGTCGGAGGTCGACAGCGGCCGATTCGGGGCCCTGCAGGCATTTGCCGACGAGGTATCGGCCCGCGCCCGCAGCCGGCACAGACCGTCGTCGACGCACGTGCCGCGCGCCGCGATCCCTGCACCGGCAGCGACACCCGACCAGGCTGCGGGCGCGTCGTTGCGGTTCAGCGCCGGTGCGACGCCACGAGCCAGTTCGGCACGCGAATGAGGCCCTGGAAGCTGGGTGGGCCGCCGCGGCGAGACGCTGTCCGCATCCGTCAGCCCGGCCGTGACCGCGGAGACGGCGCACGAGATCGGGCGCGGGACGCTGCGCGCGTCGAGGCCCGTGGGCGCAGGAGCGGCGCGTGCCCGCGGCGTCGGGTCGTCAGGCCGCGGTGACCTCGGGCACGAGCACGTAGCCCGCCCCGCGAACCGACTTGATCAGCTCGGGTCGCTCGGAGTCGGCTTCCATCTTGCGGCGCAGGCGTCCGACCTGAACATCGATCGTGCGGTCGAACGGCCCGGCGTCGCGGCCGCGCGTCTGTTCGAGCAGGAAGTCGCGCGAGAGGACGCGCCCTGCGTGGCGCACCAGCACGGCGAGCAGGTCGAATTCACCGGTGGTCAGGACGACCTCGGTGCCGCGTGGATCCAGCAGCTTGCGGGCCGCGGTGTCGAACTGCCAGCCGGCGAAACGGAAGCGCTCGCGCGATGCCGGTGTGCCGGGTGCAGTGGCGGTGGCGGCCGAACCGGATTCCGGCGCCGGCGCCAGGCGGCGCAGGACGGCCTTGATGCGGGCAGCCAGCTCGCGCAGGTCGAACGGCTTGGTGACGTAGTCGTCGGCCCCGACCTCCAGCCCGACGACCTTGTCGACCGCATCGCCCCGCCCGGTGACGATCACCAGCCCGACGCGGAAGTGCTCGCGCAACTGGCGCGCGATCGCGAAGCCGTCCTCCCCCGGCAGGCCCAGGTCGAGCAGGACGAGTGCCGGTGGGTCGGCCGCCATGAGCGCCAGCAGCGCCGCGCCGGCGTGCACCTGGCTGACGCGGTAGCCCTGCGTGGAGAGGTAGCCGGCGAGGAGCTCGGTGATGTCCGCCTCGTCGTCGAGGACGGCGATGTGGGTCGAAGACACGTCTGGGCGATTCCGCGGACGACGCACGGGGCGCCGATGCGCAAGCGTATCGCTTCCTGCCCGCGCGGCGGGAAGGGAAATCCTGACCAGGCAGGGGTGTCATCGTCCATTGACGCGCCGTTACCCGATGTCACCCAGCGTTCCGCCGACGTTGTCCGGGCGCGGACACCATCGCGAGTCGACGACATTGAGGAGGTCCGATGACCCTGGCTCGCTCGCTGCACCGGACATCTGCAAGTTCCGAACACTTTCGGGCGCGCGCGGCGCTTCTCGAACTCGCCGAGATCCTGGAGCCGACCAGCTGCCGCCTGGGCGCGGGCGAGCTGCTCTTCCGGGCCGGCGACCACTGCGCGGCCATCCACGTGCTCGACGCCGGCCTGATGCGCCTGGGGACTGCCGACGGTGCTGTCGCCGGCTTCCGCTTCCGCGGCGACTGGGTCGGCATCGAATCGCTCGCGGCGGGCCGGCACGGCAGCACGGCCCAGGCCATGGACACCTGCGTCGTATGGAGCTTGAGCCTGGGATCCCTGGCAGCGACCGGGTTGCTCGAGCCCGCCATGGTCGACGCCCTCGTCGGCACCGTGCACGTCCGGAACTCATCGGCAGACGCCGGGAGCGCTCCTGGTGCGGCTCCGGAGCACCGCCTTGCGCAGTTCCTGCTGTCCTGGGCCGACACGCTCGTCCGGGATGGCCGCGGCGAGTCGCAGCTCGGCCTGCGCGTGACGCGGGCCGAGCTGGCGGCCTATCTCGGCATGGCCCACGGCACCGTCGAGCGCGCGCTTTCCATCCTGTGCGCAGCCGGGGTGGTCGATTGCGACCACGGCCGGCGACATGAGATCCGCCTCGACGATCGCGTTCGCCTGCGGGCCTACGCCGCGGGCGGCCGTCTGGCCTGAAAGCGCCTGATTGACTCGGCGCAAGGGCCGGCGGCGCGCCGGGCCGGACTGGCCTGCCTGCGGTGCGACACTGCTGTCATGGCGCCATTCGACTGGGCTCACTGGTGGTCGCTGGCCGCTGATGCCGCGACGGCGGCGCGCGGCGGGGCGGCCGGCCTCGAGTCGCGCCGCGGGCAGCGGCTCGAAGCGTTGCTTGAGGCGGCCCGGCGCGCGCCCTACATCGCGGCACGGCTCGGTCCGCGGCCGCGGGACGGTTGGCGGCTCGAGGCGCTTCCGACGTTCACGAAGGCCGAGCTGATGGCGCACTTCGACGACTGCGTCACCGATGCACGGGTGCGCTGGCAGGCGACGCAGCGCTTCCTGTCGGATCGCGTGTCGCCGGGCACGCCTTTCCTCGAGCACTTCGGCCTTTGGCACAGCTCCGGCAGCAGCGGCGAGCCCGGCGTGTTCGTGAGCGACGCGCAGGCGCTGGCGGTCTACGACGCGCTCGAGAGCGTTCGCCGGCCCTGCCGCCGGCCGGCCGCACGGCTGCTGGACCCGTTCATGACCGGCGAGCGCATCGCCTTCGTGGGCGCGATCGAGGGTCATTTCGCGGGCATCGCTTCGTTCGAGCGCCTGCGCCGGCTCAATCCCTGGCTGGCGCCGCGGCTGCACGCCCTATCGATCCTGCAGCCGATCGAGGCCCTCGTCGCCGCGCTCGACGAGGTCCGGCCCAGCGTCGTCTTCACGTATCCGTCGACCGCGGTGATCCTCGCCGAGGAATCGCGGCGCGGACGCCTGGCGGCGCGACCGGCCGAGATCGTCACGGGCGGCGAGACGCTGACGCCAGGCATGCGGCGCTTCGTGGGCGATGCTTTCGGCTGCCCCGTCGGCAGCGAATACGGTGCGTCGGAGTTCCTGCCGCTGGCGATGGAGTGCCGGCTGGGCGCACTGCACCTGAACGCGGACTGGGCGATCCTGGAACCTGCGGACGCGAGCGGCAGGCCGGTGCCTGCCGGCACGCGCGGCAGCTGCTGCCTGCTGACGAACCTGGCCAACCATCTGCAGCCGCTCATCCGCTATCGGCTCGACGACAGCGTGACGATCCTGGCCCAGGCGTGCCGCTGCGGCAGCGCGCTGCCCGCGATCGAGGTGCTCGGCCGCAGCGACGACCTGCTGCGGCTCGGGCGCGAAGGCGTGCTGCTGTCGCCGATGGCGTTGACCACCGTGTTGGAGGACGAGGCGGGCCTGTTCGATTTCCAGCTGGTGCAGCAGGCCGGAAACCTGCTGGAGTTGCGGTGCCGCCACGACGACGCGGACGACAGACACTCGCTCGCGCGCGCCTGCGACGTGCTGCGGGCGTGGTTGCACGAGCAGGGCGTGAAAGACGTCGAGGTCCGCAGTTGCCACCGGGCGCCGCAGCAGACGGGAGCGTCCGGCAAGCTCAAGCGCGTGATCCTCGCCCCATCGGCGGCGGCTGCATGCGCCCGGCCGCGGCCGAAACGGTCGCGCCGGTCCGGACGCGGGCGTGTTCGGAATATTCCGAATCTCCCTCGGCGCTTTCGCGCCTGAAAAGCGGCCATCGCCTGCCCGCCCGCGAGCCGTGCGCCGATTGGTCCTGTCCGGATCCGGGGCGATCCTTCGTCCATCGCCTTCACCGATCACCACCACGACCAGGGACAGAGCCATGCTGGACACCATCGACCCCATCTTCATGCCCATCGACCTGCGGACAAGCCCTGCGGCACCCGGTGCGCTGCCGGCGACGTGCGCACATGGCGGCCCGTTCGAACGCTGGTTCGGCCAAGGGGAACGTGCGCACTGGTCGGCACCGGTCGCGCCCCCCGTGGCGTGCCGGATCGCGCGGCAGACCG
>Ga0209258_100685_pt1 | contig 23446 bp, 24 predicted proteins | sample Araplaol_mTSA_r2_FD_184281 | JGI IMG/M metagenome (GOLD analysis project Ga0209258, IMG submission 184281) | Arabidopsis root microbial communities from North Carolina, USA - plate scrape CL_Col_mTSA_r2 (SPAdes) (version 2) | ecosystem: Host-associated > Plants > Roots > Endosphere | place: USA...
GGTAACGGCGGTGGCCCCCGGATCGTTCCGCACGGACTGGGCGGGGCGCTCAATGATCCGTACGCCGCGCTCCGTTGCCGACTACGACGGACTGTTTGATCCCATCCGCGAAGCCCGCCGGCAAAAGAGCGGCAAGCAGCTTGGCGATCCCGCAAAAGCAGCGCGGGCCATGCTCCACATCATCGCCAGCGATTCGCCTCCGGCGCACCTGCTGCTTGGAAGCGATGCGATCGACCTGGTACGACAAAAGTGGGCATCGCTTGCCGAAGAAATCGACCGGTGGGAGACCGTTACGCGCTCGACGGATGGCTGATGCGTCATGCCGAATTGCCGTGGTGACCATAAATGGGGCAACGCGGCCAACTTATGGGTAAGTGCACGGCTGCGCGATCTCGCATAGTTTGGCCACAGGCGTCTCGCAAAGTTTGGCCGTTCAAGGCAAACCCAGCTGAAAGGTCATAATCAAGGTCGGCGAGTAACCGCTTGATAAGACGCGCCGTTGTGAAGCGGGGCCTCACTTCAAAGAAGGCCCCGTTAATCGCTTTCTTACGGTGACGGGCCAAAGAGCGTCCCCGTGTCGATTCCCCGCACCCTCATTCGTCGCATACATGAAGGCGGCCATGCTGGCCGCCCCTTTCCACCAAGGAAACAGTCATGTCCTACATCGATGGTTTCGTGATCGCCGTACCCACTGCTAACCGCGAGCAGTTCATCAAACACGCCGGTACCCTCGACGGCGTTTTCCTGGAGTTTGGCGCCACACGGGTGGTGGAGTGCTGGGGTGATGATGTGCCCGAGGGCAAGCTCACCGATTTCCACCGCGCCGTGCAGGCGAAGCAGGACGAAACGGTGGTGTTCTCCTGGATCGAATGGCCCGACAAGGCCACCCGCGATGCCGGCATGGAGAAGGTCATGAAGGATCCACGCATGGATGTCGCCAACGAGATGCCCTTCGATGGCAAGCGCATGATCTTCGGCGGCTTCGTACCGGTGGTCAGCCTGCCGGGCTAGGCAAGCCCAGCGTTGTCCGTCGAGGCAACGTCCGCTGGTCACATCTGCTTACGGAATCGCATGGTTTGGCCGCCCCGGCCAAGCCATGATTCGGCGCGCCACAGGGAATGTGGAGCTGCCCATCACTTGGCCGCCAGGTCGGCTCGTAACCTGGCCGGTGCCCGTTCCCCCATGAAGGGACAGGCAGCGAGAGCACCTTCAGCCGAGATGAGCGGCGAGTTCGTCGGGCGTTCCATGCGGGAAGGCCTGCCTGAGATAGTCCAGGAACGCCGATACGCGATGGCGGACCAACGAAGCCGGGCCTGTAGCTTTCACGCGAGAACGTTGTCGGACATCACCAAGGCAGTCGCTTTTGCGCCGCCCTTGCACTGCGCAAGTCACCTGTCAGTGGCATCCATCGATGCGCGATGGCGGGCGGCTGCCGTCTACAGGCTTCGGGCGTCGGCCTGAACGAGGCCATCTCCGGACTCTTTGGAGTACAGGCATGGCCGTCTGAAAGACGCTTGCCACGCCACCTGCATCCGGATGGTTCCCGTCCGTGCAGCGTCCCCGGGCGCGTCGAATTACCTTTGACTTGGGGCTTTGCGGCCGACCCCGAAAGGATGCCTAGGCTGCCGGATACGGCATGCGGTGTTGCGTGCAGATCCAATCGATCATCCCGCACACCCAATCCTCGTCCTCGTGGCTGGATTGAGCGAGAACATCCGAAAAGATGCCGTCGGTCGATGCAAAGAATTCCTTGTCCCGGGGGTATTTGGCGTGCAGCAGGGACACCGATGCATCCAGGCGGCTCAATAAGCCGCGTAAGTCCTGGCGTGACGTAGACATGGTCTTGCTCCTGCCGTTGAGGCGGAGATGAATGCGGAAGGCGGCTGATGGGTCGCGATGTAGGCAGCGGGAAGGAAACTGTCGCGCTACTGCAGGTCACTCTGCGCGTTCTGCTGTTAGCTCCGTGTAACGAGACATGGGAAGACTTCGACGAGTTTGGCTGGTGCAGGACCTGGGTTCGAGGGCGTGACGGTGGACGTTGGGTCCGAACGGCCGGGTGCGCTTTCGCACCTCAAAAAAAGGCGGCAGCGCGCGGCTGCCGCCCAAATGAACTACTCGCGGATGGGGCCTCGATGGAAGATGGGGATCAGGCTGCCTGGTTCTGCAACAATCGACGTTCGGAGCCGACTATTTCTCCGCTGCCGATCGGAATGGTCCGCGGCTTCAGCGCTTCGGGCAGCTCGCGCTTGAGATCGATGGTCAGCAGACCATCGCGCAAATCCGCGCCGGCGACCTGCATGTGTTCGGCAAGTTCGAACCGTCGGGTGAATGGGCGATTCGCGATGCCCGGGTGGAGCACCTCGCCGATGTGGTCGGCTTTCCGTTCACCGGTGACGGTGAGGTAATTGTTCTGGATTTCGATCTTGAGGTCGTCGCGGGAGAACCCGGCGAGAGCCATCGTGATGCGGTACTGGTCCTCGCTGATCTAGACGGAGTCAAACGGAGGCCAGTTGTCCTGCTGCGGAGTGCGTGCGGCCGTTTCGAGCAGGTCGAAAACGTGATCGAAACCGATGCTGGATCGATGAACAGTACGCATTGCCATATCCTCTTGGAAGCAACATGGAAGTGAGGACTGCAGCCGCGCCGCCTGGCGCGGTATCCGCCGCCCCCGAAGCGATCGGGGGAGGGAAAAGACAATCAGCCGATCAAACTTGGCAAGAGGGCCTTCGACGCCCGTTTAGGTTCCGTCTCTGGAGTTCAAGCAATCGAAAACGGAGACGCCATGGCGGCCGAAAAAGCCTTGAAAATAGGCTTTTCCATCCGCAGCTGCCCGCGAACATGGAGTGACCGTCATCCGATCCCATGGCCACCTGCGAGCATTGCATCCACTTTGCACCTGACCGGATAAATCCCGAGGCCGGACTGGGCCACTGCGTGGTCCCTGTACCGCATGGCGCGTTCTTTCCGGCAGAAAAACATATCTGCCGCGACTGCAAGGATGCGACGGTCAGCGCATCGTCTGGAACAGCAAAACGCCCCGGGGTTGCGGTTCCAACCAGTCGATAGCGCGCATCGGGCTGCAACGAACAACAAGCCGCAAAAGCGGTGTCCTTGCCCTGCCCCAGATTCGCATCACCAGTGGCGAAGAAATGCTCGGCTCACTCGGCACGTCCAGTCGACGGGGCGTCGCCGCGCACACGCGATCGCTTGGGTCTTGGCCCCTTGTCGCTTCGTTGATGCGCCTGTGAGCGCAATCCCTGCCAAGCGACGGCAAAGACAATGCCCGCGATCTGCTCACTCCCCGACCTTTGCCAACTCGTGCGCGTTGACCGCTGATCCGTTATCAAGAAGCCACTGGGCGGCTTTGTAGTGCTGGCAATCGACAGCGTAATGGAGAGGCGTCCAGCTGATGTCATCAAAGAGATTCATATCAACGCCGGATGCGACCAGCCTAGCCATCTCTTCAATGTCGCCATCACGCGCAGCCCTATGCAAGCGCTCGGCCTCAAACCAGTTATCGTCCATGTCCTTGCTCTTGTGACGAGGGTAAAGCCCGGCTGATTCTAAGTCCCTTGTGGGGTCCGCTTTGGATCGGAAGCGGATCTTGCGACAGCGTTCTGTCCCTAAATCGAAGGGCACCTCGATCTCCTTTAGAGAGCAGAGAGCCCCAGCAAGCCTCTTGCGCGTTTGACTGTGCCCATGACCTCAGCCTCAAATCCAGTGCCAAGTTCTAGGCAGCGCATGAACTCGGCAGACCGTCGCCGGATTTCAGTCGCCCAAGGCCTCTCCTCTGGATCAGACATCACATCAGCAAAGACCGCTTGCTCTGATCTGTTGCACCGGCAAGTCCGGCAGACACGGCTAAATGGTAGTGATCCCAAATCGAGGTCCGTGGCTTAGCAGCGATCCAGGACTGCACATGCGAAGGCGATGGAAACCGTTCCCGCAGGGCAGTTACCTCATGGCTCGCCCGCTCCGCCAGCTTTTCTGCTACGAGCTCAAACGCCTCATTACCCGTGAACGGATGGAAGCTCTCAACCCTATATCCAGCATCAAATGACAAGAAGTCCTTCTCATACCAAAGCCAGCACGCTCCAACGTTCAGATAGCTTCCCTTAGCCCAGGAAGACGGCTGAAATTCGACAACCCCGACCCACCAAACTCGGTCATCAAGCCAGGTTCTAGACCGGCCCTTCTGGACGCAGCCAAGAGGACGAAGCACTACTTTGGCCGCTGCGTTGATTAAACGTGAATGCTGAGGTGTCGACACTGAAGGCATCCTTGCTCTTATAGCGCTGATCGTAAGGCGTCCGCTTTGGGTCGGAAGCGGACGGTGCACTAGCTCAGTTGGAGACCCACGATCAATATCAATAACCCGATGCCGAGCGCGGCTCCCATTGCCAGCCAAAGCCGAGTACCTCGTGGAAGCAAGGCCAAGGTAAACACAGCGCCTGCGCACGAGTAGGAATCAACGGATATCGAAAGATCGGGCTGACTCCATGGCCTGAGAACGAGCAAGTAACCCAACGCAAAGCACGTGACCACGAGCCGAGCGCGCCAATTCAAGTTCCATGATTTCGCCAATGTGATCCCCCCGGATTTCATTGCGCATCCACTCTCATTCTCTGGCCCGCTTCAGGTCGGGAGCGGATGTTCAATATCCAGTTTGCGCCTATAGCGCCCTGCATTTCTTGCGCCAAAAATCAGCCCTTTTTCGCGCCTCTAGGCTGTCGCTTGTTTTCAAGGTCGTGGCCGCGTTGCATTGCTCCAGCACACCACCGTTTTCCGCTGCTATGACCGACCATTTGACTGCGTTGGCGTCATCATTCCGATAGAAACCATAGTACGAAGCGAGTCGGGTCGCAGCCTGCGGGTCGCCATCTAGAGCTCTCTTCTGAAGCTCATCGACCTGCTTCGCACTCAAATAGAGATCACTGTTTCCGGACATCACTTCCTGCTGGAGTGCGAAACAGTAGGTGGGCAGGGTCAATGCAGCCAGGACTGCCATCAACCTAAAGGGCTTCAAGAATGCTTCTGTCTTCATGACTTCCCCGCTGCACATGACGACCATTCAACCAGCCGAACTGTCCGCTCTGGGTCGATAGCCGACATTCCGCCTAATCGACCCAATCTTCGTGTTCCGGCACCATGACCTGTGAGACCCATTCCTCCAGTGACCCGTAAACACTGGTTCCTGGAAAAGGGAGGCGTTCTGTGGATTTGCTCCAAGTCAGATGCACGCATGCTACGCGCCCCGATCCATCCATGAGCTCGAACAACGCATCGTCACCGTTGCCGCGCGCAACGAGTTTGACTTGAACTCCATACAAGACATGACCGGGTGGTGCTTCAATTGCGAGCTGTCTCTCCAACGTGAGGGCGACGCTTTCGGCCCCCGGCGAGACCGCATACCACGGTTCGAGCCAATCCATCGTGCAATCCCCTGTCCTTTGATGAGGGTCCGCTATGGGTCGGAAGCAGACCTTAGCCAATCCAGTTGGCCACGATTCCAGCGACCAAGGCAAGGGCCCATATAGCCATGAGCGTCTTAAGAAGCAGACTGCGGAACCTGAGGCCTTCTGGAATTAAGACGCGTTCGATGAAGAGCGCATTCAAAGGATTCCCCCAGGTCAGGCGAGAGTATTCGGGCTCAGCCCGATCTCTGTACTTGGCGCCACGAACGATAAAGATGGTCAAGAAGGCCGCTATCAGGCTGCCGGCGTCTCGAGGCTGTGCTCCGTGGGCTGCGGCGTAATGGTCATCACCTTGACCCGGTCGGATCCTTCAAACCGATGCCAGACACCGACAGGTATGACAACAAGCTCATTCCTGGCCAGGAAGTGCCGTTCTTCGCTGGCGTCCCTCAGCAAGATAACCGTGGTGGTTCCCTCCAACACCAGGACGACTTCGTCGCCGTTTGGGTGGCGCTCCCATTCACTGGAACCGGAGTAGTAGCTCAGATACACCGCTCCATCGCGATACGGTGCGACCTCGGCGAATGCCTCGCTGGCGTCTTCCCCGAATGCCATCTCCGGAGATCGGTCCGCAAGGTGCTTCAAGCCTGAAAGAACTTCGGTAAGCGACTTTTTCATGGCCGGCAAGTTATCTCATTCCGCGTATCTGAAAGATTCAGCGATCCGGTGCGAACGCAAGCGTGTCCCGCGATCGCGATGTACGTTTTGGGTCGGAAACGGACAGTTCAATCATCTTCACCCAACGTGATCTGCCCATCGAGCGGAACATCGCAGTTCACGCACTTGGAAGAGAGGCCGCTCCAGTACCACGAGCAATAGAACAGCTGCTTGCATCTTGGGCATGTACTAAAAGACCAGTAGGCCACGGGAACGATCATCAACCCCATGGTTACGAGCGCCACGTATGGAAAAGAATCGGGCGAGATCGCTGACGAAACAGCGGAGGTTACTGGGACGCACAGCATGGCACCGCGAGCGAAGATCTTCCTTCGGCGTATCCGCGAGAGCCCCTCGGCGACCGCTGGAGGAATTGGATCTCCATACATGTACTTTCCAGGCACTTGAACCTCCTGTCCGGGATGTCCGTTTTGGGTCGGAAGCGGACATAGTTAGTTTGTTGCGACTGGGCTGCCTCGAGCGATGATCCAATAGCGCCTGCCCACCATCGTCACAGCCCTTCTCGATTCAACTGTGAGCTTCTCACCTGGCAACGGAAGCCGCCCACCGTCAGATAGAACAGCATCCGCGATGGTTCCATCGGGTAGTTGAACTCTCACCGTGTCGCGACTATCGGTTGTTGGCTGAGCCTCCAGAGCGACCGCATTCGCTAAGGATTGCGTGTATAGGGCACTAAGCGATCCGAGGGCAATTAGTACCGGCAAGAGATAGAGCGCAGGAATCGGTGATGTGCCTCCTGGGGTTCCGAACCGTTGGTTTCGATAGAGGCCAAACCACCAGAAACCATACGCTATGGCACCCCCGAGAGCTGCCGCCATAGCGAAGTTAGCCGGCCCTTGGATTGTCGAATACAGCCCATCACCTAGCGTCAGAAGCCCTACGGTCAACAGTCCGCAGATGAGGCCTGCCAGCACGACCTGCCAACACTGGAGCCAGCCCCGTCCCCAAAACCCGATAAACAAAGGAACTGCGAGGATCAGACAGGCAGCCCAAGCGATGGGCGCGATGACCAAAAATAGAGGGCCAAAGAAGAAAGATGCAAAAAGCGGCACAAGAACGAACGCGAGGACAACCCTTGCCACAGATCGCTCTCCTGCTCTCCAAAAGGGCCCATCGAGACTAATGGTTCGAAACAAGAATGTCCGCTATGGGTCGGAAGCAGACCTTAAAGCTTCTACTTGGCCGCGAGCGTACCCAGATCGAAGGTCTTGCCAAAGGATCCCGGTCCACCGGCCAAAATCTTCGAAGACTGGTATTCGCGTCCGTCCTGACACTTGGCCACAAAGTAGTAGGGCTTAGATCGGGCCGACACGATAAATTCGGTTGAAAACTGAGCCGACACGGCATGACTGGAAGCAACCTGATCCGACTCCGCATAGAACATGGTCAGAAAGCAATTGGACTGAGCACTATCGGGTACGTTGGCCGGCACCGAGCCCATGACATGGATCGGCATATCACCGCCAAACATCGCGCAACCAGAAATGAGCACGGAAACATAGAAGATCCAGACCTTAGTACCTTTCATCTCCAGCCCCCCCCCCTGTGTCCGCTCCGGGTCGGAAGCGGACTCTCCTAGCAACGCACTTCACCCGGATTGGATTTCAAAGAAAATTCTTCGCCAGCACGTAGAGAATGAAGGCCGCAAATAAGGAAACGGCGATCCACCAGCGGATCTTTGCGCCCCTAGTTCGTGGCGATGTGCCACCTGCTATCCCAACCATGATGATTTCCCCCTTTCGATGTCGGGTCCGCTACGGGTCGGAGGCAGACACCTCCTTTCGCCGTGCCGACCCCTGACGCTTATGACTTTCGAAGCTTCTTCAGCCGGGCGTCGACTAACCCCCAGATTGCGAGGATGAAAACCAAGCTGCCGAATGCGGAACCGAAGCCAGAACGCGGCTCAGTAGATTGGCTCCCGAAATAGGCCTGAAGAAGCAGGTATGCAGTCAAGCAGACCGCACACCATGCGGCCCTTGCTATCCGACTTGATCCAATGCCTCGCATCTCCCCTCCATTGTCTGCACGAGGTCCGCTTCGGGTCGGAAGCGGACCTCTGTAAGACGGACTAAGCTCAAACTCATAGCTCAAAAACTAGCCGATCCAAAGCCGCGGAATGCCCCGAAGTAACAGCCAGAGGGCAAATGTCACGCTGTACAGCATGAAGGCGCCGCTGATGATCAGGCCGAAGAAGGACCCAGTAAAGCTCGCTACAAACAGACCAGCGCGTCCTTGCGTAACGTTAGTCATCAGTACAAACACAAATGGAAATGCGGCCAGCGCTGCGAGAAAGATCGCACCAAATAGCGTCAAGAAAATCCTGTCTGGCAGTCCTTTCCTTGGCGGAGGTGACGGACTAAGAAGCCGGTCAAACCTGATGAGGTAGATTGGCACCACTGACCCGTACGCCAAGACTAGATAGATCAGAGCGCGAACGCGACCTGTAGCGCTCACGTTGCCCGCTTCGAAAACGGGGTCGCTCGCCCAATTGCGAACACCTGGCACCAACTCGACCGTTAGATGTGCAATTACCGCCAGCACCAGGCTGGCTACCAGATAGTGATAGGCATAGACCTTCCATCGGGAATTGGCGTGTGCAAGGTCATAACCTTCCTGAGGGCGTCCCGTCTGGTCAGTCACATAAACCTCCTTGTGCGTTACCGCCCCGCAAGGTCTGCTACTGGTCGGATAGCGGACATTGCCATCCACTTGATTCTAACCACGCGGCAAATCCTATCAGCGTCCGCTCTTCCTACTACGGACCCTTCCAGCGAGTACTCAGGGGAGTTGCCGGCTTGGGTGGCGGCAAATATGGATCCAGTTTTGCCGCGATGTGTGAAGCCAGTAGAAGAACCACGAGACCGAGTGTCCAAACGTAATAGCCAGACCCTAGGGAAGTAATTGGCGTACCCCTGCCTTCGTCGAACCACCATGAATCAGCCATCCACGACTGAGTACTGAGTACTATGGCAATGACGATCGCCCATCGCGCGCGCCGATATCGCATGCAAAGCATCTGAGAGAGCGCATAAGCGTAGCCCGCGTTCGCGAACCATGCCAAGTTCATCATAAGTAGGCCATACCAGCCAAAAGCGAGTACGTGCATACCACGCAAGGTGCCCTTCTCGAGGATTAGAGCCGGCAGAAAGAGCGAACCCACATAGAGCCCGATTGAGGCCAACGAAATGGCTAATGGAGCGAATCTCCCAGCCGTAGCTTGCAATTGCATCGATCCATCCTAGTTGGCTTTTCCCTGACCACCGGCTGATGTCCGTTTCGAGTCGGAAGCGGACATTACGTTGCCTTGCGAAGACGAGCGTAGAGATGCCCGATTGTGAGCACGCCGTACGCCACCGCACAGGCTAAAAGAATGTTGATCGTCTCGAAAAGCCACCAATAAGCGTGATGCGCAATGAAGATTGCGGTTGCGCAATGTGCAAGGACGGCGACCGGAATCGAGAGCAAAAACACTGCCAATTGCTCTGGTTGCCTCGCCCGAACGAACACCCACCCATAAGCGACGTTCAAGAATATGCCAGAGACAAAAAGTGTCTCAATGATGTCAGCGGCACCGTATCCGTCACTGGGATAGTCAACGAACGCGAGGCCTATCCAGCCTAGGCTGATGCAAATACCAATCAGCAGAGTGCCTAGGCAAAGCACCCGTAGCGTCCAATCAAGGTACGACGGTGTCGTCCTTTCCATTGCTACCCCTCAGTCGGTCGCCCGATCCCCGTTGCGATCATGCCAGCAAGTGTCCCCTCCGGGTCGACAGCGGACATTAATTCAGGGCTGCCAAGGCTCTCAATTCGGTGATCGCCAGATAGGTATTAGGCCCATCCGATGACGATGCCGGTGCTCGGTAGCAACCCAATGCTCCCAGCTGATGAACGGCCATGGCCGCTAACTCCCATGCCATTGCCTCGCCAGCAATCGAGAAGGTTCCTTCGTTTCCGAACAGATCAAACCCGGTGAAAGCTTCGAGTTGCTTCAGGGGAAGCGCCCTCTCGCGAAGTTCTGGTATGAAGGTAGGATTGCTCCAAGCCCACTTCCAACTGCTGGACTTAGGAGAGAAGCTACCAATACCGATGACGTCCGCTTCAACAGCCAACCTGTCGTTGCGATCGAAGAATTGAAGCTTGGCACCCTGTTGCTCGAACCACCAACGCTTCATCTCACCAAGGCCGTAGGTCGAATTCAGCTCGGCCTGTTTCGACTCCAGCTCGTCTTGAACCTTCGCAAGGAAGGCATCGAATTCTTCGTCCGTCATTTCTCCCCCTGAATCAACCTTCCCATGGCCGACAGTCTGGTGTCCGCCCTGGGTCGGAAGCGGACAGATAGTTCTTCACCTAATCAGCGATAGCGCGCTTCAATGCACGAAGTTTGGTAGCGCACTGGCTCCAAGCCGCGTCGAAGCGTGCCTGATCGATCGCGTATATGTCGTTTAGACCACCAGGCCCACTGTATGCACTCCGCTCATACTCGGACAGAGCGGCTTGCAGTGATCCTTCCCTCAGGTGCCCGGCTATGGCTTTGAATCTCGCTGCATGGCCCGCCTGCCCTTCGTTTTGCAAAACCACGGAGAAGGCCTCCACCGACTCGACGGTGCTTTGTACGAGATCCTGGACTGAATCGGCCATCTCATCTCCTAATAGTCCCGTGCCTCGAAAGGTCTGCTTTGGGTCGGAAGCGGACTCTAGTGAATTGGTTGAGCTGTTGAATCCGCCGCTGCCCGTTTGAGCCTGGCCAACATGACTTCGTTGTACTTCCTGGCATAAATCCTCGCACTGCGATTGAGGTCCGCTTCTTCTGTGGTGCAGTAAGCATCACCCGTACCATCCAACATCCTAATGTCGGCCTTGTGCGCGTATGGGTCACCGACGTAGCCGGGAACTTCCACGGCGTAGCCATAAACCCCTATGAGCTGCGCGTCACCCCTCGCATAAGCCCGTTCGGCGTCCGCGGCTGCGTTGTTTGGATTCAACGCGCGCAGTTCATCTAGGCCTTTTGAATGCCGACTCAGAGTCGACGAATCACACCCTGCCGCTGAATGACCACATGCTACCAATGCAAGAGAGCCGACTAGAAGAAGAGCGAATGAGGTCGTTTCTCTCATGTACGTAAGCCTGTTCGGAGTCGAGGTTGAAGCTACGCGTGCGATGTCCGCTTCGGATCGCAAGCGGACATTACGGCAAAGCGATTTACCTTAGGGCTGCCACGAAGGCAGGAGCCTTGCCGTAACTGTGAAGGCAAAGTACGCGGCCGGCGTCGACAACACTCCCATCCCAAATCGAGCCCAGAAATTCCCCGGCCATCGAAGGAACGACAGCGCAATCCCGCCCAGAGCAACCGCTACGTAAGGCGCAAAGGTCATTATCCACATCGCGTAGAAAGCGAATATGTCTGACTTCCCTCGTGAGATCAGGAAGCTGACCGCTATAGCAGCGTACAAGCACAACGCGGGAAACAGCGCACCAACTATCACTACCACCCTTGGACGGGCGGCGGGCTTTAGCGCCGCCAGCACCAGCAACCCGACCGGAAGGCCGAGCTCCAGGGCGATCGCATCAATGTTCATTGATGTCTCGGTCATGCGTCCCCCTATCGAAGATCGACTATGCGTGTTCTGTCCGCTACGCGTCGGAAGCGGACTCCACAAGTCCCGATGTCGCCGTCGACCATCCCTAACTTTCGCATCCCCAGCCGACGGCCCGACCTCCTAGGGAATCTGCCTCAATTTCCAGTAGATACTCATAGCCGGAAATGCGCTCGTGTGTGGGGATCATGTAAGGATGAGCTTGTACCAGCCAAAACGGCTCGCTGTCCTTCTCATCCCCGCTGAAAGATACCTTCTGCCCGCGCTTGAGAAGCGCGACAGCGAACTTTAATGCGGCATCTTCCGTTGGAAAAATAACGGAGAACGCAAACTCGCGTGGCAATGTTAGGTCGTCCCCGTCTGCGGCCATCTGCCGAAGCATCGCGCCATTCGCATCATCAGGGAAGGTCGGTTCATCGTTCATTTGCAGGCTCCTGGCTCCTGGGCGCTACCAGTACTTCGGCTCATGAGCCCCACCTGATGGTGGTTGGACCTCATGCAAATCCGTCCGGAAAACCGGTTAACTATCTGACCATCGCCCAGAGGGAATCGAAAGCTGATCTCGACGTAACGTCGAACCCTGTTGCCTCACGCTGGGCGTACTCTATTCCATGTCCCTTGACCCCCGGGAGACCACCATGGACTACGACGCGGAAAAGATCGATGAGGCAGCTCTGGCGCTGCTGTACCTCACGCTTCACGACACACGGATGGTGGAAAGGTATGGACTGGGAGGTGACAGGGCGCCTCTTCGCGAAGGGATTCATCTGGGACCCGGTGAACAAGCACAAGCAGATGACCCTGACGGACGAAGGCCTCCAGGCGGCGGAAGCGGCGTCTCGGCGGCTATTCTCAAGGCAGCCCTGACGCGGCAAGTGAGTCGGGCCCTGGTGTACTAGCTCGCTGCGCGTCACTCGATCGGACGGTCTCCACCGGCTCCGCATGGTTCAAACCTCCGTTTCCTCTGACAGGGCCAGGGCGTCCTCCACCTCGATGCCCAAATAACGAACGGTGCTCTCGAGCTTGGTGTGGCCCAGCAGGAGCTGGATCGCCCATAGGTTGTGGGTCCGGCGATATATGAGGGTCGGCTTTGTTCGCCTCATCGAGTGGGTTCCGTAGTCGGACGGCTGGAGGCCAGCGCTCGCCACCCAGCGTTTTACAATGCGCGCGTACTGCCGGGTGGACAGGTGGGTCCCAGGTCGCTGCCGACTTGGGAATAGGAAGTCTTCTCGGCTCAAGCCTTTCCGGTTGATCCAGTCCATGACGGCGCGCCGGGTCTGTTCGGTGAGCTCGAATTGCACCGTTTTGCCTGTTTTGCGCTGGAGGATCTGGGCCCTGGCCCCGAGGCCACCCTCTCGGGCCAGGTCGCAGACCCTGATGGCGACCAGATCGCACCCGCGAAGCTTGCTGTCGATCGCCAGATTGAACATGGCCAAGTCCCGGACGCGCCGCTGCAGCTGAAGCCGGACCCTTACTCCAAAAATGTCCCGAAGCTTGAGTGGCAACTTCTGCCCAATGATCCTTCCTCGGTTCCATGGGATCAGCGGACGGCCATTTGGCTGCATGAACATGGTGATACTCCCCGGCGATTTGGAGAGTTGCCATACTGCGCACCGAGGAATCTAGGGAACGTCTGCTTCCGACCCGAAGTGGACATGATGACCTGAGGTTTCGGAGTGGCGAATGGCCTACAAAATTGAACCGGACAACGCTAATCGAGATTCGTTTGGAAACTACCAGTTCCGAGTCTTTAAGGATGGCCGGTTGGTTGCTCATTTCTGGCATGACTATCGCGGCGACGAGCACGGAATCGACTTTGCAAATGGCGTCAGCGAAGGTTGGCCCGTTGGTCGACTAATAGAGTTTGTCGAGGGCGGAGGTAGACAGCCGCTGGTATTTACGGCGCGAGGCATCGCTTACATGGACCAAAAGACGCTGGGAATGTAACGTCCGCTTCCGACCCAGAGCGGACCCTTCGGGCGAAGATCAAATCAGGGGCGAGGATGTACTCACAGAGAGATTTCTCTAATGAGCTTGGGCAGCTCCTCGGTCACCTTCCCGGCGCGGTTGATCATGCGCGTATAGCTGACTGGGCGTACAAGACCTATCTTCGCCACGTAGGTGATATCGAGCCTGACGTGAAGCAACTCCTAGTGAAGCTAGGCACTATGTCGATGGGGCCGGAGTTTGAGCTACCCGAGTCAGAGTTACGGGCAATTGTTGAGTCGAGCCGCTAACGTCTGCTTCCGACCCAAAGCGGACATCGTTACATTGTCGATGGGCCGCACGGAGACCGGCGATGAAGTACGCAGATGGACAACGAGTGCTCGCTGGTGACGTGGTCGAGATCGATGGTCGATATCACGGAGTGGTGATCGCCGCGATTGAGGACAAGAGCTATTTGCCGGGTGGCGAGGATTGGGAGTACCTGGGTACCGGCGCAATGATCGATACCGACTTTGCCGGGCTGGTGCACTACCCAGAGGACGACGAAGAACTGGTCCTTATTCGTCGGGCCGATTAGCAGCGCAGCTAAGGTCCGCTTCCGACCCATAGCGGACACGTTGGGCATCGACATAAACAATGCAGATTGGGGGAGCAATGAATGTAAGGGGCATTTCAGTGTGGATGTTCCTATGGGCTTGTCTCTTTATAGGAACTAATGCTGTGGCAGCCGACGCAGCTGAAAACTCGTTCTCCCCAGACCCGAATATCCAAAAGATGGCAGAGGCTTACGCCCAGGACGCCGTCGACTTTGCAGGCAAGCAACTAGGCGTCAAGCTTGATTGGTCAGATGCGAGTATCGCCAGCGTAGAGCTGGCACTCTCTAAGATGAATGCGTCCTACACGACGACCAATCCGAAGCCAACGGACGAACAGGTAATGTCTTTCGCGAAGGCATTTGGTAGCTACGTAGGCGAGGTCTATCGTCGAAATCATGGAGCTACATGGGGCATCGTGACCCTCGGAGGCCAGAAGTTCCCCGGCCTCCGGACAGCGGCTGGCGTCAATTTCTGGCCATGGGGTCGGGCGTTCAACAGGATAACGAAGGGCGGCGAAGACAACGTGTCCGACTACTACGCGGCCCTGATCGCTCCAAAATCCAAGTAGCAGCTAAGGGCTTTAGGTCCGCTTCCGACCCGTAGCGGACAGTTTTATCTTTGGGTTATGTCCCGTCGGTCTCCGCGGGATAATCTCAATCTTTGTCGCGATACTGCTTGTGCTTCTCGCGACAGTCCGGCTGCTTGGGTTGAAATCTCGTAACTAAGTAAGGTCCGCTTCTGACCCAAAAGCAGGCGCGTATATCGCAGATGATGCTCGACTTTGCGCTAAGCAAGCCTTGGCGAGCTCTCTACCACGGAGACCGGTAATCCACTCAGGTGGGATGTCCGACATCCCGTAGTGAAGGCCGGCCATGGCACCTGTCAGCATCATGGGGATTCGAAGCTCAGGTCTTGGTGGCATGGCAAAGTCCACTGCTTGGTCGAAACTTTTCGTGAAATCGAGAACCTCGTGTACGTAGGCGAGCAGAAAGAGTAAGCGATGATTCTGGGTACATGATCTGTCGCCTGACGATATGTTGATGACTATCTCGATACTGGTTTCTGACAGTTGCAGCTCCGACTTCAGTGCTCGAATCCGGTCGGCCGCGGCCTGCCAAGCATCCGATGATTTATCGACCAGAGATTTCGCCCACAACAGTGTCATGACCAACGCTGCTTGGTCGATGTCATCTCGTGCCGCAAGCTTGCCAAGAGTCAGAAACTGACGGACAAGCACCTGAATATCGGTGTTGTCCTCGGAATTCCAAAGGAGAGGAACGACAAACAAGAGCGCGCTTTGCTCCACCGCTTGCCTGTGGAAGTCTTCTAAGGCCGGATAAGTCGCCCCATACAATGTTGGGCTCGTCACAGGACCATCGAGTTGGGAGAAGCCGAACTCGCTATCCGGGAAATAGACACCTAACCGTGCCCAATCGACGGCGCGCTCGGCCAGCCCTTCCAGGGAAGAATTTCTTCGTCGCAATGCTGTCAATAGACAAAGGGTTTGGGCCCCCTCAATGCTCCAAGATGCACCAGCAATTCGGTTGCGAATGCTCCCAGTCTTGGGGTGTTCCTTGAACCACGCCAATCGCACTTCGCCAAACGCGCTTCCGAAGAGTAGCCCCCACATGCCACCGAGTAAGCAGTCTTGCCGAACTTTATCGTTGCTTGCCCCGTTCATGGTCATAGCCCTCGCCAAGACACACGGGTATTCAACGACGAAATTGTCTCCCGCCCTGCGACACGTGCTCTAAGCCTTTGGCCCTCGGTCAATTTATGCTTTATTTCAACCATAAATTGTCCGAAACGGCCAACTTATGCTTTAAAGAACACGCTTATTAAAACCTGTCTATTGTGGTGGGCCCACCAGGATTCGAACCTGGAACCAAGGGATTATGAGTCCCCTGCTCTAACCGTTGAGCTATAGGCCCATTGCGTGCCGGCGTTGCGCCGGCGTGGGGCGGTCATGGTAGCGGGAGCGGGGGTGGGCGTCGACCTGGCGGGCGCCGCCGCCCGCGGCGGATTTCGGCTTGGTGGCGCGGGTGACGTAGACTTTCGGCCGACGCGCCGGATGATGGCGCTTGTGGATAAAGGATGCGTCATGCGCGAGCTGATCGAGCGGTACCTGGCTGCCTATAACCGCATGGATGTCGACGGCATGCTGGCGACGATGCATCGCGAAGTGGTGTTTGAGAACTACACGGCGGGCGTGATGAGCGTGCGCACGCAGGGGGCCGATGAGTTGCGGCACCTGGCGCAGAGTTCGAGTTACCTGTTTTCCGCGCGGCGGCAGTTGATCCTGGCCTATGAAGAGCGGGATGGAACGGCGACGGCGCACATTCTGTTCGACGGGACGTTTGCGGTGGACCTGCCCAATGGGGTGCGGGCCGGGCAGTCGATTACGTTGAATGGGCGCAGTGAATTTCGGGAGCGGGACGGGTTGCTGGTTTATATCGGGGATTACAGCGAGTGAGGTTTTTGGCCTTTTTTTAAGGGCCGAACTCGCGCTTCGCGATCACCGGTAACCGGGGCGCCGCGCCCCTGCCTGGGCAGGGGCGACGAGCTTAGGGCGATTCCACTTATGGACCGAGACCGGCGACGTGGGTGTCGGCGGTGAGGTGCTGCGCGTCTGCGCGGCGCAGCAGTGCGTTGCGCCAGTGCTGTTGCTGGGTGCTGGTGGATTCGATGAGCCACTGCGGTTTGTTGGCGACCCAGGCGGCGACGGCCACGCCGTCTTCGTAGAGCACGCGGGTGCCGGCGACGGCGGGGAGTTTGTTGCCGGCCAGCACGGTGCCTACGAGATTGAGCGGGTCGGAGCCGCTGACCAGCACGAGTTCGCCTTGCGGCTCTTGCTGGCGGATGGCGCGCAGGCGGCCGATGGCTTCGGGCAGGGCGAACTGTTCGCCGACCAGGCCTTCCACGAATCGGCCGCCGCGGATTTCGCCGCGGGCTTCCAGGCGGTGGTAGACGCGCAGCAGTTCGCGCCAGCTGGGGAGCCAGGGGGCTTCGCGTTCGAGCAGCTTCCAGAAGACGACGCCGTAGCGGCGCAGGAGGGTGCGGGCGATGTGTTCTAGGATTTCTGGGTCGGGTTTGCCGGCATTGGGTTGAGGTTTCGCGAGTGGCGCACCCTCATCCGGCCCTTCGGGCCACCTTCTCCCGGAAGGGGAGAAGGAAGAGCTCGCACGTACCAAGGACCAGCGGCCGGCGTCTTCTACGCCCGTCAGCATGTGCCTGCGCAGGCGGCGGTGGCGGTGGGCGTCGCGCTTGGCGGCGGGGACCAGCAGGGCGCGCAGGCCGGCGAAGCTGTCGGCGGTGATGCGGCCGGCGGCGACGAGTTCGCCCAACGCGTCTTCCAGTTCGGTGCGCAGCAGGTGGGTGGCGTGCATCAGTTCGTCGAAGAACAACGCGCCTTCGTCGCGCAGGGTGTCGAGCACGGCCTGGGCGCGCGAGGACACGGGTGTGTCCTGCACTTCGCCGGCACTTGCTGCGGTGCTGGCCCATACCGGCACGCTGCGGCGCGGCAGCAGCACGATGGGCGTGGCTCGCACGGGGCCGCCGCCGCTGCCGGTGCCGGTGCGCAGGCGGCTCCAGCTGATGCGGCCGGCGCGGCACAGGTCGTCCAGCCAGGTGATGGAGTAGTCGTTGATGCGCGCGGGCAGCACTTCGGTTTCCCACGCGCCGGCCGCAGCCTCAAAGCCTTCGAGCTGGGTGAGCACGGCGGGAAGCGCGTCGGGGCCGCTGAGGCGCGCGCCGGGCGCGACGTGCTGCCATTCGAACAGGAAGCGCATGAGGTCGCGGCGGCTGACTGGTTCGATCTCGCGGCGCAGGCGACCGATGGTGTAGCGGTGGATGCGTGCGAGCAGGTGGCGCTCGCACCATTCGATGTCGTGCGTGCCGGGGGTGAAGTGGCCCTGCATGACGTAGCCCTCTGACTGCAGGCGCAGGAGGGTGAGGTCGATGTCGGAGGCTGGGACGTGTAGCGAGGCGGCGAGTTGGGGGACGGTGACGGGGCCCAGGCCTGTGAGGCGGCCACGGACGAGTTCTAGCAGGGCGTCTTCGCGGGGCCAGGGTTGGGCGCCGTATTCGGCTGGGGCCGTGATGGGTGGGTGTAGCGCGGCATCCGGGTGGACGGATTGCCATTGGGGGAGTTTTTCGGCGGTGGTCCATACATCGGACTGGGGCGAGTTTGCCCCCTCTCCCCGGCCCTCTCCTCGCTCCTCAAAGCCGCGGCCGTCCATGGCCGCTCCCCGCGTGCCCGCGAGGGGAGAGGGGGACAAGCGCGTGGCTCGGTGGTTTTTGGCGAGGGTTTTTAGCCAGTCGTTCCAGCCACTGTTGGCGTCGGCTTCTTGTTGGGTGATGCCGCCGAGGATGCCTAGGGCTTCGTGCATTTCGTCCGCGCTGCGCACTTGCGGCCAAGCTTCTTCGCGGACGGAGGCGATGACGTCTTCGTCGAGGCGGCCGAGGTCGTCGGCGCTGTCGGCATCGGTCCAGCGGCGCGATTGCACGGCCTGGGTGCGGCGTTCTTCCAGCGGGGCGTCGTCGAGATAGGCGTAGGGCGCGGCGTTGAGTACTTCGCCGGCGAGCGGGCTGGGTGCGGCGAGGTCGCGGGCGACGACGCGGATGGAGCCTTCTTCCAGCCCGCGCAGGATGTGCAGCAGGCCGTCGACGTCCATCGCTTCGCGCAGGCAGTCGTGCAGGGTCTGGTTGACCAGCGGGTGATCGGGAATCTCGCGTTCGCCGGCGAGGTTTTCCGCGCAGGCCACCTGATCGGGGAACACGGTGGCGAGCAGGTCTTCGCTCTTCATGCGCTGCAGTTGCGGTGGCACCTTGCGGCCGCCTTGGAAGCGCGGCAAGGCGAGCGCGGTGGTGGCGTTCCAGCGCCAGCGCACGGGAAACAGCGGCGCATCGAGCAGCGCCTGCACCAGCACGTCCTCGGCGGAGTTGGAGTGCAGGTAACGCGCCACTTCTTCCAGCGGGAAGCTGTGGCTGGTGGAGAGCGACAGCACGATGGCGTCTTCGGTGGCGGCGGCCTGCAGTTCGAAGTTGAACTGGCGACAGAAGCGCTTGCGCAGCGCGAGGCCCCACGCACGATTGATGCGGCTGCCCCACGGCGTATGGATGATGAGCTGGGTGCCGCCGGATTCGTCGAAGAAGCGCTCGAACACGATGGTGTCCTGCGTGGGCAGCACGCCCAGCGAGGCCTTGGCGCCGGCCATGTAATCGGCCAGCTGCTGCGCGGCGGCTTCGTTGAGGCCCAGCGTGTGCATCAGCCAGTGCATGACGGCGGGCACGCCGCCGTCGTCCAGGTGCGTGGCGATCTCTTCGCGCAGGCGCGATACGCCGTGCGACAACTCGTTGGAGCGGCCCGGCGCTTCGCCGAGCCAGAACGGGATGTTCGGCGGCACGCCCTGCGCGTCTTCCACGCGCAGGCGATCGCGCTCCACGCGGATGATGCGATAGCTGGTGTTGCCCAGCTGGAACACGTCGCCGGCCAGGCTTTCCACGGCGAAGTCTTCATTGACCGTGCCGATGATGGTGGCTTGCGGTTCGAGTACGACGAGGTAATCGGCGGTGTCGGGAATGGCGCCGCCGGAAGTGATGGCCGTGAGTCGCGCATTGCGGCGCGCACGCAGTTGCTTGTGCACGGCGTCACGATGGATGTACGCGCCGCGCGGACCATGCCGCGTGGTGAAGCCATCGGCCAGCATGCGCACGGATTCGTCGAACTGCTGGCGCGTGAGGTCGCGATAGGGATAGGCGCGGCGCAGCGTGTCGTACAGCGCGTCTTCGCTCCATTCCTGGCAGGCCACTTCGGCGACGATCTGCTGCGCGAGCACGTCGAGCGGTTGCGGCGGCTGGATCAAGGTGTCGAGTTCGCCGCGGCGCACACAGTCGAGCAAGGCCGTGCATTCCACCAGATCGTCGCGCGTGGTCGGGAACAGGCGAGCCTTCGGCGTGCCGTTTACTGCGTGGCCGGAGCGGCCGGCGCGCTGCAGGAAGGCCGCGATGGAACGTGGCGAGCCCATCTGGCATACGAGATCGACGTCGCCGATGTCGATGCCGAGTTCCAGCGATGCGGTGGCGACCAGCACCTTGAGGTCACCGCGCTTGAGGCGTTGTTCGGCGTCGAGGCGTTGTTCCTTGGCGAGGCTGCCGTGGTGCGCGGCTACCGCCTCTTTGCCCATGCGTTCGGACAGATGTCGCGCGACGCGCTCGGCGAGGCGTCGCGTGTTGACGAACACAAGCGTGGTGCGATGGGTTTCGACGAGGTGTGCGAGCTGGTTGTAGACGAGTTCCCAGCAGTCATTGGACATCACGGATTCGAGCGGGACCGGCGGAACGACGATGGCGAGGTCGCGTTCGCGGGTGTGGCCGACGTCGATGATGTTGACGTGATCCTTGATGTTGACCTGATCCTTCTCCCTTGGGAGAAGGTGGCCCGAAGGGTCGGATGAGGGTGCGGGGCTTGCGGCGGCGGTTGGAAGAGCGGCTTTGCGCTTTGAACTAGCACCATCGCGAGAGTGGCCCCTCACCCCAGCCCTCTCTCCCACGGGACTACCTTCGGGTCGCCCGGAGGGGAGAGGGAGAACGGCGTGCGCACCCACGAGAAACTTCGCGACTTCCTCGATTGGCTTTTGCGTCGCCGACAAGCCAATGCGCAGCAAGCGTCGCTGACACAGCGACTCCAACCGCTCCAACGACAACGCCAGATGCGCGCCACGCTTGCTCGAAGCGAGTGCGTGGATTTCATCCACGATCACCGTGCGCGTGCCCGACAACATACGACGGCCCGATTCGGAGCCGAGCAGGATGTACAGCGATTCGGGAGTGGTCACCAGGATGTGCGGCGGTTGCTTGCGCATCCCGTTGCGCTCGGCCTGCGGGGTGTCGCCGGTGCGTACGGCCGTCCGGATGTCCACGTCGGGCAGGCCCATCGCGGCGAGTTGCGCGCGGATGCCTTCGAGTGGTGCTTCGAGGTTGATGCGGATGTCGTTGGACAGCGCCTTCAGCGGCGACACGTAGACGATGGAGGTGACGTCTTCCAGCGTGCCGCCGTTTTCCACGCCTTCGCGCACCAGCGTATCAATGGCAGCGAGAAAGGCGGTGAGCGTCTTGCCCGAGCCTGTGGGAGCGGCCACGAGCGTGTGGCGGCCCGCCCGAATGGACGGCCAGGCGGCTTTTTGCGGCGCCGTGGGCTCGCTGAACGCGCCCTGGAACCAGGCCGCGACGGCGGGATGAAAATCGTGCAGTGGCATGGGCTTAGGCGTGGCCGGCAGGCGACTTCAGAGTAACCCGAGATGGGGGCGGCAGTGCCGTTTGGCAACGCGCCGGCGAAAAGTTTTACTTTCGTTAACCACCTTCTTTCGATGACAATAGCGTGACGCCGCCGTACGCCTTGGTATGTTCTTGCGGCGTACTTTGTTTGCCGTTGCCTTCCTATAATTTCCGGGGAATTTCCAATGACCGCCGCCAGCCCGACGCGCTTCGCCGTGCTTGCCCTTTCCATTGCCAGTGCTCTCGCCATGGGTGCTGCCTCCTCCGCCCACGCACAGGACGCGACGGCACCACAGAACGCGCCTGCCAAGAACAGCAAGCCCGTCGAGCTGGCCACTGTGAACGTGACCGCCGAAAAGCGCGTCGAGAACCTGCAGAAGGTGCCGGTGTCGATGAGCGTGCTCACGCCCGAGCAGCTGAACAACTACGGCCAGTCCGGCGACACCGTGCTCCAGCTCGCTGGCCGCGCACCGAGCGTGTACGCCGAAACCTCGTATGGCCGTGAGTTCCCGCGCTTCTACATCCGCGGCCTCGGCAACAGCGACTTCGACCTCAATGCATCGCAGCCGGTGTCGATGGTGTACGACGACATCGTGCAGGAGAACCCGATCCTCAAGGGCTTCCCGCTGTTCGACCTCCAGCAGGTGGAAGTGCTGCGTGGTCCGCAGGGCACCATGTTCGGCCGCAACTCGCCGGCCGGCGTAATCAAGTTCGACTCGGTGAAGCCGAGCCAGGACACCAGCGGCTACGCACGCGTGTCGTACGGCACCAAGGGCACGGCGAATGCCGAGGCCGCGCTTGGCGGTTCGCTCGGCGGTCATTGGTCGGGTCGCGTGTCGGCGCTGGCGCAGCATCGCGACGGCTGGATCGACAACGCCTACACCGGCGAGAAGGATGCGCTGGGCGGCTATAACGACCGCGCCATCCGCCTGCAGGCGATGTACGACAACGACGGTTTCAACGCGCTGCTCAATGCGCACGCGCGCTGGCTGGACGGCAGCGCGATGGTGAACCGCGCGAATGCGATCCCGCTGGGCAGCGACAGCTTCGTGCCGGGCTTCCAGCGCGACACGGTGTACCAGGACGGCCGCAACCGTCAGCATCTGTTCTCGTGGGGCAGCAACGCGCACCTCACCTGGAATTTCGGCGACTACACGTTCACCTCGATCACCGGTTTCGAGAAGGCCACCACGTACAGCCTGGGCGACGTGGACGGCGGCATCGCCATTCCGCTGAACCCGAGCCAGGACAAGTACGTCACGCCGTTCCCGTCGGAAACGGCCGACGCGCTGCCGCACGACAACCAGATCACGCAGGAATTCCGCCTCGCCAGCAATCCGCAGGACCAGCTGAACTGGCAGGTGGGCACGTACTACTTCTACGAAGACATCGCGATCGCCAACTACGACTACGCGACGCTCAACAACCACGCGATGGACGGCTATGCGGTGCAGAGCCAGACCACGCGCGCATGGGCGGGCTTCGGTTCGGTGGACTATCGCCTCACCGACAGCTTCGACGTACGCGCCGGTGCGCGTTACTCGCATGACTCCCGCGACTTCCACGTGGACCGCATCCTGTCGCCGATCGGCGGCGGCCCGCTGTCGCTGAGCGCCAACCCGCATGACGCGCGCTGGAGCGGCGACCTGACGGGCACGTGGACGCTCAACCCGAACGTCAACGTGTACGGCCGCATCGCCAACGGCTTCCGCGCACCGAGCGTGCAGGGTCGCGTGCTGTTCGCCGACTTCATCTCGCAGGCCAAGCCCGAGACGATCACCTCGTACGAGCTGGGCGTGAAGACCACCGGCATGGACAACCGCCTGCGCTTCAACGCGGACGTGTACGACTACACCATGCACAACCAGCAGCTCACCGCG
>Ga0209258_100686_pt1 | contig 23434 bp, 19 predicted proteins | sample Araplaol_mTSA_r2_FD_184281 | JGI IMG/M metagenome (GOLD analysis project Ga0209258, IMG submission 184281) | Arabidopsis root microbial communities from North Carolina, USA - plate scrape CL_Col_mTSA_r2 (SPAdes) (version 2) | ecosystem: Host-associated > Plants > Roots > Endosphere | place: USA...
CGGCCTCGGCGGGTGAAGCAGGCCGAGGCTTCGCGGTCGTGGCGGACGAAGTGCAGCGCCTCGCGGAACGCTCCGCGAGCGCGACGAAGCGAATCGAAACGCTGGTGCAGACGATTCAGTCCGACACCAACGAAGCGGTGAACTCGATGGAGCAGACCACCGCGGAAGTGGTGGCCGGTGCCCGACTCGCCGAGGACGCGGGTAGTGCACTGGGCGACATCGAGCGCGTGTCGCACGACTTGTCCGCACTGATTCAGAACATCTCCACCCAGGCGCGCCAGCAGTCCACCGCGGCCACCGACATTTCGGTGTCGATGAACGCGATCCAGGAAATTACCTCGCAGACCTCGCAGGGCGCGAGCCAGACGGCCGACTCGATCGGTTACCTGGCCCAGCTGGCGAGCGACCTGCGGCGTTCGGTGGCCCACTTCAAGCTGCCGGGCTGACACAAAACGTTTTTCACAGGGGGCAACCTCGACGGTTGCGTGACAAACCGTTACGTGGCTGGTGAGAGGGGCGCATGAGACTTCAAGACAACATCGATTTCACCACCCTTCAGTGGGTCAAGCCCGAGCTCGACGAGACGCTCGCGCTCGCCCGCGAGGCGTTGGAGTCCTACGTCGACAACCCGGGCAACCGGGCTGCGATGCGCTCGTGCGCGGACAACCTGCACCAGGTGCAGGGCACCCTGCGCATGGTCGAGCTGTACGGCGCGGCGATGGTCACCGAGGAGATGGAAACACTCGCCATCTCGCTGCTCGAAGACCACGTGGCCGACCGCGAGGAAGCCTATGCCGCGTTGATGCGCGGCCTGATGCAGTTGCCCGACTACCTCGAGCGTCTATCCGGCGGTCACCGTGACGTGCCGGTGGTGCTGCTGCCGCTGCTGAACGATCTGCGCTCCAGCCGTGGCCAGCAGGCCCTGCACGAATCGGCGCTGTTCACGCCGAATCTCGAAGTCGTCTTGCCGCCGCAAGCGCCCCATGCGCCGCAGACCATCTCGGTGGAACGCCAGCGCAGCGAAATCACCAACCTGCGCCTGCGCTTTCAGCAGCAGATGCTTGGCTGGTTCCGAGGGCAGGGCAACGACCAGCAGCTGGGCGGCATGATCCAGACGCTGGATGCCATCACGGCGCGCTGCCAGAGCGTGCCCGGTCGCCGCTTGTGGTGGATTGCCGCCGGCGTACTGGAAGGCGTGCAGCAGGGCGCGTTGAAGAGCCAGGCGGCGGAAGTCCGCCAGCTGATCGGCAAGGTGGATCGCAGCATCCGCCAGCTGGTCGAGCATGGCGAAGCGAGCCTGCGCGGCGGCGATGCCGACGAACTCGCGCGCAAGCTGCTGTACGTCGTGGGCCAAGTCCGCCAGGGCAGCCCGCGCATGGAACAGTTGCGCCAGACCTATGCGCTCGACGCGCTGTTGCCGGAAGCGAGCGAAGTCGAACACGCGCGCGGCTCGATGGCGGGCCACAACCGTGCCTTGCTGGACTCCGTGGCGAAGGCGCTGAAGGACGACCTGCTGCGCGTGAAGGAAGCGCTGGACCTGTTCCTGCGCCAGACCGACGCAGACCCGGCCCAGCTCGCTAGCCAGACCGAAGTGCTGGAACGCGTGGGCGATACGTTGGGCATGCTTGCCCTGGGCGTGCCGCGCCGCGTGGTCAACGAACAGCGCCGCGTGCTGGACGAAATCGCCAACCGCGTGCGCGCGCCGGACGAAGAGCTGCTGCTGGACGTTGCAGGTGCCTTGCTCTACGTCGAAGCGTCTCTCGACGATCACATCGAAAGCCTGGGCGCGGAAGACGAACACGCGCCCGAGAGCGCCACCGCCATGCTGCCGCGCAGCGAGGCACGTCACATTCTTGCCACGCTGATGCACGAGGCCACCGCCAACACCGGCAAGGTGAAGGACGCCATCGTCGCCTACGTGGAATCGGGTTGGCAGCCGCAGCAGCTGGCGGACGTCGGCGCGCTGATGGACGAAGTCGCCGGCGCGATGCGCATGTTGTCCGCACCACGCCCGGCGGAGCTCGCCGAAGGCATCGGCCGCTTCGTTGGCAACGAACTGCTCGCCGACCGCCGCGTGCCCAGCAGCGCCCAGATGGATCACCTGGCTGATGCACTGGCCGCGTTGGAGTACTACCTCGAAGCCGCGCGCGAACATCGCGGTGGCCTGGAGCACATCCTGGACGTCGCCGAGCACAGCCTGAGCACGCTCGGCTACTGGCCGCCGCCGGCGGCGCGCGTGGTAGAGCACGACGAACTGGACGAAGCGCCCGAACATATCGCCAAGGCGGCGGATGCCGCACTGGCGGCGGCCCTGGCGAACCAGCCGGAACTGACCGAGAGCGTCAGCCTTGCCCATGGCGAGGACCTGTCCGGGCTGGTCGTGGGCCACAGCGAGACGCCGGAGCCGGCGCCGCATGAGATCACCGGCCTGCGCCTCACCGACAGCGAGCACATGAGCCCGCAGGAAGTGCTCGGCGCCGGCGAAGACGACTGGATCGAGATCGAGGAAGAAATCGTCGAGGAGGTGCCTGTTGCGGGCGCCGCTGCCGTCGAAGCGGGGTTCCACACCAGCACGGCCGGCATCGACGACGACATCCGCGACATCTTCCTGGAGGAAATGCAGGAAGAGATCGACAACCTGCACGCCGCTCGCCAGGCGTGGCTGGTCGATCCGACACGACTGGACGAACTCACCTCGATCCGTCGTTCGTTCCACACGCTGAAGGGTTCGGGTCGCCTCGTGGGAGCCGCCTTGCTGGGCGAGTTCGCCTGGAAGGTGGAGAACATGCTCAACCGCGTGCTCGATCAGTCGGTCGCGCCGCATGAGGGCGTGCAGTCCGTGGTCAGTGCCGCCATTGATGCCTTGCCGCAGCTGCGTTCCGCGCTGACGGGCGAGGCCGTCGTGACGGCGCCCGTCGCGGCGATCATGGATACGGCCGAGCGCATTGCCGCTGGCCAGGAAGACGCGCGCATCGCCGATCTCGCGCCGACGGCCACCGAGACGGTGCGCCGCATCGTCCGTCGCCGCGTGCCGCGCATCCGCGCGTCGGCCGCCGATATTCCGTCCGACAGCCTGGTCGGCATCGAGCCTGCCGACGAGCCAGTGGTTGTTGCGACGGACGACGTGATCGAAGCGCCGGTGATGCCGCCGATCGATCCGGTGTTGCTGGAAATTTTGCGCAGCGAAGTGGCGCAGTACCTGGCCACCATCCGTACCAACATCAACCGCGGCGACGGCGAACTGCGCGTCGACGACGGACTGCTGCGCGCGGTGCATACGCTGCATGGCGCCATCGCCATGGTGGACATCCCGCTGCTCACCCAGCTGCTGTCCCCGCTGGAAAGCCTGCTCAAGCGCCTGCGCGCGGCCGGGCTCCCACTGTCGACCGAGGGCGTCTACCTGCTCAGCCAGAGCGCGGATGCCGTCGACCACGTGATGAACCAGTTCGACGCGCACTCGCCGCAGTTGCCTGATCTGGACGGCCTGATTCAGCGCCTGACCGAGCTGCGCGACAGCCAGCCCGAGCCGCAGGTCGCCCACGTGCTGTTCGAGCCGCACGCGGACGAGCTGGATGGCGCCGCTACTGGCGTCGAAGGCACGCACGAAGAGGCGCTGGGTGCCTCGCTCGATGCCGCGCTGTCGGGCACCGCCGGCCTTGGCGCCGAATGGGATGCCAGCCTGGTCGCTCCGAGCGAGCCGGCAAACGCCCATTACGCAAACGAGCTGCTCGCTGCGCTGGGCGAATTCAACCTGGACGCGCATCTTCCGTCGACGGAACCGGTTGCCGCCACGCAGGACGACGCGACCGTCGGCTTGTCCCTGCAGGGCAACGTTGCGGACGAAGACGAGTTCGCCGATGTTTACGCCGAGCTGCTCGGCGAAGCCGAATCGGTTGAGATCGTGCCGGCCAGCGAAGCGGTGGAGTTGTCGGACGACGACCTCGTCGCCGAGGAAATCGATCTCGACGAGGCCATGGCCTTTGGTCTGATCGAAGAGCCTGCTGACGCTGCGAAGGATGAAGTCGCCGACGTCACGTTCAATGCTCCGGTCGAAGAGGTCCAGGCGATCTCCGAAGTGCCCGAGATCGTCGAGGATTTCGCATGGGGCAACGCTGCTGTCGAAGCGACGCAGGAGAATGCCGAGGCGATCGCACCGACCATCGACGTCACCGAGGAGTCGATCCCTGAGTCGACCATCGAGTCGGTCGTCGAGTCGACTGTTGAGCCGACCATCGAACCGCTGATCGAAGAGCCGATGGCCGCTGCGCTTGCAGAGGCTGCCGCGCCGTCGATCGAGGTCGAGGCCGAAGAAGGCGAGGGTATGGTGTCGCCCAGTCAGATCGATCCCGATCTGCTGGAAATCTTCATCGAAGAAGCCCGCGAAATCCTCGACCACTCCGATAGCGTGCTGGCGCAGTGGCGCGTTGAGCCGAGCGAGTCGGCCCATCTGGCTGAGCTCCAGCGCGACCTGCATACGCTCAAGGGCGGTGCGCGCATCGCCGGCATGGTGCCGGTAGGCGACCTTACGCACGCCATCGAAACGGCGCTGGAAAAGCCGCTCAATCCGGAATCGGCGCAGTTCGGCGAACTGATCGCCGCGCTGGAGGCCGGCTTCGATCTGCTGCACGGGCTGGTCCAGCGCGTGTCGCAGGGCAAGTCGATCGCCTATCCGCAGGCCATGATCGACCGCTTCCTCAGCATGGGCAAAGGCTCCGTCGAAGCACCGGCTGCGCACGCGTCGGCGACGGTGGTGCCATTCCCCGAGCGTGCCAAGCTGCCGGAGCTGCTCCCCGAGGAGCGCGAGGAGGCTACCGGCACGTCTCAGGAACAGATCCGCGTCCGCGCCGAACTGCTCGACACGCTGGTGAACCATGCCGGCGAAGTGGCGATCTACCGTTCGCGCCTCGAACAGCAAGTGGCCGGCTACCGCTTCAACCTGGTCGAACTCGACCAGACCGTGCAGCGTCTGCGCAGCCAGCTGCGCATGCTGGAAATCGAAACCGAAGCGCAGATCATCGCGCGCTTCCAGCGCGAGCATCGCGAAGCGGGCATGGCGGTGTTCGATCCGCTCGAGCTCGACCGCTTCTCGCAGCTGCAGCAGTACTCGCGTGCGCTGGCCGAGTCGGTCTCCGACTTGGTGTCCATCCAGGGCATGCTCGACGAACTCACCCGACAGGCGGAAACGCTGCTGATCCAGCAGTCGCGCGTGAGCTCGGAGCTGCAGGAAGGCCTACTGCGCACCCGCATGCTGCCGTTCGACACGATGGTGCCGAACCTTCGCCGCACGCTGCGCCAGGCCGCCCAGGAAGAGGGCAAGAGCGCCCAGCTGTACGTGGAAGGCGCCCACGGCGAAATGGATCGCAACCTGCTCGACCGCATCAAGGCGCCGTTCGAGCACATGCTGCGCAACGCCGTGGCGCATGGCTTCGAGTCGCCGGCTGAGCGCCGCAAGGCGGGCAAGCCGGAAGAAGGTGTCGTGCGCATTCGCGTGGCGCGTGAAGCCACCGAAGTGGTGGTGCGCGTGAGCGACGACGGGCGCGGCCTGGATCGCGAGGCGATCCGCAAGCGCGGCATCGAGCGTGGCCTGATCCGTGCCGACGCACGCATCAGCGACGACCAGGTGCTCGCACTCATCACGCAACCCGGCTTCTCCACGGCCAGCACCGTGACCCAGCTAGCCGGTCGCGGCGTGGGCATGGACGTGGTGGCGAACGAAATCAAGCAGCTCGGTGGCGCACTGTCGATCGAATCGCAGGCCGGCGAAGGCACCACCTTCGTGCTGCGGCTGCCGTTTACCCTCGCGGTGACACAGGCCATCCTGGTCCGCATCGGCGAAGCCAACTTCGCCATCCCGATGACCTCGGTGCAGGGCGTGGCCCGCATCTCGCCGTCGGAACTCGCCGAGCGCGTGGCACAGGCCGAACCGGTGTTCCCGTATGCCGGCGAGGATTACAGCATCCACGACCTGTCCGACCTGCTCGGCATCGCGCCCAGCCATGCCACCGACGAAGAGCAGATCCCGCTGTTGCTAACGCGCTCGGGCGACCTGCGCGCCGCGATCCGCATCGACGCCGTGATTGGCTCGCGCGAAATCGTGGTGAAGTCGGTCGGCCCGCAGGTGAGTTCGGTGCCGGGCATCCTCGGCGCAACCATCATGGGCGACGGTTCGGTGCTGATCATTCTCGATCTCGCCCCGCTGGTCCGCCACGGCACCGCACGTCGCCAGCAGCGCCTGGAAGAAGGCCTCAGCGCCGTCGCCACGCCGGTGGTGGAAGAGCCGCGCGTGCGCCCGCTGGTGATGGTGGTGGACGATTCGATCACCATGCGCAAGGTGACCGGTCGTGTGCTGGAGCGCCACGAGTACGAAGTCGCCACCGCGAAGGACGGCGTCGATGCACTCGAAAAGCTGCATGACCGCGTGCCTGACCTGATGCTGCTCGACATCGAGATGCCGCGCATGGACGGCTATGAGCTGGCGACGCACATGAAGGCCGATCCGCGTCTGCGCGACGTGCCCATCATCATGATCACCTCGCGTACCGGTGATAAGCATCGCCAGCGCGCGTTCGACATCGGCGTGGACCGTTACCTCGGCAAGCCGTACCAGGAAGCCGAACTGCTGGCGCAGATCGGCGAGGTGCTGGAGCAGCGCACCGTGGAGTCGCTCAATGGCTGAGTCGTCGATCGCTGTTGCGCTTCTCTTCGACGATGTGGAACTGGGCGGCCAGCTACGCGAAGCGCTCCGTGAACGCGGCGCGCGCATCGTGCACGAGGGTGCGCTGTCCACGCTGAGCCAAAGCCTGCTGGACAGCACCGGTGCACAGGTGCTGGTGGTGAACCTCGATGAGGAGGCCGAGGACGACCTCGACCGCCTTTATGACGTGATCGACGGCGACCATCCGCGCGTCGTGTTCAACGACGCACAAGCCAGTCGCAAGCTCGACGGTTGGGATCGCGCCCGCTGGGCGCGCCATCTCGCGGTGAAGGTGATGGCGCAGGGCGATCTGGATCCGCCGCGCCCGCACGATGCGCCTGTGGTGCCTGAGACGGCGGTAAGCGAAGCCGCTGCTGCCGAAACGCTTGCGTTCGAAGCCGCCACACCGGAGCACGAGTTCGAGCCGCCGCCGCTGCCGGACATCGGTGACTCGCGGATCGAACACGTCAGCGGCGAAGCGACCGCCGCTTCGGAAACGCTCGCCGCCGAACTCGAAGCGCTGCTTGCCGCCGATGAGCCGCAGGCTGCCGAAGACGATTTCGGCTCGCTCAAATTCGTTGCTGAAGACGAGCTGCCGCCTCTGCACGACGGCCAGTTCGGCGTCGATACGCTCGCTACGCAAGGTCCGGCGCCCGTTGAATTCGAAGCGCAGGAGCCTGCGCCGCGCGTGATGCCCTCGTTCCAGCTCGACCATCTCTCGCTATCGCCGCTGGACGACTCGTTCATGCCGGGCGTGGCCACCGACGTTGCGCCGAAAGGCCCAACGGCGCTGCTCGGTTCGGCATCGAGCTGGTCGCTGATCGATGAGGAAGAGTCGCCCGTCGCGGTTGCCGCTGAGCCGGCCAAGTCCGCCGATTTCGGCATCGAGAAAGTCAGTGCTGCGGACTATCTCGCGCCCGAGGGTGGCAGCGAAGAGGAGTCGTTCCTCAAGCCAGGCATGACCCTGGAGCTGGTCTCCATCGAGGAAGCCATCGCGCCGAAGGCATACGAAGGCGGGCACGAGATGGTGCTGGCCGACCTGGATGCCGCGATCAGCCGCATCCTGGTGATCGGCGCCGCCGCCGATAGCACCGAGGCGGTATGTTCCTTCCTCGCGGAGCTGCCGATGGATCTTCGCGCCACGGTGCTGCACGTCCAGCACATGGGCGGCACCTCCGCCGAGAGGGTGGTCGACCGCATGGCCCCTCACTGCGGCTTGCCGGTGAACGTCGCCACGCATGGCTCGCGTGCACGCATGGGTGAGGTATTCGTGGTGCCCGAAGGGCATCAGGCGCGCGTGCAGCGCGATGGCCGCATCGAACTCCAGCCGCTGGACGGGCAGGACGGGCGCGGCAGTTCGCCGATCGATGCCAGCTTCACCATGGCTGCCAATGTGTTCGGCCGCAATGCGCTGGCGATCGTTTTCGCCGGGCAGGCCAATGACGCGCTTGGCGGCTCGCAGGCCATCTACGATCGTGGTGGCCAGGTCTGGGTGGAAGCGTCCCCCGATTCGCATTTCACGGATATGGTGCACGGCATCGAAGCCGAGCGCCTCAACAGTTATTCCGGCACGCCCGCCGAGCTGGCGGCGCGCCTGGTCGAGGAGATGTCGATGGAGGGCCGGCGATGAGCGATCTACCGCTACCGCGTGAAATCCGCTGCGTGCTGGTGCCGGTGGGCAATCTGCGCCTGCTGCTGCCCAATGCGACCGTGGCCGAAGTAATCACCCTTCCCACGCCCGAGCTGGTGGAAGGGGCGCCGGCGTGGCTGCTGGGCCGTATCGCGTGGCGCGGCTGGCGCGTGCCGCTGCTGTCGTTCAACACGCTGGCTGGCGCTGGCGAAGGCGACAGCGAGCAGTCGGTGCGCGTGGCCGTGCTGAAGGCGCTTGGCGGTCATGCCGACCTGCCGTTCATCGCCGTGGTCACGCAGGGCTTTCCGCGCCTGACCACGCTCAACTCGGAACTGATCATTCCCACGCATGACGGTGCTCCGCTGCCGCCTGGCGTGAAGGCACAGGTGCTGGTGCGCGACGACATCGCGGTCATCCCCGACCTGGAAGGCATCGAGGCCGAATTGATCGAACTGCTCGATCTCGCCAGCTGAAGCTCCACTGCGCCGCCTCCATCGCGGCGGCGTGGCGTCAGATATCCCCGTGCAGCGCTTGCAGTGCTGCCAGTGCCGCCAGCCCCGCTGTCTCGGTGCGAAGAATGCGCGACCCCAGTTTGAGCCCGCGGAAACCAGCGTCCGCCAGCGCCGTGGTGTCGCGCTGGCCCAGGCCGCCCTCCGGGCCAACCACCAACAAACCGCCGGCTGACGTGAAACGCAGCTCGCCCGGCCGTTGGGCGCCCTCCGGCAGCAGTGCGAGCCGCAAGGCGTCGTCGTTGGCCAAGCCCTTCAGCCAGGCCTCCAGGGGTACCGCGGGGCACACTTCAGGCACGCGGGCGCGACCGCTCTGCTCGCAGGCGCTGGCAACCACGGCGCGCCAATGGGCGAGGCGCTTCTCCGCGCGTCCGGCATCGAGCTTCACCTCGGATCGTTCGGTCAGCAGCGGAACGATGCGAGCCACGCCCAGTTCGGTGGCCTTCTGCACGATCAGGTCCATCTTTTCGCCGCGGGCCACGCCCTGGGCGAGCGTCAGCGACAATGGCGATTCGTTGAGGACGCTCTCTGCTGCCTGCACACGCACGATCACCTCGCGCTTGCCAACGGCGTGGAGGACGGCGGGATAGTCGTGGCCGTCGCCATTGAACAGGGTGACCGGGTCTCCCGGCTCCATCCGCAGCACGCGCGCCACGTGCTCGCCGGCCTGAGCCGGCAGGACCACTTCCAGACCGACGCCGAGTGCCTGGTCCACGTGTATGCGAATAGTGCGCATGGCGCGTTCTATGATGATGGAAACGGAAAGCATAACGGACAGCGGCAGGCTGTCTCACGCGCCCCTTGCAGCGAAAGCTGAACATTGGGCGGCAGCGGGCGACCTGCATTTGCCTGCCGGTCCGGGCAGGCGCACGATGAAGTCGTCCCCCACTCCCCGGAGGTGGAACATGAACAAGTCCACGATGACACTCTTCCTCGGCGTCGCGGTCGCCCTCGCGGCCAGTCCGCTGGCGATGGCGCAAAGCACGACGCCGGCGACCGCCGGCAACAGCATGCAGGCGCTGCCCGAGGGTCAGGTGCAGCCGCTCGGCTCAAAGGCGGCCAACCAGGGCCCACCGAGGCCGGGTGACCGCACCTGCCTGCAGAGCACGGGCAGCATGATTCCCGCCAAGAACGGTCGTTGCCTGACCGTTCCCGGACGCAGCTATAGCCGGGAGGACATCCTCAACACCGGCGAGACCACCATGGGTCCGGCACTGCAGAAGCTCGATCCGAGCGTGACCATCCAGGGCGGGCATTAAGCCCGCATCAGCCGGTCACGGCTCGTTCGATACCTTCGATGGCGGTGTCGACCAGTCGGTCGATTTCCTGCGTGGTGATTACGTACGGCGGCATGAAGTAGATGACGTCACCCAAGGGCCGCAGCAGCGCGCCTTGGGTTAGTCCGTGCAGGTACACCCGGAGGCCGCGGCGGTCGGATGCCGGGAAAGGCGTGCGACCGCGCTTGTCCGCCACCAATTCCACGGCCGCGATCATGCCGGTCTGGCGCACGTCGGCGACGTGTGGATGGTCGCGCAGCGCATCGAGCCGGTGCGCGAGATGCGCGGCCAGTTCGCGATTGCGCTCCAGCACGGGCTCGTCGCGGAAGATCGCCAGCGTTTCCAGCGCCACGCGGCAGGCGAGCGGATTGCCGGTATAGCTGTGCGAATGGAGGAACGCCTTGCCTGCGCTGTATTCGGCATAGAACGCCTCGTACACCTGCGTGGTGGTGAGCACGGCCGACAGCGGCAGGAAGCCGCCGGTGAGCCCCTTGGAGAGGCACATGAAGTCGGGCGTGATGCGGGCCTGCTCGCACGCGAACAACGTCCCGGTTCGCCCGAAGCCGACAGCAATTTCGTCGGCGATGAAATGCACGGCGAACTCGTCGCACAGCGAACGCAAGCCGGCGAGGTAATCCGGGTGGTACATGCGCATGCCGCCGGCGCATTGCACCAGTGGCTCGACGATCACCGCGCACACCTCGTGCGCGTGCTGCTCCAGCAGCGTGCGTAGCTCGCCCAGGCGCCGATGTGCGGCCGCGGCCGCGCTTTCCCCGGGTTCCGCCTCATAGGCGTCGGGTGAAGGCGCAAGAATCGGGGTGAGCAGGAGTGGTGCGTACGTCTTGCGATAGAGCGCCACGTCGCTGACCGACAGTGCGCCCAATGTTTCGCCGTGATAGCTGCCGGTGAGCGCGATGAAGCGCGTCTTCTCGCCGTGACCCTGGTTGAGCCAGTAATGGAAGCTCATCTTCAGCGCGACTTCGATCGCCGCTGACCCATTGTCGGCGTAGAACACGCGTTCGAGGCCGGGCGGCGTCACGCGTACCAGCTCCTCGGCAAGCGCCACGGCGGGTTCGTGGGTGAAGCCGGCGAAGATCACGTGCTCTAGCGTGCGAGCCTGGTCGGCCAGCGCCGCCGCGATGCGCGGATTGGCATGTCCGAACAGGTTGGTCCACCAGGAGCTGATGCCATCGAGATAGCGACGCCCGTCAGTGCCTATGAGCCATGCGCCTTCGCCTCGCGCGATGGGCACCATGGGTACCGTCCGGTGATCATGCATCTGTGTGCAGGGGTGCCACAGGCGGCTCAGGTCTCGACGCACCAGCGCGTCGGCAGCGGGGAGGGTGTTCATCCGGCTATGATCGGGGTTTCGAGCATGCCCGCTCAAGTCTTCCATCTCCCTGGGAATTGGTTTGAAGCATTGGCGAATCGCACTGGCGGCCCTGCTGGGCCTGCTGCTCATCGGCGCTGCCTTCGTGTGGTTCATGCCCGCGCGCTGGGTGGTGCCGCTGTTGGCGGGGCGACTCAATGGCATCCAACTGGAGCAAGTGAGCGGCCTGCTCTGGAGCGGCCGCGCTGGCCGCGTCCTGTCGGCCAAGGGTGAAGAACTGGGCCAGCTCGAGTGGCAGCTTTCGCGTCGCGCCCTGCTGGGCGACACCGACTGCGTCATCGATCTGCAAGGGATTCGTCTCGAGTTCCATGGCCGCATGCAGGGGCGTAGCGCCACCGAGGCGCTGTGGACGGACGTCCATATGCGCGCCGACCTCGGCCTGCTCAACGCGAACCTGGCCCTTCCTGGCGGCGGACAGCCACGCGGAACCATCAAGGCCGATGTACCTAGGGCGCAGCTGCAGGGTGGATGGCCACTCCTGCTGGACGCCGATCTGGACTGGCAGGATGCGTCGCTGCGCGCGCCACGACAGGGGGACATTCCGCTCGGCGCCTTGCGATTGAGCCTGAAGGGCAACAGCGGCGTGATCGACGGCCACTTGGCCGATAACGGCGATGGGCCGTTGCGGATCGACGGCACGCTCCAGCTCAGCCCGCTCGGCTGGCGCTTCAATGCCGTGGCCGCACCGCGGCGATCCGCGCCCACGCTGACCCGCTGGCTCGCCACGTTCGGCGCGGTGGATGCCGATGGCGTTACGCATATCCATTACACCGGTGGCTTGGCCGCCACCCTGTCCGGGAGAGACCATGGCTGAATTGAATTTGTCGCATGCGCTGGCCGCGGCACGCGAAGCCGCAGAGGCGGCCGCCGAGGTGTTGCGGCATTACTGGCGCCATGGAGTGGACATCGAGCTCAAGAGCGACGACACGCCTGTGACGGTCGCCGACCGCGAAGCGGAAATGGCCATTCGCGAGGTGTTGCAGAAGGCGCTGCCGGAGGCTTCGATCTACGGCGAGGAATTCGGGCGCGACGAGGGCAACCCCGAGTTGCTGTGGATGGTGGACCCGCTCGACGGTACCAAGAGCTTCGTGCGTCGCACGCCGTTTTTCTCCACGCAGATCGCGCTGATGCATCGGGGCGAACTGGTGCTGGGCGTTTCCAGTGCGCCTATCTATGGCGAAACCATGTGGGCCAGCGCCGGCGGCGGTTGCTGGTTCGAAGGCGAGCAGGTGCGTGTCGCGGCGACTTCGGCGCTGGCGCAGGCATCGCTTTCGATCGGCAACGTCAAGTCACTCACCGCCGATGCGCGCTGGATGGAGTTGGGCTCGCTCATCCGCGACACCAATCGCATCCGCGGTTATGGCGACTTCTGCCACTACCACCTGCTCGCGCGCGGCAGCCTGGATCTGGTGCTGGAGTCGGACGTGAACATCCTCGATATCGCCGCGCTGGCGGTGATCGTCCGCGAAGCCGGTGGCCTGTTCACCGATTTGGACGGCCAACCGCTCACCCTGGATTCGCGCAGTGTGCTGGCAGGTACGCCGGACATCCATGAAGCGGTATTGAAGCGCCTTCGCTCGGCACGCTGAAAGAGAGGCAGGGAATGGATGCATCGATGCAGGTTTTGTATGGCATGTTGGCAAGCTCGCCGCAGATGGCGGCCGCTATCTGCGGCGTAGTGGTGGCGGCGGTGTTCTGGCGGAAGATGCCAGGCTCGGCGCTGTTGCTGATGTTGGCCAGCGCGATCGAGGTGGTGCTGCTGCTGGCGTCCGGTTGGTACCACTTCGTCCATTTCCCGGCTGCCGTGCAGGCTCACGAGCAGACCGCGATGGAACTGGCCCGCCATGCGGCGGTGATAGGGATCGCCACGAGCGTGATGCAGGGCATCGTATTCGGATTGCTCGTCTGGGCGGTGGCTGCAGGGCGTGGCCGATCGCGGCCACCGGCGATTCCGGGACGCTGAGCTACAATCGACCCATGCGCAAGCCACCCATCATCCACGCGACACGCGACGTGCACGACAGCAGCTTCCTGCGTGTCGAGCAGCTCGATCTCGAATTCTCCAACGGCGAACGCCGCATCTACGAGCGATTGAAGGGCAGTGGCCTGGGCGCCGTCATCATCGTGCCGATGCTCGATGACGAAACCGTGCTGCTGGTGCACGAGTACGGCGCAGGCGTCGGGCGATACGAACTGAGCCTGCCGAAGGGTCGCCTCGATCGCGACGAAACGGTGGAGCAGGGCGCCGATCGCGAGCTCAAGGAGGAGGTCGGCTATGGCGCACGCAAGCTGAAGATCCTGCACAACCTGTCGCTGTCGCCTTCGTACATGACGCACATGGCGCATGTCGTGCTGGCACAGGATCTCTATCCCGAACGCCTGCAGGGCGATGAACCCGAGGAACTGGAAGTGGTTCCGTGGAAGCTTGCCGATCTGCACCTTCTGATCGCGCGTGACGACGTCACCGAAGGCCGTTCGATCGCCGCACTCTTCATGGCTCGCGAGTACCTCGCCGGCCGGTTCTCCCCGACATGAGCCACGTCCCGTTTTCCAGATTGCTGCAGCAGGTCGCGCTCCTTGCCCGTGATGCCGGAGACGCCATCCTGGTGGTCTACGGCCAGGATTTCGAAATACAGCGCAAGGACGATCAATCGCCGGTCACCGCGGCCGATCTTGCTGCGCAGCGTGTGATTACCGCCGGGCTGGCGGCGCTCGAAGGTGACCTGCCGGTGATTTCGGAAGAGGCACGCGCCGCGCCATGGCCGGAGCGACGCGAGTGGCAGCGCTATTGGCTGGTCGACCCGCTGGACGGCACGCGCGAGTTCATCAAGCGCAATGGCGAGTTCACCGTCAACATCGCCCTGATAGAAAACCATGAGCCCGTGCTCGGCGTCGTGCTTGCACCGGTGACAGGCGAGCTTTACGCAGCAGCACGCGGACAGGGCGCATGGCTGCAATCGAAAGCGGATGCATCCTGGCAGCGCATCGCGTCGCGCGATTTGCAGCAGCCTGCGACCGTGGCCGGCAGCCGCTCGCATGGCGGTTCGGGGACGGCGCTGCTTGAGCAATTGATTGGCGATGGCTACCAGTCGATGCCATTGGGCTCGTCGTTGAAGTTCTGCCTGGTGGCGCGTGGCGACGCGGACGTCTATCTGCGCCGTGGCGCGACCAGCGAATGGGATACGGCGGCGGCGCAGAGCGTGCTAGAGGAGGCCGGCGGTGCGGTGCTCGACCTCGCGGGCGAGCCGTTGCGCTACAACCGCGGCGATTCACTGATCAACCCCGAGTTCATCGCCGTGGGCGACAACGTCGTCGACTGGAAAGCCCGCCTGCTAGCCGCCGACCTGGAGACGTGATGACCGAGGCCGTACGCCACAGCCTGGACGACCTGCTCGTCATCATGGCGCGCCTGCGCGACCCCAACGGCGGTTGCCCGTGGGACCTGCAACAGGATTTCGCCACGATCGCGCCGTACACCATCGAGGAAGCCTACGAAGTCGCCGACGCCATCGACCGCAAGGACTGGCACGACCTGCGCGACGAACTGGGCGATCTGCTGCTGCAGGTGGTGTTCCACGCGCAGATGGCGAAGGAGGCCGGGTTGTTCGACTTCGGCGATGTCGCCCACGCCATCAGCGACAAGATGGTGCGCCGTCATCCGCACGTGTTCGGCGACGAGAGCTACGAAGACCTCGGCGCGCAGAAGCAGGCCTGGGACGACATCAAGCGTGCCGAGCGCGCGGCGAAGGGCGAGCAGCGCGACGACAGCGCGCTTGCCGGCATTTCGCATGGCCTGCCCGAATGGAAACGTGCGTTGAAGCTGCAGGAACGCGCCGCCAAGGTCGGTTTTGACTGGCCGGACGAACAACCCGTACTCGACAAACTGCTGGAGGAAGTCGAGGAAGTGCGTGCCGAATTTGCCCAGGGGCGCGACAAGCAACGGCTCCAGGATGAAATCGGCGACGTGCTCTTCGTGGTGGCGAACCTCGCGCGGCATGCCGGCGTGGATTTTTCGCAGGCCTTCCGCCACGCCAATGCGAAATTCGAGCGACGCTTTCGACAGATGGAGCAGCTCGCGCGCAATGAGGGTCGGCTGTTGCCTGAGCGCGATCTGGCGGAACAGGAAGCGCTATGGCGCGATGCCAAGCGCATGGATAAACCGGCTTCCTGAAAAAGGAGGCACGGGTTCTGGGGTTCCCGTGCCTCAGCCGGGGATGCTTCCGGATCGGTCGCGTCCGTTCGTTCTTGTCGTTATGGTTGTGCGGCCGGCGCCGGTTTCATGGCGTTGCGGCGCTGTTCCCACTCGCTGCGCATCTTTTCGACGTCGGCGCGCTGCCTGGCTTCGTTGGCAAGGTTCTCATCCAGGCTCTTGCGCAGCGTGGCGATGGCCTGGTCGGTATTGGCCGGTGCCGACTGGATGCGTGCGAGATGGTGATAGACGTAGGTACGCACGCGAGGATCCTGCGTCTTGGTCAGCACATCGTTGTAGAGCGCCGTCAGGTCCTTGCTGCGGCCACTTTCGCGATACAGGCGCTCAAGTGCCTGCAGGTCTTCGATCACCGGTGAACCCGGGCCTTCGAAGTCGGGGCGGCCAAAGCCGGGATGGTCGAACCCGTGACTGCCACCCATGAAGTCGGGCATGTCGCCCCGGCCCATCTGCGTGCCCTTGGCGGCCGACATGGCCTTGGCACCGGATGCAGCTGCGCCCTTGGGAGCGGCGTCCTGCGCGATGGCGTACCCGCCGCCCGCAATGACCAGAAGGATGAGGGCAGAGCTGAGCAGGGTCTTGCGTTGCATGTCGGTCCCTCTCCACGATGTTGGTTGAGCATCAAACGTGCCTTGCCGGCCCGGGTTGACTCGGGCTCTAAACCTTTTCGGCCTACGCGACATCACAAGTCCGACCGATCAATCAGGAGTTACCCATGCGTCGCCTTCTTCTTGCCGCCCTGCTGTTCGCCCCCCTGGCTTCGCACGCTGACGAGTGCAAGTACGAGGCACCGCGCAACCTCACGCTCGATCTCGCCGGGGTCCGCGAAGTGCAGGTGGATCTGCACAGCCACGATCTGCATCTCAATGGCAACGGCAGTGGTACCGGCGGCTCGGTCACGGGGCGGGCCTGCGCATCCGACCCGAAGCTGCTGGAGGACCTGGTGGTCACGCAGCGCCGCGAGGGTGATCGCCTGATCGTGGAGGCGGGCAATCACGGCCGCATGACGATCAGCCTGTTCAAGAGCAACTACACCAGCCTGATGCTCAACATGCAGATCCCGGCGCAGATCCCCGTGGTGCTGAATGTCGGTTCCGGCGACGCGTGGGTGACCGACTTGCAGAAGCTCTCCACGCAGGTGGGCTCGGGCGACCTGCACGTCAACAAGATCGCTGGTCCCTTCAGCGCCAGCGTCGGCTCCGGCGATGTGGATGTGAACGACGTGGGCAGCCTCGACATCGGCTCGATCGGCTCGGGCGACGTCAAGGTGGACGGCGTCCACGGCGAGTCGCGCGTGGGCAGCATTGGCTCCGGTGACGTCACCATCCGCGACGTGAGCGGCAGCGTGCGCGTCGACACGCTGGGCTCGGGCGATGTGCGAGTACGTGACGTGCGCGGCGACTTCACCGTGGGTGCGAAGGGCAGCGGCGATGTGAGCCATTCCGGCGTGCAGGGCAAGGTGACCGTGCCGCACGACCGCAACGACGATTGATCGTCAGCTCAGCCAGCGCGAAACCAGGTACACCAGTGGCGCGCAAACCAGCAAGAACGGCACCGAGACCAGGTGAAGCAGCCGGCCACCGCCCGGCTGCTTCGCCAGACGCAGTGCGATGAGGTTGGCCAGCGAGCCGATCGCCAGACCGAAGCCGCCCACATTCACCGCCACCGCCAGCGCCATGGCATCCGGCGCGTGGCGCAGGAACAGCACCGTGGCCGGCACATTGCTGATCACCTGCGACGCCACGATGCCGCTCACATACAGCGTGAGCGGCTGATCCAGCTTGAGCCCCTCCAATGCGTGCTGCACCGGCGGCAGTTCCGCGGCGTGGCCCAAGCCCAGGAAGATGGCGGCGAAAGTGACGAGCAGCAGCCAGTCGACCCGCGCCAGCGTGCCGCGTTCCAGCAGCGCGAACGGCACCAGCAGAAGCAGCGCGCCGAGCACGGCATGGTTGTGTTCCATCATCAGCACCATGCTTGCCAGCGCTGCGATAGACAACAAGGCTTGCGCCGTCGAGATCGGATGGCCATCGACGTCCTCGGCATGCAGCACGACGCGGCCCCGCGGAAGCCAGCAGAGCGTCAGCAAGGCCAGCAGCACGAACATCACGCCGAAGGCCGGCAGCATCGCCCATGCGAAATGCAGAAGCGGCAGGTGCGTGTATTGCCACAACAAGAGGTTCTGCGGATTGCCGATCGGGCTGAGCGTGGAGCCGGCGTTCACCGCCAGCGCCTCAAGCACCACCATGCGCATCACCGGTACGTTGGAGATGCGACCGATGGCGAGTGTCAGCGGCACGATCAGGAACAGGCTCACGTCGTTGGTGAGCACCATCGCGAGCACGGCCGTAGTGCTCACCAGCATCAGGCCAAGCACGCGCAGCGAGTGCGCGCGCGCCACCATGGCCGCCGCCACATGCTGTACCACGCCGCTGTCGCGGATGCCCTGGATGCAGATGAGCAGGCCCAGCAGGCCTGCCAGCGTCGGCAACTGCAGCCAGCGCTGGTGATCGGCGAGTGGACGCGGATCGGCGACGGCAAGCACGATCGTGAGCACGAGGAAGCCGAGCAGCAGCCAGTCCTGTGCGATGCGCCTGAATACCCGGGAGAACATGCTGTCCGCGCGACGCGTTTCTTCGTTGGAAATGGTCACTCAGTTTTCCCGCAGCAGGCGCATGGGCGAGGTATGGCTCACGCGCCGCGTGCCCGCCAGTCCCAGCAACATCACCACGATGGCGGCAGAAAGTGCAGCCAGCAGCAGCGAGCCCAGCGGCGGCACGAAGTCGTCGATGTGGAAGATGGCGTGCCCGAGCCACAGGCCCGTACCGGCGGCACCGAAGGCCGCGGTGAGGCCGGCCACGAGGCCTAGCAGGGCGAACTCGCAGGCCGCGGCGGCGCGCAGCTGGCTGCGGCGCGCTCCCAGCGTGCGCAGCAGGGCCGCTTCGTGCCGCCGTTCCTGCGCGCTGGCGGCGAGCGCGGCGGCCAGCACCAGCGCACCGGCCAGCAGACTGAAGCCCAGCACCCAGCGCACCGCACCGCTCACCTGGTTCACGATCTCGCGCACCCGGTCGAGCATGGCATCCACGTCGATGAGGCTGAGGTTGCTGTAATCGCGCGACAGCTGCGCCAGGGCGGGCGCATTGCCGCGTGGCAGGTAGAAGCTGGCGATCCATGTATGCGGCAGCTCGCTCGCATGCACCGGATCGAACAGCAGGAAGAAGTTCACCCGGAAGGAGGTCCAGTCGACCTTGCGGATGCTGCCCACCCGCGCATAGATATGTCCTTCGCCCACGTTGAAACTCATCACGTCGCCGACCTTCAGCGCAAACATGTCGCGCCACATGGTATCGATCGATACCTCGGCCTGCGCCGGGCGTTCGCCGTGCCATTGCCCGGCGATGACCTGGTTGCTCGGCGGTAGATCGCCCGCCCACGAGAGGCGCAGCTGTCGATCGGCCCAGTCCTTGGCGCGCTCGTCCTTGAAGCTGAGCTGGTCGATCGGATGGCCATTGATGGCGGTGAGCTTGCCCACTGCCAGCGGCAGCATGTTGAGCTTCTGGCCGCCCATGCCGGTGAGTGCGTGTTCGAAACCGGTGCGCTGGTCGTCCTGCAGGTTGAGCACGAACCAGTTGGGCGTATCCGCAGGCAGTTCGCGTCGCCACCCCTCAAGCAGGGCGGGCGCGACGATGGCGAGCAGCAGCAGGGCCACCAGGCCCAGGCTCAAGGCGGTGGCCTGCAGCAGGCTCATGCTCCGCCTGCGTGCCAGCGCGGCCAGGCCCAGCCGCAAGGCAGGGTGCGCACCCGGTGCAACGCGCCGCGCGATCCACAGCAGCAGGGCGGAGAGCAGCGCCGCCACGATGGCCACGCCCACGAGGCTGGCGGCCAGGATACCCGCCAACTTGGCCGAACCGCTCTGGCTCCAGATGAGTAGCAGGGCGACGACGGCCGGCACCAGATACAGCGCATCGAAGCGTCGCACGCGGCGCGCGGCGCTTTCGCGGAACACGGCGACCGGCGGCACTTCCGCCAGTCGGGTAAGCGGCGGCAAGGCAAAGCCGGCCAACACGGCCAGGCCCATGACCGCCGCCGCCGCCGCGGGCCCCAGCGGCAGTGCGGTGGGCACGGTAGTGAACATCTGGCTGGCGAAGTGCCAGGTGAGCTGGGCCAGTGCCAGCGCGACCAAGGCGCCGATGAGCACGGCGGGTAGGGCGAGCAGCCCCAGTGTTCCCGTCAGCAGGCCGAGCACCTGCCGTCGTGGCGTTCCGAGGGCGCGCAACAGGGCGACTTCGTTCGTCTTGCGGCGTGCGTAGCGCTGTGCGGCCATCGCAATGGCTACGCCGGCCAGGAGCGCCGACAGCAGGGCGGTGAGCCTCAGGAACGCGCTGGCGCGGTCGAAGGCGCTGCGCATGCGTTCCTGGGTCTGCTCGGGTGTGATCAGCTCGGCGCCCTGTGGAAGGGTTTGTTCCTGCACCCAGCGGCGCCAGCTCTGCACCGCGTCGGGTTCACCGGCGATCAGGAGGTGGTGCCGCGCCCGGCTGCCGACGCCGAGCAGTCCGGCTTGCTCGGCGTCGCTGACGTTCATGAGTGCCCGCGGCGCCATCGCCACCAGTTCGCCGCCGTCGGGCTGGCGCAGCAGTTCGCCAGCGATGCGCAGATCGCGTCCGCCCAGTTGCACGGCATCGCCGAGCTTGAGCTTCAGGGCAACCAATGCCCGGTGATCGAGGTAGACCGTTCCCGCCGCCGGGCCGTGGCCGACCACGCTCTTGCCCTGCGGGTCGAGCAATTCAAGCGTGCCACGCAGCGGGTAAGCGCCATCGGTGGCCTGTACATCGAGCAATTGGCTCTGCTCGTGGGCGAAAGCGACACTGGGAAAGCTTGCATTGCGCGTGACGAGCAGACCGCGCTGCGCCGCCTGCTCGGCATAGGCCGGCGGCAAGGCCTGCGGCGAGCTGATGCCGAGGTCGCCGCCGATAAGCTCCGCCGCACTGGCCAGCACGCCGCGTTCCATGCGCGTGGACAAGGTGGCCACCACGCCCAATGCCACCACGGCCAACACGAGCGAGGCGCCCAGTGTGCGCAATTCCGGTAGATGCCATTCGCGGCGAAGGCTGCGCAGGGACAGCGTGAGCAGCCTCATGCGAGCGGCTCCCCGATAAGCACATGCGTGTTCATGGCGCCACCACTGCGCTGGCGCGCGGCGCAATGACACGGCCGTTGTCCAGCTCCACCTGGCGCGTGCAGCGAGCTGCCAGTTTCGGGTCGTGCGTCACCAGCACCAGCGTCGTGCGGTGATCGTGGTTCAGCGAGAACATCAGGTCACTGATGTGATGGCCTGTGCGCTGATCGAGGTTGCCGGTGGGTTCGTCGGCAAACAGCAAGCGCGGCCGATGTACGAAGGCACGCGCGATCGCTACGCGTTGCTGCTCGCCACCGGAAAGCTGCGCCGGGTAGTGACGCCGCCGCGGCGCCAGCTCCACCGCTTCCAACGCCTCGCGGGCACGGGCGCGGGCGTCGTCGCGGCCCTCCAGTTCCAGGGGCAGCATCACGTTTTCTTCGGCGGTGAGCGCCGGCAGCAGATGGAACGACTGGAACACGAAGCCGACCAGGCGACGGCGCAGGTCGGCGCGGGCTTCCTCGTCGAGGCTTTCGAGGGCATGGCCATCGAGCGAAATACGGCCGCTGCTGGGTATGTCCAGACCAGCGAGCAGACCGAGCAGGGTGGTCTTGCCCGAGCCTGAAGCGCCGACGATCGCGAAGCTCTCGCCCTCGCGCACCTGCAGCGAGACGCCGCTGAGGATGTCCAGCCGCCCCTCGGGTCCCTGGACCGACTTGCTAACATCGATGGCATCCAGAAGAACACCGTTGGTCGAAGCGGAGGCCGTGCCACTCATGCGTCGTTTCCTTTGTTGCCTTGTCGTGCTGCTGGGTGCCGTCGCCGGCACCGCCCGGGCGGCCCCGCCGAAAACCGTGCTGGTGCTGGGCGATTCCTTGTCGGCCGCGCACAACATCCCGGTCGAGTCCGGCTGGGTGCATTTGCTGGGCGACCGTCTCGCCAAGATGGAGCCGGGTTGGACAGTGGTCAATGCCAGCATCAGCGGCGAGACCTCGTTGAGCGGCCGCAATCGGCTTCCGGCATTGCTGGAGAAATATCACCCGGCCGTATTGGTGATCGAACTGGGCGCCAACGACGGCCTGCGCGGCTTGCCGCTGGCCCAGTTGCGCGACAACCTCTCGTCCATGGTGGTGGCCGGCCAGCAGGCCAGGGCGAAGGTATTGCTGCTGGGCATCGAGCTTCCCGTGAACTACGGTCCGCAATACCGGGATGGCCTTCGGACTGTCTACGCCGACGTGGCGAAGGACAGGAAGGCCGCGCTCCTGCCGTTCCTGCTCGATGGCGTGGCGCTCAAGCCCGAGATGATGCAGGACGATGGATTGCACCCGGTCGCCTCCGCGCAGCCCGCCGTCCTGGACAACGTCTGGAAGGCATTGACGCCGCTGTTGCACTAAGGTGAACACCCTCAGAACCCGACGTGAATCTGTCCCGGGAATTTCACGCGAGCCTCACGATGCGGGTCGTTAGCTGTTCACCTTTGTGAAGTCAGCTGCAGGAGGTAGGGATGAGCGCACGCGATGAACAATCCGGCCTGATTCTTTTGGTCGAAGACAATCGCCAGATCGCCGAGATGGTCGGCGAATTCCTCGAGCGCCGGGGTTATTCGGTCGATTACGCCGCCGACGGCGTGAGCGGCCTGCACCTGGCGGTATCCAACAGCTATGACGTGGTGGTGCTCGACCTGATGCTGCCCGGCATGGACGGCCTGGACGTCTGCCGCAAGCTCCGCCGCGATGCCAAGAAATCCACGCCCGTGCTGATGCTCACCGCACGCGACACGCTCGAGGACAAGCTGGTGGGCCTGGAAGCGGGTGCCGATGATTATCTGGTCAAACCTTTCGAGGTGCGCGAACTGGAAGCACGCCTGCGCGCGCTGATCCGTCGTGATCGTCGCCAGGTCTCCACCGAAATCCTCACCGTGGGCGACATGACGCTTGACACGGCTACCTTGCGCCTGGTGCGCGGCGGGCAGGAACTCACCGTGTCGCCGATCGGGCTGAAGCTGCTAGCGATCCTCATGCGCGAATCGCCGCGCGTGGTGAGCCGTCGCGATATCGAACGCGAAATCTGGGGCGATACATTGCCCGACTCGGACACCTTGCGCTCTCACCTCTACAATCTGCGCCGGGTGATCGACAAGCCTTTCGATCGTCCGCTGCTGCACACCATCCACTCCGCCGGATATCGCCTTGCCGATCTCGAATCCGAGGTTGCTACCGCCTCGCAGCCGGCCTAAACGTCATAGCATGAACTGACATGGCAAGCAGGGGCACCGTGCAGCCCGCGCATACATTGAAGCGCGGGCTGTTTCATCGACGTCTCGCGATCATCTTCGGCCTGCAGCTGCTGGCCGTGGTGATCGTGTGCCTCATGGGCGTGTACAACGTCGCGCCCATCGGGGCCGTGCTCGCGTTGATCGTGATCATCAGCGCGCTGGCCTGGTTCGCCGCGTGGCAGGAATGGTCGCCGATCATCCGGTTGGCGCGTGTCGTCAGCGGATGGGACGAAGCATCCACCGACCTCAGCGGCTGGCGGCCCGACCAGTTGCCGCGCCGCACGGACGCCGACGTGATGACGCTGGCCAACAGCCTTTACGGCTTCGCCAACCGCATCGCCG
>Ga0209258_100687_pt1 | contig 23423 bp, 17 predicted proteins | sample Araplaol_mTSA_r2_FD_184281 | JGI IMG/M metagenome (GOLD analysis project Ga0209258, IMG submission 184281) | Arabidopsis root microbial communities from North Carolina, USA - plate scrape CL_Col_mTSA_r2 (SPAdes) (version 2) | ecosystem: Host-associated > Plants > Roots > Endosphere | place: USA...
CAAAGCACTTGCTTATAGTTTAAAACACTGGGATAAATTAAGCACCTATGTAACTGATGGTCGATTACACATCGACAATAATGCTGTTGAAAATAGTATTCGCCCTGTTGCTGTGGGACGAAAGAATTACCTGTTTTCAGGTTCGCATGAAGCTGCGAAAAGATCCGCTATGCTGTACAGCTTATTAGGCACCTGTAAATTACACCATATAAATCCAGCTACATGGTTACCAGACGTGTTATCCCGAATCTCAGCACATCCAAAGAAAGACATAGTTCAATTGCTTCCACATAATTGGATACTGCAGCAAAAGTAGGAACTCATTTACTCTTCACAAAGATGCAATTGCCCGGAGGCTTACTTCCACATTACGAAGTTCCAGCTATTATTTCCTTTCTTATTACACAATAATTGACAAACACTAATTGATAATTCTTGCTTATAAAATGCGCTGAATAACGGTATATACGGTAAAAAAATCTGCTTACCTTCTATTGTTGCCAAGTAGGTAAGCAGATAAGCCGCTAATAAAATTATGATTGAATTAGTAATTCATCAAATTAAAAAAGTAGCCAAGCCAGTAGTTGGAATACAACTGTGGATAGTCCTAGTTATCGTTAATGTCGTTGTTCCTCCACCAACAGTGGTAGTAGTAGCAGTACATGGAAATGTAACGGTTGCTAGAATAGTGCTAAATTGATTGAGTGTTATACCCATATTTGGGTGCCAATAAACGAGACCATTTGGTGTACAAAGTGTTAATGGAACTCCATTGAGTCCAGCACAACAATAATATGTTAACGGACCTATCCTAATAGAAAGGCAATCGGTGGTACCCTGAACAGGGTTTGCGGTAAATCTGTTAGCTTTAAATGCTAAAGCACCTCCAATTCCTGCTAATAACACTAAAGCTATTAATGTAAATCTTGCTTTTTTCATGATATCATTCGCTTTTTATGGTTATAAAAGCTAACCTTATTATTTCTTTAATATGCCTACTCGTTTCTCATGGTTTTCGGCTTCCCCATAGCTAATAGTTGACAAACAAACATCTCATTTCTATAAAATTTACTATTGTTGTTGTTTAAGTGTAGACTAGAACATAACCAATTTAGGCGCCCCTTTGGAACTATCCCTGTTATTGAATTTTAGTCGGACAATAGTGCTTAATTAAAATTAAACCATTCCCTAGAACATCTGCCTACGAGACAGCCTTGAATAAATGATAGATAACAAATCTTTAGAAGCCTTTCTTGGATTTCTAATGTTATTATCCTCCTCCCTTAGCAACTCAACATAAGCATGATTAACGTCAGTGAATTATCGCTGGTATATATTATTCATTGAATACAAACTCTATTATAGCTAATGCGCAATAAAATAGGACTCCAGCTATATGTTTCCTTTTCGTACTGCACAATAATTGACAACACAAGTTAATTGCACAACATTAATCCCAATCATGGGTTAAAAGATGTGCTTACCGTCATTAACGATCCTCCCATCAACAGGATTAAAAAACTTCTTCCTCAGATCTGGATCACAATGCAAAGCAACGCAAAATAAAAAATAGTATAGATGACTGTCTATCGGCTGCTACATGAAGAATGATGATATAGACAATAAAAATTCTGCTTACTTATCAACAATAGATCGATAGGTAAGCAGACATACGATTACTAATAAAATTATGATTACTGGATCTACCAGGATTGTATTAATAAACTGATTGTCTTTGACTATCAGGAAGGACGTAACAAAGAAGGCCCTTCCCTTCCCGTATGCTGGAAAACTTTAACGGCATCCTGTAGACGGATGGCTACGGTATATATGATGGAATTACTGAAAAGAATGGCATCACTCTTATACATTGCATGGCGCATGCAAGACGTTATTTTATTGAAGCACTGGATAGTGATAAAAACCGCGCTGAATATGCGTTGACCAGATCCATCAACTCTACATTATTGAAAAGAATTGCACACAACAACAGTTGGTGGAAACAGAACGTGCATGAATGAGGCATGAGTATGAGTTGGTATTGCCTAAAAGTCCAATCGGCAAAGCACTCGCTTATAGTTTAAAACACGGGGATAAATTAAGCACCTATGTAACTGATGGTCGATTACACATCGACAATAATGCTGTTGAAAATAGTATTCGCCCTGTTGCTGTGGGACTAAAGAATTACCTGTTTGCAGGTTCGCATGAAGCCGCAAAAAGATTCGCTATGCTGTACACCTTATTAGGTACCTGTAAATTATACCATATAAATCCAGCTACATGGTTAGCGGACGTGTTATCCCGAATCTCAGCACATCCAAAGAAAGACATAGTTCAATTGCCTCCACATAATTGGATACTGCAGCAAAAGTAGGCACTCATTTACTCTCCACAAAAATGCAATTGCCCGGAGGCTTACACTGTTATGCCCTATGAGATACCATAAATTAATCAGTAGATAACAAATATAAATTTCAGATACAATACCGGCAAAACAGAAATCAACATCAAAAAAGAGCGGTCCTTAATGGACCGCTCTGAACATACTAACTAAAGTCTGAGATTAAAGAGTTACACTATTACTGTTTTGCTCTATCCAAAGCACCTTGAAATGCATTACGTTCCTGTTCCGGAATATTTGCACCATATTTAGTCAAATAATTCTTTGCCACAGAAGCATAAGCTGCCCAATCCTGCTTATTATAAAAGTAAATGGATTTCGCTCTTAAATAGATTTCGTCACCAGGAGTACCATAACCAGCTATATTAGTTTCAATTGTTTTCCAGTCTACATTTGTACTTCCCTGCATTAAAGGATTGATTTCTCCGACAAAGATCATGTTCATTAAACTCATAACTGTTTGCCGATCGCCCAGTACTTTTTTGAATTGAGCCTGGTTGGCATTCATAATTGCAAATCCAGGATCTTTTGTACTTTGGGTAAACTGAGCTATAAATTTAATTTGTTCCTCTGTAAAAGGTGCTTTCAATGTGGCAATGTAATCATTCCCTACCATTGCCCCACCGGGCTTATCATTCACTAATATTGACATCTCTGCTAAAGAGCGCAGAAATTCAGGGGCTTTTTTACCATCAAGGTATTCCTGGAATAACCGACTGTATTTCATACCAGGATCAGACATATCAGATACTTTAGCTGTTACCATTGGAATAGTTCCAATATTATGTACCAATGGTGCATGGATCTTTCTTAGTTCTTCAAAAGGTATTTTGATCACTTCTCTGTCATAAGTAATCAATCCGTTTTCTTCCCCTTCCACATCAAACGGCTCAGTATAAATAGAACCGCTCAATCCCTCTGCTTCCAATAGCTTCAGATGCTGGTTCATAATTGCATATTTCCCTTGTAACTGTGAAGGCAGAACCTGAATGTAGCCCCAGCCTTTAAAGGCATTCCACTGATGATCAGGAATTGATACCCCAATGCCACCAAACTCACCCAGTACCCTCGCTTTGCCTGCCTGTGCAGGAGAAATCATCGGATTAGGATAAGAATGCACATCTGTCATATCGCTGCTCACCCAGTTTTCCTTACCTGTTTTGCTTTCTTTGCCGTCGATAAATATATACTCACCGGAATGGCCATTCACAATCCTGGAAGGATCAGTAGATTTAACCCATTCTGTCATGCGTTTCTGATCATAAGATCCCCATTGTTCATTGAACAATACCCAAGTAGTGATACTTGGATGATTATGCAATTGCTCCAGGTTCTCTTTACTTTCTTTCTCAAACTCCGCTTTGGCACCTTCAGGCATACCGTGTGGAGCATTTACCATATCCTGCCATACCAGCATCCCTATTTTGTCTGCATGATAATACCAGCGGGCAGGTTCTATTTTAATATGTTTCCTGATCGTATTAAAGCCCATTGCCTTACTCGCTTCAATATCAAATTTCAGGGCTTCATCTGTAGGCGCTGTCATTAAGCCATCAGGCCAGAACCCCTGGTCGAGATTACCCAGGTTATACGTATACTTATTATTTAAGAAGATACGTTCCTGCCCTTTTTCATCTTTCTGGATGTCTATTTTACGCATCCCGAAATAACTGGCTACTTCATCTACCACTTTTCCGCTTTTCATTATTTTTACGGAAAGATCATACAGGAATGGATTATCCGGTGACCATAATTTTGCATTCTTTATTGGCAAAGTAATATTTACACCAGCTTTCCCCTTTATTTTGCTTACTTCTTTTCCCGATTCACTTGCCACAAGCTCTACTGTACTACCGGCAGGTGCGTTTACAGTGATATTCAAGACTCCCTTATCGATATCCGGGGTCATTTTCAAACCGGCGATGGATACAGCAGGTACTGTTTCCAGCCAAACCGTCTGCCAGATACCACTGCTGGGCGTGTAGTAAATATTCTGTGGATTCAATACCTGCTTACCATGAGGGTTGATTCCCTCATCTGTAGGATCAAATACCCGTACCACCAGTTCGTTATCACCTTCTTTTAAGGCATCAGTTATATCAATAGAGAAACTTTGATAACCTCCACTATGACCTCCCACTTCCTTTCCATTTATGAACACGGTAGATTGCCAGTCCACTGCGCCAAAATTCAACAATACACGTTTGTTACCTTTAATGTCGGGTTTGGTGATGGTACGCTTATACCACAATAACTGAGAGGGTAATAAACTTTTCTTTACGCCGGATAATGCCGATTCCAGCGGGAAGGGCACCAGTATCTGTCCTTCATATTGAGCAGGCATGACCGCATCCTTTTCTGTAATAGTATACTGCCAGAGCCCGTTCAGGTTTTCCCACTGCGTACGTACCATTTGCGGACGGGGATATTCGGGGTGTACATTTTCCGGGCTCACATCTTTCGCCCACCGGGTTTGTATAGTTACCGGCTGCATTTTCCACGTTGAGCCATTCTGGGCATACAGGAATCCAACGGATAAACAACAAGTAATAAAAACGGCCAGCGTTTTCTTAAATAGCTTCATGCTGAAATATGTTTGGTGTTTTTGTTTAAAGAGTAGAAGTATCTCAAAGAGATGAATAGTTGCATAATTAATATTGATTAACATATTTTTAACTTCGCCCCACTTAAAATCATTTTCATTAACCTTACATTAACTGAATTAAAGATCGCATTTTTTAAATTGCGCACAGGATACCTGACTTAAACCATGTATCATCATTATGAACTATAATGAACAAGAATTATTTGCCAGGATAAAACAAGATGACCAAACTGCCTTTACTGCTGTTTATAATCATTACCAGCCGATGCTTCACCTGGAAGCCTATCATAAAATCCTGCAGCAACAGGAAGCCGAAGATATCGTACAGGAAGTATTTGCGTCACTATGGAAACGAAGAGCTGAAATCGATATTAATACTTCGTTGAAAGGATTTTTATATAAAGCCGTACATTTTCAATTTACCACCCGGATAAGAAAAAAGCAATCCAATAAAAAATTCCTTGCCACTACCGCATTCCCTGCAACAGATGAAACCGGTTATCAGTCACTGGAAAAAAAAGAACTATACCACCAACTGCAAACGGCTATCAACAACCTTTCTTCCAATACCTGCCGGGAAGTACTGAAGCTGACTTACCTGCAGCAAAAAAGCCACAAGGAAACTGCCGCAGAATTAAATGTGCACATCCATACAGTAAAAAGCCAGGCCTGCCGGGGAATAAAACATCTCATCAGGATGAACCGGCGGCATAGAATGCTTTCACATTGTTAATCACAGAAGCTGGTTACTGATCTTTGCTTACCTGGTAATATTCTCTTTCTAAATGATAGTGATGTTGCAGTATCTCTTCTTATATTGCATACATTGATGTAACCCGTAGCCAACTTCTATGCGATTACCATTGTCTATTAAAACCCAATCAGGGCAACAACTAATATTTAAAGATGGCCTTCCTCCAGCCTTTTTGAATTATAAATTACAAGGTGCGGATGCTTATCATACATCATCTGACAATGATGGTTCTATCCTTTACCAACAAATTGTCAGTGACAGGTTCACTACCTGGATCAGCCACTATGTAATTACCAGGCCAACGGCATTCATGGTTAAGGCTGGTGTAAACGGTCTGCTGCTGCATTATACTATACAGGGCAATATGTTCTATGTGCTGGACCGTCAGGAATTTATGACTACCAATCATCATATGAACATCATCATATGCGAGCGACTCAATCACCTTATGCGTTTCAAAACACCAGGACTTTATGTGGCGCTTAATGTACATATCCCTTTTAACGAACTGGAAGAATTGAACGATAGCTTCCCGGAGGCACAACGTTTCATAGAGCAAACCACCTCGGGCAATTCCGTGGCCTTGTTTGATCAAAGTATTATAGTAAATGAGCGACTACGTAACATTGTACAAGATATAACTGACCGTCAGCTGATAAATACCGCCAGGGAAAAATATCATCTCCAAAAAACAATAGAGCTGATCATTGAATCGCTGGATATGCTCTCCCAATCTCTCAAAAAAAATAATAGTCTTGGTTTATCAGACAATGAAAGAGTAGAGAAAATTGAAGCGCTCTTATTGGCCCATTTACAAAGCCCCACGCCTCCCACATTAAAACAACTGGCCAGATATGTGGGCACCAATGAGAAAAAACTGGAAATGATATTCAAAACTAAACATCAGGTAACTATATACGATTACTTCCTGAATGCGCGCATGCAAGTCATTTACAGGAAACTAACAGAAACGGATATACCTTTACAGGATCTGGGTGCAAATTTTGGATATACAGATTATTCCAGTTTTTCCTTTGCCGTTAAGAAGCGGTTTGGAGTTAGTCCGAAAGACCTCAGGAAAAAGAACCTGTGGTAAATAACATCCTTTTTACAATCGCTATCTATTCAGATTTGACTACTTATAAATCTTCTTGATAAATCTATATACTTCTGTTGGCTTAAACAAGAAAGCGTCTGTTCTCTGATGGAAGACAGACGCTCTCATGATAAAAATATATTCGAGGGTATTCAGTACATACATACAATTATGGTCACTGTATCCCTATCATATTGAAAAAGTCATGTGCCCACTAACAATCTGGCAATTTGAAATAGTCCTTGTAATTGGATCCATCCGGGCAATTATAGTTGACTGTCCTCAATGAAGAGTTTGTACTCCAGGCATTAATCAATACTCCCTGAGAACTCCAAAAAGCGATAGGATCTGATGTACACAATTCTGCCGGGGCTCCTCCAAATCCTGCAATTACAGTACATATCATCCCATTTACGCGAGTAGTAAGATAGTCTGTCGTAATCTGAACCGGGGACGCCGTAAATCTATTGACATTAAGCGCCAGCACTACTCCAAGTCCAGCCAATAATATCCATGTTGTTAATATAATTCTGGCCTTCTTCATAATTTATCTGCTCTTTCCGGATGAGAGCTAACCTTTGACTTTTCAAATTCAAATATCCCTACTAGGATTTTCGGCTGCTCTATATTAAGGTAAGACACTGATATCTATTAAATATCAATTTCCTAATTCTTCCTTCACTACAGTTATCAAAGTTTTCGTGGAAACACAGAAAGGAACCAACTGCGTAATTGTTAATTTGCTACCATTAATGGCGGTAAAAGTAACTGTTCTTGGTGCTGGCATTGTTGTTGAACGCCAGATATTAGCATTTAGTCCTGGCAATTTTGGGGCAATATAAACACCACGTAGTATCGTACAAAATTCTCCTTTAGTCCCTTCGTGCGCATTATAGGTTATCCCATCCACAGTAGTGTAGAGCACATCCGTTGTCATGAATGCCCGTTCTGCATAAGATCCCGTAGCTTCAAATGCCAATAATCCTCCAATTCCTACAAAGAATACTAATACTATTAATATAACTTTTGCCTTTTTCATAATATTATTTGCTTTTTAGGAAAGAAAAGCTAACCCTTAAAAATAAAAATATGCCTACTCGCTTCTTATGGTTTTCGGCTACCCCATTTTAATGCTTTAGTATAGGAAATAGGATCATTTCTTCAACAGATAGAGGATAAAGAGGTAGCATTATCCCTCAATTCATCCTGCTTATGTTTTGCCAAACTTTCCTTTATAACAAAAGAGAACCACAAAATTCCAAAAGGAAACGTAATCAGCATGCTGAACACCAGGTAACGTAATTCCATTGGAGGCCCAGTTACATTAAATATCAGATTACAAGTCCAGACTACTATTATCCACCATACTATATGCCTTTTATAGGGTTGTAGGTATTTAAGACCTCCTAATAAAATAAAGCCTGTAAAGCCCAACACAAACAACATGTTTGCCGCCGTCTGAACGTACGTATATACAAACATAAAGCGGTTATGCTTATCAGCAGAACGTGTATAAGCCTTGTTGGAGGAATATTTAAACCAACGGACGGCCATTGGGGACAAAATATCAGCTCTTCCATTATAAAATTCCAGGTACTCTGCTTTCGGAACATAATATCGGACAAGATTAGGCCATAGATAATACCGGGCATAAGCAAGCGGATATTTTTTCATCAGATATACTCCATATGCATTATACAATGGGGCTTGTTTAGCCCACAACCGGAAATATTCATCAGTTCCTTTCGTTTCTCCCTGCGAAAAAAAATATTCCATTAACGGAGACAGGTAATCCCACATATAGTAAGTATTTAAGTACCTATCTGCCCGCCCCTCCCTATCTCCAAACGATTCATTATGCTCATTTACTTTTTCATGTAATTTTCTGAATTTTGTCGGTACTTCTTTTGCATCTAATTCCCGTACATATGTATAAGGCTGCAACACATTAGCCGCCCGTTGCCAGCCTCCGAGGGCTGAAAACTGCCAGTAACCAGTTTGTTGTTTATATGTATACATGGTATACCCAATAAATCCACCAATAGATAAAAGAATGATGGAGATGCCTAAAATGCGTATCCTTAACGAAATGTTTGCGAAAGTGATTACGCCAATACTTATCAATGGATAATACCATCCGTTATATTGCATGGTAAATATTACGAGCAAAACAAGCACATGCAGCACCAACAGGCTTCTTGCTGGTTTATATAATGTCCAGCAAAGCTGTGTTAGCCAGATAATACTTAATGCAGCAATCAGGCTATCGCTGGAAACAAAATTCGCAATAGTCAACAGTAATGGGTTTACTAATCCAAACAAGAGCAATATGATAGTAATATACCTCCCGGGTTTAAACATGTAAATGACTGTACCAAAAAACCATAACAAGCCACCCTGCAATAATAAATATTGCAACAATACTAACGCCTTATCATAGTGCGTAAAAAAATCAAATACCCGCAAAAACCAGGAGTAGCCAATTGGCCACATGTTAATACTTTGCTTATAAAATGCGGCCTCAAGGAAAGAATCCGAATTCGGGAAAAAGTTGGGAAGGGGATACCACCATTTGAACCAACAGAATTCACCGAGTATGATTACCAGATATGCTATAATATATAAGCGTTTTACAAGAAGCCATTTTTTAAATGGTATAATATATTCCTGCTTATTCAACATCAGGGAGGTCATCATAATATAAATTTATCCATTAATAATAGTTAGCAGAGAATCCACTTTCACAGCACCTAGTACTATTCGCTTAAATTTTTTTTCTTTATTATAGATAGCCAGGTAAGGAATTCCAGTTCCTTTAAAATAATTAAAGAAAATACCCGTATAGTCCTGGCCAATAGTGACATTTGGATATTTACTTAATTTAAACAAGGTGTCATATGCCTTTATAGCCCCAAAAGGAGAAGTACTTAAGAAGAATACCCGGATATCCTTAAATTTGTCTATGTGAGCAACAATATCTTTGGATAACGCCTGGCAATATGGGCAATCGGGGCCAAAGAAAAATAATACAACCGGCTTCCCTGTGGGAATTTTGCCCGTATTGAATTTGGTAATACTATCCATTAACAACATCTTAAATGCAGGCAACGATTGTGATTGTCGCTTAGCGTCCACTGATTTTTCCTTCACATCATCCCTACAGCTTATAAAGCTCCCCAGTAACAGGACCAGTAATAACTTTTTCATGTTTAATTTTTTTTTCTTCAGTAAATGCCGCCTTCCATATGTATTCAAACAGTAATAAGGCAAATGACATAAATACTAATACCGGCAACATCTGGAAACGCAAGGCTATCTGGGACGCAAATACACTGAATCCAAAGTTTACCAGCCATAAACCGAATACCAGTAATAATCCTGCAGAGAGCAATTTTTGGCGGTTAAAGCCCTGTAATAGTGAAAATCCAACCAATCCAAACAGAAACAATACATTCAATACACCCACCAACACAGGATAAAAACCTAATGTTTTTACATTTAGGTCCTTAAAATGAGTTTTGACCTTTGCACTATCCAGCCCAAACCATATCTGTCCCATTGGACGTATACTATCTTTTCCCATATTATAGGTTGCCAGGAATTCTACCGGGGGGGCATAATATTTAAAAAAGTTAGGTATCAGATAATATTGTGTAAATACGGCTGGATATTGTTTAATCAGGTAAGCACCATAATCATTATACAATGGCCCCATTGATGCCCATCTTTTCAGCGTAGGCGAAGTAGAATCTTTCTCAAACTGTTTATTCATGTAAATCTGCAATGGAGACTTTGGATCCCACATATACCAGGTATTGGCAATGAGCGATTCCTGAAAGTGGGCATATATATTCCTGGTGGTATCAAAATAAGTGCGTACTGCTTTATCCAACTGTTTAAAGCGTTGTGGCATGTTAACAGGCTTTTTGTCCTGCACAAAGCGGTAGGCATATAATGCATTATTGGCCATCTGCCAGCCAGTAAAAGGAGAAAACTGCCGGATGCCTGTCAGTTTCTTATACTGGTTGCCGGTATGATATATAAAGCCAGCTATTAATAATACACTAAGCACAAAACCCATTACTTTTATTCTTAACCGCTGCCTGCTCAATAAAAAAGCAATGCCACCCACCATCGGATAAAATAACGCATTGTACCGTACTGTAAATGCAAGCAGTATTACTATTGCATGTATAATGACCAGGCGGGGAGTTGGACGGTGAATGATCCAAAGCAATAAGGTGAACCAGATAAGACTTAATCCCAGGAATAATGCGTCGCTGGTTACATAATTGCTCATGTACAGAAATACCGGATTAAATACCATGCAGCAAAACAAGAGCATAAATACCACTTTCCCCGGTTTATATAACCATCCTAGCGTAAAAATAAAAAAGAGTGAACTGCTTTGTAATAGCAGGTACTGGAATCCTACCAAGGCAATATCTGATCGAATGAATGCACTGAAAATACGCAGAAACCTGGAATACCCGATTGGATAAGTATTAATACTCAAATTATGATACGCAGTTTCCAGGTATACATAAGAATCCCCATCTACAAATCCAGGTGTGAAATAAAAGTATTTAAAAACAATAAACTGCAGTAGCACAGCGATACCAGCCACCCAAAGCAACCCCCTGTTCCACTTATTATGCAGCAAAAAATATTTGAAAGAATCCGGTGAAGGGACTGCCTTAACGGCTGTTTCGGTCTTACCCTTTTCCTCATGGTATTCCTGTTCCGTATTAATAGCCCAGATATTTTCTTTAGAGGTAATGCCCGCTGCAATATTATCTACGGCAACCATCGCTGTTAACATACTATGGTCAGCATTATTATATTTATGCATGCCATTACGTCCTACCAGGAACAGATTTTCCAGTTGGTCTGTATAAGCGCGTACCTGATCAAAATGTTCATATGTACCAAAATAAGCCGGATAGGTTTTTCCTACTCTTAGAACAGTACTGTCCAATACATTCTCTGGTGTTGCCAATCCTATCTTTTCCAATTCCCGGATGGCGATTGCTGCAATCTCTGTATCGGGCAATTGCCAGAAATCATCTGTTTCATTACAAAAGAACTCCATCCCTATCCATACGGTATCCGGATCTTTAACCATGTAAGGACTCCAGTTATTAAACAATTGTAATCTTCCTACTTTTACATCTTTCTCCTGGATATAGATCCAGGTATCCTCCAGCTGCAAGGGTTTCCATTCACCCGTTCCTTTTTGCCGGAAGGATAAACGCTTCAATAAAACTCCCACAGTAATAAAATCCCGGTACTGCAATCCTGATGCTATTTCTCTTACATTTAATGGCACTTCTCCTACCATTCCGGCAATAAGTTCTTTTACCGGCATGGTACTAAAGAAATAATCCCCTTCTAACAGCAGCTCCTCATTTGTTTGTTTATTGACAGCAGTAATTGCAGTTATTTTGCCTGATGAGTTATAAATATGCTTTACATCATGTTGCATATAGATGATGCCTCCCATTTCCTGTACCTGCCGGGCTACTTCTTCCCACAATTGTCCGGGGCCTAACTTAGGATATAGAAACTGTTCTATCAAACTGGTTTCGGTATCTTTCTGGGATATATTACCTGTGTTCTTTTTCTTCTTTTTTGTTAACTCCTGTACCGCGTGCTGTATTGCTTTTGTGATACTTACTCCCTTAATACGTTGCGCCCCCCACTCCGCAGAAATCTTATTACATGGCACACCCCATACTTTTTCCGTGTAATCACGAAAAAACAATTCATATAAAGTTTTACCAAACCGGTTAATCATAAAATCCTCCAGGCTTTTTCCCGGCTTTCGGGGGAATAACCTTGCTTTCAGGTAGGAGAAAAAAATCGCTATCGTTCTGAAAAGCCCCAGTTTGCGCAACGTTTCAATAGACAACGTAACAGGATAAGTAAAAAAGCGACGTAGAAAATAAATACGCGATAAACGTTTCCGCACCAGCATCACTGTATCCGGATCATCTACCAGACCGGATTCTCCGGTATGGTTGTTATTTATCTCCCTGGATTTATTCTTGTATTGGATGGTAAAAGACTCTCTTTCCTGTTGCAAAGGCAGTATTTTCAACCACCAGTTCATCACGCGGTCTGACTTTGAAAAGAACCGGTGCCCTCCAATGTCCATGCGATTCCCTTTATAATTGATTGTTTTGGATATGCCGCCTATGTCAGCACTTTTTTCCAAAATAACAGGAATGATATCAGTGCGTTTTAGCAATTCATAAGCAGCAGTTAAACCGGCGGGCCCGGCACCAATAATAATGGCTCTTTTTTTTGTATCCATATTGTGATATTGCTTTGGGTATAACAGGGGTATTCTAAGATAAAAATATACGAAGAGAATCTACTTAGGAGGTCAGAAAAAAACTTACCATTAACGCCTTCATTTATCAACAATGGCCCTGATAGAATCAATTGGTACTGATCCCAGTTTTGCCCGCTTAGCTTTCTTATTCTTATCAAAAAATACTAATAAAGGAAACCCGGGCGCTTTAAAGCTAATAAAGTAATTGCTGTAATCCAGTCCAAGAATGACATTTTTGTATTTATTTAATTGATATTTTTCCTCATACACTTTTGCATCATGAAAATTGGCGATACTTAACATCAAAAAACGAATATCTTTTAAGGTATCCATATGGGTAACTATATTTCGGATTAATGCATCGCATTGAGGACAGTCCGGACCAAAGAAGAATAATACAATGGGTTTATCAACAGGGATTTTATCTGTATTGAACTTTGTGATGGTATCAGTAAGGAGGATATCAAAAGCAGGTAAAGCCGTCGAATCTCTTACATGTGGTTTAACGGAGGATGCGATATTATTACAGCTAATGAGATTTACAGATGACAGAATTAGTGCAAGACCAGTGCTTACAATCGTGTTCCTTTTGATTATAATATTCATACTGTGGTATTGTTCGGGTATAACAGCCATTTTCTGTTCCAGGTTAACATTTCGAAGATAGTATATCAAGCAAAATTACTACTTAGGAGAGAGCGGAGAGAAATTAGGGGGAAGCGTTCATTTACATTTCATGATACCTCTTCCCCCTCGGCGTTTAATATCGCTATAAATTCAATAGTATCCATAAAAAAGGCTGGCAATATGCAAGCTGTCATATGATTTCCCAATTATATCAGGTAAGTCTTTAGTATTACAGTAATACACCTACTCGTTTCTGATAGTTTTCGCCTTCATATTACAAGGTTCCTACTATATATTTCCTTTTCGCATTACGAAATAATTGACAATGCCAGTTGATGATTCATGCTCTATAAAATGCTCCGAATTATAGTATATACAATAAAAAAATCTGCATGCCTACCTATTGTTGATAGCCGGGTAAGCAGACATGCATTAGCAATTAAAACTATGGCTGAACTAGTAATTTATCAAATTTCAAAAGTAGCAAAGCCAACAGTTGAAGTACAAGTATGAACTGTCTTTGTTACCGTTAATGTTTTTATTGTCACTGTTGTTGTTGTTGTTGTTGTTGTTATTATTTGTCCGCAAATAATAGTAGCAGTAGTAGTAATAGTAGTAGTAGGAGTAGTAGTAGCAGCAAAAGTAGTAAATGGAATTGTAGTGGTCGCTGGAAGCGTGCTAAATGCGTTAATCAGTATGCCATTAACTGACCAATAAAGGAGATGATTTTCTTGACAGAGAGTTAGCGGAACTCCATCGAGTCCGGCAAATGCAGCATAAATTAACATCCCTACCTGAGTTGTAATCTGATCAGTCGTAACCTGAACAGGGTTTGCGGTAAACCTGCTGGCTTTAAATGCCAAAACACCTCCAACTCCTGCTAATAATATTAAAGCTGTTAATATAAATCTTGCTTTCTTCATAATATCATGTGTTTTTTATGGTTAAAAAACAAACCTCATTATTACTGTAATATGCCTACTCGTTTCTGATGGTTTTCGGCTTCCCCATATCTAATAGCTGACACACAAACGTCCTATCTCTATAAAAAATTTACCATTGTTATCATTTAAGTATTGACTAGAACATAACCAATTTAGGAACGTCTTCAGAATCACCTCTTATTATCTCTTTTACTGAATTTTTAGTCGGCTAATAGAGCTTAATTAAAATTAAACTATTCTCTAGAACATCTACTACGAGACAACCTTGAATAAATGATAGATAACAAATCTTTGGAAGCATTTCTTCGATTTCCAATGTTATTATTCCCCTCTCTTAGCAACTCAACAGAAGCATAATTAGCGTCAGTGAATTATCGCATGCAAAATATTACTCATTAATACAAACACCAACCAATGAACCGAATGAAGAAAGTGTGCCTGCTTTGTGCCGTATTTTGCGTCACACAGCTCTATTTACTACAAGCACAAAGCAATTCCGGCAAAACGGGGCCCACTTCCCGGACAACTCAGAATACATGGCAAATGCAACCCATTGAAATAAAAACCCGGTGGGCGAAGGAGGTCTCTCCTCGAAATGTCCTTCCCGAATACCCCCGCCCACAGATGGTACGGCAGGAATGGCAAAACCTCAACGGGCTTTGGCAGTACGTCATTACTGAAAAAGATGATCATCTACCGGCAAATTACAATGATCAGATACTGGTACCCTTTCCCATTGAGTCTGCACTCTCCGGAGTAAAAAAAACGCTGCTTCCTTCCCAACGTCTTTGGTATAAAAGAATAATTTCCAAACCAGATATTAACGGGAACAAACGTGTATTGCTTCATTTTGGAGCCGTAGACTGGCAGGCTACTGTGTATGTAAATGGTAAGCAAATTGGAAACCATACAGGCGGTTACCAAAACTTCTCATTTGACATCACAAACGCACTCAAAAACGGGAATAACGAACTGGTAGTTAGCGTATATGACCCTACTGATAAGGGACCTAACCCCCACGGAAAACAGGTATTAAGGCCCGGAGGTATTTATTATACTCCCTCAAGTGGTATCTGGCAAACTGTATGGATGGAAATTGTTCCAGCGGCCCACATCACCAATATCAATCTGACACCGGATGTTGACAACGGTCTTCTTCAACTGAAAGTAGATGCCACTGAAAACGCCAGCGATTATACAATTGAAGCGGTTGCTTCCAATGGTAGTAATATTAAAGGAAGCGTTGGGAAACCCATGTTATTACCAATACCAGACGCACATCTATGGAGCCCTGATGATCCTTACCTTTATAATCTCAACATACGCCTGTTTTATAAAGGCAAACTAGTGGATACTATTGGTAGTTATTTCGGAATGCGGAAGGTTGAAATCAAAAAAGATGAAAAAGGGTTTGACCGCATCTTTCTTAACAACAAATACACTTTTAATCTTGGTGTACTTGATCAGGGTTTCTGGCCGGAAGGATTGTATACAGCACCTACAGATGCGGCTTTGCAATTTGACATCATGGCCATCCGCAACATGGGATACAATACCATCCGTAAACATATTAAAATTGAACCAGCCAGGTGGTACTACCATGCAGATAAAATGGGTATACTTGTGTGGCAGGATATGGTTACCTGCGCAAATGGCAGTGCTGAGGCCAGGGCAGAATTTGAAAAAGAAAACCAGGAAAATCTCATCCAACTGCACAACAATCCATCCATCATAGTATGGGTATTATTCAATGAAGGATGGGCACGATATGATCAGCAACGTCTCACAGAATGGATGAAAAAAGCTGACCCTTCCCGTATAGTAGATGGTCATAGTGGAGAAAATTATGATCAGGGATCACCCGTGCAAGTCAGCGAAAAATGGGCAGGCAGTGACCTCACGGACATTCATGACTATCCGGGGCCGGGTATTCCTCCCGCATTGCCGGGTAAAGCAAGGGTTCTCGGTGAATGGGGAGGTATACGCGTTCCTACCTTCAAACATCAATGGAACGATATAGCAGGATGGGGATACATACAATTACCCGCTGCAACATTCTCGCTTAAGTATGACTCTATGCTTCGACAGCTGAAAACGTATGAAGAACAAGGATTATCCGGTTCCATTTATACAGAACCTTTTGACGTAGAAACAGAAGAAAATGGCATGATGACTTATGATAGAGAAGTTATCAAAATACCGGCCAATATACTCCGGCAGTTAAATAGCACCATCCTCCCACAAGCAGAAAATTACGCAGCTGCACCCAATGTATTTATAGCACAGGTTGCCGACACCAGCAATCCTGAAAAGCAATATGCCGTAATGTTGCAACAGTATAAGCAGGGAAAAAATAATCCAGAATTCCTTTATGATCTTGCTAAGATGTCTGGGAGAATGAAAGATCGGCCAAACGCCACAAAGATCAGTGAAGAATATATCAGACAGTTAAAAGATCCTCTCACATACACTAATCTTATTTTCATTAACCAATTCACTAACAAAATCAGTGATCCCGGGTTCAGCATCCTGTTCAAAAACCAGGAAAAAGCAGGCCAGGTACTGGGAATTGATGAAGTGCTGGGAAAAATAAAAGGCATCATTTACAATGAGGAGATTAAGCCCATTGTAACCCCGAAAGGAGCAAAGCCAAACTGGGATTCACTGGAAAAACAAATAGTCACTAAATACGGAGCGCCAGGTGAAGAAATAATATGGAGAGTAAAGGCATCCTACAGTCTTATGAAACAGGACTATATGACTTTTATGGCAACAGCAACTTCTCTTGTTAAAAAATATGGTGTGCACCTATCACCTAATGATCTTAATCAATTTGCCTGGATCGCATTTTCAAAGGTTTCTGATAAGAACAGCCTGAAAACTGCACTGGCTTGGAGTAAACAAAGTATACAAACGCAGCCGGAGGCAGCCAATATGGATACTTATGCCAATCTATTATACAAGCTTGACAATAAACAGGAAGCCATTCAATGGGAAGAGAAAGCACACCAGATGGATCCCCTGAACCATGAATTTGAAGATACGCTGAAGAAAATGAAAAATGGAGAAAAAACCTGGGAGTAATGTTTAATAATGTCTCTCTCTCCTAATTTTTAGAATTGATCTCTAAATATTATTTCTCCAACATGTAATAAATTGACATCGCCACATATCAGCCCTAGGAGATATTTAGCATGTATAAAACATCCAATATGAGAATTATTTCATTCATCATCTTTTTAATGTTCTGCTGCTGTAGCAGTATGGTGGCACAAAAAAAAGTCATCAACCATGATAACTACAAGAATTGGGTATCACTCAACTTCTATAAAATCTCTAATGATGGGAAGTATGTATGGTACTCATATTCAGGAGAAACAGGGAGTTCATTGGTACTCACCTCAACAGATGGAGTCTATAAAAAGATTATCCCGGATATTTATGATGCTTCATTCACAGAGGATAGCCGGTTCCTGATTTTTAACTCAACAAAAGGTGTGGCTATCCTGAAACCAGGAACCGAAGAACCGCAGTACATAACCGGGGCTACTCTGTTCTCTATTCCCAAACAGGGAGATGGCAGATGGCTTACCTATATGCTGAAAGGAGACTTGTGGTTAAAAGACCTATCGAATGGTAAAGAAAAAACATATGCGGGGGTAATTAAATCTTGGTTCAATGAGCAGGGAACAGCACTCCTACTGCAAACAAAAAGCACCATTATATGGGTCAATTTACCAGATGGAAGCCAGAAAACCATCTGCCAGGGAAGTCAGGCAGCAAATGTGGCATTTGATAAATCCGGTACTCAGCTTGCTTTTACCGCTCAATTCGGAGAGCCAATAAACCCATTAATGGCCTTTGCCGCCAGAAAGGCAAAGAAAAAACCACAGGAAGTAACCCTGCACTATTTTAGAAAAAACATGGACAGTGCGCTGGTTAAAGTAACCAACCATTCTCCCGGTATTGCATCCGGCTTTATCATTAGCGCTAATACGCCCTCATTCAGCCCCGACGGCAAACAGTTGATTTTTACACTTGATAAAAATCAACCCGATATTAGTTCAGACAGTTCCATCATTACTGATAAAGTAGATATATGGTCATATAAAGACCCTATACTACAATCTGAACAATTATTTGGGATAAATGTGGGTCATCGTCTCAAATACTATACGGCAGTAATTCCATTATCAGATAATGCTACTCATGTTGTTCAACTTGAAAATACAGATACCATATTGGCAGGTAAACCTGGGAATCAATATGCACTTGTATATAATGATTTGAACACCATTGAATCCTACTGGCAGCAACAGCAAATACCCACTTATTCGCTCGTCTCTCTGCACAATGGTAGCCGGCAAACAATTCCACAACAACCTAAAGCATTTACTTATTTATCGCTGTCTCCGGCAGAACATTTTGTTTGCTGGTATGACACCTTAAGTAAGCAATACTGGAGTTATGAAATTGCGACCAATACCACCAGGAATATTTCCGAGACGATTCCTTCCATCCTCTATACAAGGGAAAACAATGAGGAAGCCCCTGGTCCATACGGCATTGCAGGATGGTTAGCTAATGATGAAGCTATCTTAATCTATGATAAATATGATATCTGGCAACTGGATCCTACAGGTAAAAAAACACCCCTCAATATCACCGCCGGATATGGTAATACACACCATATATCCTTTCGTATCGCTGAGCAAAGTAATTCCCTGACATCTCTCCGATCAGGGGACTCGATTTTGGTAGCAGCTCTGGACGATGCTATGTATAACGGTTTATTTAAAGTAAAAACAGGTACTTCGGCCTCTCCCCGACCAGGAAGTATGCAACCCTGCTTATTCTATTTTCCCAATATATTCGTAGGCAGTCCCCCTCCTCCTATCAAAGCAAAAAATGCGGATGTATATGTGATGGAACAACAAAGTACCACACAAGCGCGAAACGTCGTTGTTACCCGGAATTTCAATACGTTCACTAAATTGTCAGATATAAAACCACAACAGGACTATAATTGGATGACCTCCGAACTCCTCCATTGGAAAATGAACGATGGACGTACAGGGACCGGGATTCTCTATAAACCGGAAAACTTTGACCCTCACAAAAAATATCCTGTCATTTTTAACTATTATCAGAAACGAAGCACTGAAATGTATCAATTCAAAACACCCGAATCGAGTGATGGTACATTAAATATCCCTTTGTATGTTAGCAATGGTTACCTAGTGTTTATTCCCGATATCATACGATTTACCGGTTCACCAACAGAACAGATCCTTAATTCGGTCGAATCAGCAGCCAGGTATCTCTCCTCGTTCTCTTATGTAGATACAACAGAAATAGGACTACAGGGACATAGTTTTGGTGGATATGAAACCAACGTGATCATTACCCATTCAAATCTGTTTGCTGCTGCACAATCTTCAGCAGGAATTTCTGATCTTGTTGGTTTATATGGAGGACTCGGATTTGGAGATAGAAGTCTCAATTTTCTGCTTGAAACAAGCCAGTTCAACCTGGGCACTAACAAAACACCCTGGCAATACCAGGATCTGTACCGTCTAAACTCCCCCATTTTCTTCGTTGACAAAATAACCACTCCGTTACTGATTATGCATAATAAAAAAGATGGAGCAGTCCCGTTTGCTCAGTCAGTAGAATTATTTACTGCCTTGCGGCGTTTACAAAAGCCTGTATGGATGTTACAATATGATGAGGAAGGACATACAATAGAAAACGCTGAGAATCGCCTGGATTTTTCGATCCGACAGCAACAATTCTTTGATCACTATCTTAAAGGTGCCCCTGCTCCAATATGGATGACCCAGGAAATGCCTGCCACCTTAAAAGGAATTAAGACAGGCTTATGATAATACAGAAAGTCCTATTGTAAAAGACTCCATAGCATAAAAATACAGCCGCATTAAAACTGACTTTGTAGATCCGTTTTAATGCGGCTGTATTTTATGTTATGCACTGTTGCAAACTTCATGATATGATTAGCTTTTATTATAAAAGCTTACCTTGCTGTTACTTTAATATGTCTACTTGTTCTAATAATTGATAATTCATGCTCTATAAAAAACTGCATACTTACCTATGTTGACAGATAAGTAAGCAGGCATACTAAAACTATGATTGAATTAGTAATTTATCAAATTTCAAAAGTAGCAAAGCCAACAGTTGAAGTACAAGTGTGAACCGTCCTTGTTACTGTTACGGTCACTGTTGGCCCTCCAACAGCAGTCGTAGTAGTAGCAGTAAATGGAATTGTAGTGGTTAATGGAAGCGTGCTAAATTCATTAAGTCGTACGCCTACAAAGCTCCAAAAAGCGATAAAATCTGGCTGGCAAAGTGTTACCGGAGCTCCATTGAGTCCTGCATATGCAGTATAAGTTAACCCAAGGACCTTGATAGTAGTAAAATCAGTGGTAACTTGAACAGGATTTGTACTAAATCTGCTGGCTTTAAATGCCAAAGCACCTCCAATTCCTGCTAATAATACTAAAGCGGTTAATATAAATCTTGCTTTATTCATGATATCTTGCGCTTTTTATGGTTATAAAAGCTAACCTTATTATTTCTTTAATATGCCTACTCGTTTCTGATGTTTTTTGACTAACCGATATTATAAGGTCAAGCTATATATTCCTTTTTTTATTGGACAATAACTGACAACATTAATTAATCATTTATGCTTTATAAAATGCTCTGAATGATCTTATATGCAATAAAAAATCTGCTTACCTACCTATCTATTGTTGACAGGTAGGTAAGCAGACATGCTATTACTAATTAAAATTATGATCGAATTAGTAATTTATCAAATATTAAAAGTAGCAAAGCCAACAGTTGCAGTACAAGTGTGAACCGTTCTTGTTACCGTAAATGTAGGTCCTCCTACTGCAGTGGTAGCCGTAAATGGAATTGTAGTGGTCAGCGGAAGCGTGGTAAATTCGTTAAGCGTTACGCCATTAACTGACCAATAAGCGAGAAAATCTGGTTGACAAAGTAATGCCGGAGCACCTCCAATACCTGCATATGCAGTATACGTCAACCCAGCGACCCTGATAGTAGTGAAATCAGTGGAAATTTGAACAGGGTTTGCGGTAAATCTGGTGGCTTTAAATGCCAAAGCACCTCCAATTCCTGCTAATAATACTAAAGCGGTTAATATAAATCTTGCTTTATTCATGATATCTTGCGCTTTTTATGGTTATAAAAGCTAACCTTATTATTTCTTTAATATGCCTACTCGTTTCTGATGGTTTTCGGCTAACCCATGTTATGCGGAAGGATCCGCTATTGTTGCGCAACTTCTTAATTAAAGATCAGATCTAACAAACAATTTGCATGTTATCATTATTTTTTTGAGGTTGTACATAAAAGATTATACTTTCATAGATTAACATTATGTAGTATCCGAATTGGTAACCCAAAAATAGTGCACTTTGCCCTGTACCATATTAGTAGATAGAATAAAATAATTAGGAGTACAAACAAAAAGAGGGGGTCTGAAAAGTAATTGAGGCACCTTTTTCTATTTTCAATTTTTAGGTCCGTTTATCCACAATTGATCTGAATAAAAAGGAGAGTGTTAGCTTACCATAAAGGGTTTTACTTACTATATATGTATGGTAAGAGGTAAAACTTTATCAGTGGTATTTAAGAGCAACTTCCAATACCAAGGATGTTGTTACCACATGATTTAAATGAACTTATTCCGGGTAATCACCTTCTTCGGGTAGTAAACGAAGTGCTGGAGAAGATAGATATCAGCCAGCTTATCCGTCAATATAAGCCAGGCGGAACTAGTAGTTCTGCCATCCTCGTCTACTGTTAAAGATATTAGTGTATGCCTACATTAATAATGTCTACAGTAGTAGAAAAATAGAAGCCGTATCCCAGAATATCTATTATATGTAGCTTAGTAGAATGAGTATTCCAGATCATAATACAATTAACAGGTTTAGGGGCCATCGTTTACAAAGACGCTTCAACCAGACATCCGTACATTGATCCCACATCTTAAACAACACATAAAGGGTTTTAAAGTAAAACCTAATAATATTACTGCAGATGCAGGATACGGTAGCGAGCAAAACTACCAATGGTTGGAAGGCAAACAAATCACTGGTTACGTAAAATATAACAACTTTGATCGCCAGCAAAATAGCAAAATAAACAGCAAAAGCCTTATTCAACAGATAAACTGAAATACAATGCTGAAAAATATTTATTACTGTCTAGTTGGTAAACCGATGAAAAACATCGGTAACAAAACAAGTATTACTAGAGGATACCCTTAAATCTATACGCTCTATAAATCCAGAAAATGCGAAGGATGTCCTCTTAGAAAAGATTGCCACCAGGGAGAAACTCATTGGGTAATAAGTGTAAGCCACAATCTTAACCGACTAAAACAAAAAGCAGAAAAACGTTCAACAAGTAAACGGGGATAGCAAAACATAAACAACGCTGTTTTGATACGGGCCCGTATTTGCAAACATTAAAGTAAGCATCCGGTAGACAGCATCTATGGTGTGTAAATGTCAGTGTTTATTTTTGCCTCAGTTTAATCAATTTGTATGATGCAATCCACCAGTACATTGAGGGGGCGTTCCTTTACAATATCAGAGAA
>Ga0209258_100689_pt1 | contig 23323 bp, 23 predicted proteins | sample Araplaol_mTSA_r2_FD_184281 | JGI IMG/M metagenome (GOLD analysis project Ga0209258, IMG submission 184281) | Arabidopsis root microbial communities from North Carolina, USA - plate scrape CL_Col_mTSA_r2 (SPAdes) (version 2) | ecosystem: Host-associated > Plants > Roots > Endosphere | place: USA...
GCACGAATTCCCAGCGGTCGTCGGGGGCGATCACGCAGATCTCGGGACGCCAGCCCCGGGCGCCGGCGGCCGGATGGGCGGAGACCAGGATGGCGTAGTCGCGGTAGGCGTATCGACGATTCATGTCCGGTGGGCGGTCTGCGGCGGGAACGCCCAGTGTCGGGGGCGGCGTGAAATCCGATCGGGCAAGAAGCGGGCGGTTTGCACGCCATTCCCGGATTTCGGCGCGGCCAGGCGGCCGCTCGCCCCCCACGGGCCGTCGCCGGTCGCAACGGCCGGGCAGGGCGCGGCCGCCGGCGCTACAACCGGGATCCCGCACCCCAACGGAGGCATCGCATGCGATTCCTTGTCCCTTCGCTGCTGCTGGCCTGCACCATGCAAACCGCTTCCGCCGCACCCGCCGCACAGCCGGCCGACCTGTTCGACTTCTGGCTGGGCGACTGGAACGTCACCTGGCGGAACGCCGACGGTACGACCGGCCGGGCGCGCAACCACGTGTCGCGCATCCTCGACGGCAAAGTCCTCGAGGAACGCTTCGAGGAGGACGCCGCCGACCCCGCGCCTCGGCTCGTGGGCCGCTCGCTGAGCGTGCGCGACCCCGCCGGCCTGTGGCACCAGGCCTGGGCCGACAACCAGGGCGGGTTCTTCGTGCTCACCGGCAGCGCCGACGGCGACAGGCGGCTGTTCTCGACGGTGCTGACGGCGGTGGGTACCGAAGTCCAAGGCAAGCGCATGGTCTTCCACGACATCACGGCCGATGCGTTCACCTGGGACTGGGAAGGCACCTCCGACGGCGGCAAGACCTGGAAGCTGCTCTGGCGACTCGACTATCGCCGCTGACCCGAGGTAAAAACGCGTTCCCAAACAGCACGCAGGGAGCGCAGCGATGAGCAGGATCCGGGTCGGCATCGGAGGCTGGACGTACGAGCCGTGGCGCGACAACTTCTACCCTGCCAGGTTGCCGGCCGCGCGCGAGCTGGCGCACGCCAGCCGGCAGGTGACGGCCATCGAGGTCAACGGCACGTACTACAGCACGATGACGGCCAAGGCCTTCGAGCGCTGGTTCGCCGAGACGCCCGACGACTTCATGTTCTCGCTCAAGGCCAACCGCTTCGCGACCAACCGCCGCGTGCTGGCGGAGGCCGGCGAATCCATCGAGCGCTTCATCGGCAGCGGCCTGGCGCGGCTCGAGCACAAGCTGGGCCCGATCCTGTGGCAGTTCGCGCCGACCAAGAAGTTCGACGCGGCCGACTTCGAGGCCTTCCTGAAGCTGCTGCCGGCCGACGTGCAGGGCCGGCCGCTGCGCCACGTGCTGGACGTGCGCCACGACAGTTTCATGACGCCGGAGTTCCTCGCGCTGGCGCGCCAGTACCGCTGCGCCGCCGTGTTCACCGACTCGCCCGACTACCCGTCGTTCGCGAACCTGACCACCGACTTCGTCTACCTGCGCCTGATGAACGCGAAGTCCGACGAGCCCACCGGCTACCCGCCCGCGGTGCTGGCGTCGTTCGCGGCCTGCGCGCGCACCTGGGCCGCCGGCGGGGAGCCGAGCGGCCTGCCGCTCGTGCAGGGCGACACGGGCGCTCCGTCGGCCGCGTCGCGCGACGTCTTCATGTTCATGATCAACGGCGCCAAGGAGCGCGCGCCGGCGGCGGCCATGGCCGTGCTGGCCGAACTGGGACGCTGATCAGGGCGCCTTGAGCTGTGCGCGCACCTCGCCGCCGGGATGCTCGGCGGTGTGGACGTTGACGTAGAGGTCGCCGGCCTTCCATGCCGCGAGCTGCTCGGCGTTGAGCTTGGTGCCCTGGGGGACGGTCCAGGTGCCTTGGGCGCCGCTGCCGAGCGTGATGATGGGCGGGCCGGCCTTGCCGGGCGCGCCGACGTGGATGTGTGCCATCTTGCCCTGGATCGTCGGCGTCGACACGCTGCCGCTGACGTTGCCGTCGGCGTCGATCGTGATGTCGCCGGTGCCCACGGCGTGACTGTCGTTGGGCGGCACCTCCTGGGCGCCGGTCAGTCGCAGGCTTTCGGCGATGGCGCCGGCCGCGCACAGGGCGCAGGCAGCGAACACGGCGGCGCGTAGCACCGCGAGGCGGAAGGGAGCCATGGCGCGTCCTCGAGCAGGTCAGGGGACGCCATGGTGGCCCGCCATGCCCGGCGACACCAGCGCAGGGTCAATCGGCCGGACTCAGACGCGCTACAGGCCCAGCTCGCTGAGTCCCGGATGGTCGTCGGGGCGGCGGCCCAGCGGCCAGTGGAAACGGCGGTCGGCTTCGGCGATGGGCAGGTCGTTGATGCTGGCGAAGCGGCGGGTCATGTAGCCCGCGTCGTCGAACTCCCAGTTCTCGTTGCCGTACGAGCGGAACCAGTGGCCGGAGTCGTCGCGCCACTCGTAGGCGAAGCGCACGGCGATGCGGTGGCCGTCGTGCGCCCACAGTTCCTTGATCAACCGGTAGTCGAGTTCGCGCGCCCATTTGCGTTCCAGGAACTCGCGCACCTGCCGGCGGCCGACGGGAAACTCCGCGCGATTGCGCCAGCGCGTGTCCTCGGTGTAGACCAGCACGACGCGGGCCGGGTCGCGCGAGTTCCACGCGTCCTCGGCCAGGCGCACCTTCTGCGCGGCGGACTCGCGGGTGAAGGGCGGCAGCGGGGGCTTGGGGTCCATGGCGTCTCCGGGGACAGGTCGCGGTAGACAGGATCGTCTACCTGCGGCGCAGTCTATGCCGGGTAGACAGGTCTGTCTACAATGGGCCCATGACCGCCACGCCCATCGCCACGCCGCCGCGCGAACGCATCCTGCGCGCCGCGCACGACCTGTTCTATCGCGACGGCATCCGCGCCACCGGCATCGACCGGGTGATCGCCGAGTCGGGCGTGGCCAAGGTGACGTTCTACCGGCAGTTCCCGAGCAAGGACGACCTGATCCTGGCCTACCTCGACTTCCGCCACGAGCGCTGGATGGCCTGGTTCGTCGACGCGCTCGCGCGCCATGGCGGGCGCGTGGCAGCGATCGCGCCCGCGCTGGCCGAGTGGTTCCGCAGCGAGGACTACCGCGGTTGCGCCTTCCTCAACAGCGTGGGCGAGCTGGCGCCGGCGCTGCCCGCGGTGCTCGTTCACGCCCGGCGCCACAAGAAGGACATGACCGCCGCCGTCGCACGCCTGATGGCACCCTCACGCGGGCGCACCCGCGTCGCGCGGGCGCTCGCGCTCGCGATCGACGGCGCCATCGTGCAGGCCCAGTACCTCGCGTCGCCCGAGCCCGCGGTCGAGGCGCTCGCCTGCGTCGCGGCGGCGCTGTCGAAAGATCTGGCCTGATCGCCCGGCGGCGGACGTAACATCCGGCGCTTCGATCCCGATCCACGGAACCACCCCATGAACAAGACCCTGCTGGCGCTGGCGCTCGCCTGCCTGCTGTCCGCCAACGCCGGCGCCGAGCCGTCGACGCACGATCAGCTGACGACGCTCGCCCAGGACATCGTGCGCATCGGCGCGCAGCGCAATCCCATCCATGCGACCATCCTCGGCATCGCCGGGATGGACGACCAGCTCGTGAATCCGACCGAGGCCACGCGCGCGGCCACCATCGCGCAGCTGGACGCGTGGGGCCGCCAGCTCGATGCGATCCGCCAGGCGGCGGGGCCGTCGCTCTCGCTCGTCGACGCCGACGATGCGAAGCTGCTGCGGGCGCAACTGGACGAACGGCTGGCCGACCTGCAGGCGCGCCAGACCGACCGCAAGGACTACGCCGGCCCCGCGCTGGCGCTGGTCGACGTCATCTACACGCAGTTCCTGCACCTGCCGATCCCCGGCCGCGACGATGCCACCGCCGCCGACGTGCCCAAGGCCTGGGCCGACATCGTCGCCCGCCTCGAGAAGGGGCCGGCGTACATCGAGGCCGGACAGAAGCTGGTGACGCATCCGGGCAAGTTGTACGGCGTGGCCGGCAAGAAGCAGATCGACGGCGCGCCCGATTTCCTGAATGGCGCGCTCACCGAGGCGGCCCGGGAGCAGCTCGCGAACGATCCGCCCGCGCTCGCACGCTTCCTGGCGGCGCGCGACGCGCTGCTGGCCACGCTGGCGAAGACGGCGGCGTTCATCCAGGCGCACGTCGACGGCTGGCCCGAGAACTTCGCGATGGGCCGCGCGGCCTACGACCGCATGCTGCAGCGCGAGCAGTTGCTGCCCTACACGGGCAGGGACGTCGAGGGCATGGCGCGCGACGAGCTGGCCCATGGCTGGGCCGAGGAGGCCTGGGTCAAGGCCGAGGCGGCGCATCGCAAGGTGGCGCTCGGCGCGGACAGCGGCGGCGGCATGGCGCCCAGCGGCCCGGCGCTGATCGACTACTACCGCGACCGCATCGCCGAGCTGCGCCGGTTCGTCCAGGAGCACGACGTCGTCACGCTGCCGGCCTGGCTCGGCTCGCTGGACGTCGTCGAGACGCCCAAGTTCCAGCAGCCGGTGTCGCCGGGCGCGTCGATGGAGTCGCCGCGGCTGTTCGCGAAGTCGGGCAACGGCCACTACTTCATCACGCCGCCCGAGTCGCTGAAGGCCGCTGCCGAGCGGCTGGACATGAACGAGGACTTCGACCGCGACCGCATCCTGCAGACCGCCGCCCACGAGGCGATGCCGGGGCACTTCCTGCAGCTGTCGATCGCGCGCCGCCACTCCGACTACGTGCGCAAGATCCAGTACTCCGGCACGTTCGCCGAGGGCTGGGCGTTCTACGGCGAGGAGATGTTCCTGCGCCTGGGGTTGTACGGCGACGACCTGGACGCCCGCCTGTTCACCGCGCGCTGGGAGCGCGTGCGCGGTGCCCGCGTGATCGTCGACGTGAAGATGGCCAGCGGCGAGTGGTCCATCGCCCAGGCCGCGAAGTTCTTCGAGGAGCAGTCGGGCTTCACGAAGGGCGCCTCCGAGGCCGCGGTGACCGGGTACGCGCTGCGGCCGGGCTACGTCCTGAACTACACGGTGGGACGGCTGCAGCTGGAGGAGCTGCTGGGCGAGTACCAGCGCCGCATGGGCGACAAGGGCTCGCTGCACGACTTCCATGACCGCCTGCTGTCGTACGGCTCGGTGCCGTTCGCCATCGTCGGGCCGGAGCTGCTGGCCGATCTGGACAAGCCCGCCAGCGCCGTGCGCGCCGTCGCGAACTACTGAGGCCTGGCGCGAGGCGGCGGCACCGCTGCTCGCGGCGCCCAATCCTCCTTTCGTCGCATCGGCGTCCCGCCGCGCGAAGGGCGCGCCCATCATGCGAGGCATCCCCGCCCACCGTGGAGGCCTCATGTCCGCACCCGTTCACCGCTGCCCGGGCGCCGCGACGCTCGTCCTGCTCGCCGCGGGCCTGGCCTGCGCGGGCGCCCGCGCGGCGTCCGATCCGGCCGGCCGCTGGGAAGGCGTCGCCGACGTCCCGGGCCAGCCGCTGCGGCTCGTCATCGACCTCGATCGCGACGCCCAGGGGCATTGGACCGGTTCGGCGATCCTGCCGGGACGCGGCGTCAAGGGCGCGGCCGTCGACGGCCTGGCCGTCGCCGGCTGCGACGTCCGCGTGGGCCTGGCGGCGGCCTTTCCCGGCGGCGCTGCGCTGCAGCCGAAACTCGCGCTGGCCTGCCGGGGCGACGGCGCACTTGCGGGCACGTTCACGCTCGGCGGCCACGCCGCCCCGGTCAGCCTGCATCGCAGCGGACCTGCGCAGGTCGATCGGCCGCCGGCCGTCCGCCCCATCACGGCGGCGCTGGCCGGCCGCTGGACGGGTCGCTACGAGCTGGGCGGATTTGCGCGCGAGGTGACGTTGACGCTGGCCAATGGCGCCGACGGCACCGGTGGCGGGCAGCTGGTGATCGTGGGCAAGCGCACGACCACGCTGCAGGTCGACCAGGTCACGCAGGGCCGCGAGTTCGTGTCGCTGCGCGCGAGCGCCGCCAACTTCGCCATCGAGGGTCGCTTCGCCGCGCAGGAAGGCGTGATCGACGGCGCGATGTCGCAAGGGCCGTACGAGGCGCCCCTCGTGCTGCGTCGACAGCCAGGGCAGAAGGCCTCATGAGCACGAAGATCATCGCAGCCGTGCTGGGCGCACTGCTGTCGCTGGCGCCGACCGCACCGCGCGCGCAGGCCATGTTCCGCGGCGGCCCCGCGCACCAGGGCGTCACGTCCGAGGCGGCCCCGCGTACGTTCCATCGCGTGAGATGGGCCTTTCCCACGGGCGGGCGCATCGTCTCGTCGGCCGTCTGGCACGACGGCGCGGTGCTGTTCGGCAGCGACGACGGCAACGTCTACGCCGTCGACGCCGCCAGCGGCCGCCAGCGCTGGATGGCGCACACCGGCGGTCCGGTGGCGTCGACGCCCGCGGTGTCGGAGGGCCGCGTCTTCGCCGTGAGCTACGACGGCCGGCTGTATGCCTTCGACGCGCGCTCGGGCGAGGTGCTGTGGAAGTTCGCCACCGAGGGCGAGCGCCGCTTCGAGGCCAAGGGCCTGCACGGCCTGCAGCCGCGCAGCCAGACGTACCCCGACCTGTACGACGTCTACCTCTCCAGCCCGCTGGTGGTGGACGGCAGGGTCGTCTTCGGCAGCGGCGACGGCCATGTCTACGCCGTCGACGCCGCCAGCGGGACGCTCGCGTGGAAGTTCGCCACCGGCGACGTCGTGCATGCCTCGCCCGCGTACGACCAGGGGCTGGTCGTCGTCGGCAGCTGGGACGGCAGGCTGTACGCGCTGGACGCGGCCACCGGCGCGCAGCGCTGGGCGTTCCAGGCCGGGCTCGACCCGCTGATCCACAACCAGCAGGGCTTCCAGTCCTCGGCGGCGATCGCCGACGGCACCGTCTTCGTGGGCTGCCGCGACGGCCACCTGTACGCGGTCGACCTGCGCACCGGCGCGCCGAAGTGGAATGTCGATACCGAGGGCAGCTGGGTGAACGCGTCGCCGGCCGTGGCGCAGGGGCGCGTGTGGTTCGCCACCTCCGACACCGCGCAGTACCGGGTCGTCGACGCCGCGACCGGCCAGCCGGCGCAGGCCATGGGCTCGACACAGGCCTACGTGTTCGGCTCGCCGACGATCGCCGGCGACACGGTGCTGCTGGGCGTGCTGAACGGTTCGCTGCAGGCGCGCGACCGCGCCGACGGGCGCGTGCTGTGGGAGTTCCGCACCGAGGCCGCCAGGGCCAACCGCGGCTGGGTGCTGTCGGCCGAGGGCCGGTTCAACTCGGGCTGGCTGTACGCGTCGGGCTGGGGCGACCAGAGCAACGACGGCACGCGACGCCAGGACGGCGTCGGCTCGTTCTACGCGACGCCGCTGGTGGCCGGCGGCACCGTCTACATCGGCAGCGCCGACGCGACGATGTACGCGATCGAGTGACCCCCTAGCCCTAGGCAGGCGGCGGCGATTCCCCCCATCGGAGGGCTGCGTCCGCGCGGGGTCGCGCGCATGATCCGCGCATCGGACGTCCGCACGTCCGGGCAGGAGGAGGGCGCGATGCCTGTCGTACACCGATCCGGATGGCGGCAAGACGCGCCAGGCGGTCATCTGGACCGGGCTCTACGACTTCCCGCTGATGAATTTCACTCGCATCTCAGACCAGGAACGCGTGGCCATGGTGCTCACGGACCTGGATCCCACGTCGATGTCGGCCACCGTCACGCTCGTGTACTACCCGAGCTCGCGCAGCGGCACCAAGGACAAGCCGTACATCGACGACGTCATCAGCCGACTGGGGCAGCCATGAGCCAATCCTTTCTCTCGGTCGCCTGCGCCAGCCTGCTGCTGGCGGCCGGCGCACTGGCCGCCGGCGAGTCCGTCGACGTGTCGGCGGCGCTCGCGCCGGCGGCCCCTGCCGCGAAGCAGACGGCCACCGTGTTCGTGACGGTGCGTGACGCGCACGGCAAGGTGGTCGCCAACCCGGCGGCCAGCGTGGAGGCCGCCAGCGCCGACCAGGCCCAGTCGGTCGGTCCGCACGGCGTCAAGCTGGGCGTGCCGGGCGACGTGATGGTGTTCGTGCCCGGCACGATGTGCAAGGTGACGCTGAGCGCCAGGATGGCCGCTCGCGGCGTGATGATCACGGTCGACCGCCTGGAAAGCGGCACGCAGTGCGCCGCGACCGAGGTGCAGGCGTCCGCCGGCGCGGCCTCCGCGGCCTCGGCCGCCGGCGGCGCCGGCAAGGACACGCACGGCGGCGACCTTCCCGTTTCGACCTCCTGAGCGCTATTTGGCGGCGGCGTCGGCCGGCGGCAGTCCCTCGAGCTGGCGCACGTACTTCGTCGCGATCGAGCCGTGCGACAGCATGCGGTCGTGCACCGCGAGGTCGTCGGCACCCATCTTCGCCTTCAGGTCGTGGGCGAGCGCGATCTGCTCCTGGACGCCGACGAAGTAGGTCGACAGCTGGCCGGCCGACATCTCGGCGCGCCGCCACTTGCCCGCGGCCTCGCCTTCCTCCTGGTAGCCGGTGTCCATCATCAGGTGCCTGGCCTCGTCCTCGGTCATGTGCCCGGCGTGGATCTTCTGGTCGAGGATCGCGTTGATGGCCACGCGCAGGCGGATCTTGAGCTGCTCCATGCGCGTCTCCTCGCCGCCCCAGCCGGCCTCGGCCATGATCTGCTCGGCGTAGACGGCCCAGCCCTCGATGAAGGTGCCCGAGCCCGTCATCGCGCGCACCAGCGTGGGCATCTTCACCTGGCTCGCGTGCGCGCCCTGCAGATAGTGGCCGGGCATCGCCTCGTGCGCGGTGATGTCGCGCAGCTCGGCGCTGTTGTCCTCGCGGTACTGGGACTCGACGCGTTGCGGCGACCAGTCGGCGGGCGTCGGCGAGATCGCGTAGAAGGTCTCGCCGTTCTTCTCGAGCGGGCCGGCCCAGTCGCAGAACGCCGTCGCCTGGCCGCGCTGGAACTCGGGCATCACGATGACCTTGATCGGCTTGGTGGGCAGCGAGACGAGCTTGTGCTCGCGCACGAACGCGGTGGCCTTGTCCAGGTCGTCGCGCGCCTCGGCGACGATGGTGTCGTTGTTCGGATGCGTGTCGGCAATCCTGTCCAGGACGGCGCGCACGATCACGTGGCCGTCGACCCCCTCGGTGGGCCTGCCCGGGAACCAGCGCCGGTACATCGGCAGCGCGAGCTGCTCCATCTGCGCCTGCGTCGCCTTCAGGTCGGCCTCGGCGCGGGCAAGGATCTCGTCGGCGCCCAGCTCGGAGTCGAGCGCGAACTTCAGGCGCTGCTCGAAGTGCGCCTTGCCGAAGCGGAAGTCGCCGTCGGAGCGCGGCAACAGCACCTTCTCGAGCCACACGCCATAGTCCTTGAGCGCTGCGGCTGCGCGGGCGCGGGCGGGCGCGAGCGCGGCCTTCATGTCGGGCGCCTGCTTGATGAAGTCGTCCAGATCCACCTGCACGAACGCGATGGCGCCCTTGTTCTGCGCGATCGCCGTCTCGGTGAACACGCGGGGCGGGCGCTGCAGGTTCTGCTTGGCGGCGGCGACCAGCCGCGGGATCGCCTCCAGCCGCAGCCTGGCGGCGTCCAGGCGCTGCCTGATCGGGGCGAAGTCGCGTGCCAGCAGCACGTAGACGCCCTCGGTGCCCGAGTAGTCCGTGACCTGCCACGTGGATGTCTTCATCACTTCGATGTCGAACAGGCGGGCGCGCAGGTCGTTGACGAGGATCTCGCGGTCGACGGCGTGGTCGGGCGGCAGGCTGGACGCCGGGATCGCCTGCAGGATGTCCAGCGTCTTGCGGTACAGCTTGCGATCGGCCGCGATACCGGCCGCCGAGGCATCCCCGCTCTTGCGGTCGAAGCGATGGTCGCCCAGCTGCGTGGCTTCCTCCGGGTGCGAGGCGAGGTAGTGCTCGTAGAAGTCGTGCACCACCTGCTCGAAGCGGTGCGTGACGGCCGGATCGGGCGCGGCGTGCGCCGGCGCGGCCAGCAGGGTGAGGGCGCCGCTGAGCGCGACGGACAGGATCGAGCGGGTGAGGACGGGCTTCATCATGCCGCGAGTATGCGGCAGGCCCCGGCGTGGAAATGGCGCCTCGTGGATGCGTTCCGGCGAGGAAAGCATCGCCGGCACGCGGCCTTTTGGTGAGCGCGCGGAGATGCCGGCGAGGCGGCGAGCCGGGGTGTCGGCGGCACGACGAGTTGGCGCCGGAAGGGGTCTGGCTCCGGCCGCTCGCTGGCCGCGACGCGGGAATGGCGAGGCCGGTGCCTGACCTCGCCTGCGAGGTCGCGCCAAGTCGCGGCATGCAGGCTGGCCAGCGCATCGAAGGCGGGGTCGGACACGGCCCCCGAAGCAGCGTGGCGATGCCGGTGCCGAAGCAAGGCGGAGCCAGACCCCTTCCGGCCGCCGCCTCGTCCGCGACCGGTCAGATCTTGGCGAAGCCGTTCTCGAGATCGCCCTTGAGGTCGTCCAGCGCCTCGATGCCCACCGACAGGCGGATCAGCGTGTCGCCGATGCCCAGCCTGGCGCGCTGGTCGGCCGGGATCGACGCGTGCGTCATGATGGCCGGGTGCTCGATCAGGCTCTCGACGCCGCCCAGGCTCTCGGCGAGCGCGAACAGGTGCACGTGCTCGAGGAAGCGGCGGGCGCCGGCGAGGTCGGTCTTCAGGTCCAGCGAGATCATGCCGCCGCCGCCGCGCATCTGGCGCTTGGCGAGCGCGTGCTGCGGGTGGCTCTCCAGGCCGGGGTAGAACACGCGTGCCACCTTCGGGTGCGATTCCAGCCACTGCGCCATGGCCAGCGCGCTCTGGTTGTGGCGCTCCATGCGCAGCGCCAGCGTCTTGACGCCGCGCAGCGCCAGGAACGAGTCGAACGGACCGGCGATCGCGCCCACCGCGTTGTGCAGGAACGCGAGCCGCTCGGCCCACTCGTCCTGGCGCCCCTCGCGGCCCACCACCGCGACGCCGCCGACCACGTCGGAGTGGCCGTTGAGGTACTTGGTGGTGGAGTGCACGACGATGTCGAAGCCGAACGCCAGCGGGTTCTGGCCCCACGGGCTCGCGAAGGTGTTGTCGGCCACGGCGATGAGGTTCGCCTCGCGCGCGATCGTCGCCACGGCCTCCAGGTCGATCAGCTTGAGCAGCGGGTTCGACGGCGTCTCGACCCACACCATCTTCGTGTGGGGCCGGATCGCGTCGCGCACGGCCTGCGGGTCGGACATGTCGATGAAGCTCACCTGCAGGCCCATGCTGCGCTTGCGCACGCGCTCGAACAGGCGGAACGAGCCGCCGTACAGGTCGTCGCTGGCAATGACGTGTGCGCCCGCGTCGAGCAGCTCCAGCACGGTCGACATGGCCGCCAGGCCGGATGCGAACGCATAGCCGCGCCGGCCGCCCTCCAGGTCGGCCACGCAGCGCTCGAGCGCCTCGCGCGTCGGGTTCTGGCTGCGCGAGTACTCGTAGCCCTTGTGCACGCCGGGGCTGGACTGCACGTAGGTCGACGTCTGGAAGATCGGCGGCATGATCGCGCCGGTCGACGGGTCGGGGAACTGGCCGGCGTGGATGACGCGGGTCTCGAAGCCGTGGGGCTTGTCGGTCTTGCTCATGGTGTCTCGTTATGCCAAGGTCTTGCGGAGGTAGTTCAGCAGGTCGAACCGCGTGATCAGACCATAAAAGCCATCGGTGTCGGCGACGACGGCCACCCAACCCTCCTGCAGGGTCGTGATCAGCGCCTGCAGGCCGGCGTCGGGGCGAAGCGTGCGCAACTGGCGATTCATCGCCTGGCGCACCGGCTGGCGGAAGCGCTCGGAGTCGGCGCTGACGTGCATCAGCAGGTCGGACTCGTCGAGCAGGCCGGCCAGCTTGCCGTCCTGCAGCACCGGCAGCTGCGAGATGTCGGCCGCGCGCATGCGCTGGAACGCGGTCAGCAGCGTGTCGTCGGGCGTGACGCTGATGACCGCCTCGTCGACGACGCGGCGCGAGATCAGGTCGCGCAGGTCGCCGACGGTGGAACGGTGCAGCAGGCCCTGGTCGAACATCCAGCTGTCGTTGTAGACCTTGGACAGGTAGCGCGTGCCGGTGTCGCAGACGAAGGTGACGACGCGCTTGGGCGTGGTCTGCGCGCGGCAGTGGCGCAGCGCGGCGGCCAGCAGCGTGCCGGTGGACGAGCCCGCGAGCAGGCCCTCGCGCCTGAGCAGCTCGCGCGCGGTCGCGAAGCTCTCCTCGTCGTCGATCGAGTAGCCGGTGCGCACGTTCTTCAGGTCGGCGATGGACGGGATGAAGTCCTCGCCGATGCCTTCGACGGCCCACGAGCCGGCCGCGCCGTAGCGGCCGGTGGCGATGTAGTCGCACAGCACGGAACCCTTCGGGTCGGCCAGCACGAACTCCGTCTCCGGCGACACGCGCTGGAAGTAGCGCTTCAGGCCCGTGATGGTGCCGCCGGAGCCGACGCCGCACACGATGGCGTCGACGCGGTGGCCCATCTGCTGCCAGATCTCCGGCGCGGTGGTCATCTCGTGCGCCAGCGGGTTGGCGGGGTTGTTGAACTGGTCGATGTAGAACGCGTCGCCGCCGGCCACGCGCGCGAGGCGGGCGGCCATGTCCTGGTAGTACTCGGGGTGGCCCTTGGCGACGTCCGAACGCGTGATGTGCACCTCGGCGCCGAGCGCCTTCAGGTGCAGCACCTTCTCCGACGACATCTTGTCGGGCACCACGAGCAGCACGCGATACCCCTTGGCCCGCGCCACCAGCGCCAGCCCGAGGCCGGTGTTGCCGGCCGTGGCCTCGATGACCGTGCCGCCCGGCTTGAGCCGGCCTTCGCGTTCCGCGGTCTCGATCATCGCGAGGCCGATGCGGTCCTTGATCGAGCCGCCCGGGTTCTGCGATTCCAGCTTCATGAACAGCTGGCAGCAGCCGGTGTCGAACTGGGTGAGCTCGACCATGGGCGTGTTGCCGATGAGATCGAGCACGGCGGGGCGGGCCGGTCGGGCGGCCGGGGTCTGGACAGGAGTGGTCATGTCTCTGTGGTGGCGACCCTTTGGCTCGTGGCCGGGTCGCCCGAAGTTGGCGGTGACCCAGGATAGCGCGCGGCGTCATGCGACCGCCTCATGGCTTTATCCGATGCGCCGGTGCTAGGGGCAGTGGAATCCCGGAGTCCTCGCCGGGCGCCAGGACGCCGTCCCGGCTTGAAGCAGAATGCGGGGCCGGCAAAGGCCGGTCAACGGAGCAACGAAGATGGCGATGGACGTGGTCGACTACGAGATCAAGGGCGCGGAGATGCAGTTCGTGGAGGTCGAGCTCGACCCCGGCGAGGCCGCGATCGGCGAGGCCGGCTCGATGATGTTCATGGAAAGCGGCATCGTCCTGGACACCGTCTTCGGCGACGGCTCGCAGCAGAACTCGGGCCTGTGGGGCGCGCTGGTGGGCGCCGGCAAGCGCCTGATCAGCGGGGCCAACGTGTTCACGACCGTGTTCATGAACCAGTCGACCCAGAAGCGCCGCGTCGCGTTCGCCACGCCGGTGCCCGGCAAGATCCTGCCCATCGACCTGCGCTCGGTGGGCGGCACGCTGATCTGCCAGAAGCAGTCGTTCCTGTGCGCGGCGCGTGGCGTGTCGCTGGGCATCGCGTTCCAGCAGCGCCTGGGCGTGGGCTTCTTCGGCGGCGACGGATTCATCATGCAGCGCCTGGACGGCGACGGCATGGCCTTCGTGCACGCAGGCGGCACCGTCGAACGGCGCGAGCTCCAGCCCGGGCAGTCGCTGCTGATCGACCACGGCTGCCTGGTCGCATTCACGCAGACGGTCAATTTCGAGATCCAGTACGTCGGCGGAATCAAGACGGCGCTGTTCGGCGGCGAGGGCCTGTTCTTCGCCAAGGTCACCGGCCCCGGCACGGTGTGGATCCAGAGCCTGCCGTTCTCGCGCCTGGCCAGCCGCGTGTTCGCCTCGGCCCCGCAGAACGGGGGCGGCGGCAGCGACCGCGCCGGTGCCAGCGGCGGCGGCGTGCTTGGCGGCCTGGCCGCGGGCGGCATCCTGGGCGGCATCGGCAGCCTGCTGAGTGGCGACGACGACTAGGGGCAGGAACCCGCCCGCACGTCACACGACAGGCCTCGCCCCTCACGTATCCTCACGCTCGATGAAATTGCTGTTCGGCTCCTTCTGGCGCGCGGTCGCCTACTGCCTGCACCCGCGGGTGATCATGCTGTCGCTGCTGCCCTTGCTGGTGGCCGGCGTGGCGACGCTGGGGCTGGGCTACTACTTCTGGGAAGACGCCAATCGCGCGGTGCGCGGCGTGCTGGAGCACTGGTCGCTCGTCAACTCGCTCCTGGAGTGGATCTCGTCGATGCTGGGCGCAGGCTTTCGCACAGGCATCACGCAGCTGATCGTGATCGCGCTCACGATCCCGGTGGTGGTGGCGTTCACGCTGGTGCTCGTGGGACTGTGGATCACGCCCGCCATCGTCGGCCTCGTGTCGCGCCGGCGCTTCGCGACGCTCGAGCGCCGCCATGGCGCCTCCTGGTGGCTGAGCGTGGCGGCCTCGTTCGGCTGGACGGTCGCGGCGCTGCTGGCGGTGGTGGTCACGCTGCCGTTCTGGCTGGTGCCCGGCCTCGCGCTTGTGCTGCCGCCGCTGATCTGGGGCTGGCTGACCGCCCACATCATGGGGTTCGACGCCCTCGCCGAACATGCGTCGCGCGCGGAGCGCGAGGCCATCCTGCGCGCCCACCGCTGGCCGCTGCTGCTCATGGGCATCGTCTGCGGCTTCCTGTGCGGCGTGCCGTCCATGATCTGGACGCTGGGCATGCAGATCATCATCTTCGCGCCCTTCATCATGGTCGGCGTGATCTGGCTGTACACGCTGATTTTCACGTTCTCGGCGCTCTGGTTCACGCACTACGGCCTGTCGGTGCTGACCGAGCTGCGAAGCGCGGAATCGGCGATGCTCGCGACGCGGCGCGCGGCGTCGACGGCGTCGGACCTCGAGCTGGTCGAGGAAGTGCCGCCGCAGCAGCGCTTCGGCTACGACGACGGACCGGGGCCCGCGCCCGAGACGCCACCGAAGGAGGCGCCATGAACTTCGGCGCGCTGATCATCGGCGACGAGATCCTGTCGGGCCGCCGCGAGGACAAGCACCTGGCGCGCGTCATCGCGGCGCTGGAATCGCGCGGACTCGCGCTGTCGTGGGCGCGCTACTTCGGCGACGAGCCGGCGCGCATCGTCGCCGAGATCCGCGCGGCGGCGGCGTCCGGCGACGTCGTCTTCTCGTTCGGCGGCATCGGCGCGACGCCCGACGACCATACGCGCCAGTGCGCCGCGCAGGCGCTCGACCTGCCGCTCGCGCTGCATCCCGAGGCGGCCGAGCTGATCACCCTGCGCGGGCGCGAGACGGCCGCGGAGAAGGGCGTCGCCTACGACACCACCGGCCCCGATCACCAGCGCCGCCTGAACATGGGCATGTTCCCGGCGGGCGCCACGCTCATCCCGAACCCGTACAACCGCATCCCCGGCTTCAGCGTCGGTCGGCTGCACTTCATGCCCGGCTTCCCGGTGATGGCGCACCCGATGCTCGACTGGCTGCTGGACACGCTCTACGCCGGCCTCGCGCGCGGCCGGGCGCTGCGCGCGATGCGCGTGCGCGGCGCCAACGAGTCGGCGCTGATTCCGGTCTTCGAACGCGTCGAGGCGGCGTTCGCCGGCGTGCGTTCCTTCAGCCTGCCGAGCGTCGACCATCCGGCGCTGGGCCCCCACATCGAGATCGGCGTCAAGGGCGACGATCCCGCACAGGTCGACCTGGCGATGGCCGCGCTGCGCGAGGGCGCGGCGGCCGCCGGGGCGATCGAGATCGAATCGAACTGAAATGGTGCGCAAAATGCCCCAATAAGGTGCGTCGAATGGCATGCACAATGGCGGTGCGCGATCCGAGCCGCCGAGCTGCCGAATTCCCCGGGTTTCCTGGCGCGATGCGCGGCATGGAACCTGCTTTTAACCCCCTCGCAAACCGTTCTGACAGGCCGACCCCTGGTGCGCCGGCCCGGTAACTTGCCAAACAAATTAGGAGCCCGTTGATGTCCAAGACCGTCGCCGACGTGATGAAGTTGGTGCAGGAAAACGAAGTCAAGTTCGTTGACTTCCGTTTCACCGATACCCGTGGCAAGGAACAGCACGTGTCCGTGCCGATCTCTCACTTCGACGAAGACAAGTTCGTCTCCGGCCACGCATTCGACGGCTCGTCGATCGCCGGCTGGAAGGGCATCGAGGCGTCGGACATGCAGCTCATGCCCGACCCGAACACGGCCAACATCGATCCGTTCTTCGAAGAGCCCACGCTGATCCTGACCTGCGACGTGGTCGAGCCCAGCGACGGCAAGCCCTACGAGCGCGACCCGCGCTCGCTGGCCAAGCGCGCCGAGGCCTACATGCGCTCCTCGGGCCTGGGCGACACCGCCTACTTCGGTCCGGAACCCGAATTCTTCATCTTCGACTCCATCAAGTGGGACGTGAGCATGAAGGGCTGCTCGGTCGAGATCGAAGCCGAGGAAGCCGCCTGGAACACGGGCAAGAGCTACGAGCACGGCAACAAGGGCTACCGTCCCGCGGTCAAGGGCGGCTACTTCCCGGTGCCGCCGGTCGACGCCGGCCAGGACATGCGCTCGGAGATGTCGCTGATCCTCGAACAGATGGGCATCCCGGTCGAGGTGCACCACCACGAGGTGGCCAACGCCGGCCAGATGGAGATCGGCACGAAGTTCTCGACGCTGCTGCAGCGCGCGGACTGGGTCCAGCTGCAGAAGTACATCGTCCACAACGTCGCCTTCGCGTACGGCAAGACGGCCACGTTCATGCCGAAGCCCATCGTCGGCGACAACGGCTCGGGCATGCACGTGCACCAGTCGGTCTGGAAGGACGGCAAGAACCTGTTCGCCGGCGACGGCTACGCCGGCCTGTCGGAATTCGCGCTGTTCTACATCGGCGGCATCATCAAGCACGCCCGCGCGCTGAACGCCATCACGAACCCGACCACCAACAGCTACAAGCGCCTGGTTCCCGGCTTCGAGGCCCCGGTCAAGCTGGCCTACTCGGCCCGCAACCGCTCGGCGTCGATCCGCATCCCGTTCGTCGCGAACCCGAAGGGCCGTCGCGTCGAGGCGCGCTTCCCGGATCCGATGATGAACCCGTACCTGGGCTTCTCGGCGCTGCTGATGGCCGGCCTGGACGGCGTGGAGAACAAGATCCATCCGGGCGAAGCCGCCACGAAGGACCTGTACCACCTGCCGCCGGAAGAAGACGCGAAGATCCCGACCGTGTGCTCGAGCCTCGAGCAGGCCCTCGAGAACCTGGACAAGGACCGTGCGTTCCTGACCAAGGGCGGCGTGTTCACCGATGCCTACCTCGACGCCTACATCGAGCTGAAGATGCAGGACGTCCAGCGCATGCGCATGACGACCCACCCGGTCGAGTTCGACATGTACTACTCGCTGTGATCACGGCCCCGGCCGCCCGGTACGGCGGCCGGCCCCCAGGGGGGGCGTTGATCTGCATTGGAGCGGCCGAGCGCTGCCTCCGCGCAGCTGGCGCCCTTCGATCAAGAGCGGTCCGCAGGGGCCGCTTTTTTTTCGCCCGCGGTTTCGCCCATTTACGCGGCAGTTGTCGCGGAGCTGTCCTCCAACGGCCGGCCTGGCACGTTGGGTCACCATCAGGCGCCCCGTTTTGCGCCACAATGAAATGATGAACGTGGCCTCTGCAACCGCCTCCCGCATCCCGTCCGCCCGCATGGGCCGGACGTCGTCCCTGGTCGCCGCCGCCCTGTTGGCGCTGGTCGCCGGCGCCGCCGCGGCGGCGGAGTCGTCCACCTACTACCAGTGCCCCGGCAACGTGTTCACGAACACGATCACGCCCAAGGAGGCCGAGGCCAAGGGCTGCAAGGCCATGGTGGCGCAGCAGCCCACCACCATCCCGGCGCCCAAGGCGCGCGGTGGCGCGGCAGCGCCGAGCCCGTCGGCCAGCAGCAAGGTCGACGCGCAGGAGCAGAAGGCCCGCGATTCGGACGCGCGCAAGATCCTGCAGGACGAGCTGATCAAGGCCCAGGCCCAGCTCGACGCGCTGCAGAAGGAGTACAACAACGGCCAGCCCGAGCGCAAGGGCGACGAGAAGAACTACCAGAAATACCTCGACCGCACCGCCGACCTCAAGGCCCAGATCGCGCGCACCGAGTCCGACATCAGCGCGATCACGCGCGAACTCGCGAAGACCCAGTGATGGGCCCGCGCCGCGCCCCGCCGGATGCCGCGCCGGACGAGGCCCCGGGGCCCGTCGCGGCGCACGATGGCGGCAGGGGGCGCGTGGGCGGCATCGACTACACCGCGTTCGACCACCTCGCCACGCTCGTGGCCGTCGTCGAGCCGGACGGCCATTGCGTGTTCGCCAACTCCGTGCTGGAGGACGTCATCGGCGTCGCCCGCCGCAAGCTCGTGCGGGGCAGCATCTACGACTGGTTCCGCGAGACGGCGGCGCTGTCGGAGGCCATCGCGGCCGTGTCGCGCAACGAGGTCTCGGCGCGCCGCTTCGACGGCTCGCTGCGGCGCTCGTCGGTGGCGAGCACCGCCTCGCTGCCGGTGCACGTGATCGTCAGCCAGCACGACCTGCACGGCGGACGCGTGTTCGTCGAGATGATCGAGATCGAGCAGCAGACGCGCCAGGACCGCGAGGAGCGCGCGCTGGAGCAGGCGCACGTCACCAAGGAGCTGATCCGCAACCTGGCCCACGAGATCAAGAACCCGCTGGGCGGCATCCGCGGCGCGGCGCAGCTGCTGGAGCTCGAGATCGACCAGGCCGAGCTCGGCGAGTACACGCAGGTCATCATCCACGAGGCCGACCGCCTGCAGGTGCTCGTCGACCGCCTGCTGGCGCCGCATCGCAAGGCGCAGGTGGTTGCCGAGCTCAACATCCACGAGGTGCTCGAGCGCATCCGCTCGCTGGTGCTGGCCGAGTACCCCAGGGGGCTGGTGGTCGAGCGCGACTACGACACCTCCATCCCCGAGTTCCGCGGCGACCGCGAGCAGCTGATCCAGGCGGTGCTCAACATCGTGCACAACGCGACGCAGGCGCTGTCCGAGCAGATCGAGCAGGGCACGGGCCGCATCGTGCTGCGCACGCGGATCGCGCGCCAGGAGACGATCGGCAAGCAGCGCTACCGACTGGCATTGGAATTGCATATCCAGGACAACGGCCCGGGCGTCCCCGAGTCCATTCGCGATCAGATCTTCTATCCGCTGGTGTCGGGGCGGGAAGGCGGGTCGGGCCTGGGCTTGACGCTGGCGCAGACCTTCGTGCAGCAGCATCTGGGCACGATCGAATGCGACAGCGTTCCAGGACGCACGGTTTTCAAGATCCTGATTCCATTGCACTGACCTGCAACCCGCACCGCATGAAACCCATCTGGATCGTTGACGACGACCCATCCATCCGCTTCGTCCTGGAGAAGGCGCTGGCGCGAGAGCAGCTGCCGGTGCGCAGCTTCGCCACGACGCGCGACGTGCTCGCCGCGCTCGAGACCGACGAACCGCAAGTGCTCGTCAGCGACATCCGCATGCCCGGCGGCTCCGGGCTCGATCTCCTGGCCAAGGTCAAGGAGCGCCTGCCCGGCCTGCCGGTCATCGTGATGACGGCGTATTCCGACCTCGACAGCGCCGTCTCCTCGTTCCAGGGCGGCGCCTTCGAGTACATGCCCAAGCCGTTCGACCTCGCCAAGGCGGTCGAGCTGATCCGCCGCGCGCTCGAGGAGAGCCTGCGCGAGGAGGTGCTGGACGAGCGCAACGCGCCCGCGCCCGAGATCCTGGGCCAGGCGCCCGCAATGCAGGACGTGTTCCGTGCGATCGGGCGGCTGTCGCAGAGCAACGTGACGGTGCTGATCACCGGCGAGTCGGGCTCCGGCAAGGAGCTGGTGGCGCGCGCGCTGCACCGCCACAGCCCGCGTGGCGACCTGGGCAGCAATGGTGCCTTCGTCGCGATCAACACGGCGGCCATCCCCAAGGATCTGCTGGAGTCCGAGCTGTTCGGGCACGAGCGCGGCGCGTTCACCGGGGCGCAGACGATGCGCCGCGGCCGCTTCGAGCAGGCCGACGGCGGCACGCTGTTCCTCGACGAGATCGGCGACATGCCGTTCGACCTGCAGACGCGCCTGCTGCGCGTGCTCAGCGACGGCCAGTTCTACCGCGTCGGCGGCCACCAGCCGATCAAGGCCAACGTGCGCGTGATAGCGGCGACGCACCAGAACCTCGAGGAGCGGGTACGGCAAGGGGTATTCCGCGAAGACCTGTTCCACCGCCTCAACGTGATCCGCCTGCGGCTGCCGCCGCTGCGCGAGCGCATCGAGGACGTGCCCACGCTCGCGCGCTTCTTCCTGCAGAAGAGCGCCAAGGAACTCGGCGTCGAACCCAAGCGCATCACCGACGACGCGCTCGAGGCGATGAAGGGCTTCGACTTCCCCGGCAACGTGCGTCAGCTCGAGAACGTCTGCCACTGGCTCACCGTGATGGCGCCGGCCCAGGTGATCGAGGCCAAGGACCTGCCGCCCGAGCTGACCGCGCCGCGCGGCGGCCTTGCGCGCGCGGCCGCGGGCGAGGCGACGCCCTCGCCGGGGGCGGACGGCCATGGCGCTGCGCCGATCATGGGCGCCGATGGGGCATCGGGCACCAGCGTGTTGCCTGCCGCCCATCTTGCGGGCGTGCCGGCCACCAGCAACTGGCTGGGCGACCTCGAGTTCGCGGCCCGCAGCCTGCTGGACGCCGGTTCGCCGGACGTCTGGGACCAGCTCAGCCGCCAGTTCGAGGGCCAGCTGATCCGCACGGCCCTGGCGCTGACGCGCGGCCGCCGCATCGAGGCGGCGCAGAAGCTGGGCATCGGGCGCAACACGATCACGCGCAAGATCCAGGAGCTGGGACTCGAGGATTAGGCCCCGCGGTCGCCAGCGCTCGCTGCCCGACGGGGGCGCTCCGCGAGCGGTCCGGCGGAGCCGGTCCCGCCGCTCCCTTGAATCTCTGTCGGTCCGCCCGAGCGGCAGCGCCGGACGAGATGGGGCCGCCGCCTACAATTCCGCCCACGTCATTCGGGAGGAAACTCGTGCCGCTTCTTGGCTTCCTGGACATCGCCATCGCGATCTTCTTCGCCGTCCACGCCGTGCGCACCGGGCGGCCGATGTACTGGGTGTTCATCCTGATCATCGCGCCGTTCCTCGGCAGCCTGATCTACTTCTTTGCCGAGTACCTGCCGCAGATGCGGCATTCGACCGTGGCCCGCAAGTCGGCGCGCGTCGTCAAGTCGCTCGTCGACCCCAACCGGGAACTGCGCGAGGCGCGCCTCGCCTTCGAGCGCACCCCCACCGTCGACAACCGCTCGCGCCTGGCCGAGGCGCTGCTGGCGCGTGGCGACTACGGCGAGGCGGTCGAGCAGTTCCAGGCCTGTGCCAGCGGCCCGTACGCCAAGGACGTGAAGTTCCGCCGCGGGCTGGCGCGCGCGCAACTGTTCGCTGGCGACCACGCCGCCGCCGCCGCCACTCTGGACGCGCTGCTGGCCGATTCGCCGCGCGATGCCGGCGGTGACGCCGCGCTGTGGCGCGCCCAGGCGCTGACCCAGGTCGACGAGGCCCGCGCGCTCGAGGCCTTCGACCACGCCATGCACGTGCACAACACCACCGAGACGCAGGCGGCCTATGGCGTCTTCCTCGCGAGCCTGGGCCGCGACGCGCAGGCTCGCCCGCTGCTCGAAGGCGTGCTGCACAACGCCCGCGTCGGCACGCCGTCGTCGCGCGAGCTCAATCGCGAGGCCATCGACCAGGCGCGCGCGGCGCTGAAGGTGGTCGAGGCGCGCGGGGGCTGAGCCCGGCAGCGGCGGCAGGCGCCAAACGCCGGACGCCAGTGACCGGCGAGTCGAGGGCGTCCACGCCGAACGTCGCCCGGCGGCCCGGCCGTCACCGAAGCCGGATCCCTCGCCCGGCGAGGGTCAGGGCCGCATGGCACACTGCGCGGCCTCATGCATCTGCCGACCTCCGCCCTCTACGCCATCTGCATCCTGATCTGGGGCACCACGTGGTTCGCGATCACGGCCCAGATCGACGTCCTCGCGCCGACGCTGGGCGTCGCCATCCGCTTCGGGCTGGCCGCGGCCGCGCTGCTCGCGCTGTGCGCCGCGCGCCGCATCCCCCTGCGCCTGCCGCCGAGGGTGGCCGCGCTCGTGGTCGTGCAAGGGCTGACGGGGTTCTACGCGAGCTACGTGTGCGTCTACGAGGCCGAGCGATTCGTGGCCAGCGGCGTGGTGGCCGTGGGCTATGCCGCGTCGCCGCTGTTCGGTCTGGTGCTGGCGCGGCTGTTCCTCGGCACGGCGATGTCCGCGCGCGTGGCGGTCGGCGGGGTCGCGGGTGTCGCCGGGGTCGTGCTGATCTTCTGGCACGAGTTCACGCGCCTGACCGCTTCGCGGCAGGTGGTGTGGGGCGCCGAGCTGACGATGGCCTCGGTGCTGCTGGCGAGCCTGTCGACGATCGCCGCGGCGGGCTACCACCGGCTCGGCGTGCGTGGCTGGGCCCCTCTGGCCTGGGCGATGGCCTGCGGGGCGGCGGCCGCGCTCGCGCATGCCGTGCTGGCGGGCACGCCCTGGCATTGGTCGTGGCGGCCGGTCTTCATCGGCTCGCTCGCCTGGCTGGCGCTGCTCGGCTCCATCGTCGCCTTCGGTGCCTACTACGCGCTGGTGCACCGCGTCGGCGCCGCCAAGGCGGGCTACGTGGGCGTGCTGACGCCGCTGGTGGCGCTGGTGGTGTCCAGCGTGTTCGAGAACTTCCTCTGGACGGGGCTGACGCTGGCCGGGATCGCGCTGGCGATCCTGGGCAACGCGGTCGCGCTGTGGCCGGTCGCGCAACGGCCGGGCCCCGCGCGGCGCGTGGCCTGAGACCTCAGGCCGCGGGCAGGTCGATCTCGACGATGACCGGCGCGTGGTCGCTGGGCCGCTCGAGCTTGCGCTGCGCCTTGTCGATCGTGCAGGCGCGCACGCCGGCGCGCAGCGGCTCGCTGACCAGGATGTGGTCGATGCGCAGCCCCTGGTTCTTGCGGAACGCGAGGTTGCGGTAGTCCCACCAGCTCCACAGCTTGGGCGGCTGCTCCAGCAGGCGGAAGGCGTCGTGCAGGCCCAGCGCGCACAGGCCGCGGAAGTGCGTGCGCTCCTCGTCGGTGCAGTGGATCTGGCCGGCCCACAGCACGGGGTCGTGCACGTCGCGGTCTTCCGGCGCGATGTTGAAGTCGCCCATCAGCACCAGCTTCGGGTTGGCGGCGAGCTCGCCGGCGAGCCAGGCCTTCAGCGCGTCGAGCCAGGCCATCTTGTAGGCGAACTTCTCGCTGCCGGGCGCCTGCCCGTTCGGGAAGTAGCCGCCGACGATG